>Ga0070741_10004995_pt1 | contig 30220 bp, 27 predicted proteins | sample Coa_R1_4_FD_66440 | JGI IMG/M metagenome (GOLD analysis project Ga0070741, IMG submission 66440) | Surface soil microbial communities from Centralia Pennsylvania, which are recovering from an underground coalmine fire - Coalmine... | ecosystem: Environmental > Terrestrial > Soil > Unclassified ... | reverse complement strand
TGCCGCGCACGCCAGCAGTCATTGGCGTGCACCATCACGGCGAGCCAGACGACGTAGGCCAGCATGCGATGGTCGAACTGCACGGTGAGGACGTTCTCGAAAAAATTGCGCCAGGCCGGTTCCAGGAACAACAAATGCGAGGCCTCCGGCACGAAGGCGCCGTCGATCAGCGGCCAGGTATTGTAGGCAAGCCCGGCATTGGTGCCGGCGACCAGCGCGCCGAGATAGATCTGGCAGAGCACCAGCACCGCGATCGCGACGGCGGCGAAGCGCAGCCGCGGCGCCGCAAGGACGGGCCGCTGCGGCGCCAGTTCCTGCGCGGTCCACAGCACGAGGGCGTAGATCGCGGTGGCGAGCGCCAGATGGAAGGCGAGCCGGTATTGCGAGACGCTGACGCGGCCGGAGCCGGCAAGCCCCGACGACACCATCCACCAGCCGACGATGCCGAGCAGCGCACCGCCCGCGAATATCCCCCACAGCCGTCCGCGCAACGCCTGAGGCACCATGCCGCGCCAGAGGAAAAACAAAAACGGCAGCAGGAACACCATGCCGACCGAGCGCGCCAGCACGCGGTGCGTCCATTCCCACCAGTAGATCACCTTGAAGTCATCGAGGCTCATGCCGCGATTGCGCTCCTGGTACTGCGGGATCGCCTGATAGGCCTTGAATTCCGCCTGCCAGGCCGCATCCGACAGCGGCGGCAAAATGCCGCTCACCGGCTTCCACTCGGTGATGGAGAGCCCGCTTTCGGTGAGCCGCGTCGCCCCGCCGACCACCAGCGTCAGAAAGATCATCGCCGCAACCAGCAACAGCCAGGCGCGCAGCGCCGGCGGATTTTCTGGGGCGAAGGATTGCGCGCTCATGGAATGAATAGGATGCATCACTTGCCGGAGGCCGCGCGGACCATATAGTCAGCCCTGTCCGCCTGCAAATGACCACGCCATGACCGACGGCGCCCGTAAATCTCCAAGCCGTCATCGTCCGCGAAAGCGGGCGATCCGGTAGTATCGGTGCCTGTCGATCCGATGACTCTGGTGGTTCGTGGATGCCCCGCTTTCGCGGGGCATGACATCGGAATGGATTGATGAAAGTCCGAGCCCGCAAGCTGATCGGCACGTTCGGCCTTCTCGTCCTGGCGTTGACATGGACGCTTCTCGCCATGGCGCTGGCGCAGTCGGTGCTGACCAGCATCAACGGCTTGGTCGCGACGATCTATTACGTCGTTGCCGGACTGGGCTGGGTGCTGCCGGCCATGTGGCTGGTGAAGTGGATGGTGCGGCCCGACAATCCTAGGCCGCGTTGACGCGGCGGAAGCCGTTCCAGAACGCCGTGCCTGCCCCCGACATCAGCACTTTCAGATAGCGCTGCTGCTGGAACTCGCCGTTGACCGAGATGCGCGGCAGCGCGGTCAGGTGGTCGCGATGCGCCTTGAACAGCACGCCGGGCCGCGTCGTCACCGCGGTCTTGAAGCCGAGCTCGGCGGCGATGCGGAATTCACGCGGGCCCGCCGACGTGGCGTCGCCGACCGGATAGGCCAGATGTTGCGGCCGCCGGCCGAGCGCCGCTTCCAGCACCGCGCGGCTCATTTCCATTTCGGCGCGCACGGCGGACTCATCCGGCACCTTCATCAGCATCTTGTGGTTGACGGTGTGCGCGCCGATGGTGACCAGAGGATCGGCGGCGAGATCGATGATTTCCTGCCAGTCCATGCACAGCTCGCGGCAGAACGAGACGATGTCGACGCTATAGGTCGCGCACAGGTCGCGTACCAGCGCGCGCACCTCGTCTTCCGTCTTCATGCTGCGCAGATAGCCGTAGATGGCGTCGTACAGCTCGCGCTTCTCGCGCACCGTGGCGCATTCGAAGAACCTCTGCTCGCCGTTGATCAGGAGGCCGACGCGGGTGTTGCGCGCAATCACCGCCTCCAGCGCCAGCCACCATAGTTCGCCGAGCCGGTCCGGGAAGCTGGTGGCGATATAGGCGGCAAAGGGCATCTGGTACTTGCGCAGCAGCGGATAGGCCCACTTCATCAGATCCTTGTAGCCGTCGTCGAAGGTGATGCAGACGAAGCGGCGCTTGAACTTGTTGGCGATGAAGCGCTGATGCATCTCGTCGAGCGAGATCACCTCGGTGCGCGAGCGCTTGAGCCGTTTCAGCAGGCGCTCGAGGAACACCGGCGTGATCTCGAGCAGGCGGTTGGGCTGGAAGGCATCGGGCCGCGGCGGCCGCACATGATGCAGCGTCAGGATGGCGCCGACGCCGCCGACCAGCGGCCGCATCAGATGATGCAGGCCGCTGAAATAAAGCGTCTCCAGGCCGCCCCGGATGATGGTTTTCTTCAATATTGCCACGCTGTGCTCGTTCCCGGACCAATTGGGTCCAATATTCCAACCCTTTATTGAGAAATCTTTGCGACGCTGCGGCCGACATTAACCAACTTGGCCGCCCCCGTCGCCATGAACGTCCTTGCCCTGCGCCCCCGCGAAAGCCACGGCCGCCCGCCTGAGCCTGCTGACGGGCATATCGCGCGGGTCGAGGTCATCGACGACATGGCCGCCGCCGAGCCGCATTGGCGGGCGCTGGAAGCGGGCAACAGCGTCAACACCCCCTACCAGCGCTACGATTTCCTCAAGCTCTGGCAGCGTCACGTCGGCAGCGCCGCCGGAATCACCCCGTTCATCGTTGCCGGGTTCAGCGCCGCCGGCAGGCCCCTGTTCGTCTTGCCGCTCGGCTGGCGCGCCATCGCCGGTCTGCGCGTCGTCGAATTCCTCGGCGGCAAGCATGCGAATTTCAACATGGGTCTGTGGCGGCGCGACGCCATAGACGCCATCGGCGCGGCCGACCTGCAGGCGATGCTCCAGCACCTCTCCGGCCAGGCCGACGCCCTGCGGCTGACCAATCAGCCGCTGACCTGGGCCGGCACCACCAATCCTTTCGCCCTGCTGCCGCACCAGCGCTCCGCCAACCACGGCTACAGCGGCGCGCTGATTGCGGATTTCGACGCGCTGCTGCGCGCCCACACCAATTCCGCCACCCGCAAGAAGATGCGCAAGAAGGAGCGCGCGCTGGCGAGCTTCGGCGACGTCCGCTTCACCCAGGCGCGCAGCGTCGAGGAGGTGCGCCATCTGCTCGACGTGTTCTTCAAGCAGAAGAGCGCGCGCATGCGCCTGCTCGGCGTCACCGACGCCTTCGCCCCGGCCGAAGTGCGCCGCTTCGTCGAAGCCGCCGCCACCGAACACGTCGGCGGCGAGCCGTTGATCGAGATCTACGCCCTGTCGGTCGACGACATCGTGGTGGCAACCTACGGCGGCATCGTCGGCGACGGCCGCTTCTGCGCCATGTTCAACTCGATCATCCAGGATCGCTACGCCGCCGAAAGCCCTGGCGAGCAGTTGCTCGTGCGCCTCGTCCGGCATTGCTGCGAGCGCGGCCTCGACAGTTTCGATCTTGGCATCGGCGAAGCCAACTACAAGACGCTGTTCTGCAATGACGCCGAGCCGCTGTTCGACAGTTACTTGCCGTTGAGCGCGGGCGGCCGTCCGCTTGCCGCCGCGTTCGCGGCGGCGGCCGCGGTCAAGCGCACCATCAAGGGGCACGAGGCTTTCTGGGCGATGGTTCGCGCGACGCGGCGATTGCGCGCGCGGCTGTCGGCCTGATCCTAAGCGGCCGCGGCCTGAGCGCCGCCGGCCAGAACAGAAACGTCGCCGAATCCCGACATCGTCAGCCGGTCGCGCAGGGCGCGCGTCGCCGCATCGGCGGGGGCGCCGGTCACCAGCACCGCATTGCCGGCAAACGGCGCAAAGCGCTCGACGGCGGCGTCGGCCGCCGAGCCGGCATCGATCACGACGTGATCGTAGCTGCGCGCCAGCGCCTCAATGACCGTCATGAGCATCGGCGATGCGCTCAGCGCAACGGCGTCGCCGCCGACAGCGCCGGTCGCGACCAGGTGCAGGCGCGAATATTGATCGCGCGTGATGATGTCGCCGAACGATGCCGCACCGCGGATCAGTTCGGCGATGCCCGGCGCCTTCGGATCGGTGGAGATCACCGACAAATTGGGCGCGTTGAACGCAAGATCGACGAGCACGACATTGCTGTCCTTGGCGAGTGTGCGGGCGAGCGTGATCGCGGCAAACGTCGTGCCGACATTGCGCATGGTGCCAACCACGGCGACGCGCCGCCCCGCCTCGCCTGCCTGCCGCAGCCGCGCCGCGATCTGGTCGAGCGAACTAGGCGTCACCGGCGCGGCTGTGTTCATGACCGCCGGCGCAGGCACCAAAGGCGGGGCGGCGACGCGAGGCATCACCGACGACATCGGCTGCACCGGCTGCACAGGCATTGCCGGCGGGGCGTAGCCGTGGGCGGCGTAGCCTGCCGGCGCATAGCCGTAGCCGTAGGACGCCGCCGGCGCCGCCAACAGCGCGCCGGTCACGGTGAAGCCCGACGACAGCATCAGCGCGGCGAAGGCGGCGACCAGAACGGTGGCGAGCTTCTTCGGATAGGACGGCTTGATGGCGGGCGAAGCGCGCGAAATGATGCGCGCCTCGGGCGGCGCGGCGTTGATGCTGTCGCGCGCGGAGGCCTCGCGATATTTGGTCAGGTAGGACTCCAGAAGGTCGCGCTGCGTCTTGGCCTCGCGTTCGAGCGCCCGCAGTTCGACGTCCTGCTCGTTCGACTGCGAGGCGAGCTTCTTGACCTGGTCGAGGCTCGCGGTCAGCGTCTGCAGGCGGTCGCCGGCGACCTTGGCGTCGTTGTCGAGCTGGCGCGCCAGCCGCTCGCCCTCGACGCGGATGGCGCGGTCGGTCTCGGCGACCTGCGCGTTGAGCTCCTTGATGCGCGGGTGCTGCGGCAGCAGCGTGGTCGACTGCTCGGCAAGCTGCGCGCGCAAGGCGATGCGCTGCTCGATCAGCCGCCGCATGGTGTCGGAATTGGCGATGTCGGAGGAATCGATCGACTTGCCGGAGCGGATCAGGTCGCGCAGCTGCCGCGCCCTCGCCTCGAGGTCGGCCTTCTGCCCGCGCGCCGCGGAAATCTGCGAGTTGATCTCGGTGAGCTGCTGGCTCGGCAGCGAGGTATTGTTGGTGCCGGCGAACAGATTGGTCCGGGAGCGGTACTGCTCGACCTTGGCTTCGGCGTCGGCAACTTTCTGCCGCATCTTGTCGATCTCGCCGGCGAGCCAATTGCCGGCGGCGCGGGTCTGGTCCTGCTTGGCCGTCTGCTGCATCTCAAGATAGGTCTCGGCGATCAGGTTGGCAACGCGCGCGGCAAGCTCGGGATTGGCCGAGGAGAAGTCGATGCCGATGACGCGCGACTTGTCGACGGCGAAGACGTTGAGACGCTCGTAATAGGCTTCAAGCGTGCGCTGCTCTTGCGACATCGCGCTGCGGTCGCGGCCGAAAAAATTGAGCAGCCCTTCGAGCGGCGCCAGCGCGCTGAATTCTGGGTTGGCGGCGAGGTTCTCCGCCTTGATCACCTTGCGGGCGAGATCGCGCGACAGCACGATCTGCATCTGGCTGGTCACCGCCTCCTGATCGATGGTGCCGCGGTCGATCTGATTCTTGTCGGCCTCGGCGCGCAGGAAGACGTTCTCGCGCGCCTCGAGCAGCAGCCGCGATTCGGAGGTGTAGCGCGGGGTGATGGCGTTGACGACGACGAAGGCGCCGGCCGCCGCGATCAGCGTGACGCCGAGAATGGTCGCCTTCTTGCGCCACAAGGCGCGGCCGAGACCGTGCAGATCGGCTTCGCCTTCGAACGCGGCCGGTGCCGCAACCGGCGCCTGGGCGGCGGCCGCTTTCGACTTTGAACGGAAGAACATTCGCACTCCAAACGCAGACTCTGTGGCGCCAGCGTGATGACAAACTATTATGGTTGCCACCGCGTTAATTGCCGCCCGGCCGCCGCCGAAGGTGAGGTTTTGTTAACCATCCGCCCGCCTAATCCGGGCGATGGCGCCATTGAACATCCTGCACGTGTTTCGCGCGCCGGTCGGGGGGCTGTTCCGCCACGTGCGCGACCTGGCGCGCGAGCAGGCCTCGCGCGGCCACCGCGTCGGCATGATCGCCGACAGCGCCACCGGCGGCGCCGATGCCGAGCGGGCGCTCGGCGAGCTTGCGCCATCGCTCGCGCTCGGCCTGACACGGGTGGCGATGCACCGCCCGCCCCACCCGACCGATCTCTTCGTCCTCGGCCACGTCATGCGCCGCATCGGCGCGGCCAGACCCGACATCCTGCACGGCCACGGCGCCAAAGGCGGCTTCTATGCGCGGGCGGCGCTCGGCAGCGGCGCGCTGCGCGTCTACACCCCGCACGGCGGCAGCCTGCTTTTCGACAACGCCACGCTGGCCGGAACAATCTATCTCGGCACCGAGCGCCTGCTGATGCCGCGCGGCGACCTTTATCTGTTCGAAAGCGCCTTCAGTTCCGACACCTTCCACCGCAAAATAGGCACGCCCGCCGCCGCCGTGCGCGTGGTGCATAACGGCGTCACGCGCGCCGAATTCGAGCCGCTGGCGCCGGCCGCCGACGCCGCCGATCTCGTCTTCTTGGGCGAATTGCGCGAACTCAAGGGCGTCGACCTGCTGATCGATGCCGTTGCCCACTTGCGGCGCCAGGGCCGTGACGTCACCGCGACGCTGATCGGCGCCGGCCCCGACAGCGCCCTGTTCCAGGCGCAGGCTCAGCGCCTCGATCTCGGCCGCCTCATCCGTTTTCTGCCGCCGATGCCGGCGCGCCAGGCGCAGACGCTCGGCCGCATCATGGTGATGCCGTCGCGGCTGGAATCGCTGCCTTATGTCGTGCTCGAAGCCGCGGCCTCCGCCAAGCCGCTGATCGCGACCCGCGTCGGCGGCATCCCGGAGATCTACGGCCCCCTCGCCGACGCTTTGGTTCCGCCCAATGACGCTGCGGCGCTCGCCCGCGCCATTGCCGCGGCCATCGACAACCCCGCCGCCGCCGCCGAAACGGCGCGCCAGCTGCGCGCGCGCGTCGCCAGCGCCTTTACCGTCGAGGCCATGGTCGACGGCGTGCTGGCGGCCTATGCCGCGGCACTTGAGGCCAAACGCCGTTAATACATTTTTGAGTATCCCAATAAGCCTTTCTTGAAGGTTGTTGCCTACAAATTTCGGGGAATTTCGCGGACTGCGGCCGGCTTGGGCCGCGGGCCGATTTGTGGCGTCGGTACCATGAGTGAGACCCACCTCTCCGAACCGGTGATGGCCGCGCGCACGGGCGCCGCGGTCAAGCTGGCGCGCGAAATGCCGCGCGCCGCCGCGACCAAGCCGCAGGCGCTGTCGCCGGAAGCGCTCGCGGTTGCCGCCAGACCGTCGGCCGCGCCGATCTCGCCGATCGTGCTCGCCGGTTTCGTGCGCATGGGCGAGTTCGCGCTCATCATCGTCGTCGGGCTCGCGATCTATGCGGCCTACCTGCACGAATTCGGCGGCCTGATCTGGCGCTACGCGGTCGCGACCGTCACGATCGCGGTTCTGTCGATGCTGGCGTTCCAGACCGCCGACATCTACCAGGTGCAGGCCTTCCGCGGCCACGAGAAGCAATACATGCGGCTCGCCTCGGCCTGGTCGCTGGTGTTTCTCATCGTCATCGGCGGCTCGTTCTTCGCCAAAGCCGGCGACATGTTCTCGCGCGTCTGGCTGAGCTCGTTCTACGTCGGCGGGCTCGCGGCGCTGATCGCCTGCCGCCGCATGGTTTTCTTGCTGGTGCGCAAATGGACCGCGGCGGGGCGGCTGACGCGCCGCACCGTGATCGTCGGCGGCGGCGAGCCCGGCGCCCACGTCATCGAGGAACTGCGGCGCCAGAAGGACACCGGCGTCGAGATCATCGGCCTGTTCGACGACCGCGGCGACGACCGCGCCAAGCCGGAATGCGCCGGCCAGCGCAAGCTCGGCACCGTCGACGACCTGGTCGAATTCGGGCGGCGCACCCGCGTCGACCTCGTGATCTTCTCGCTGCCGATTTCGGCGGAGGGACGGATTCTCCAGATGCTGAAAAAACTGTGGGTGCTGCCGGTCGACATCCGGCTCGCCGCCCACGCCAACAAGCTGCAGTTCCGTCCCCGCTCCTACTCCTACATCGGCAAGGTGCCGGTGATCGACGTCGCCGACCGGCCGATCGCCGACTGGGACGTGGTGATGAAATGGCTGTTCGACAAACTGATCGGCGGCGCCATGCTGATCTGCGCCCTGCCGGTGATGGCGGCGATCGCGGTCGCCATCAAGCTCGACAGCCGCGGCCCGGTGCTGTTCAAGCAGAAGCGCTACGGCTTCAACAACGACCTGATCGAGGTCTACAAGTTCCGCTCGATGTATGTCGACATGGCCGACGCCAAGGCCGACAGGCTGGTGACCAAGGACGACCCGCGCGTCACCCGCGTCGGCCGCTTCATCCGCAAGGCCAGCCTCGACGAACTGCCGCAGCTGTTCAACGTCGTGCTCAAGGGCAACCTGTCGCTGGTCGGCCCGCGCCCGCACGCCGTCAACGCCAAGGCCGAGGCGCGGCTCTACGACGAGGCGGTCGACGGCTACTTCGCCCGCCACCGCGTCAAGCCCGGCATCACCGGCTGGGCGCAGATCAACGGCTGGCGCGGCGAGACCGACACGCACGAGAAGATCCAGCAGCGCGTCGAGCACGACCTCTACTACATCGAGAACTGGTCGCTGCTGTTCGACCTCTTCATCGTCGCGCGCACGCCGTTCGCGCTGTTCAAGACCGAGAACGCCTATTGATCACCGCCCGGGACATCGCGCTGCCGCAATTTGCGCCGTCCGTCTCGGCCGCAGCGGCGGCGCCGGCGGCGTCGCTGCGCGAACGCCTGCTGCTGATGGTGCTGTTCGCCACCACGCTGGCGAGCGCGGTCGCCTTCATCGAGCCGTCGCCGCATGACGCGCTGATGGGTCTTTTGGCGCTCGCCGGGCTGATCGCCGGCGCGCGCTTCGACCGCATCCTGCTGGTGCCTTTGCTGCTGCTGCTGCTCTGGAACGTGGCGGGACTGATGGCGCTCACCGGCGTGCTCGAGCAGGACAAGACGGTGCAGTACGCCGGCACCTCGGTCTATCTGGCGCTCGCCGCCCTGGTGTTCGCCTGCCTGTTCTCGACCAACACCATGCCCCGGCTCGCCGCCATGCGCAGCGCCTACATTCTGGCGGCGCTCGCCAGCGCGCTGGCCGGCGCCGCCGGCTATTTCCATTTGTTCCCGCGCGCCGGCGACCTGTTCACGCTCTATGACCGCGCCATGGGCGCGTTCAAGGATCCCAACGTCTACGCCACCTACCTGATCTGGCCGGCCCTGTTCGTGATCGACCGCATGGTGGCGCGGCAAATCCGGCTCCGGGACATCGTCATCATGGCCGTGCTCATGCTCGGCCTGCTGCTGAGCTTCTCGCGCGGCGCCTGGTTCAACTTCGCCGTCGGCGCCCTGGTGGTCGTCGCGCTCGCCTTCGTCACCGCCCACGACGTGCGCGAGCGCTGGCGCGTGGTCGGCCTCAGCGCCGCGGCGCTCATCGCGCTCGCGGTGTTCGTCGCCTTCCTGCTGTCGTTCCACTCGCTGTCGGCGATGTTCGACACCCGCGCGCAGCTGATCCAGTCCTACGACGTCGGCCAGGGCGGCCGCTTCCGCTTGCAGGAGCTCGCCTTTGGCGCGCTGCTCGACAATCCCGGCGGCATGGGCCCCTTCGAGTTCGCCCGCGTCCACGGCTTGCAGCAGCACAACGTCTATCTGCAGGCCTTCCTGGTCTACGGCTGGGCCGGCGGCGTCGCCTATCTGCTGTTGCTGTGCGCGACGGTGACGGTCGGCCTGCGCACGGCGCTGGCGCGCACGCCCTGGCAGCCTTACGCCATCACCGCGCTGGCGGCGCTGATCGGCGACATTCTCGAAGGCTTCGTGATCGACACCGACCACTGGCGGCACTTTTTTCTGCTGCTCGGCATCATCTGGGGAACCGCGGCCGCGACCATGCGCGCACGGCGGCGATATTGCGCCGCCGCGGGGCCGTCCCTATAGTCCGCGCCGTTCCGGTCGGGGCGTGGCGCAGCCCGGTTAGCGCACCAGTCTGGGGGACTGGGGGTCGTGGGTTCAAATCCCGCCGCCCCGACCAATTCCCCGCAAACTCGCAAAGCGGAAGGATCTGCCGGCGGCCTAGCGGCCCCTGCGGCCGTTATCCGTCGGCGGGGCGTGGGTGATGATCTTGAGCTGTTCGGCGATGATGGCGTTGAGCTGGTCGATGCTGCCGATCTGCGTCGGCGGCAGGCCGTTGGGCGGCGGCTCGCCCTGGAAGTACCAGCCGTAGAGCGGGAACGAGACGTTGCCGCCGACGCTGACGATGGTGCCGTCCCACTGCACCGGGCCCTGCACCTGGCCGTTGCTGCCGATGACAAAGGCCGTGCCCGGCTGCGTCAGGTTGAGCACCTGGCCGTTGGGCAAGGTGATGATCGCGCTGCCTTCCACCAGAATCACGGTCAGGGTGTAGCCGTTGATCGGATCGCCCGACATCAAAAGGTCGAGGATGGTGCCGCGGATGCCGAGCGTCGCCACCGGCGTCTTGATGGTGTAGCTCGTCGGATTCATCGAGCCGGTGATGAAGCGCAGCGCGCCCTGCGTCGCGTTGATGACGACGTGGCCGCGGCGCTTCGGATCGTAGAGGAAGCGGTCGAGCACCACCTCGGCATGGGGGCCGAGGCTGAGGCTGGTCTTGTCGAGGAACAGAAGCTGGGCGGTGCTGGCGTCGCCGGTGCGGATGTGCTCGTTCTCGAAGATGGCGCTGCCGACCGCGAGCGACTGGCGGTTGCCGCCGGACACGCCTTCCACCTGGTTGACCACGGCGGACGCCACGCCGACGCGGTCGGCCGATGCCGCGCCGGGCGCGAGCAATGTGGCAAAAAAGAGCAGTCCGGCGGCGGTATGTCGGTATGTCTGCACTGGCGGCTATACCCCCATGAATTTGTTCATTATAGACCGATGGCTGTTTCCGCAACAGCGTCGATCCAAGTATACTCAATGGAATTTGTAGCGGGCTGGGAATGAATGGTTCAAATCGTTAAGCGTGGTCTGTGCGCGGTCGTCGCCGCAGTCCTTTCGGTTGTCGTGCTTGGGGCGGCGGCGAAGGCCGCGGTTCCCGCGCAGCTCGACGCGCTGTACAGCGAGGTGCTGCGCCGGCCGCAGGATACCGAGCTCAACCTGCGCTTTGCCCGCGCCGCCGAAGAGGCCGGCATCCTGCGCTGGGCGCTGTCGGCCTATGAGCGCGTCAGCGTCAACGATCCCGGCAACCTCGAAGCGCAAGCCGGGCTGCAACGCATCCGCCGCAAGCTGCAGCCCGACGTGTCGCAAGTGACGCTCGAACTCGGCGGCGGCTATGAATCGAACCCGCGCTATTACATCGGCCCGCGGCGCGACGAGGCGATCGCGCTGGCCTCGGCGATCCTGTTCGACGAGCGCGCCATCAGCGCCATGCGCTGGCGCACCACCGGCGCGGTGACCGGGCTGTTCTACAGCCAGAGCAACGATCTCAATTACGGTCAGGCGACGCTCAACACCGGGCCGGTGCTCGACATTCTGCCGGGCTGGGCCGTGGTGCCGGCGATCGGCGGCACCGCCGCCTATTACGACCATCATTTCTACTACGGCGAGGGCGCGCTGACGACGACCTTCGAGTCGGCGACCCAGGCGGCGATCAAGTCGCTGCAGATCAAGACCGCCTATCGGTCCTATGACGACTTCTTCCCGTCGGGCAGCGGCTTCTACACCGAGGTGCGCGGCCGGCTCGCCCTGCCCAACGCGCTCGGCGCCGGCAGCGTGCTGATCCTGACGCCCTGGGTGCTGTACAGCGACATCTCCGGCACCGCGATCTCGCCGGTGCTCGGCGACATCCAGCCCGGCGCCTATGTCGAGTACGCCGGCAAGGTCGAGCTCTTCAAGAGCCTCACCGACAGAATCGTGCTCGGCGCCAATTTCACCGCCATCGACCGCCGCTATCGCACCGACATCGTGCTGCAGACCGGCGGCAAGCGCGTCGACACCCTGACGATCCCGGGCGGCAGCCTGATCTTCCCGCACCTGTTTTCCTACGCCGCCGACCTGCGCTTCGACTACCGCTACATCCTCGACCACTCCAACGATCCGTCGAAGAGCTTCAACGACCACGTCGTGACCGGCACGCTGGTCTACCGCTTCGATCCGACGCAGAGTTTCTGGACGCAGGCGCTCTACAGCCCGGCGCGGTGAGGCTCAAGCCCGCCGCAGCAGTCCGGCGGCCGCGCGCGCGCGGCTGAACGCCGCCCACAGCAGCGGGTTCTGCTTGATCGCGCGCTTGATCGCGGCGCGCGCCGTCAGCCGCGCGGCGGCGAGCGCCCCGCGCCACGTCGTCACCGCGACGTGGTCGTAGAGCGGGTCGGCGCGCTCGCACCAGTCGCGCTTGTAGGGCTCGTCGCCGATGGTGAAGTCGAACACCGTGCAGCCGCGCTCGATGGCGTAGCGGAACAGCTCGTGCAGATGCGCGGCGCCCGGGCCGAAGCGCGCCATGTCGCCGTCGGTATAGCTCGACAGCACGTAGTAGTAGCGGCCCTTGAAGGTGAGCGCGAAATTGGCGGCGGCGGTCTCCTGCCCGACCTTGAGCGCGCTGACGTGGACGAGATCGCGCGCCGGCGCGGCCGCGGCCAGCGCGCGATAGAATTCGGCATAGCCCGGCCGCGCGAAGATATTGCCGATGCCGCGCTTGGCGAAGGCGGCCGCCTTCTGCGTCATCAGCACGTCGAGCACGGCGTTTGCCGAAGCGGCGTCGGCGGCGGTGACGAATGCGATGTCGCCGCAGGCGGCGAGCCGCTTGCGCTTGCTGCGGTCGCGCGCCCGCGTCGCGCTCGAGCGCTTGGCCTCGTAGAAGCTCTGGAAGTCGGCGCCGAGCGCGGTGGCGTAGCAGCCGCTCGGATTGAGCGTGACGGCAAGCGCCGTCATCGGGTTGGCCTGGGCGCCGACCGCGGCCGGCATTTTTTCCAGCCGCACGATGTCGAACGGGGCGCGCGCCGCAATCGCCTCCAGCACGCGCCGCCACAGCGCGGCAAACGCCGCCGCATCGAGGCGCCTTGCGAAGTCCGGGGCCAGCAGCGGCGCATTGTAGTCGCACAAATCCGAGCCGAGCCACGTCAGCTCGCGCAGCAGGCCGCGCCGCACAACCGCCAGCGGCAGCATGGCGAGGACGCCGCCTTGGTCCCGCGCCACGACGATCTGCGGGGCAACGCCGGCCGGCGCGCCGACATGGCGCTGCCAGGCCGAAAGCCATTCGAAGCTCTGAAACGCCGTGCAGTCGGCCGCGTCCTGGAACGCGCGCCACGCCGCCTCGACCGGCGGCAGCTCGCCGTGCACGGCAATCGCGATATCGGCCGCCCGTCCGCGCAGCGCCGCCGCCGCAGGCGCCGCGGCTGCCCGCACATAGGGCTCGGCTTGCAGCAGATGTGCGGGCGCGTTCATCAGTGGCCCGCCGGCGCGCCGTTGCGGCGCGCCGCGCTTGCCGGCCGCAGCGGCCGCAGCTTGCGCAGCTTGCCGCGGGTATAATGCACGGCGAATTTCAGCCGCCGGTTCCATTGCCAGCGCAGGCCGGTGTCGATCGAGAAGGCCTTGAGCCCGAAGGCCTTGTTGTAGGAGAAGCGGTCGCAGGCCTGCTTGACCGGGTCGCGGTAGAAGGCCGCGATCTTGTCGGTGCCCATGCCCGGCGTCTTCAGCCAGCGCGGGATATGGACGTTGCACAGCCGCTCGACGTCGGTCAGCACCTTGCGCGCGCCGTTGCCGGCGGCCGGGCACGAGGTCGAGAAGGCGTCGCCGACCAGCACGACACCGGGCTGCATGTGGCCGTGGGTGACGTAGAGATCGACCGGCCGGATCTTGACCTGATCGGTCACGGTGAAATCGCCGACCAGCTTGCGCAGGCCCGGCATCAGCTCGTAGAGCGCGGCCTGCGGCGCGGTGCGCATATGGTGCAGCCAGGGGTCGTCCATGTCGCGATAGACGAACAGGTTGGCGCGCATCGCCGCCCCGATCGGGAACATGGTGATCAGCGCGGCGCGGTCGCCCGGCCGCTCGGCATAATAGGTGAGCGCGGGAAAATCGAAGCTGGCGCGGCCGGCCGGCGCCATGTCGAAGCCGATGCTGATGGAATGGCACGGGCTGATGACTTCGCGCTTGAGGTTGAGCTGGTCGCGCAGCCCGACATTGAGCCCGTTGGCGAGCACGATCAGCCGGGCGGAAATGGTGTCGCCGGTCGAGGTGGTCACGGTCTGGCGTTCGGTGCCGGTGGCGAGGCCGACGGCCTTGGCGACGATGAAGCGCGTCGCTTTCGGGATTTGCGCGCGCACGGTGTTGACCAGCGGCGCATAGTAGATGCCCTCCTGGTCCCCCGGGCGCTTGTCGACCAGCCGCCCGTGCCGCGCCACCCAGGACACCTGATCGGGCGTCGAGGCGCGCAGCACCGCGTCGAGCAGCCCGGTGCGGGCGAGGATATTGACCTGGTCGCCGTCGAGCTTCTCGCAGCGGAAGTCCGGCGGATATTCCGAGCGCGGATCGATCAGCACCGCGTCGATGCCGGCGCGGCCGAGCATGGCCGCGGCGAGCGAGCCGGCAAGCCCGCCGCCGACGATCGCAACGTCGGTGGTGATGACGGGACGCGGCGCCGCCTCCTCCTGGCGCGGCGGCTCCGCCGTCCTGGTTGCGCGTTCGAGCACTAGATCCTGCACAGCCGCCTCCCCGCGAGATAGGCGCTCTTGGCGACGGCGCGCAGGCGCACCAGCGCCTTCTGCAACCGCGCCAGAACGAAGAAATTCAATGAGCCGCCGCGCCTTGCGTCGAACCAGACGCGCGCGATGGCCTGCCGCTCGCTCCACCATGCCGCCATGAAGCTCGACGTGTCGTAGGCGCAGGAATCGACGCGGGCGACGGTGTCGTCGTCGAGAAATGCCTTGGTGTAGTCCTCGAGCAGCAGCACGCCCGGCGAATAGTCGCGGAAGGCTTCGTCGTAGGCGGTCTTCCAGGTGTAGGCGACGGCGCCGGCGCGCAGCACCACCTGAATGCTGATCGGCTTGCCGTCGAGGTCGAGCGCATAGATCGCGGCGTCGCCGCGCCGGGCGAGCGCGACCACCATCTCCTTGGCAAAGCCCGCCTCGCTGTCGGAGCAGACAATGGCGCTGCCGCGGCGGCCCTTCCAGCCGGCGGCTTCCAGCGCCAGGAATTCGTCGAATGCCGGCGCCACCGATTCCGGCGTCTCGCAGCGCCTCACCGTCAGCGCGCCCTTTTCCTCGAGCCGGCGGCGATGCTGCCGCAGCTTGCGGCGGCTCGAGCCCGACATGGCCTTCTCGAAATACTGCTTTGCATCGAGGTCGGATTGCAGCATCGGCCGCTCGCTCTGCGCCATGACGAAAGCTTCGCCGCCGCGGCGGGCAAGCACGCGCGCGAGCGCCGCCATCGCCTCGCCGTCGGCCGCGATCGGATCGAGCGCGATGGTTTTCGGCAGGCCGGCGTCGCGCGCCACGAAATCGAGCATGGCGTCGATGGCATCCTCGGCCGCGCCGGGGTCGAGCACCGGCGTCGCCAGATAGCCGTGCGGCGCCGCCGGCGCGCGCAGCACCGTGACCGGCAGGATCGATTGCTCGGGCGCGCCGAGGGAAAAACTCCAGAGCCCGACCAGCGTCGGTGCGCCGGCGCCCTGCCGCCAGGCGAGCAAAGTGACGAAGCGCAGGCCCCGGCAGTGGCGCTCGGCGGCGCCCATCAAGGCCGGGTGCATGAACACATTGGGTTCGGGCGCGCGGCCAACCAGATCGCGCCAATCCGCCTCGATCTCGGCAAGGCGCGCCGCCCCGGCGCGCTCGACGGTGAGCGCGGCCTTGCGCGCCTCGAGCCGCGGCGCCGCGGCCGGCACGCCGACGACGGCAGGCGCCACCCGCTCCGCCACGAAGGCCGTCGCCTCCGGCATGGTCATGTCGTGCGGCACCAGACGCTCCCACGGCGGGCCGCTGCGCCCGCCTCTGCATCGCAGCGTGTATTGCAACTGTTTTGACGGCCGGTTACCGGCGGCACGAATGCCTCCTTCACTTTAATTAACCATGTGCGCCGCGCGCTTCGGCTTGCGCGGATGCCAGATGAACATGTGCAGGCCGAGGCCGCGCTTGGCGATCAGGAACAGGCACACCGACTCGACGAGGAATGCGCCGGCGGTCGCCGCCGCGGCGCCGAGCGCGCCGAACGGCGGCGCCAGCAGCAGGCAGGCGACGATGTCGAACGCGAAGGCCGCGGCATAGGCGATGGCGCAGGCGCGCTGATAGCCGAGGACATTGAGCATGCGCTCGGCCGGCCCGACCGCCGCCCGCGCCAGCTGGCCGACCGCGAGAATGACGATCACCGGATAGCCGGCAACGAAGTCCGGCCCGAACAGGCGCAGCAGCGGATAGCCGAAAACGATGATGAACGAGCACAAGGCAAGCGACGGCCAGAACACCCAGCGCACGGTGCTCGCCGCGAAATACGCAAGCCCCTCATGGTCGCCGGCGACGTGATAGTCGGTGTAGCGATGCGCGGTGGTCGCCGCGACGGCGAAATAGATGAAGCTCACCAGCGCCAGAATCTTGGCCGCCGCGTAGTAGTGCGCGACCTCCTCCTCCGGGCGGAATTGCTTGAGCAGCAGCACGTCGATCGAGGTCAGCAGCGTGTAGAGACCCCACACCAGGATGATGGGGAACGCCGTGCCGAGCCAGCGCCGCAGGTCGTAGCTCTTGCGTCCCGGCTCGACCACCGTCTTGAGCCTGCGGTTGAACTGCACGAGCTGCAACAGCGCGGCCAGCCATCCGGCGAAGGCCAGCGCGCCCATGGCCGTGGTGGCGTTCAAGGCGAAGCCGCCGAAGTGCAGGCCGAAAATGGCGGCAAAGAAGATCAGCGGCCGGATCACGTAAGCCGGCAGCAGCGCGACGTCGATCCAGTTATAGGAGCGCGCCAGGCCGTCATGCATGAAGGTCAGCGCGTAGAACGGCAGCGCCGCGGCGGCAAAATAGAACGGCAGGATCAGATGGGAGCCGATACGGTCGCCGAGACTGACGACGATCGCGGCCCCGCCAAGCGCAACCACGGTGCCGGCGCCGAACGTGAGCCAGCGGCTGCCGTCGAGATAGCCGCGCAGCCGGCCGAAGGCTTGGGTCTGCGTGTATTCCGGGATGAAGCGCTGCGCCGTGAGCGGCAGGCCGAGATGCACGACATCGCTCGCCAGCAGCAGCCAGGTCCAGACGTAGACGAACGAGCCGAACTCGTAGCTGCCGATCCAGCGCGCGATCAGCACCTGCGTGACGAAGGCGATCACCGCGCTGAGGACGCGGATGGCGAACACCGCGCCGGCCAATTTCTTGGTGGTGGAGTGCTCGCCGGAAATGAACTGGGCGAGTTGACGCCACAGTCCGGCAACGGCACTCCCCGGCGCCGCCGCGCGCGCCCGGACAATGTCGACGAGTGTCATCTCGGTCCCCACCTGATGGCGGTGACCGTAGCGGCAAAAGGTGATTTATCCCTCAAGTTCCGCGCGCAAAGTCGCGGCTATCGGGTCGCAATCCGTTAACTTTAACGCTTGGCAAACCGCCCCGGCGCAACGCTCAAGCGTCGTGGCGCACGGCGGTGTCGAGCAGCTTGCGGCACTCGGCGAGCTCGTGCAGCGCCGCATGCAGCCTGCGCAGATCGTCGCGCGGCAGCCGCGCGGCGGGCGGCGGCGCTGGCGCACGCGGCGGTTCCGGCGGCTGCGGCACCGGCTCGGCGGGGCGGTCATCGGTCTCGATGCGCGGCATCGGGGCGCTGCGCAGCGGCGGTTCCTGCCGGCCCTCGTCGCGGCGCTCGCCGAGGTCGCGGCCGATCAGCCCGGCGATGCGGCCGCGCAGGCCGCTATCCTCTTCGAGCAGGTCGGCGGCGGAGACGGTCTCCTCGGCAAAATCCTCGTCCTCGGTGGCGCCATGCGGCGGCTGCGGCGCGCCTTCCTGCCACACCGCCTGCACGAACTTGACGCCCTGCTCGCGCAGGATGCGCTGCACGCCGCGAATGGTGTAGCCCTCGCCGTAAAGCAGATGACGGATGCCGCGCAGCAGGTCGACGTCGTCGGGCCGGTAATAGCGCCGGCCGCCGCCGCGCTTCATCGGCCTGATGTCGCGGAAGCGCGTTTCCCAGAACCGCAGCACGTGCTGCGGCAGATCGAGCTCGTCCGCCACTTCGCTGATGGTGCGAAAGGCATCGGGCGCCTTGGAATCCAAAGCGGCACACTCCCTAAAGTTTTAATTGAACGCAGTACGCTTACCGACGCTTACACCAACACGCGCGTTAGGCCGGAGTGTGACCTTCACCCTGGCCGTTGATGCGCTGCTTGAGAATCGCCGACGGCTTGAACACCATCACGCGGCGCGGCGAGATCGGCACTTCCTTGCCGGTCTTGGGATTGCGGCCGATGCGCTGGCCCTTCTTGCGCACGACGAAGGAACCGAACGAGGATAGCTTGACGGTCTCGCCCCGCTCCAGGCAATCGGTGATCTCTTTCAACACCAGTTCCACGAGCGCCGCGGATTCGGTGCGTGAAAGGCCCACCTTCTGGTAGACCGCCTCGCACAGGTCGGCACGCGTCACAGTTTTTCCGGTCATCGCCTGCCCTGCCCCGGCGAAGATATCTCGCTGAAAATTCAACGATATTAGTATCTTCTGCGGGGGTCAACGGCTTTTCGCGTGGTCGATCCGGTGGCGACTGGCGACCGGCAGGCTCACCAGCGCAGCAGCGTCGAGCCCCAGGTGAAGCCGCCGCCCATGGCTTCGAGCAGGATCAGATGGCCGCGCTTGATGCGGCGGTCGGCGACCGCGTCGGCGAGCGCCAGCGGGATCGAGGCCGCCGAGGTATTGCCGTGGCGGTCGACGGTGATGACCACTTTTTCCGGCGCGATGCCGAGCTTGTGGGCGGAGCCGTCGATGATGCGCTTGTTGGCCTGGTGCGGCACGAACCAATCGATATCGGCGGCGCTGTAGCCGGTCGCCTTGAAGGCGTCCTCGATGACGTCGGTGATCATGGCGACGGCGTGCTTGAACACTTCCCGCCCCTCCATGCGCAGGTGTCCGACGGTCTGGGTCGAGGACGGGCCGCCGTCGACGTAGAGTTTGGCCCGGTGCCGGCCGTCGGAGCGCAGGTGGTTGGTCAGGATGCCGCGATCGTCGCGCTCGCCAGGTGAGGCTTGCGCCTCCAGCACCAAAGCGCCGGCGCCGTCGCCGAACAGCACGCAGGTGGTGCGGTCGCTCCAGTCCAGGATGCGGGAGAAGGTTTCCGCGCCGATCACCAGCGCCCGCTTGGCGCCACCCGACCTGAGCATGCCGTCGGCCACGGCGAGCCCATAGACAAAGCCCGAACACACCGCCTGCAGGTCGAAGGCGGCGCCGTGGGTGATACCGAGCCCGGCCTGCACCGTGACCGCGGTGGCCGGGAAGGTCTGGTCGGGCGTCGAAGTGGCAAGCACGATGAGATCGATGGCGGCGGGCTCGAGATGGGCATTGGCGAGCGCGGCGCGCGCGGCGTGCAGCGCCAGATCGGAAGTCAATTCGCCGGGCGCCGCGATATGGCGCTCGCGGATGCCGGTGCGCTGCACGATCCATTCGTCGGTGGTTTCCACCGAGCGCGCCAGTTCGTCATTGCTGAGAATCCGGGTGGGGAGATAGCTGCCGCAACCGAGCACCACCGAGCGCAAGACGGTCACGGGGCTGCTCCGCTCGCCAGCAAGGCCTTTTCCGTCGCGCGCAGGTCGCGGGCGATGGTCTCGCCGATCTTGGCGAGCAGCGCATAACGCACCATGTCGTAACCCATGTCGATGGCCGCGGCGAAACCCTCGGCATCGGCGCCGCCGTGGCTCTTGATGACGATGCCGTTGAGGCCGAGGAAGACGCCGCCATTGGCCTTGCGCGGATCCATCTTGTCGCGCAGCGTGCGGAAGGCCTGGCGGGCCAGCAGATAGCCAAGCCGCGCCGCCCAGGTCCGGTTCATCGCGGCGCGCAGATATTGACCGAGCTGACGGGCGGTGCCTTCGGCGGTTTTCAGGGCGATATTGCCGGCAAAGCCCTCCGTCACCACGACATCGACCGTGCCTTTGCCGATATCGTCGCCCTCGACGAAGCCGTGGTAGTCGAAATGGGGGAAGTTGCCTTCGCGCAGGATGCGGCCGGCCTCGCGCACCTGCTCGAGACCTTTGACCTCCTCAACGCCGATATTGAGCAGCCCGACGGTCGGCCGTTCGACATCGAACAGCACCCGCGCCATGGCGCTGCCCATGGCGGCCAGGTTGACGAGATGGGCCTCGTCGGCCCCGATCGCCGCGCCAACGTCGAGCACGATCGATTCGCCTTTGACCGTCGGCCATAGCGCCGCGATGGCCGGACGCTCGATGCCTTCGATCATTTTCAGGTTGAATCGCGCCATGGCCATCAGCGCGCCGGTATTGCCAGCGGAGACGGTGGCGTCGGCCTCGCCTTTCTTGACGGCATCGATGGCCAGCCACATCGACGATTTCCAGCGTCCGTAACGCAAAGCCTGGCTCGGCTTGTCGTCCATCCGGATCGCGACATCGGTATGCACCACCCGCGACTTGGCCTTGAGGCGCGGCAGGCTGTCGCGGATCGGCTCCAGCACGGCGCGGTCACCGAACAGGATGTATTCGATGTCGGGATGGCGGGTGACGGAAATATCCGCGCCCGGCAGAACCACCGAAGGCCCATGGTCCCCGCCCATGGCGTCAAGCGCAATGCGGACCTTATCGGGCATGGACTGACCGGCTTAAATGCAAGGCGGCGACCTTACAGTTTGGGCCACGGCAGACAAGGCGGTTGTGAATGCGGTTCACCGCTTGTCGTGCCGTCACGATTTGCCGCCTCCGAGGCCCTTTTTCAGCGTCGCCAGCGCGGCAAAGGGGTGTTCGCCCCCCTCCTCGATCTTGGGCGGCTCGAAGCGGACGCCCGCCTTGCGCGGATAGGGGTCGATGGCCAGCAGCAGGAATTCGGTGGCGACCGCACCGAGATCAAGGCTGCCGTCGATCAGCGGCTCCGGCGCCTCTTCCGCCTCCGTCGGCTGAGCCGCGGCCGGGGCAAAAGTTACATCGACGTCCTCCTCGACCTTGCTCTCCATCGGCTCGAGGCTGACGACGCAGGTCTGGCCGACCAGGGCGCTGACCCGGCCAGCCACATGGGCGCCGGCACCGCGCCGCGTCAGATCGAACACGGCCGACAGGCGCGGCAAATCGCGCAGGCCGGCGAGCTGCGCCACCGCGGCGCGCGCCGCCGCCGGGGCCTCGACCTCCATGTGCAGGCCGCTGTCCGGAATATCGTCCACCGTGACCGGCACGCTCCAGGGCGATTTATCCATCAGTTCAAACTCTTATCGAAGCCGGCTCAGGCAATACTAGAGCCCCCTCGGCGACCAGTGCATCGTCCAGGGCTCGGAGGTGACCTACCGCCTCCCGCATATAGGCTGCAAGCCGGTCGGCCTGAGACCCCCTCCCGCCGTAGATATTGCGCGTCAAAGCCTCGACCAGGGCCTCATCGCCCGGCGCCGCCAGCGCGCTCCGATAGGCCTCGGCGCGGCCGTAGAAGGCCTCGCCGAGACGGCGCATGTGCTTGGGCACTGCGAGGTCGCCGACGCCCATTTCGCGCAAATTATTGTCCATGTCCTCGCAGAAGCGGTCGAAAACACCCTGGCCCAGGCCGCGCAGCGAAGGGGCGGCGGCGAGCCGTTCCAGAACCATGGCAAGATGCAGCACAATCAGCTCGAAACGGCCTTCCACGGTGTCCGGAACGCCGTAGTCGCGGTAAAAGCCCGGTAACCGGGCCTGTGCCACGATGGCGCCATAGAGCGCCGGGATGGTGCCGACCCGCGGCGAGCGGCGAAAGAGGGGGAAAATCATCGTCTTGGTTGGCCGATCGGGGATGCCGGTTAGGGCAATGGCGCAAGCGATGCAAGACCAAATGACACTGCCGGTATTTTCCTCAAAGACCCTGCGCTGCGGCTTGCTGCTGGGGCTCGCGCTTGCCGTCGCCGGCTGCGGCGCCTTCACCGAGACGTTCCGGCGCGGCTACGTGCTGCAGGAAGGCGCGCTCGAGCAGATCCCGATCGGCTCCTCGCAGGAGCAGGTGCTGATCGTGCTCGGCACGCCCTCGACGGTGGCCACCGTCAACGGCGAAGTGTTCTACTACATCTCGCAGAAGGCCGAACGCGCCGCCGCCTTCCTCAATCAGGAGGTGGTCGACCAGCGCGTCATCGCCGTCTACTTCGACCAGAACCGCAGGGTGCGCCGGCTCGCCAATTACGGCCTCAAGGACGGCAAGATCTTCGACTTCGTCTCGGAGACCACGCCGACCGGCGGGCAGGATCTCAATTACCTGCGCGGCGTGTTCAAGAGCCTGACGACGTTCAAGGACTAGGCGCGCGCCAAGAAAAAAGGGCTCGCCTTGCGGGCGAGCCCTCGGGTGTTGGGCGTGGCCGCCGCTAGTGCGCGAGCACGGCGAGCAGCAAGAGCGCCACGATGTTGGTGATCTTGATCATCGGGTTGACGGCGGGACCGGCCGTGTCCTTGTAGGGATCGCCGACGGTGTCGCCGGTCACGGCGGCCTTGTGGGCATCGGAGCCCTTGCCGCCGTAATGGCCGTCCTCGATGTATTTCTTGGCGTTGTCCCAGGCGCCGCCGCCCGAGGTCATCGAGATCGCCACGAACAGCCCGGTGACGATGACGCCGAGCAGCATGGCGCCGACCGCCGAGAAGGCCGCCGATTTTGCCGCCGCGATCTTGGCGGCATCGCTGCCAAGCCCGCCAGCGATGACAAACACCGCGAAGTACACCACGATCGGCGACAACACCGGCAGCAGCGACGGCACGATCATCTCCTTGATCGCCGCCTTGGTCAGCATGTCGACGGCGCGGCCGTAGTCCGGCTTCTGCTTGTACTTCATGATGCCGGGCTTCTGGCGGAACTGGCGGCGCACTTCCTCAACGATGGCGCCGGCGGCACGGCCGACCGCGGTCATGCCCATCGCTCCGAACAGGTAAGGCAGCAGGCCGCCGAACAAGAGGCCGACCACGACGTAAGGATTGGTCAGCGCGAAGTCGAGCTTGATGCCCTGGAAATACGGATGCGAGGCGGCCTGGCTGGTGAAGAAAGTCAGGTCCTGGTTATAGGCGGCAAACAGCACCAGCGCGCCGAGGCCGGCCGAACCGATGGCGTAGCCCTTGGTGATGGCCTTGGTGGTGTTGCCGACGGCGTCGAGCGCGTCGGTATATTTGCGCACGTTCTTGGGCAGCCCGGCCATCTCGGCGATGCCGCCGGCATTGTCGGTAACCGGGCCGAAGGCGTCGAGCGCCACCACCATGCCGGCCAGCGCCAGCATCGAGGACACCGCGATGGCGATGCCGAACAGGCCGGCAAAGCCGTAGGCGGTAAGGATGCCGGCGATGATGACCAGCGCCGGCAGCGCGGTGGCCTCCAGCGACACGGCCAGCCCCTGGATGATGTTGGTGCCGTGGCCGGTGACCGACGCGGCCGCGATCGACTTCACCGGGCGGAAATTGGTGCCGGTGTAGTATTCGGTGATCCAGATGATCAGGCCGGTCACCGCCAGGCCGACGACGGTGCAGACGAAGAGGTCCATGCCGCTGAAGGCGACGCCCTGGACCGGGCCCATGCCGATCAGCTGATCGGTCAACAGCCACATCGCGCCGAGCGAAAGGATCGCGGTGGCGATGAAGCCCTTGTACAGCGCGCCCATAATCGACTTTTTGGCGCCGAGCCGCACGAAGAAGGTGCCGATGATGGAGGTGATGATGCAGGCGCCGCCGATGGCGAGCGGATAGGTCATCATCGTCAGCAGGATCGGCGTGCCGGCGAAGAAGATCGAGGCCAGCACCATGGTGGCGACGATCGTCACCGCATAGGTCTCGAACAGGTCGGCCGCCATGCCGGCGCAGTCGCCGACATTGTCGCCCACATTATCGGCGATGGTCGCCGGGTTGCGCGGATCGTCTTCCGGAATGCCGGCTTCGACCTTGCCGACCAGGTCGCCGCCGACGTCGGCGCCCTTGGTGAAGATGCCGCCGCCGAGACGGGCGAAGATCGAGATCAGCGAAGCGCCGAAGCCGAGCGCGACGATGGCGTCGATCACGGTGCGGTCGTTGGGCTTCATGTGCAGCGTGCCGGTGAGGAAGCCGAAATAGAGCGTGACGCCGAGCAGCGCCAGGCCCGCCACCAGCATGCCGGTGATGGCCCCCGACTTGAAGGCGAGCTCGAGACCGCCGGCGAGCGATTTGGTGGCGGCTTGCGCCACGCGCACATTGGCGCGCACCGAGACGTTCATGCCGATGAAGCCGGTGGCGCCGGACAGGATGGCGCCGATGGCAAAGCCGATCGCGACCAGCCAGCCGAGCGTCAGGCCGATGATCACGAAGATGACGACGCCGACAAAGCCGATGGTGGTGTACTGGCGCTTGAGATAGGCCTGCGCGCCCTCGCGCACGGCCGCGGAGATTTCCTGCATTCGCGGGGTGCCTTGATCGGCGCCCATCACCGAGCCGGTCGCCCAGATCCCGTAAAGGATCGCGAGCGCGCCACAGCCGACGATTATCCACAATGTATTCATGGTGGCCCTACCCTCGATTTTTGAATGGCTGGCGGGAGGAACGCTCCCGCCGGTGCCAGGAGCGTCGAGGATGGCCGCTTTGAAGGCGCTTCACCCCGACCGGGAAGCGCGCGGATATAGCCAAAAACGGACGGTCCGCGCAACGCGGAAAAAGCGGGCGCAAACGGTATTCTTCGGCCCCGGCGCGGCCTGGCCTGGGGCCGCGCCGCACCCAAAACGGCTTCCCAGGCGGGCAGCGCCGCCGCATAATATGGCCATGAATGCCGGGGTCTTTGCCGTCCTGATGCTGCTTGCCGCGGCCGCGTTGCCGGCGGCCGCTTTGGCGCAAGTCGGGCCGCCCGGATCGAACCAGGAAGCCCCCCTCTTCCAGACGCCGGGGCTCGACCTCGGCGGCAATACCCAGCGCACCTACACGCCCGAAGAACAAGAACGAATGAAGGAAATCGACAAGGACTACCGGGCGACGTTGAAGAAGCTGCCGGACAAGCCGCAGGCCTACGACCCCTGGGCCGGCGCGCGGCCGGCAAAAAACAAGTAAGCCTCGGTCGAGATCCGCTAGGCCGCAGCCGCCTCCGCCCGCTCGCGCAGGCTGAGCCAGCCGAGCAGCGCGCCGGCAACCGCGATGGTCGGGAAAATCACGCCGTTGATCGTCTCCCAGCCGAAATTTGCCAGCAGCAGGCCGGAGGAGAACGACGCCAGCGCCATGCTGCCGAAGATCAGAAAATCGTTGAAGGCCTGAACCTTGTTGCGCTCCTCGGCGCGATGGCATTGCGTCACCATGGTGGTGGCGCCGATGAAAGCGAGATTCCAGCCGAAGCCGAGCAGCACCAGCCCGGTCCAGAAATGCGCGACGCTGACGCCGGCCAGACCGACCCCCCCGGTGAGCGCGACCACGGCCAGACCGATGCCGGTGATGCGCTCGACGCCGAAGCGCGCGATCAGGCTGCCGGTGACAAAACTCGGCGCATACATCGCCAGCACGTGCCATTGGATGCCGAGAGCGGCATCGGTGACGCTGTGGCCGCAGCCGACCATGGCGAGCGGCGCCGAGGTCATCACCATGTTCATCATGGCGTAGGAGGCGACGCCGCAGGCCACCGCCACCAGAAAGCGCGGCGCGCGCACGATCTCGGCGAGCGGCCGCACCTGGTGGCTGCGCACTTTGCCGAGCGGCGGGATCTTGACCAGCGTCAGCACCGCAGCGGCGAGCAGCGCGCACGCCGACTGGCCGAGATAGCTGGCGGCGAAGATGTAGGGCGCGAGCAGGTCCTTGGTCTGGATGACGAGCTGCGGTCCGATCACCGCGGCAAAGACGCCGCCGGCCAGCACCCACGACACCACTTTCGGCCGGTAGGCTTCGCTTGCGGTGTCGGCCGCGGCGAAGCGGTAGGACTGATGCGCGGCGGCATAGAGCCCGCCGCAGAAGGTGCCGGCAAGCAGCAGCCAGAAATTGCCGTTCAGCACCGCCGAGTACGAGATGAGGCCGGAGACGATGCCGAACGCCGAGCCGGTTTGCAGCGCAAAGCGCCGGCTGAAGTGCCGCGCCAGGAGACCGACCGGCACGGTGCCGAGCCACATGCCGAGCACCATGGCGGTGATGGGCAGCGTGGCGAGCCCCTTGTCGGGCGCCAGCACCGCGCCGGCGATCGAAGCGGTCGAGACGATGACGGTGTTGTTGCCGCCGGCGAGCGCCTGGGCGACCGCGAGCACCATGGCATTGCGGCGTGCCAGCGCGTCATTGACGGCGGCGTGCTCTTCCTCGACTGCGATGGTCTCGGCGACGGCCGACATGACGGGTTCCCGGCAAGCCGTCCCTTCTAGCGGGCCATGCCATGAATCGCCACTGCACTAAACGCAACGCAGCGTTGCCCCGCTTCCGTTCATTCCCGCGCCAGCGGGAATCCAGTGCTATTTGGCAAAGACTGGGTCCCCGCTTCCGCGGGGACGAACGGATGAAAGCCTAGCGCTTCGCTCGCTTGGCCGCCGGTCGCTTCGCAGGTGCCGCAGACGGCGCAAAATCGATGGCGCCGGGATGGTGGATGGTGGCCTTGCGGGCCTCGGCCGGCGAACTGGCGCCGATCTGCCCGAGCGAGGCCCGCAGCTCGTCGATATAGAGATCGATGAGATGGGCCGGCCCCTCGTCGCCGAGCGCCGCCACCGCCCACAGGAACGACTTGCCGGCCATCGCGGCATCGGCGCCGAGCGCGATGGCGCGCATGACGTCCTGGCCGGAACGCACGCCGCTGTCGAGGATGATGGTCGCCTTCTTGCCGACCGCTGCGGCAATCGCCGGCAGGCAGTCGATCGACGGCGTCAGCGCCTCGATCTGGCGGCCGCCGTGGTTCGACACCCAGATGCCGTCGATGCCGAGCGACACCGCCTTTTCGGCGTCGGCCGGATGCAGCACGCCCTTCACCGCCATCTTGCCTTTCCACTTGTCGCGGTAGCGCTTGACCTCTTCCCAGGTGAAGGCGCCGCCCATGTGCTGGCGCGCATAGGCGATGATCTGGTTCGAGCTCGACCCCGGCGGCGCGTATTGGCCCATGGTGGCAAAGCGCGGGTAGCCCTTGCGCATGAGCGCCCACAGCCAGCGCGGACGCACCAGCATCTCGTAGATCATGCGCGCGTTCGGGCGGAATTCGTGCGCCAGCCCCGCATAGGTCTCGCGCGAGCGCGTGGTGCGCACCGGCACGTCGAGCGTCAGCGTCAGCACCTTGGCGTCGACCGCCTCGGCGCGCCGCATCAGGTCGAAGCCGAATTTGTGGTCGTCGCGCCAGAACCGGTAAAGCTGCAGCCAGAACACGTCGGGCGCGGCTTCCGCGGCCTGCTCGATGGTGGCGCCGCCGGCGACGCTGAGATTGTACGGCACGCGGGCGCGCTGGGCGGCGCGCGCCATGGTCAGATCGGCGCCCGGCCAGACCAGCGACGGCCCGCCCATCGGCGCGATGCCGAGCGGCGCGTTGTAGCGGCGCCCGAACAGCTCGACCTCGACCGGCGGCGGCGACACCACGACGCCGTAGCGCGGCGTGATCTTGATGGCGTCGAAGGCCGCCCAATTATCGGCGATGCCCCGATCATTGCCGGCGCCGGTGTCGCCGTATTCGAAGGAGAACAGCGGCACGTGCTTGGGCGCCTCGCGCCGCAGCCAGGCGCTGGTCGGATAGAGCTTGTGGTATTTCGCGAAATTCGGGTGCGGCGTGTAGGCCGAAAGCGCCGCCGTCTTGGCCGTCATGTCGTGCATGGGGGGTCCCTTGGATCGGGCGAACTATACAGCGGATTCAGAAATGGCTGAAGGCCGGGCGCGTGAAGGCGAGCGCTGCGCCGTCGGCGCCGAGGAAGCGCACGCCCTCGCCGGCTTCGACCGCGCCGATCTCGGTCACCTGAACCTTGGCCGCCTGCGCCGCGGCACGGAAGCTTTCCGCCTTGTGCGGCGGCACCGTGCAGACGATCTCGTAGTCGTCGCCGCCGGTCAGCGCCGTCTCGAGCAGCGCAGGCTCGGCGGCGATCGCCGCTTTGGCGGCGTCGGACACCGGCACGCGCGCCGCCGCGATCGCCGCGCTTACCCTCGAGGTGCGGCAGAGCTTGGCGAAGTCGCCGGCCAGCCCGTCCGAAATATCCATGGCGGCGCTGGCATGGCCGCGGATCGCCTCGGCCAGGCCATTGCGCGGCTGCGGCAGCAGATAGCGCGACAGCAGGAACTGGCGCTGCGCTTCGGCGAGCTTCCAGCGCTGGCCCAAATTCGCATTCTTGCGCACGGCAAGCCCGAGCGCGGCGTCGCCGATGGTGCCGGACACGAAGACGCGGTCGCCGGGTCTGGCGCCGGCGCGGCGCACCATGGCGCCCTCCGGCACGCTGCCGAACATCGCAACCGACACCGTGATCGGGCCGGGCGTGCGGTCGGTGTCGCCGCCGAACAGCGGGCAGCCGTAGAGCACGGCGTCGCTGCGCAGGCCTTCGGCAAAGCCGGTCAGCCAGCGCTCGCCGATATCGGCCGGCAGCGCCAGCGACAGCAGAAAGCCGAGCGGCCTGGCGCCCTTGGCGGCGAGATCGGACAGGTTCACGCGCAGCGCCTTGCCGGCGACGTTCTGCGGCGCGTCGTCGGTGAAGAAATGCACGCCGCCGATGATGGCGTCGGTCTTGAGCACGAGGTCGTGGCCCGGCGGCGGCGTGATGAAGGCGGCGTCGTCCGACAGGCCGAGCGCGCCGGGATGCACCGCGATCGGCGCAAAGTAGCGCGCGATCAATTTGTCCTCGGCGGACGGCTCGTCGGTCATGGCGTCAACCCTTGAACTCGTCGGCGCGCAAGCTGCGCGCCAGCTGGTCGAGCACGGCATTGACCATGCCGACTTCGTTGGCATCGACGAAGGCGGCGGCGACGTCGGCATATTCGGCAATGACGGCGCGCGCCGGCACGTCGCGGCGGTGGCCGAGCTCGTAGGCGCCGGCGCGCAGTGCGGCGCGCAGCACCGTCTCGATGCGCTTGAGCGGCCAGCGTTCGGCGAGCGCGGCGTCGATCAGCGGATCGAGCGCGCGCTGCTCGCGCACCACGCCGGTGACGATGTCCTCGAAAAAGGCCTTCTCGGCGGGCAGGTATTGCGCGCCCTCGACCTCGCGGCCGATCCAGTGGCTCTGAAACTCGGCGAGGATCTCGTTCACGCCGGAGCCGGCGAGATCCATCTGATAGAGCGCCTGCACCGCGGCAAGCCGCGCCGCGCCGCGCTTGTTGGCCTTGCGCGCCTCTTTGTCCTTGGCGGGCGCGTTGCGGGCCATCATCGCAGGTCGCGCTTGAGCTGCGCCATGACGAGCGCCGCGCGCGCGGCGTCCGCGCCCTTGTTGCTGATCTTGCCGGAGCGCGCCCGCGCCTGGGCTTCGGTGTTGACGGTGAGGATGCCGTTGCCGATGGCGAGGCGCTCGCGCACCGCAAGGTCCATCAGGCCGCGGCCCGATTCGTTGGCCACCACCTCGAAGTGATAGGTGTCGCCGCGGATGACGCAGCCGAGCGCCACCACGCCGTCGTAGCGGCCGGCGTCGAGCGCCATGGCGATCGCCGCCGGGACTTCCAGCGCGCCCGGCACGGTGATGATGTCGTAGGCGCAACCCGCCTTGTCGAGCACGGCGCGCGCGCCGGCGAGCAGCGCGTCGGCGATGTCGTCGTAGAAGCGCGCCTCCACGATCAGCATGCGCAGCGCGTTGCGTTTCGCCTTGCTCTTTGCGCGTTTCCGGACCATGCCGCGTGGTAGCAAGCGGCCAAGGCGCGAACAAGGCCTAGCCGGCCTGCATCAGCCGCGCCACATAGCGGGCCACGGTGTCGACTTCGAGATTGACGTCGTCGCCTTGGCGCAGGCCGCCCAGCGTCGTGACCTTGAGCGTGTGCGGGATGACCAGCACCGAGAAGGTGTCGCGCTCGACCGCGTTGACGGTCAGCGACACGCCGTCGAGGGCGACCGAGCCCTTGGCCGCGATGAAACGGGCGAGATCGCCCGGCGCGCGCAACACCAGCCGCGCCATGTCGGTCAGGTCCTCGCGCGCGATCACGCTCGCCAGCCCGTCGACATGACCGAGAG
>Ga0070741_10004994_pt1 | contig 30221 bp, 26 predicted proteins | sample Coa_R1_4_FD_66440 | JGI IMG/M metagenome (GOLD analysis project Ga0070741, IMG submission 66440) | Surface soil microbial communities from Centralia Pennsylvania, which are recovering from an underground coalmine fire - Coalmine... | ecosystem: Environmental > Terrestrial > Soil > Unclassified ... | reverse complement strand
AGGCATTTCCGTACTGGCGGAACCTCGCACACCGAACCGATTTTTCGAGTCGAGCCCCCTGTTCATTGAATGTTGGTTCAATAAACGGTTACCGCCAGTACCTGCTTTGCAGGCTGGCTTTCACTGTCGAATGTACCCAAAGCCACGGTCGTGGGCAAGCGACTAAGGTGTTTTCCGCTGTATGGACCTTTGGCGTCTTCGCTGTCCCGAGGAGTATCAGAGCTATCGCGGCCGCGAAAGCCACCATGCGATGCGCCCGAGAATCCGCCAGTTGTGATCGAGCGTGAGCGAGTTCGCTCCAGTCGGATCGGCGTCGGATACGAGCACGTCGGCTGCTCCGACTTTTTTCAGTCTCCGGACCATTAAGCCGAAATCCTTATGCCATGCGAGCACAGCGACATTGCTCAGCTTTGCGGGATGGAATTGCGCCAGGTCCACCGCAACGATCGAACCGTCCGCTATTGCCGGAGCCATGCCTTCGCCTTTCACGCGCAGACAGCGAAGGCTCTGAACGTTTTCGCTCCATTCAGGCGGAGCCATCACCTTGGCTACTGCAGGACTTTGCTCGACGTTGGGATCGCTGTCGCCAGGCAAGCTCGTCCCTGCGGTGAGCGCGACCAGGGGAACCGCGTAGTGTTCCAGATCGGCAACTGTGGCTTGCGCGGCTTTCGCAGGTTTTGACTTTCGCAGAGCTCTCTTTAGATCGCTGGCGGGAAGCCCGGCACGCTGCCAGAAATACCAGCAATCAGGATCCCCGGCCAAAGTTCCCATGTGGATGTAAAACGCGGCTTCCGGTTCGTTAACTGCACGTTCCCAACGGGATACAGCCATGGGTGACACATTGAGCAGCCGAGCGAGACCCGCCTGATTCAGGTGCAATCGCTCACGAAGGCGTTCGATCTGAACCGCCCACTCTGGTCGAGCTAATTTAGCGCCGGCGCGCATAACTCATTCCTTGACAGGCTGAGGCACGGAGGCTATGCTCAATAACACTGGAGTTACACCCCGAAAAAGAACGTGCTCCCCTGTAACTCGGTTCTGTGTGTCTGGCGTCGCGCCACGCTGACCAGGACAGCGGGTCACGAATCATGACATGGATAATAGCAAAAATCCCCGACTCAATCGACTTAGCCTCTATCGAGGCATCTACAGCAGGGTCGCTCGACAGCTAGGAATCGACCCGTCCTACGTCAGCCGTGTTGCGCGAGGGGAACGCCAATCCGCGAAGGTGGAGGCCGCGCTGCTGAAAGAGATTCGCAAGATCGAAAAGGGTTCCAGGTAACTCAGCAGCCCTGTTACGTTTATACCATCTATAGTTTACTCCTCCTGTTCCCTTCCTTGTGCCTCTCACCTTGGTCACTTTTGTTTGCGCTTACGTCCGAGTAGAGTCAACCCATGGCAACCCGCTTCACCTGCTCCCAATGCGACCAGGACGAATCGCGCTGCACCTGCGAAAAATACTGCGTCTTTTGCCAGGGCGAGCATGACGTCCGTCTCTGCGCTGATGGCGTGTACTACTGCCGCGAATGCCGCGAAGTCTGTGATCTGCAGGCACAAAACTGACAGCGTTTTGTTTTGTTGAGGATTCGAAGAGCAGGAGGGCGGGTGGGTTGTCCGCCTACATAGCGTTAGACGACGACAGTTTCCTGGTGCTCACCAAAAATCGAGCGTAGCTGGTCTGAAATTTCTCCCAGCGTGCAGTTGTTCTCGACGGCTTCGATTACCACAGGAACCAGATTGTCCCCACTTGTCGCGGCGGCCTTCACCTGAGTCAGGGCCGCGTGCGAGAGAGATTGATCTCGCTTGGCTCGAAACGCCCGCACACGCTCCACCTGCTTTCGTTCGAGAGCTTCATCTACCCGCTGAATGGGAATGCTCTTCTTTTCTTCAATGATGAAGCGATTCACCCCAACCACCACCGCCTCGCCCTGATCGACCTTCTGCTGTGTTTCGTAAGCGGCATTCTGAATTTGCTGCTGCACGAAGCCTTGCTCAATGGCTTTAACCATGCCGCCGAGCGTCTCAATTCTCTCGAGGTAGGCGTTGGCTTTGTATTCGATCTCGTCAGTGAGACTCTCGATGGCATAGCTGCCGGCAAAAGGATCGATGGTCTGCGCGGCACCTGATTCGCAGGCAATGATCTGCTGCGTCCGTAGCGCAATGCGCGCAGCTTCTTCGGTCGGGATTGCGAGGGCTTCATCGTAGCCATTGGTATGTAGCGACTGCGTTCCACCCAGCACGGCTGATAAGGCTTGTATTGCCGTGCGGACAATGTTCACTTCCGGCTGCTGCGCCGTGAGCGTTGAGCCTGCGGTCTGGGTGTGGAAACGCAACATCCACGATCGCGGATTTCGTGCCCGGAAGTGCTCACGCATGATGCGTGCCCACATGCGTCGTGCTGCGCGGAATTTCGCAACCTCTTCGAGGAAATTGTTATGCGCGTTAAAGAAGAAGGACAGGTGCGGAGCAAAGCTATCAACTTCGAGTCCCGCATGGAGCGCGGCCTGAACGTAAGCGGTGCCGTTGCCCAGCGTGAATGCCACTTCCTGTACAGCAGTGCATCCTGCCTCGCGCATGTGGTATCCAGAAATGGAAATCGGATTCCATTCCGGCAGATTTTCGTTACAGTATGCAAAGACGTCGGTGATGATGCGCATCGCGTGTTGTGGAGGATAAATGTACGTCCCACGCGCGATGTACTCCTTGAGCACGTCGTTCTGCACTGTTCCCGAGAGCTTGCGGACGTTGGCTCCGCTGCGTTTTGCTACCGCGATATAGAGCGCGAGGAGAATGATCGCGGTGGCGTTAATGGTCATCGAGGTCGAGATCTTATCGAGATTGATTCCGTCGAACAGGCGCTGCATGTCTTCAATTGAATCAATCGCAACTCCGACCTTCCCTACTTCACCCAATGCCATCGGATGATCGGAGTCATAGCCAATCTGAGTTGGTAAATCGAATGCGACTGAGAGGCCCATCGTGCCGTGGGCGAGCAAGTACTTGTAGCGACGGTTCGATTCCTCGGCGTCTCCCATGCCGGCGTACTGGCGCATGGTCCAGAGCCTTCCCCGGTACATCGTCGGCTGAATGCCGCGCGTGAATGGAAATTGACCCGGATAACCGACCTGCTCGTCGTGGCTCCAGCCGGAATTCGCGAGATCGTTTTCAGAGTAGAGCTGGCGAAATTCAGGCTCGGAAGTTGACTCAATGGACTTCATGGGCTTGGTGGACTCAGCCATTGGAGGTTTGGTTGGCAGCTGAAATGCGCCGCGCTCGCCAGAACGACGATACGGCGAAGTAGATGAGAACGGCGGCAAAGCCGGCACCCACGCCGATGTGCCAAGAGGGCAAGGAAGCATCGCCAGAACGAATGCGTTGCCACTGATTCCACGTGGCGCCAATCACCCACAGCGCGAAAACGGCAAAAAAGAAGCCGGTCACTTCAAGCCAGAGAATTCGGGTAACCCGCGCAGTGGCTTTCCCGACTGTCTTCGCCGCTGCAACGCTTCCCCGAACAGTGTGGTGCCGATTGCTCATCCGCCAGAGCACGCGCCCGACGGCTTGAGCTTTTTGCATGTTGCTTATTCGAGCCACTGAATTGATTCTAGCAACCGGAACGTACCATGGTTCGACAGAAACGCCTGCGGGAGCGGGTGAGTCGATGCTGGCGAATATAGCGCACCCTCAAGCAAAACCCGGAAGGATGAGCCATGGAGTGAGCGCGGCCGGAACACACGCCAATACCCCGCCAGGCGTTCTGCACTGATTTCTGCAAACTGCCTCGATTCAGGGTACGATACTCCCAACCTCTCCTACCCTCACCATGGACTTCGATCAGCTCAATTCTTTTCTGGAAGTTGCTAAGCACTCCAGCTTCTCCAAAGCGGCGGAACGCTGCTTCCGCACACAGCCGGCAATCTCGTCGCAAATTCGCGCGCTGGAAGAGGAAGTTGGAGCGCGGTTATTTGATCGTTCCGGAGCGAAGGTCACGCTCACTGTTCCGGGTAAGGCGTTTCAGGCCTACGCCGAAGAGGCGCTGTGGGCGTTGAAGTCCGTGAAGACTACCATTGCGGAAATGGAACGCACGCCGCGTGGGGAGATCGTCGTCGGCGCGAACGAGGCTACATGCCTGTACATCCTTCCCGAGGTTTTCGCTGACTTCAAGCGGCAGTACCCGAAAGTTTCTGTAAGCATTCAGCGTGCGGAGACGGCAAAGACTGTCGAGTCAATCATCGATCAAACGGTTGATTTTGGCGTGGTCTCGATGCCGGTAAAAGATTCTCGTTTGAACGCACTGCCCATACATCACGATGAACTCGTGCTCATTGCGAGCCCGGGACATCCTTTAGCTCAACTTACACACGTGCGACTGGAGGATGTCGCGAAATATCCTCTGCTATTGCCCAAGCTTGGACGCACCCGGGAGGCCATTGACGATGTGTTCCAGAGAGCCGAGCTTAAGCAGCAGGTCTCCATGGAGTTGGATTCGAGCGAACTGCTCAAGCGGTTCGTAGCCGCCGACGTTGGCATTGGCTTCATCGCCCGCTCCAATATCTCCGACGAAATCCGCTCCGGGACATTAGTGGTGCACAATTTTACCGATCCCCCGATTCGGCGTGACCTGGCGCTCGTCCATCGCAAAGACAAAACGTTAAGCCGTGCCGCTCGCGCCTTCATGGAAATTGCAGTGAACCGCAAGCCCGTCAAGAAAATGGCTCACTCCTAGCGTGAAGAGCTTGCCTGCGGGCAGGAGGATTACGCGCGTTCAATATTTTCCTTCTCGCGCAGTGCACAATTTCTGTTAGTTTTATTTTTTCTCATACGCCTACCGGAGGATCTCTGAATTGGGCAAAGACATGGTTCCCAAGCGGCTCTTTCTCACCAAGGGAGTGGGAAAACACAAAGAGCGCTTGACCTCCTTTGAGCTCGCGTTACGTGACGCCGGCATCGCATCACAAAATCTGGTGCGCGTTTCCTCGATCTTTCCACCGCATTGCAAGCTGGTCTCCCGCAAAGAAGGGTCAAAATATCTAAATCATGGCGAGGTGGTTTTCGCCGTCGTTGCGGAAAATTCGACGCGCGAGCCGCATCGGCTGCTGGCATCGAGCATCGGCGTGGCCATCCCGACGGACCGCAGCACGTATGGCTACATGAGCGAACACCACAGTTTCGGCGAGACTGACGATCAGGCCGGCGACTACGCCGAAGAACTCGCTGCAGAGATGCTGGCCACGACGCTCGACGTCGAGTTCGATGCCGACAAGTCCTGGGATGAGAAGAAGGAAATCTACCGCATCTCGAACAAGATTGTGCGCACGGCGAACATGACGCAGTCGGCGGTAGGCGACAAGCATGGGCGCTGGACTACAGTGATCGCCGCGGCGATTCTGATTTTTGAATAGCCGGAGTTAACACGAAGGGCACGAAGTCTGAACATCAAGGTCACGGAGATGTTCTCCGTGACCTTCGCATTTTTCGATCGTGACCTTCGTGTTCGCTCTTGGTTTTGACTTTCATGGAAGACAGTTTCCAAATAGGACTAATCCAGCTCTCCTGCTCGTCCGATCCCGACGCCAATCTGGATAAGGCTGTGCAGCGAGTACGCGAAGCCGCGCGCAATGGCGCCCAAATCGTGTGTCTGCCGGAGCTGTTTCATACACAATATTTCTGCCAGCGAGAGGATCCCGCGCTCTTCGATCTAGCTGAACCGATTCCAGGACCGACGACGGAAGCGATCTCGAAGGTCGCGCGCGAGACCCATACTTCAATTATCGTTTCTCTGTTTGAGAAGCGTACGCGCGGCCTGTATCACAACACTGCAGTTCTGATCAGCAAAGAGGGCAGCATCGCTGGGCTATATCGGAAGATGCACATCCCCGACGATCCTCTTTATTACGAGAAGTACTACTTCACTCCGGGCGATTTGGGATTCAAAGCATTCGATACAGATGTCGCGCGCATCGGCACGCTCGTGTGTTGGGATCAGTGGTATCCAGAAGGAGCGCGGCTCACCGCTTTGCATGGAGCACAAATTCTTTTCTATCCGACAGCGATCGGCTGGCATCCATCAGAAAAAGAGCAGCATGGAGTCGCGCAGCACGACGCGTGGCGGACGATTCAGCGCGCCCACGCCATTGCCAACGGAGTCTTCGTGGCCGTAGTCAATCGTGTTGGACACGAGACCGGGAACATTCGCGGCAACGAAGCCAAAGGCGCAGGCCTGGAGTTCTGGGGAAAATCCTTCCTCGCCGATCCGTTCGGACGCGTACTCGCCGAGGCATCACATGATCGTGAAGAAGTCCTGTGCGCAGAGGTAAACCTGCGGGAGATCGAAGAAGTCCGCCGCAACTGGCCATTCCTGCGCGATCGCCGCATCGAGAGCTATTCCGGGATTGGACACCGCTTCATCGATTGACTTCTACCTTTCACCACAGAGAACACAGAGGCGCACAGAGGAGAAGGAAATTGGAGCTTAGCCCTCAGCACTCCTGTGTGGCTGTGTTGTGAACGACATGAGAAGATCAGCCGAATTGAAGACCCCGACAGCCCTCGGCTATCGCATGCCTGCGGAATGGGAGCCGCATGAAGCCACATGGATCGCATGGCCACATAATCGCGAGGACTGGCCGGGCAAATTCCAGCCGATTCCCTGGGCGTATGCCGAGATAGTTCGCCACATTGCGCGCGGAGAAAAAGTGCGCATTCTCGTCAACGATGGCGCGCATCAGCGCGCGGCCGAGCGCGTGCTGAAACAAGCGCACGTCGGCAGCGAAAACGTTGAGTTCTTTCGCTTCAAGACCGATCGCGTCTGGACGCGCGATTCCGGACCGATCTTTGTCACCCGCGAGCACGAGCCGAAGATCGCGATCACTCATTGGCATTTCAACGGCTGGGCCAAGTATGGAAATCACAAGAAAGACCAGAAGCTGCCAACATTCGTAGCGCAAGAACTTCGAGTACTAGCTTGGGAACCGGCAATCGTTGTGAATGCAAAGCGACGCCGCGTCGTGCTGGAGGGCGGAAGCATCGACGTAAACGGTCGCGGCACAATGGTGACCACGGAAGAATGCCTGCTGAGCGACGTTCAGCAGCGGAATCGCGGCCTTTCTCGCGAGCAGTTGGAAGAGCTCTTCGCAGATTACCTGGGCATTAATAAGATAATCTGGCTCGGCAACGGTATTGCCGGCGACGACACTCACGGCCATGTGGACGATATCTCGCGATTCGTCTCGCCTGATACCGTTCTGACTGTGGTCGAAAAGAACGCGTCCGACCCGAATCATGGTCCACTGCAGGAGAATCTCCGCCGCTTGCGCAAGGCCACGGACCAACATGGGAAGAAGCTGAACGTCATCGAGCTACCGCTTCCCTCGCCCGTCTGGTTCCAGGGCCAACGCCTTCCCGCAAGCTATGCGAACTTCTATATCGCGAATGCCGCCGTTCTGGTGCCAACGTTCAACGACCCAAACGACCGCGTGGCTCTGAATATCCTCAAAGAATGCTTCCCCGAACGCGATGTCGTCGGAATATATTGTGGAGACTTCATCTGGGGCTTGGGGGCTATTCACTGCGCGACACAGCAGCAGCCTGCAAGTTCGCCCTGAGCTCACAGCGTCCTCCGAGCCTGCGGAGTGCTTAAGCATTGTCATCCCTCGCTCCGCAGCGATGCTGCTTGCTTCACATGGCTTTGTGTGCGGAGCGGGGGACCTGCTGTTCGCGGTAACCACGAACAACAGATCCCCTCGACCGCAACAGCAACCTGTGGTCATATTTTGATTTTCCAAGCGGTCGAAGGGATGACAGTATAGGAAGTGGGACGAAGCAATCCCAATCATCGAGAGCATGCCTGCAAAAGACGAAAAATCCGGGAAGAATAAATGGGTGGAGATCGAAAGCTACATCCAACTCGGCGTTCTCCTGCCCGCTGCCACGTTCATCGGCTGGCTCATTGGGCATGTACTCGATCTTCATTTCCACACCGACTGGATCTATCTCGTGGGCCTCGGATTCGGCATCGCTGCCGGTTTCGTTCAACTCTTTCGCGTGGCGCTGAAGGCGGGAGATGAATGATTCCTTCGGACGACTCCGAGCAGCCGCAAGGAATAAATGACCAATTCTTTACCGCGGCTTATGAGCGAATTGTCCGCCTGATGTTTCTCCTGCTGGCAGGTCTGGTGGTCCTGTTTTGGGCCTCGCTCACTCTCGGATTTGCGCTTGGATTCCTGGCCGGCGGCGTAATCGCGATTCTGAACTTCATTTCACTGAAGAAGCTGGTCATCGCCTTTGCCGACCGAGTGATTGCCAGCGAAGGAAGCCTTCGCTCCTCCGGCCTGGTGCTCCGTTTTGTGCTGCGCTACGGATTGGTAGCCGTTGCTGCATATGCTATATTCAAAAGTTCCGCCATGGGCGCCTACGGCCTCTTGGTTGGGCTCGGGCTTCCGGTTCCAGCCATCATGATCGAAGCCGGATACGAGCTGTACGGATCGTTGCGCCGCGGTTACTGATCCGACCTGAAGTTCACTCCCTAGCATGAAGGAAGAATTGTTCTTTACCCACTTTCTGAACCAATACCTCGGCGGGATCGCCTCGCGCATCCTCTCCGGAATTGGCGCACATCCCGTAGCTGCCGGCGAAAAGAGCCAGTATCTGTTCACCTACAATCCGGCAGCTCCGATCACCAACTTCTTTGCCATGGAAGTTCTGGTGCTTCTGATTCTCCTTGTGCTGTTCCTCTGGGCTCGCGCACGCATTTCAGTGGACAAGCCGAGCGCCATGCAGCACGTCTTCGAACTCACCGAAGAATTTGTGAACCAGCAGAGCGAAGAGATCATCGGACACCGCAGTGAGGGATTTACGCCCTTCCTAGTCGCTCTTGGGCTGTTCATTCTGATTGCTAATCTGATCGGACTTGTTCCCGGATTCGAGTCACCCACGGCAACTCCCGCTGTGCCGCTCGGTTTGGCAATCGTCGCGTGGATGTACTACCACTGGCACGGTGTGAAGAAACAGGGAGTACTCAAATACGCCAAGCACTTCACTGGGCCACTGCCAGTACTCGCGCCCTTGATGCTTGTTATTGAAATCATCAGCCACTTTGCGCGCCTGCTGTCGCTCACAGTCCGTCTTTACGCCAATATTTTTGCCGGAGACCTGGTGACACTGGTCTTCTTTTCTCTCATTCCCATTGGCGTGCCCGTGATCTTTCTCGGACTGCACTTATTCGTTTCACTGCTTCAGGCTTACATTTTTGTGCTGCTCGCGACCGTGTATCTGGCCGGCGCGGTGGCGGAAGAACACTGAGAACCGGCTGTCGGCTTTCGGCTATCAGCTTTCGGCCAACAACCGTGATGAGGTCTTCACAAAATCGGTTTGGCCGAATGCCGAGTGCCGAATGCCGATAGCCGGTTTACAAGTTCTCGCCAGGTGGACCTGGCGGAAGTTGCAAGTGTGAGGGCGCCAGCACGGTGAGCGTCAACCACCTCCTTGCAACAATTCGTAGTAAGGAGCACCACACCAATGCGTAAGTTCGCGTTTTTTATTCTGGCGATGGCGATTTTCTGTATCGCTTCGCCGCTCTATGCTCAAACTGGAGCTGCACCGGCAACGACGTTCAACTGGGCGATTCCAATCGGAGCCGGCATCGGTATGGGCATCGCATCTGGCCTGTGCGGTATCGGCCAGGGGCGCGCCACTGCCTCAGCCTCCGAAGCTCTCGCTCGTAATCCTGGAGCTCGCGCGGGAATTCAGCTCTTTCTAATTCTCGGCCTGGCGCTGATCGAATCGCTCGCGCTGTACACCTTGGTCATCATCTTCGCCAAAGTGAAGTAGTTCAGCTTTTCACGAGAAATGCCCTCGGGAAACCGAGGGCATTTCTTTTGGCAGCTAGAATCGACGGATGGCTGCAGTGCTCGAGTTCGCGGGCGTCAGCAAACTCTACCGCTCTCTGTTTGGTAGGCAGGAGCGATGGGCGCTTCGCGACTTCAGCCTTCAGATCGAAGCCGGAGAGATCGTTGGATTTCTAGGCCCAAACGGTGCCGGAAAGACCACCGCAATCCATATCGCTCTCGGACTGTGCAGCCCGACCAAAGGCTCAGGCAAGTTGCTCGGACATAGCTTCGGAGAAGCTCGCGCACGAAAGCGAATCGGATTTCTTTCCGAAACTCCAGCCTTCTATCACCAGAGAGCCCGCGATGTACTCAAGTTCAGTGGCGCGCTGAACGGCGTGCCGAAACCTGAGCTATCGCGGCGTGCAAATGAATTGCTCGAAGCTGTTGGCCTCGCGTCCGATTCCAATCGCAATATCGGTAAATTTTCCCGAGGCATGCTGCAGCGTATCGGAGTGGCGCAAGCGCTGATGAACGATCCGGATCTGCTCATTCTCGACGAGCCAACATCGGCGCTCGATCCCATTTCTCGTCTACAGGTTCGCCAGGTGTTGCTTGATGCACGCGCGAAGGGAAAGACCGTTTTCTTAAGTTCGCATCAGTTGTCGGAAGTCGAACTGGTCTGCGATCGCGTGATTTTCGTGCGTGCGGGAGAAGTGATTGCATCAGGCAAGATGAGCGAGCTGACGGAATCGGCGAGCGAATTTGAGATCGTTGCCGAAAGGCTCGCTTTCGCGCCAGACTTCGCTCGTGAGGCGCATCAGCAAAACGGTCGCTGGACATTCATCGTCGATAAGCAGCATCAGCAGCAGGCGATCAAGAAGATTTGGGCTGCGGGTGGAAGGGTCGTGAGCGTTACGCCGCGAACGCGAAATTTAGAGGATCTCTTCGTGGAGCTAATGAGGCCATCTACGCCGCCCGACCGGACGCATCAATGATTCCACTTCTGCTGCTGGCAAGAAGCTTCATTCGCCAGAACCGTTGGTTGCTGGTTGCATTCGTCGTGTGGCCGTTTCTGCTTGGAGCTTTCACCTGGTCTCCGGACCATCGCGCGAACAGAGTCGAAGTGACGGAGATCGTGCAGCAGGAAGTTTTCTACGGAGTCGCCGTCGTCGCGTTTCTCACAAGCTCTGCCGTATATAACGAGAAGCGCTCACGCCGGATTATCGGTGTGCTGTCGAAGGGCATCAGCCGCGGCCAATATTTATGCGGACTGCTGCTGGCGTGCTCCGCATTCGCCCTAATCTACTTCGCCGCAGTTGCCGGCTCGGTGATCTGGCTGGTCGGAACTTCAGGACCGACTTTGGCAGCTTGCGTCTGCCTGCTTGCAGAAGGGTTCAGTGCGGCGTTCTGGGCTGCGGCCCTGTCGCTTTTATTCGCGACCTTCCTTCATCCATTCCTGGCGGCTGCGATCGCCGGGAGCGCTGCTTTCGCGCCGCTTGCGATGTCGAAGCCGTATGCGGCCATCGCCTCCGCAGCCATGCTCATGAGCTCCGCCGGTGGACTCGCGGCGAACATTGTTTGGCCTGCAGCCGTTGCTGCACTACTGGAAGGAGTGGCTTTTACGCTTATCGCGATCCGCATCTTCGGCACACGCGATGTAACCGTGAGTATCGAGTGATCCGCTAACTTGCGACAGCACCTGCCGCCAGAGTCCGCCAACTTGTGCATCCGCTATAATCTCAAACAGAGAAGTTATCGCCGCTTCTGCGAATCTCCCGCTCAAAGACTTCTGGCCTGGGCGGGAAACCAGGGAATCACGATTGATGGCAGACAACAACAGCAATAAACAAAAACCCAAAGTTCTGGTCGTAGACGACGAGCGCGTGATCGCCGACACTCTGGCAATCATTCTCAACCAGAACGGATTCGCTGCGACGGCGGTCTACAGCGGCACAGGGGCAATCGAGAAAGCGCGCAGCGAGCGTCCAGATCTAATCATCAGCGACGTGATGATGGACGATATGAACGGCATCGACGCCGCCATCAACATCCGCCAATTCCTGCCAAGCTGCAAGATTCTTCTCTTCTCCGGACAGGCGGCCACCGCAAAGTTGCTGGAAAACGCTCGCGCCCGCGGACACCACTTCGACATTCTCGCCAAACCCGTTCACCCGCAAGATTTGCTGGCGAAGTTGAGAGACTGATCCGATTCAGTCTTTCCTCTAGTGACGAATATCTCTACAACTGTCATTCCTCGCGCCGCCGCGATATCTCTGCAGGGATTTGATAATCGGGTTTGCGGCGCGGGGAACCTGCTGTTTGGCGTCCGGCGGAAAGGCAGATCCCTCACGGCCGCCTTCACATGTTCCCATCGCAAGCTATTCGTGGCGCGTGAGGGATGACAATGTCCGGGACTATACGACCAGGCTACTGAACCCCAAACACGGCATTCACATGCGCCGTGACCTTCACCTTACTCGCGGCGAAGTCCTCAGTCGGAGCTTTGGCCACAGCTCCTTCCATCGCCATCGTGCGCGCGTAAGGCATCACAGGAATCGGCTGCTGCGTATCGACTGAAGCTGACACCAACGCGCCAAGTTGTTTCCCACTCGCCTTAGCCAGAGTTTCCGCGTAACCCCGAGCGCGTTCGTACGCTTTATCGATGGCTTTCTGCTTGGCGGCATCCACATCTTCCAAGTCATAGCTCATGGTCTGTCCCGTAATTCCGTTCAGGGCTGAAAGAGCTTCGGTGACAGGAGCGATCTTCGCAAAATCCTTCAGCTTGATTGTGACGCTCGTGCCCACGCGATAGCCGACGACCTTCTGCTTGGGATTTTTGTAGTCGATGACAGGATAGAGGCTGTAGCGCGAAAGCTCGACGGTCTTCGGATCGATGTCGGCCTTGCGCAGAGCGTTACGCAACTGCTCGGCGAGACGGCTGGCGCTCTCGAAGGCTGCCTGCGAAGTGTTCTCCTGCGCAGTAATCGAGCAGGTAATGACCGCCGTATCAGGAGCCGATTCGAACTCTCCATCAGCACCAACAGCAATGGAATTCGGAAGAGAATTCGGACCGCGATTCTCCTGCGCCATCGCGGCCACGCTGGCGAGCACGAGCACAGCTATAGCGAATTTCAAATTGCACTCCGTTCTGGAAATTTGCAGTTTCAATCCTAGAACGCGAGCATACGCTGTTCTTGCGGGGTATCGGCTATCACCTTCCCACCTGCGGCGAACTCCTGTATCGTCATGAAGCAACTCCGGCATGGGACTCAACGCTCTCGATCTCACACTGCTAGCCGTTTATCTGCTTGGCATCACGCTGTTTGGGATTCATTTCCGTTCGGCCGATCGCTCGCTGAAAAGCTATTTCCTCGCCGATCGCAATATCCCCTGGTGGGCCATTTCGCTCTCGATTGTCTCCGCCGAGACGAGCACGCTGACCGTGATCAGCATTCCCGGACTCGCCTATGATCGCGATTTCGGCTTTCTGCAACTCGTTCTTGGATACTTGGTCGCCCGCGTAGTGATCTGCATCATCTTTGTGCCGCAATATTTCCGAGGCGACTTCTTCACGGCATACCAACTCATCGATCATCGCTTCGGACGCCGCCTTCATCGTGTTACCGCTGGGTTGTTTCTAGCGACCAGGGCGGCGGCGGAAGGCGTGCGTGTGTGGGCAATCTCGATCGTCATCGCGATTGCACTCAGCAGCATCTTTGCCCGTTTCGGACTTTCTGGAGACAGTCGCGACATCCTCTCCGTCGCGATCATCACGCTGCTAACGCTGATTTACACCTTCGAGGGTGGCATGTCAGCTGTCGTTTGGACCGATGTGGTGCAGATGACCATTTACGTCGCCGGAACGGTAGTTGGATTCTTCACCATCCTCCATCTCATGCCGGGCGGGTGGAACACCGTACACCAGATCGCTGGCGGCGCGGGGAAATTTCGCATCTTTGATTTCAGCTTCAGCCCATCGAACAGTTACAGCTTCTGGGCCGGACTGATCGGCGGAACGTTTCTGACCACTGCCACGCACGGCACCGATCAGCTCATGGTCCAGCGTTTGCTCGCCGCCAGAAATGAACGACAATCGAAGATCGCGCTTCTCTCCAGCGGCGTCTTCATCTTTATTCAATTCGGATTGTTTCTGCTGGTCGGAGCGTCGCTCTACGCGTTCTATAAGCTCTTCCCTCCGGTAATAGCGTTTGCGAGTTCCGACCGTATCTTCCCTTCATTCGTCGTCAATCGGATGCCGCATGGGATTTCAGGTTTGCTGATCGCCGCCATTCTGGCCGCAGCAATGTCGAACTTGAGCGCCGCGTTAAACTCGCTCTCTTCAACCACTGTGGTCGATTTTTATTTGCGCAGAAACCCGCAAGCATCGGAGAAGCGCCGCGTTGCTATTTCCCGCTTTGCAACCATCGTTTGGGGCATCGTGCTCTTTGGACTGGCGTTGCTTTCACGCCACGGCGGTCGCGTCGTCGAGATCGGACTCACCATCATCTCCGTCGCCTACGGTTCCCTGCTCGGCGTCTTCCTGCTAGGCATCCTCACCCGCCGAGCTACCGAAAGCGGAGCGATTTTCGGAATGATATGCGGACTGGCGCTCAATCTTTATCTATGGCTCGGAGCCAAGCAATTCGCAAGTTGGGCGGGATTCAGCATCGCGTATACATGGCTCGTTGCTATCGGGACGGTGGTGACGTTCGTTGTCGGATACGGCGTAAGCCTCTTCACCACTCCTGCCGCGGAGCGGCAACATGCCTGAGATGACTGCCACGGCCCGGACCGAACCTGCGCAACTGCCGCGGGCATTAGGCCTCCGCCACGCAATCGCAATCGTTGTCGGCACGATTATCGGCAGCGGAATATTTCTTGTTCCCAAAGAGATGATGCAGGCGGTCGGCTCCGCGAAGTTGGTGTATCTGGCGTGGATAGTAGGCGGAATTCTTTCGGTTTTCGGCGCGCTGACGTATGCCGAGCTGGGGGCGCTCAAGCCGCAGGCCGGCGGCGAGTATGTTTATGTCCGCGACGGCTACGGTCCACTCGCTGGATTTCTTTATGCCTGGACGTGGTTCGTAATCGCCAAGCCTGCTTCGATCGCGACCATCACCATCGGAGTGATGCGCATCCTCGGCACCTTCAACACCTTCAGCTTCCTGGGCAGCGCGGCCATAGCAGCGCCATTTGCGCTCACATGGGCTCAACTTGGAGCCATCCTGATAACGATTCTCATTTCGGGACTTAACTACATCGGTGTACGCAAAGCCGGAGAGTTTCAATACATCTTCACCTGGCTCAAGGTGCTGATGATCGGAGCTATCGTCGGCGTCGCATTCAGTTTTCGCGGCGGCACCATCCACAATTTCTCCACTACTTTCGCTGGAGCGACGGGCGGCGTGAATGGTTTCATGATCGCTCTGGTTGCAGCGCTCTGGGCCTATGACGGATGGAACGATCTGAATATGGTCAGCGAAGAGATTGAGCGTCCTGAGCGGAATATCCCGCTTGGCCTCATCATTGGAGTACTCGCGGTCGCGGTGCTCTACATGGCCACGAACGCTGCCGTGCAGTACGTGCTTCCGGCTGCTCAAGTCGCGGCCTCCGATCGTCCTGCATCGGATGCGACGCTGCTTGCGATCGGAGCCGTGGGGGCCATGATCGTCTCCGCAGGTATGGCGCTCTCGATGGTCGTCGGTCTCAATGGCACGGTCATGAGCGGAGGCCGCGTGCCTTTCGCAGTCGCCCGCGACGGATACTTCTTTGGCGTCTTGGCCGAGGTTCACCCGCGTTTCCTGACGCCGGGAAATTCGCTCATCGTGCAGGCAATTCTCTCCTCCGCGCTGCTCTTGATGGTCTCGCGCTTCCAGCAGCTTTTTTCGATTGCCATCTTTGCCGAGTGGCTCTTTTACATGGTAGCGGCAAGCACAATCTTCATTTTCAGGAAGAGAATGCCGGATGCGCGGCGTCCGTATCGAGCCTGGGGATATCCGGTGGTACCCGCGATCTTCATCGCTGCGGCAGCCTTCTTGCTTTACTCGACTTTCGCCGAGAACCTCAACCGTTCCCTAATTGGGAGCGCAGTGATTTTGGCAGGCATTCCTGTGTTTCTGTATTTCCAAATACAACAGAACCGGCGGCGGTAGGCGGGCGACTTTTGCGGCTGCTGGGGTGCTACGCGCTGGGGCAGCCGCGTCTTGTGCGGCTGCGTTTCTCGAACTCGGCTGCAGCATCGTTGAACCCGGAGCTGGCCGTTCGGCCATCTCCGGCCCCGCGGCTACCGCCGCCGGTTCTGTTCACTGTCCCGCACCGTGGTCAATGGCCGTGCGCGCAAAATGGACTAGCATCCACCCGCTTCGCCTTCCAGCAACTTCCCTAGGTCTGCTGCCGCATACCGAATCCCCACGAAGAACGCTCCGAACAATGCATACACGGCGCTGACTTCGTCAAAGCGCATTTCGTAAATCAATCTCTTGAACACCAACGGATCATCGGCAAATAGCGTGACGCCCCACTCCCAATCATCGAATCCGATCGAGCCAGTGATGATCTGCTTCACCTCGCCTGCGTAGCGACGTCCGACGAGCCCATGTTCGTTCATCTGCCTCTGACGTTCTTCAATGGGAAGCGTGTACCAGTTCTTGTCTTCGCCGCGACGACGGTCCATGGGGTAGAAGCAGATGTACCGATTCGCCGGCATGGCGGGATACAGCCGTGAATGCATTGCTTCGCGTTGTCGGACCAGTGTCTGTTCAATCTCGCTCTTCCACTCGGGAGAGTGCGTCTCGATGCCGCGCTCCACAAGAGCGCGATAGGTCTTCACCGTTGATTCATAAAGTCCAAGTTCGATGACCGACAAGTAAGAAGATGCGGGCTCGAGAAAATCGTTCAATCGCGAGCGAGCGAGCCGCAACTGAGCCTGATTCAGCGCGTCGAACGATTCCCGAAAGTGAACCAGCAGCAGATCGCCCTTATGGCCCAACAAAGAATAAAGAGCAGACTGGCCGGTGTGATTCTGCTCCATGGCAGAGAAAATCGCGGTGGCCTCGTCTACGACCTCGCGCTTTTCGTTCCCGTTCAGCTTGCGCCACTCGCTCCAGCGAACCTTCATCATCTGATGCAGGACGCTGTAGCCCTCGATCGTGAGCGGCACTTCCGGCATGGAAGCGAGTTCAGGACGCGCAGTGCGGGCGACTGACATAGAGCCATTCTACTCACTGGCGGCAGTTAAGGTCATGAGCGCTCGCGGAACGTCCACAGTTCTAACCCTCGATGCAGCAGCCATTTGCCGAGGACGCGGGCGGTGCATCTAAATAACCGTCACCGGCTCAAGTTCAAGAACGCGCTTCGATTGACAAGCCTATGAAGACTCTCTTCTGGTACGGACTGGTTTGTGTAGTACTCGGCCTGGTTTCGTTCCTGATTCTCGTGCCGCACACCAGCCCGCAAAGATTTCAGACCGGCGGCATCGGAGTGGGTTCCTCGCAGTGGGTTGATCGACGGCCCATGCCTGGCACGATCGGCTCTGTCCTTATTATTGGCGGCCTGTCGATGATGGTGGGTGGCTGTTGCGAGCGCAAGTGATCCAGTGTCACTGCGATTGAACGATTAGTCCATCAACTTCCCGGCGATCGCGGTAGATTGCTTTCTTCTCCGCAACTTCTCCGACAGCATCGACATGCGCGACATACTCGCCGACAGGTAACGACACATCGAAGCTCAAATCGGGAGTCTCTTTACCGGGAGGAAGATTCAGCCGTTCGTAGCGGAGTGCAGTCGCTCGACCGTTCTCATTGACAGCCATGACAATGACCGTCATGTCGACCGTGTCGTGACTCCCATTGGCAACTCGTACTGCTCCCGCAATATTGTTCGCGACAATGTGCGGGCGGACGGTCCAACGCACGGTCAACGGGGCGCCGCTCTGCGCGACGAGCAATTTCCTGTGCGTTAAGGGCGGCTCGGCCGAGTCGGCGACCTCCACCAACACAGAGAATTCGTCGCTCGACTGCGGCGTACCTGCAATGCGTCCCGAATTGGAATCGAGAGTGAGACCCGGCGGAAGCGCTTTCCCTCCCTCAATCGCCCAGCGATAGGGTGGGTGTCCGCCGATCGCACGCAGTTGAACATCGTAGTTTTCACCGGCGACTGGCGCAGGCAGAGCCGGGGTAATGATCTGAAGCGCCTGGCCTCTGCGCGCCTGAGCAGACGCGATGGACGGAACGCACAGCAAGGCAAAAAAGCAAATGGCGGTTGCTGTTCTGCGCATGGCTCCAATATACCCTTGGACTGTGAACGCTCATGCATGACTCGCCTTGCGACATTTATACCGCGCCTGGTCTTAACAACTCGAATACAGCTACTCTTCCCGCAGTAATTCCATCGGATGAATCGCAAGTGCGCGACGCGCTGGAATTGACGCGGACACGATCCCGACCAGCACCATCGTCAGCGCCACTCCGAGCAACACGAGTGGATCGCTCGCCGATGCATGATACACAATGCTGGCCAGAAGCCTGCTTGCAGCTACGCCGAGCAACAGTCCCGCAATGGAACCAATTGCCAACAAGATGGCCGTGCGTGAGAGCGCAGCTTGCAAGACCTGCATTTGCTGTGCGCCCAGTGCAACTCGTATGCCGAGCTCTCGCAGTCGTTTGCTCACGCTGTAAGAGGCCATTCCAAACAGTCCAGCGAGCGCGAGCACGATCGCGAGAGAGCCGAAGACCGAGAGCGCCACTGTAGCCGCGATCGTCGGCAGCATCATGAACCCAAGTGAATCCTGCCAGGCGTTGAGTGCAAAAATGGGAATGCTGCGATCCACTTGATTGATGGCGGTATGAATCGCTGGAATCACCTGCGATGCTGGCGCAATCGAGCGCACTACCAGAGTCGTGGACGTATTCGGCATCTGCAGAATGGGATAAAAGATCGCCGGTCGCTGATCTTCAACGAGAGTTTCGTATTTTCCATCTTCGACTATGCCGACGATCTCCCAGGGCTTCGAACCGTGTGAGTGGAACAATTTGCCAAGCGCGTTTTCCGTCCCAAAGAGCTTGCGCGCAAACACAGCGTTCACGATCGCGACCTTTGGCGAGCTCTTGTCGTCGTGCAAGGTGAAGTCGCGACCAACCAGCATTCGAGTGCCTGCGGCGACGAAATAGCCAGGCAAAACCTGATAGTAGCTCGCGTTGAATTTCCTGGTGGATGCGCGAAACTCAGTTTCGCCCGCGCTAAAGACGCTGGTGCTCGACTGATCGAGCGCGAGCGGAGTGCTGTTGCTCAATCCCGCAGCGGTAACTCCCGGCAAATGTGAGACCGTATCCAGAAGCTGTTTTTGGATCGCGGGAACCTCTGCATCGCTGTAACCTGCAAGATGGAGATCAAAAACCGCCAGAGTGGCGCCCCGCGGCTCAAATCCGAGAGGAGTTCTCAGTGCGCCTTCTAGACCGCGCAGAGCAACGAAGCAGGCAGTCACCAGCAAGCAGCAGACGGCGATCTGAACGCCGAGCAACATGTCCCGAAAAGCAAATCTCCTTTGACCCATTTGCGTGCTTCCGCTGCGGAGGACCTGATTGGGATCGGTCTTCCAGATTTGTCGAACTGGCATGCATCCGAAAATCAGACCGGTGCTCACGGAAATCAACAATGCGAATGCATAGAGCCGCTTGTCGGGCTGCACGAGAAACTGCACAGGAAAATCAGCGATTGGCCTCCAGTTGCTGATCGCACTCAATAGCGCCGCCGCGACCAGCATCGCCAGCGCGCCACCGCAAACTGCAACCACGATGGATTCGACGATAAGTTGGCGGAGAATGCGCCCGCGGCTCGATCCAATCGCGACGCGAATCGCAAGTTCGCGCGCTCGGTCGGAGGTTCGTGCCGCGAGCAGTCCGCCCAAATTGGTGCATGCAGCAAGCAGCACCAGCGTCGCCAGCAGCATTACGCCGTACATGAATCCGCGCACCGGGCCGCCGAGCATGTCGCCGAGGAACCCAGGACGGCTGAGGTGAAAGCTCATTCGCTCGTCGGTGTTCGGATATTGCTTCGACAACTGCTGTCCGATGCGGTCCAAATCGGCTTCTGCCTGCGCGGGGGAAACTCCAGCTTTCAATCTTCCAATCACCCAGGAGTTTTGGTTGTTGCGCCCGCTGAGCCAGTCATAGCCTTCGATCTGCGCCTCGTTGAGCATCGGCATCCACACTTCCGGCCAGAACATCTTTTCCGTGCCTTGGAATCCCGCGGGCGCAACGCCAATGACGGTGTACGGATGCTTATTGATTCGAACTGTCTGCCCAACAATGCTCGCATTACCGTCGAATCTCGATTTCCAGCAGCTATAACTCAGGACCGCGACTTCGTTGGCGTGGTCTCCTTTTTCGTCAGAAACCTCGAGGAACCTTCCCAGAACGGGACGAACGTCCATCATCCTGAAATAGTTCCCGGTTACCTCGTATCCCCACACCGGCTGTGCCGCGCCGTTAGCGTCCAGTCCGATGCGCATTACGCGCGCTGCGGCGAGATCGGCAAAGACGCTGTTGCGATCACGCAAATCCCGATACTGCGGAAAGGAGCTATTGAGAGGATTGTTTCGGGACACGTGTTCCACGGTGAAAACGCGTTCCAGATGGGGCACCGGCAGCGGGTTCAGGAGCAGTGCGTTTAGAACGCCGAACACCACAACGTTCGCTCCGATACCGACCGCCAGGGTCAGCAATGCGGTCAGCGCAAAAGTAGGTGACTTGAAGAACTGCCGGAGTGCGTAGCGTATGTCCTGGAAGAGGTTGCTCATAGCGGTCTCGAACCCTTATCCATGCAAGAGGCATTTTCCATACCAATGTGGCGGCGGCTCTCCTTGATTCTAGGACTGTTTCCCCCGCCATTTTTCTTGCGACTGTCATCCCTGCGACCGCGTCGAAAACAGCGGATGAACATGCATTGTTGTTTCGGTCGCGGGGACCTGCTTTTCCTGTTCGTTGGGCAAAAGCAGATCCCCGCTCCACAAGCGCACATTCCCGAAGTCCTGCTGGACGTTTGCCGCGGAGCGAAGGATAACTGCTTAAAGGAGTATCGGTCCGGGAATACTATCTTCTTCAGACCGCCACCCACTAGCTCGCACCGAGTGCGATCATGTTCGTAATCAGACGCAAGTGTCCGAAAGTGAACAGCCCCTTCCGCAAGCCAACGCTTTTCTCCTGGTCCTGATGGTCCCCAAAGTTTAATAAACAAATTCTCCTATTGACCTTCTATACGTCGCTAACTTACGCTCCTACAGAACGTCGATAGGAGCATGCACGTGGGGCAGGAACAAACGGCGCTGTTGCAGGGGACGCTCGATCTGCTGATTTTGAAGTCGCTCGCGCTCGAACAAATGCATGGATTGGGAATTGCAAGACGTGTAGAGCAGATCACCGGCGGAACATTCCAAGTCAAGCCCGGATCCCTTTTCCCTGCTCTGCACCGCATGGAAGAGGAAGGTTGGGTGAGTTCCATTTGGGGAGAGTCGGAGAACAACCGCCGTGCGAAGTATTACCGGCTTACCAAATCGGGAAAACGGCAACTTGAGACCGAGAGTGAGCGCTGGAGCCGAATCTCACTGGCGATTTCGCAAGCGTTGGCAAGTTCATAGAAGGGTACGGAACCGGCGCCGGTAGCGCGGGCTCCCCAGCAAGCGCCGGTGTTGCGGTTGCTGGGGTGGCTGGCCGGTGGGTCGGAGGTTGCCGAATGGCGAGCTCCGAGCGCGACAACACTGTGAGCAGTACGGAAGAGAACGCAGCCGCAACACACGCGGCTGCCCCACGGGCTACAGCCGGCGGTTCTGTTGAGCTGCAAGGAGGACACATGAAACGACGCGATTTACTCAAGGGTGGAGCGGCACTCGGATGCATCTCCGCGTTTCCATTTGGGACAAAGTCCTGGATGGCAACCGGACTCGAGGCGAATACAAATTCGTCAGCTCCACTCAAGCCTCCAGCCGAGGGCAGCATTCCCGTGGCCTTCGTACTTTCCGACGGCGCCGTCATGATCGACTTTGCCGGACCGTGGGAAGTTTTTCAGGATGCAATGAGTGGCAATGGCATGAACATGAAGATGGACATGTTCACTTTGTACACCGTTGCTGAAACTACCAAGCCGATTCGCGCCAGTGGAGGAATGAAGATCATTCCCGATTACAGCTTCACCGACGCGCCCATTCCCAAAGTTATCGTGATCCCTGCTCAATCGGCTCAGCGAAATCCCAGCCAGGCAATGCAGGATTGGATTCGCAAGTCGGCGAAAACTGCCGATGTAACCATGTCGGTTTGTACCGGAGCATTCCTGCTCGCGAATACCGGTTTGCTTTCTGGAAAAGCGGCCACCACGCATCATTCCTCTTACAAGCAGATGGCGATGGATTATCCCGACATTCAGTTGAAGCGCGGAGCAAGGTTTGTCGATAACGGCAATATCGCCACCGCTGGTGGGCTTTCGTCGGGTATCGATTTGGCACTGCACGTGGTTGAGCGATATTACGGCCGTGAGACAGCCGAAACCACCGCCTACCAAATGGAATATCAGGGGAAAGGCTGGACCGATCCCAATTCGAATCAAGTCTATGCTGCGAAACTAGTTTCCACGGCCCAGCATCCGTTATGCGCGGTATGCGATATGGATGTAGATCCGAATAGCTCTCCCAAATCGGTATACAAAGGCAAGAATTATTACTTTTGCTCGGAAGACCACAAGGAAGTGTTCGATAAGTCTCCGCAGAAGTATGTAGACGCGATGTAAGAACGTGGAGCCGAGCATCCGATTTCGTGATTTCCTGATTTCGCGATTTCGTGATTTTGATGTTGTCAATCGCGAAATCACGAAATCGCGCAATCGCGAAATCTAGCAAACACCCGGGCGAAGGGCGCCCGGCTCCACGTCAGTTCAGGTCGTCGAGGATTTATGTCGATCACACGAGTCCGTAGCTTCTTTCGCAACCTACTTCACAAGCAGCAAGTTGATGCGCAGCTTGATCAGGAAGTCTCGTCCTATCTCACCATGCTGATCGACGAGAAGATCGCGCGCGGCATGACTCGCGAGCAGGCAACGCGCGCGGCGAAAGTCGAACTCGGTGGATCGGATCAGGTGAAGGAGCACGTGCGCGACGTTCGCTCGGGAGCGTGGCTGGAAACTTTCTTTCAGGATCTGCGGTTCGGCATGCGCATGATCGCGCGCAATCCAGGATTCTCTGCTCTCGTGATCCTTACACTGGCGCTGGGAATCGGCGCAAATACAGCAATCTTCAGTGTTGTTTACGGCGTGCTGCTGCGCCCGCTGCCTTATCCGCATGGTGAAGATCTCGTCGTCCTCCATCAATATGCCAAGAAGATCAACATTCCCAATGTTCCCTTTTCGGTAAAAGAACTCGAGGACTATCGGCAGAGTCACACGCTTTCCGGAATCGTCGAGTATCACAGCATGGCGTTTCTGCTGCTGGGGGACAACTCAGCCGAGCGCGTGCAGACGGGCGTCGTGTCGCACAATTTTTTTGATGTGCTCGGCGTAAAGCCGTTGCTCGGCCGCAATTTCCTCGAGAGCGACGAATCGCCTACCGCCGATGCCGTCCTGATGCTTAGCTATGGCTACTGGCAGCATCATCAGGGAGGCGATCCCAACATCGTCGGCAAGGTGTTCCGGATGAACAATCGTCCGCACACCGTGATCGGTGTGCTGCCGCCGATTCCGCAATATCCGGCTGAGAACGATGTGTACATGCCCACGAGCGCCTGCCCGACGCGTTCATCGAAATCGTTTCGGGAAAACCGCGACGCACGCATGATGACTGCATTCGGTCGTCTGAAACCGGGCATGCCGTTGGAGACAGCTCAAGCCGATCTTTCAACCATTGCTCACCAGCTCGAGATCTCCTATCCAAAAAGCTACAAGGCGGAATATGGATACGGGCTCACCGCCGCTCCGCTTCAGTCGGAACTCACGCAGCGCGCACGCATGACCTTGCTGATTCTTCTGGGCGCCTCCGGATTCGTCCTGCTGATCGCCTGCGCCAACGTCGCCAACCTTATGCTGGCGCGAGTCCTGAAACGGGAACGGGAGCTGGCCGTGCGCAGCGCGCTCGGCGCAAGCAGGTTCCGCATTGCGCGGCAATTGCTGACTGAGACCACTTTGCTTGCTCTCGGTGGAGGCGCACTGGGATTGCTGATCGCTCCGCCGGTTCTTCAGCTCCTCGTCAAGTTCGCAGCGCGCTTTACTACGCGAGCCGCCGAAGTGAAGCTCGATTGGCACGTACTCGTCTTTACGTTCTTTGTTTCAGTTGTGGCCGGACTGCTGTTCGGCATGGCTCCGGCGTTCTCGTCGACAGCAAATTTGAATGACGCTCTCAAGCAAGCGGGAAATCAGAGCTCAACCAACGTGGGCGGCCAGCGCCTTCGTGCCGGACTCGTCGTTGCTCAGGTAACCGTGTCGTTTGTGCTGCTGATCGGCGCAGGTCTGATGATCCGCAGCATTCTGGCTCTCGAACACGTCGACCCGGGATTCCGACCTGACCGGCTGCTGACCATGCGCATAAGTTTGAACTTCACGAAGTACGACACCAACGAAAAAGCCACCGCTCTGATCAACCAGATACTGCTTCGCGTCTCTAACACCAGTGGCGTTGAATCCGCCGCCCTGGCCGGCAATTTCCCATTCAATCCGGGCGGAATCGTCAATGGCCCAAACGCAAACATAATGCGCATCCAGGGTCGACCAGAACGCGAGGAAGCTGCGACCGTCGATACTCCGCTCGTCAACTCGCACTATTTTGAAACTCTTCGACAGCCTCTAATTGCCGGCAGAACGTTTACGCAGAAGGAAGACGAGGACAATGTCCAGCGTGTGGCGGTGATCAATGAGACCTTGGCTCGCCATCGCTGGCCCAATCAAAATCCTATCGGGCAACATATCAGTTTCGATGACGGCAAGAACTGGCTCGAGATCGTCGGAATAGTTGGGGATGTCCGAGAGTACGGGCTGGCGAAGGCTCCGGAAGATCAGGCATACCTTCCAGGACTTGCAAACTGGCTCATCGTACGCACGGCCGCCGATCCGTCGAGCCTTTCGAGTCTCGTAAGCTCTACCATTCACTCCATCGATCCGCAGGTTGCGATCGACCGCGTCGCTTCCGTCGAGCGTCTGCAGCAGGAATCTGTAGCTTCTCCGCGCATCACAACCATTCTTCTTGGCATCTTTGCCGCCTTGGCTCTGGCCATCAGTGCAACTGGAATTGGCGGAGTCATGGCTCTCTCCGTAAGCCAGCGCTCTCACGAACTAGGAATCCGGATGGCTTTAGGACAATCACGAGGTTCGATCGTGCAGATGCTGTTGCAGCAAGGGCTCTCATTGGCTGTGGCGGGGACCTTTTTGGGAATCCTCGGGGCACTGGGACTGGGACGGCTACTCGCGTCTCTGCTTTACAACACCAGTACGCGAGACGCTCTCACCTTTGTGGGTGTTTCATTCGTGTTTCTATCGGTCGCGAGTCTGGCATGCATGCTGCCCGCTCACCGAGTTACGCATATTGATCCGTCTAGCGCACTGCGGCAGGAGTAAAGCAGTACCTTTTCCAACTGAATATGACCATATCCATAGATACTGTCATCTCTCGCGCAGTTCTGATCGAAGACGCATCGCTGCGGCGCGAGCGATGACAGTTCCTAAACCGGGAATCGCGGTTCCTGGAATAATTTTTCCGAACTCCGTGCAACTCTGAACTCGGCGTACGAGCACGGGCTGAGACCCGGGAGCCGCGCTAACAGAGTGACCTTCGCGCCCGCTCGGGCGCTTGCTTTTTCGGATCATCCCTCAATTTCAACACCATGTCCCACCAATCTTTATTTGGGCGCGTATTTGTGAGCCCCGAGTCTGGATTTCGTCAGTGGGACTAAAAGACAATCAGCGCCAAATCGCGAGTAGAAGGCGTTGAGCGTGTTCCTCCCTGCGTGAGGCAACCTACTTAGATCGTCCCTCACACTCGCGGAACTTACTAAGTAGGAGAAGAGGCATGTGTAGAAAGATATCTTTATGGCTACTAGGCCTGCTATTCGCCGCTACAACTGTGGCGTTTGGTCAGGTGACTGCCAGCTCCACGCTGCAGGGCACGGTTACAGATAAAACCGGTGCCGCAGTCGTGGGAGCGGACGTGACCGTCACAAACACTGGCACGGGCGTGAGCCGTTCGGTGAAAACCGGCTCCGATGGCAGTTATCGCGTCGATGCGCTCGCGGTCGGCTATTACAACGTAAGCGTCACCATGCAAGGTTTCGATACCGCCAAAGCTCAACGCGTAGAGACGCTCGTCGGAGCCACGACGACGCAAAACTTTTCGCTGAAGATTGGGTCGGCCACGGAATCGGTGGAAGTGACCGCGGAAGCTCCGCTGCTTGATTCCCTAAAGACCGACGTGAGCCAGAACATCACACCGAAAGAAGTAGAAGACTTACCGATGATTGGCCGCGACGTCGCCAATCTCGCCTATCTTGCCCCCGGAGTCAAAGCCGCAGATTCCTACGACCCTACCAAGAATCGCTACGCGATTCTCTCCGTCAACGGCAGCGGTGGACGCAACGTAAACGTCACCGTGAATGGCGTCGACAACAAGGACAACACCGTCGGCGGGCCTGTCATGCAGCTTCCTCTTGAAGCCGTGCAGGAGTTTGCGATTTCGACGCAGCGATTCTCAGCAGCGAACGGACGCTCTGAAGGCGCAGCGATCAATATGATTACCAAATCGGGATCGAACAACTATCACGGATCATTCTTCAGCTTCTTCCGCGACCAGACGTTCAATGCCGATCAGCATCCGCAGCCGGGCGAAAACGCAAATCCCCCCTACAGTCGTCAGCAGTTCGGCGGAAGCATCGGTGGACCATTTATCAAGGACAAGTTCTTTGGCTTCTTCGCTATCGAGCGTCAGCGCGAGCACACCAGCATCCAGGAGAGCCCTGATACTTTTAATGAGCTGACCTTGGCAAAGCCGCTGGGCGCGCAGCCGATCGCTGTGGTGGCGACCCCGTTCTTTGAAACGCGTTATAACGGCCGGGCCGACTACATCATCAACTCTAAACATACTGCTTACTTAACCTACAACTCGCAGGCGAACAACAGTTTGAACGATCAGGCCGACGGTTTTCAGGATGAGACCGCCGGAAATTTCACGTTGAACCATCTCCAACTGGCGAACCTGACCCTGAACAGCACGCTATCGAATACGATGGTGAACACCTTCACCTTTGGCTTCCAATATTGGAACAACGTCATTGACAGTAAGACTCGCACGCCCCTTATCACCTTCCCGAGCGGTGGGAGTGCAAACTGCGGCAACGGTGGCTCCTGTTTTGGAACAAATGCCAACGTTCCTCAGCAGTCGTTCCAGCGCAAGTGGCAGTTCAAAGACGACATCTCGAAGACCTGGAAGAACCATAACTTCAAGATGGGCGTGGACTACATTTTCAATCCCACTCTCGGCGGGTACTTCGAGTTCAATGACACGCTCGAAGTCGATTTCGCCGCCGACCCGAGCTGCATGCTCGCTACCACCAACAACAACGCCACTGGCTGCGGACCGGCGTTCTTCCCGCAAGGTTTCGCAACACCTGGAGCAGTCGCCGGCATGTCGATTTCGAACGGCGATCCTGCAACAAACGTTCCCGGTGGCACCAAGCAGTTCGGAACCTACTTCCAGGATGATTGGAAGATGACGCGTAGGCTGACGTTGAACCTCGGCTTGCGTTGGGACCGTGACTTCAACTTCGTTGGGGGCTCGGCAATCAGCAACAGCCGTACGTATCAGGAGATGGTCGCGATCGCGAACATCAGTCCTATCGCGAAGCAATTCACCTATAAGCAGCCTAGTGACGACAACCGGAACTTCAGTCCGCGCGTAGGATTCGCTTACGATCTAACGGGCTCTGGACGTCACGTATTACGTGGAGGCTTTGGACTCTATTACGGCAACATTTTCCAGAACATTCCACTATTTATGGAACAGATGAGCAACGCGACTATCTTCCAGACACAGTTCTCGATCGGCACGCCGCCGGAGGTCGTTCCTGGAACGGGAATCCCGCTGGGCAACTACCGCTATGGTGTTGATCCACTGCCGACTGTCGGAGCCCCGTCCAGCCAATTGCTGCCGGGCAGTACCGGACGTCTGATGGATCCGCTCTATCGCAATCCGCAAACCGAAGAAGCGAACGTTGGCTACAGCTGGCAATTGTCGAACTCGTCGGTGATTGAAGCTGAATATGTTCACGTTCTTGGACTGCACTTGAACAAGACAATTAACATCAACCCCAACCTGCCCATCAATGGCGATCCTAGCCAGGGATTCGTGCGCCCGCTGAAAGCAGCCTTCACAGCGGCTGGTGTTCCTGTTCTGGGTAGCGTCCGCGACGAGCAGTCAATTGGCCGTTCCCGCTACGACGGCATGAACATCAGCTATCGCCAGCAGATGGTCCGTCATTTCTCCATCCGCGCCAACTACACTCTGGCCCGTGCGCTGGCGTACGGGGATACCGGAACTTCGTTCCGCAATTATCCTCGCGACCCGCGAAACCCGCTCTCGCCATTTGAGTACGGTCCGACCTTCAACGACGAGCGGCACCACCTCACGCTGAGTGCGGTTGCTGATCTGCCATGGGGAATCCAGTTTGCTCCGATTCTCCAGGCTGGCTCAGGTCGTGCGTACAACCCAACTGCCGCAACCGACACGCTCGGATTCGGCACCGGCGAGGACAATCGCGCGGTGGTCGTGTCGAACAGCAGTCCAAACACCTACATCACCGGAACGGCTGGACAAACCTGCTACTTTGCCGGGCAATGCCATCTTGCTCCGTTCAATTCGCTCCGCGGTGATCCGTTCTTCCAGCTCGACACGCGGCTTTCAAAGAACATCAAAATCGGCGAGAAGGCGAACATCCAACTAATGGCTCAAGCCTTCAACCTGACGAATCGGGCGAATTACGGAAACGATGTGACGAGCGTCGTCACGTCTGCTGACTTCAAAAAACCTGCTGGTTTCATTAACCCGACCAGCACTAATATTCCGCGCTCGCTCACGGGTGAGTTCGGCTTCCGCTTCAGCTTCTAAACTGAAGCATTCTTGGTTTTTGGGCCGGCATGAAAATGCCGGCCTTTTGTTTTACTCATATCGACATCTTCTCTGAGCAACTGTTCTGGATGTTCGTCCTTCCAATCAGAACAAGTATGAGAACGAAGATTGCAATCACGATCGTCTCCGGAATAGCCCTGGCTTCTGTCGCATGCTCAAACGATCCGGCAACCACACGCAAGCAGGCGGCGAACGCGACGGAACAGCTCAAGCAAGACACACGGGAAGCTGCGGGCAACATCAAGAAAGGCGCGCAGGTCGCCAAAACCGATCTCACCGCCGCCGCTCAAGGCGTAAAAGAAGGACTGAACGATAAGAGCTCGTCGCAGGTAAACGTGAACACCGCCGGCAAAGCCGAGCTCATGGGATTGCCCGGCATCGATGAAGCACGAGCGAACGCCATCATTGCCGACCGTCCATATCGAAGCGCGCACCAGATCGTCAGCAAAGGCGCGGTGAGCGAAGACGAGTATCAGAAGATTGCGTCGCATTTAGTCGCGAGTTCCGCGCCAAAGCAATGACAGAGTGCCGCGCTTTTTGCGGCAGGTCTGGAAGTACTCCAAACACAGCTCACCAAAAACACAGCTGCGAGGCCCGCGATTTGGGCGGGACGACTGGCATTTGCACCGCCCGACCAACACACAATCGTCCCGCGAAAGGCGCGGGACTCATCCGCGCGTTGGACATACGGCATTATCATGCCGGGCTATTTCCATCGATTCGCGCTTAAGTATTCAACTTAAGATTCCAAAACAATTTGAAGCATCCGGGCTTCTGACTGCATTTTAATTTCGTACAATCAGGAGCAACATTGAAAGCTGCAACCAAGCAAAAGCTGAGCACTGCTGCAGCCCTCTCAGCAACACTGGACGGCTCTGAGGCCGCGCTGGCGCACTTACGCGCGGGCGATCGCGTGCTCGCTGCCATCATCGATCGTGTTGGTCCATATGCGATGCAGTATCACGAGCCGACCTTTCGCGCATTGGTGCGATCGATCGTGTTTCAGCAGCTGCACGGCAAAGCCGCGCGGGCGATCTTCGACCGTCTGCAGGCGAAAGCCGGCGGCGAGATTACGCCCGATTCCATCCTGAAACTGCGGCCGCAGCAAATGCGCTCGCTCGGTCTCTCCAGGCAGAAGCTCACTTACATTCGCGACCTGGCGCGTAAGACGCGGGATGGAATCGTGGAGTTCGAACGTTTTCCGCAGATGTCCGATGGAGAAGTGATCGCCGAACTCACGCAGGTAAAGGGCATCG
>Ga0070741_10004993_pt1 | contig 30222 bp, 35 predicted proteins | sample Coa_R1_4_FD_66440 | JGI IMG/M metagenome (GOLD analysis project Ga0070741, IMG submission 66440) | Surface soil microbial communities from Centralia Pennsylvania, which are recovering from an underground coalmine fire - Coalmine... | ecosystem: Environmental > Terrestrial > Soil > Unclassified ... | reverse complement strand
GCACCCGTCGATAACCTCTGAAGACATTGAGCAATTATCAAGAAACCACCTGCTGAGCCTAGTTGCGCTCGTGCGCGCATTAAAGGGCAAAAAAAAGCCGTACGTCGAGCTAAAGGACGTGCGCCTGTACGCGTCAGAGCTTGCAGACCAGCTCAAGATCAAGAAAATTGATGTTGAAGATTATTTGGATGATCTAAGATCAAGGAGGCTCGTTGATATCAAGTCGCTCAAAGAGATCGGATTGCACGGCGCGTCGCTTGCAGAACTGGAACCCGTGCTCATGAACAAGGTTAAGGGCGAAAAATGATGTCGGTAGAAGAAGCAAAAGACATCGTCGAGACCGGCCTTGGGAGCATTGGCAAAATAAAGATACTCAGGGCACTGGCTGAAGAAAGCAAGCTGTGCACGATCTACGTGCTCCACAACAAGACGCATTTGAAGCGCGAAGACATCAAGAACAACCTTGATGATTTGATAAAGATAGGCTGGGTCAAGCAAACAAAATACGCAAACGTAGTCTATGGAATAAACAGGGAAAACAAGTACGTGATCCGGCTGATAGAGTTCTTTAACGAAGTCGGCTACACCGGTCAGCCGTAAAAATTGATGTACCTGTCGTCGCGCTGCGGATTCTCTATAGTCGACAGTCCACGGAACAGCGAGTCGACAGCTGCCGCTTCTGTCAGCTTGCCCTTTGCAACTTGCCGCGCGATGCCTGAAACATCCAGGTACTGCACCTTTTGCATCAGGGTTTCCAGCTTCATGCCGTTTTCCCTTGCGCGCTGCTCAAGCGAGAGGAATATGCGCTCGACGTGGTAGCTTGCGTGAATGTCTGCGGCCTCGTCGCTTTCCACCCCGTAAAGGCTGGAGATGGTCGAGTCCAGCCTTGCCTCGTCTTCGCCTGTCACGCCCGCGTGAGCTGCCTCTATTGCCGGCTTGCCGCGGAGTTTTCTTGCATCAATGTTGCCATGCATCTTTTGTGAAAACGTTATTGTTAGTGCGTTTTCTTCATATTAAGATAGCGCCGGCGAATCCAAAAAGGAATAAAAAGGTGCTTCTCCAAAATTGAATGTGCAGTCCAAGACCAAGGCGCGAAAGGGGAGCAAGTTCATTTTTGTCACGGGAGGAGTGATGTCCGGCCTCGGTAAGGGCGTTACCACTTCGTCTGCTGCAAAACTGCTCCAGCTTGCCGGTTATAGGGTCTCCTGCGTCAAGATAGATCCGTACGTCAACTATGACGCCGGCACCATGAACCCTGTTGCGCACGGCGAAGTATTTGTCACCGATGACGGGGGCGAATGCGACATGGACATCGGCAACTACGAGCGCTTTATCGACACTGCGATGACAAAGGATCACAACATCACGACTGGTAGAGTTTATCAGGACGTCATAAAGGCAGAGCGCGAGGGCAAGTACCTCGGCCAGTGCGTCCAGATAATCCCGCATGTGACTGACGCAATAAAGAACACACTCCGCAAGATTGCAAGCGACGAGAAGCTAGACATCATGGTGGTAGAGTGCGGAGGCACAGTGGGCGACATCGAGAGCCTGCCTTTCCTTGAAGCGTTCCGGCAGATGGAACTGGAGCTCGGACAATCAAACACTCTGTTTATCCACGTAACGCTCGCACCAGTGCTTGACGTTGTGGGCGAGCAAAAGACAAAGCCTACGCAGCACAGTGTTCAGGAGCTCCGCAGGATCGGAATCCAGCCGGACATACTTGCAGTCAGGTGCAAGACCCCGCTGAGCGGAGATGCCAGGCGCAAGATTTCGCTTTTTGCTAGCGTTGAAGAAAAGTGCGTGATTTCCTGCCATGACGCGCCTTCTATCTACAAAGTGCCAGAGGTGCTTGAGAGCCAGGGCACGCTCAAGGTCATTTCAGAGCGGCTGGCGCTCAAAAGGTCCACTCCACAGTGGGGCAACTGGAAGGCAATAGCTGAATCATTTTCCAAGAATGACGGCTCTGTCAGGATCGCAGTAGTAGGCAAGTACGTTACGCTGCCCGATAGCTATGTCAGCGTTTACCACGCGCTGTCGCATGCCGGGGCAAGCATTGGCAAAAAAATCGAGATCCAGTGGATCGACTCGGAAAAATTTGAAAACGGCGGCCAGCAGAATCTGTCGATGTTAAAGAACTTTGACGGCGTGCTTGCGCCGGGAGGCTTTGGCAAGCGCGGAAGCGAAGGCATCATCTCAGCTGCCAACTTTGCAAGAGTAAACAACATCCCGTACCTCGGGATATGCTTTGGATTTCAATTAGCAATAGTTGCGTTTGCAAGGCACGTGTGCAAACTGGCAGACGCCAATTCAAGCGAGCTTGACCCAAAGACAAAGAATCCTGTCGTGGACTTTATGCCAGAGCAGCGCGACATACACGACATGGGCGGGACAATGCGCCTTGGGGCCCACGACATCACCATAGCGCCAAGGACAGTGGCAGCTAGAGTGTATGACTCGACTGCAATAAAGAGGAGGCACAGGCACAGATACGAATTCAATCAGCAGTACATTGATCTTGTGAGCAAGAACGGCCTTGTGCTGTCGGCACACTCTGACAAGGGCAGGCGCATGGAGATACTAGAGATACCAAATCATCGGTTCTACTTTGCGGTGCAGTACCATGCAGAGTTTAACAGTAGACCAGGCAAACCAGAACAGGCTTTTAACGCGTTTGTAAGAGCGGCTGCAAAGTAGAAGGCTATGCCTTGCCCTTCTTGATTATTTCGTTGTTGATGAAATCCTGAAAAGCCGGATCGAACCATTTCTCTGGCTCTACAGTTTTCCCCCAGTATTCACTTATAGATCCTTCTGCAAAAGCAGTTCTCATCCACCGCAGCCACCCTTCCCACTCGTTGTCGCTAAGCACTTTTCTCTGGCGCATGTGAAAAGCGTGGGCACACATGTACAGGATGTAGTACGCAAACACCATTTCTGGCGACTGGTCTGATTGATTCTTGTTTAGCAGCTTGACCAGCTCCGGGCGGAGAACCAACATCTCTGCCATGCCGTGTATCTTTTCATCCAAGTCGTTCAAGACCTTGGTTTCAATATCCACTGAAACACTCCTCATCTCCCTCCTTGAAAAATAAAAAATCACAAACAGCGTGGCTATTATCCCGCTTGCCTCTGCGAGGCTGATCAGCTCGGCCACCGGGAAATCAGCCATATCCAACTCAAAAGTCAAGCGCTGATAATAAGGTTTTTTGGCCAACCTATATTCAAACGCGTTCTGCGCCTAGATCTTTAGCTCGTATATTCTCTGCCGGGCATCACGGAGAGATGTCTTTTTCTTGACGTAGCCCTGGCTGATAAGGTGGCTCAGAGAAAGCCGGATTGTGCGCTCTGGGAGCATTGTCCTTGAAGCTAGGTCCTTCTGGCTCAGCGCCCCTTCGTACTCCAGCGTTTTCAAGATCAACTTGGCGCTTGGCGGCATCCTCAGCATGTCCTCCGCGAGTTTTACTTTCTTTGCCATGAGTGACGCGGCTGAAGACGAGTCGCCGGCCATCCTGACAAGTTTCGCGGGGAACTCGTGCCTGCTGCATTCCAGCGTATTCTTTATCTGCATCCTGCGCCCGCCATCAAGCACCACTTCGCAGTGGTAGCGACTTGTGATGTCTGTTATCTCGAGCATGCTGTCGTTTGGAACCACCAGCGGTCTGCGTGTGTTGTCAAGCGAGTTTACCGAAACTACCAGAAATACTGGCGACTTTTGGAGCACCATCGGGCCGCCTGCCGACATCGAGTATGCGGTCGATCCCGTGGGCGTTGAAACGATGACGCCGTCGCTGTTGTCGTGCCAGATGTCGTTGCCATCTATCCTCAGGACATGCTCCATCAGAGTAGCACTCTTGCTTGGGAAAACTGCCACGTCGTTCAATGCAGGGTCGACCTCCTTGCCGTCGACCTTGACTGCAAGGCGGAAGACTTTGTCGACAGAGTAGTCGCCACGCTTTAGCCTGCCAGTGGCGGCTTCCAAGTCGCGCACTTCAAGCTGCGCAAGAAAGCCTGTCGCGTCGGTTTCATAGATCCCGACCACGGGCGCCGAGTCTGTGACGACTTTATGAAAATAGTCAAGTATCCCCCTGTCTCCACCGGCCACAAATACGAGATCGACTTCCCTGGCGGCCAGGTAGTCGTCCTTCATTATCTGGGTCCTGACATTGAGCGACTCGAGCGTCTTTTTCACCTTGGACAAGAGTGCACCGTCCCGTGAATCGACGCCTGATAGCGCCACTTTCATTGCTATTACTACCTGATTCCTGTAGTGAGATTTAAAGCTAAGAGAGCTGCTGGAACCCTATCGTGTTGTAAAAGTAAGAAGCACTCTGCTCTATCTTTGACATCAACGGCACCTTGGCAAGGCCGACCTGCTTTGTTTCAAGGGCGGCCCTTAGGGCACCGGCGCCAAAGCATATCGCCCAGATCGGGTCTTTTTCCTTCAGATAAGCGCAGCAAAACGCAGCGCTCAGGATGTCGCCGGCGCCTGTCGAGTCTGGCGTGTCAATGTCGCGCAGCTTGATCCAGTAGTGCATCTTTTTGTGCAGCAGGTGGACAACCCTGTGCTCGGTGGAAACGACAAACTCGATCCCCTTTGATTGCAGGTGCTGCATGCCTTCAACTCCCTGCAGGCCGCCAGCAAGCGCGGCGAGCTCCTGCGAGTCCACCTTGATCGCAGTGATGCCTGACAGGTCGAGGTCAAGAGTTTCTTTTACAGTTACATTACCGCTATCGTCAACTACGCGCATGTACCCCTGCGGGTCAAGCATTACAAAATTTTTCTTGCCCTTGTTTTGCATAATTGCGGCAAGGACGTTGGCAGGTACTTCGTCAATGACAGGGCTTGCCAGCCAGCAGTCAACTTTCATGTCCTTTATGTCGTCTAGAGTCAGCGGGTCGCACTTTGAATTCAGCGCCAGCCTCCGCGAATCCCCTTGAGAGACAAGGCTGAACCTTGTTGTGGGCGCGGCAGCCACCTGCCTATCGCTGACAATGAGATCGCTGTCGCGCAGTTTTTGATGCATCTGCGCCGGAAAATCCTTGCCTATCCTAGTTGCAAGGCTCACGTCAAATCCGAACCGCTTGCTGGTTAATCCGCAATAGCACGGCGGCCCGCCCATGCTTTCAGATACTTTGCCATCTGCACCCTTGATGGTGTCAAGGACGACATGCGAGGCAATGCCTATTCTCAAGGTTGTCTATCTGTATGCTTCTTCAAATAAGAACATAACGAAAAAGGGTATCTGGCGCAGCCTGCAACCTGTTTTGGGATGGCGGTCAGCAGGCTGGCCTGCCCTTTCTATTTGAGTAGCTGGCGCGACAAAGCTATAAGCTTTGTGAGCAATTTTTCCTGACAACCTACCCGTATTTTCATTAAAAAATGAAGCACAAGATTTAAAGGATGGCAACCGACCTAATCGAGCTATGCCGAAGAAGAGAGCAAGCAGGGGACGATCCAAGGGCGGCAAGGGCAGCTCGGGTACAGTGCATTGCAGCCAGTGCGGATCGCTGGTCCCAAGAGACAAGGCCAAGAAGGTCACCGGAAGAATAACGTTTGTCGAGCCGGCTCTTGCCAAGGAGCTTAGGGCGCAGGGAGCATACATACCGCAGTCGACTGATGTAAAGTTCTATTGCGTATCCTGTGCGGTTCACAGAGGCGTCGTTAAAGTAAGGTCAGAGTCTGACAGGCGCACTGCGGGCAAGCTCAGGTAGACGACAACTTTTTTGAAGTCGCCGCTATCCTCTGGATTAGCGTTATCCCCGCTACTATAGACACTATTATCACAGCCCATTCCACTCCTGAGCGCCCGGTAATATCCAGTGGAATCATGCCAATTATTGCCAGTATCAACATGCGCTCTGCGCGCTCGCCGATCCCTATGCCTTTCAACTCTACTCCAAGTGATTCTGCCCTTGCTCTTGTGTAGCTGACAAGAAGCGACATACCAAGTCCAATTATGCACCAGAACGGGTTTGCAAGGTTGCCAAAGGCGATGCCGGCAAAAATAACCACTTCGGATATTTTGTCAAACGACGAGTCAAGGAACGCTCCTTTTTTTGAAGTCTTTTTTGTCACGCGCGCAACGCTGCCGTCAATAATGTCGAAAAAGCCGGAGATCAAAAGGAGCGCGCCGCCAGCTACAGCCGCATAGTATGGCGCTATGCCAAAGTTTGCTGAAGCGTATACGATTCCTGCCGCTATAGAGATTGCCAGCCCGATGCCGGTCCAAAAGTTTGCGGACAGGCCGGTGGAGGCAAAGCTAGTTCCGAGTCTGGTCATCGTGGGCTGTAGGGAGTCCCTCAGCTTGTTGAGCAAGATTGTTTTTTCAACAGAATTCTTACATAAGAACATACTCCTGCAACATGAGCAACACATCTTTAGTTTTTGGTGGACAATAGAAAGGAAAAGATCAGTCCAGTTTCTCTTTTATCTTCCTGCCATTCTGTACCAGATCTCCGATTCACTTATCGGATTTATGGGCTTGCAAAAATTAGACGCTGACTTGCACAAACATCATTGTTCGCTAGGCATCCTTCTTAATTCTTTAATATCAAATTCCCGCGAATACATCAGAACGTGAGGTGTAGTAGCGCATAGAGTGGGAAATAAGATCGGTGCTTACCAGACTTGGAGTGGAGTTCCATTCTGAAGGCAATGACGGGAGAGTAAAAGGTGCCTCTTCAATAACCGAAGCTACGGAAAACGATCTTGCATTTTGCTGGTATGCCGGCGAAAAAGGCGCGTCCTACATTTCAAAATCAAAGGCAGGAGTCATCCTCTGCAAGAGCGAAATCCAAGGCTTAGTGCATCCGCGCGGCAGGCAATTGCTGATATTCACCGACAACCCGCGGCTTGCATTTATCAGGATAGTGAAGGAAATGCAGGGTAAGGGCAGACTCGTCGGTGTTTCGGAAAGGGCGGTAATTTCAGAAGAATCCAAGATAGGTGGAAACTGCTACATCGGCGACTATGTCGTCATCGGAGCCAACTGCACCATTGGCGACAATACAGTCATCTATGACAGGGTGTCGCTTGTGCAAAACTGCGTCATTGGGAAAAACTGCCTCATACAATCCGGAGCGTCGATTGGCTCTGACGGTTTTGCGTTTGAGCGCCATGCTACTGGCGAGCTTGAAAAGTTCCCGCACAATGGCTATGTAAGAATAGGCAACAACGTCGAGATATATGCCAACTGCTCTGTCGCCCGCGGCTCGCTTTCTGACACGGTCATCGGCGACGGTACAAAGTTGGACGCGCTGGTGCACATCGCTCATAACGTAATAGTGGGCAAAAATTGCGAGCTTACTGCTGGAACGATCATTGGTGGAAGTACAACCTTGGGCAATATGTGTTGGACGGGCTTGAATTCCACGCTAAAAAACAAGATAAAGATAGGCAACAACGTCATCGTCGCTTCGGGGGCGTCGGTCATCCACAACGTGCCTGATGGCGACATCGTGGCAGGCGTGCCGGCGAAATCGATAAAGGAAAAGGTAAAAACCGACGAGCTATTCTTGATGGCGGGACAGGAAAACAAAAAGACTTCGGTGGCCTAGGCTATCGCCGACTCTATTACTTCTTTTGGCATCTGGTCAGACGCCATCCGCGGTATGTTCTCCTGCGGAACCTTTAGCAGCTTGAACTCTTTGCCAAAGCATAACTTTTGCACCTCAAACGCTTCGACACAGGTCACCGAGGTGTTTAGCCTGCTCTGGAGCGCGCGGTATTCCGCGAGCCCCTTTATCGCGTTTGACCGGAGAAACATCTTGGTCCTCTGTGACCAAAAGATGTTGATGAGCTCTATCTTGTCGTCCATGACGTCAGAGATGTCGTAGTAGACCTGCGGCTTGAAGTCCTTTGTCACCGGAATTTCGTACGACAGGATGCTCGGGATGAACCTTCCAGCTTCTATTGTCGAAGCGGCTATCGCCCGGTGATCGTGGTGCGTGTCGCCAAGCGAATGTGTGATAACAATGTCTGGATCGGACTTGTTGATGAAGAACTCGATGTGGTTGATAAGCTCGCTGCTGAGCGAGAGCTTTGTGTCTTCAAAGTTGTCGATCCACAGCTTCTTGGCGCCAATGAATTTTGCAGATTGCATGAGCTCTTTGGTCCTCTGCTGTGGGTCGCCAGAAGCCGCGCCCCTTGTCAGAGTGTACATGAACACGTTGTGGTTCTGCCGCGAAGCCTTTAGCAGCAGGCCGCCGCAGCCGAGCTCGATGTCGTCCGGATGGGCACCAATTGCCAGAATGTTCATCGAAAGCACTGCACCGGTCGATTATTTATCTGATATCAAAACAGCCTCTGTCATAATATAGTAGATGATTTATCTTGCGCGCAAACGCATCGCAGCATATATTCTTCTCTAAGAAAATACTGCTTCACTTCACGTTAGACATACTGCGACTACTCTTAAATTTCTTAACATCAGTTCTGTTTCATTGAAGACAACAGTCGCAATCCTCTTCCTACTGGTGGCAATAATGCCGCTTGCGGCAATAAGCTACGCAAGCGCCCAGTCGATCCCTCTTCCCCCACCTTCGCCGAGCAACAATCCAAGCCAGGAAACAAAGGTGGCAGAAAATGACCGCCAACCTCCAAAAATAGAGATCCTGACCACACAACTGGATGAAGGCAAGAACGTGTTTCAGGTAAAGATAACTGACGAGTCGAGCATTCAGGTAAGGCAGGTCAAATTTGTCCAGGACGGCCAGTTGACGACGGTGGGCCTGTTCCGTGACAAAAACGATGTTTACAAGGCGCTGATAGACATCCACTCCCCGTCTAGGGTCGTCGAGGTTACCGCCGGAGACGCAAATGGCAACCTTGCTACCGCCTACAAGGAATACGACATCAAGCCGGCGCCAGATATTCTGACCCAGATAGCTAACGCGTTTTCAGAGATCCCGCATTACATTCAGAACCTTTTTGGCAGGTAAAGCCTGCCTTTCTCCGTTTTTCCGCTAATGCTCACACATGCTATTTAGTGATTATTCCTTCCCAGCTAGTATAGAAATTTGCGGATTTTTCTTTCTGAACTCATTAATACCCTAAAACCCCTACTGAAATAGGCAGCATAATGATTGCATTGAGAGTGGCAGGTGTGAGCAATGGCTGATAAGGGTTGGATTGCATTCTTTTTTGTAATAGTTGCACTTTGGGCCCTTGTACTTACTTCGACTGTGTACCCGTGGATATACGGCGTTGAAGTCCTCGTGGACACGAATGTTGACCTGACTTACGTTACAATGCCGATTCTTGGATTCAACCTGATGTATGTGTGCATGCTGATCTTTGTATTCCTGACGTACCTGGCCACGTACGGCAAGGTGAGAAAATACCAACTGGCCATGAAGAAAAAAGCCTCAGAAAGATTCCGTACCCAGAGCGAGACCTGCAGCATAATAATCCCGGCAAGAAACGAGGAAAGCGTGATAAAAAGAACGGTGCTCAACTGCCTGCAGCAGACCTACCAGAACATCGAAATAATAGTGGTCTGCCACAACTGCGCCGACAGGACGTGCGACGAAGCACAGGTGGAAGACCCGAGAGTGAAGGTCTTTGCGCTTAACACAAAAGAGTCGGGCAAAGGCATTGCGCTTAACTATGGCGTTGAAAGGTCGAAGGGCAACTATATACTGGTTCTTGACAGCGACGGGCTCTTGACGCATGACTTTCTTGAAAATGCGCTGCCGCTCTTTGACGAAAACTATGCGGCGGTGCAGGGGAGATACATTTCAAGCAACAGGAACTTTAACTTTGTAACAAGGATGCTTTCACTTGAAGGCGACCTCTGGTCGACTCCCTTCATGAGCATAAGGAGCTTCTTTGGCAAGAGAACCCCGCTTGGAGGCACCGGCTACATCGTCAGAAAAGACATACTGGCAAAGGTCGGCATGTTTGCAAACCACCTAGTGGATGACTACGAGCTTTCCTTCCGGCTTCTCAGAAACGGCTACAGGATAGCCTTTGCACCGTACTCTATAAACTACGACGAAAAGCCGCCCACACTAGAGTTCATGCTCAGGCAGCGCGCAAGGTGGGGCAGAGGATTCCTCGAGCTGCTAGGCACCAGAGTGTCTGAAAGGTCGGACGTCTTGGGCACCATTTACTGGCTCAACCCTGTCGCCGCGATAACAGGCCTCATCATGCTCCTCATCCCGGCGTACTCGGCCCTGCACTTTTTGATATTTGACTACTACCCGTACACGTACACCTACGTCCCGTTCAACATCTGGTTGATACTTACAGGCGTCTTGTTCTCGCTCCAGTCGGCGGTGCTTGTCAGGCAATATGGAAAGAGAGGGTTTGCCTATGCGGCGCAACTTCCTGCGCTGACGCCCTTTTCGCACTACTGGTTCGTGGCATTCATGAAGGCGTTTAGAATCAAGTCATGGGCCAACACAAAGACGACGCACGGGTTCCTGAAGGAAACAAGAGTGGAAAAGATAGTGGCAGATGCATCCTGACTCGGTACTGCAGAAATATGATGTGTGTATAGGATAGAGCAAAAATGCAAGTAGAGAAAAACGTCGACATTGTTACAATCGCCGGGACAAGACCGGAGATAATCAAGCTGTCAGAGCTTGTGCAGTTGCTTGGAGGGCAGGGCCATGCGCTGCTCTACACCGGCCAGCACTACTCTGACAACATGAAGAATATCTTTTTTGACGAGCTCCAGATAAAGCCGGATTACGATCTTCGCTGCGACACGTCAGACGTCAACAGGCTAAAGGAAAAGATGCTAGAGCTCCTGCACCAGATCAAGCCGCCATATGTCCTAGTCTATGGCGATACCAATTCGACCCTTGCCGGCGCGCTTGCGGCAAAAGAGGTGGGAAGCACCCTTGTGCACATCGAGGCGGGCCTTCGCTGCTTTGACCTGAACGTGCCTGAAGAGAGAGCGAGGATTCAGATAGACTCAAAGTCTGACTATTTGTTCCCCCCGACAGAGCTTGCAAAGACATTCTTGAAGTACGAGCAGATTGAGGACAACGTGTTTGTAACAGGCAACCTTGTTGTAGATGTCTGCAGGCGCCTGTCAAGGATCGCTGAAGAGCATGGCAGGCGGGACCTTCCAAGCGACTACCTTTTGCTCACGATGCACAGGCAGGAAAATGTCGACGAGCCGGCAAGACTTGAAATGCTGATGAAACATCTGGCCGGCATAACGCACAAGATAGTGTTCCCAATACACCCAAGGACAAAGAACAGCCTTGCAAAGTACGGAATCAGCCTGCCTGCAAACGTCATTGCCATAGAACCTGCCGGCTACCTCGAATTTCTCTATCTGTTGAAACACTGTCAGCTCGTCATGACGGATTCGGGCGGCGTGCAGGAAGAAGCTATCGTCCTAAAGCGCCCGTGCATCACGCTCAGGCACGTTTCCGAGCGCTGGGAGACGTTGCTGTTGAAGGCAAACGTTCTGTTCCCGCTTTATCGGCGCGACCCTCTAAGCGAGGTCGTAGAAACGATGTTGGCCGCCAAAATAGACCGCAACCCCTATGGCGAAAACGTGGCCGCGACGATGCTTGCCCTGATAAAAGAAATTGCCGTATGAAGAATCTTATGCAAGATTTGCATGTGTCCCTTGCCTAAGAAGATGGTTATTATGCCGAAAGAGTGACACATGCCATCTTAACCGTTAAATAATTTTTCATAATCTCATTACCGTGAATTACAGTCTCATCGCCATGGCACTAGCTGCCACCTTGATAGTCTTGTCGCCAGCTGTCCGGGCTTTTGGCCAAGAGCCCACCACAACGCAGCCTTTTGGATGCCAGTATTATGGTGAAGTGATGCATTGCGACCTTTTGCTCGGTGACCTCCAGGGGGATATAGTGAATGGCAATTCCACACTCGTTCACCCAGTCACAAATAACCAAACCCTGTTTGTTGATGGAAAGGACGGCAAAGCCCTAGAGATGCGTGGAGAGTACAGAGAGTCGATAGAAATGATGAATGTCCCCGACGTCAATCCAAAGCAATTTTCCGTGTCGTTCTGGGTCAAGAGCGCGGAGGTGGAGCCTTACGGCCACATTGTCTCCCACAGCAACAAGCAGCAGACGGCGGGATGGCAGTTTGACACTTTTGGCACCAGCGGCACCAGCGGCGCCCCGGTCGCAACCATGCGCTTTGGCGTTTTCAACACTAATGGCACGCTGTTTTCGCCGGCAGACATCACCATGCCAACAGACAGGTTCATCCACATTGTTGGCACGTTTGACGGCTCCAAAGTAAAGGTGTACGAGGACGGCAAGCTCGTAGGCGAGACCCAATTCACGGGCAACTACACCGCAGACCCCGGCGTCCCGATGAGGATAGGGTCAGCTGCGTACTGCGCGTCATGCAACAGGTGGTCAGGCATGATAGACGAGATGCGCATGTACAACAAGACTCTTGACGATCAGGAAGTGAAGCAGCTTGATAGCCTGTCAGATGTTTCAGGCGGTCTTGTAGGCAACTGGAAGTTTGACGGCAACACGGATGACGCGCTTGGCAAGAACAGCGGCACCGGCAGCACTATGGTCACGAGCATGAAGTTTGCTCCGGACGGCAGGCTGTTTTTTGACGAAAAAAACACGGGCGAGATCAGGATAATGACTCCGGATGGCAAGATCCTTGACAAACCCTTTGCAAGCGTGCAGGACGTGTACGTCAGCTGGGAACAAGGGATGCTTGGACTTACGCTTGACCCCGACTTCCAGACCAACCACTACGTTTACGTCTACTACACCGCGCTTGTCGACACCCAGAAAGGCGATGGCGGCAAGGTTATAAACAGAGTCCTCAGGTTCACTGAAAAGGACAACGTCGGCACAGACATGAAGGTTTTGCTTGACAACATCCCGGCTTCAAGGGGTTTCCACTCTGGAGGCGCGCTTGCGGTGGGTCCGGACGGCAAGCTGTACATCACTGTTGGCGACGCGACAGAGCACATCTTTGCCCAGGACCCGTCGATAGTGATAGGCAAGATACTTCGAATAAACAAGGACGGGACGATACCGGCGGACAACCCGTATCCAAACTCGCCTGTCTACACCATCGGCCATAGGAACATGTACGGGATCACGTTTGGCAAGGACGGAACTGGAGTCGTCACCGAGAACGGCGACTTCCACTATGACGAGATAAACGTCATACAAAAGGGAGGCAACTATGGGTTCCCGACGATGCAGCCACCCAACCTGCCCCCAGAGCGAGCCAACAACTCCTCGATCAAGCCGCTCAGGACCTACTACGACACCATAGCGCCGACGCAGCTGATCTACTATGACGGCGACGCCGTGCCGGAGCTCAAAGGGATGTATCTCTTTGGGAGCTTTACCGGTGACATCTACGCGGTCAGGTTGAGCGATGATAAAAAACATGTAACAGAGGAAATACAGGTAAACCTTGAACACTTTCCGTTTGTTCCCACGATATCCATCGCCCAGTCGCCTGACGGCAAGATATACTACGGCGGCTACCAGATATACACACTTGATTCGCTGAGCAAAAAAACCCAGAACGTCTATGAGGTAAAGATCGATGCGCCGGCCGCGCTCACCGTCGACGACCTGACAGTACAGCCAGAGCAAAAGAAGGTCGAGATAAATGCCAACATCAGCAGCGCGCTTGGCCCGGACTCTACGCTGACGGCAAAGATACCAAAGTCGCTCCTTGACAACGTCACCAAAGTGGCAATAGAGGGCAGACAGGCGCAGCTGACCTCGCAGGATATCAGCGTCAACAATGATGCAAACTATACCTCGGTGACCGTAAAGATCGGTCAGGTGCCGGCAAACAGCAATCTAAAGCTGTCGTTTTCTGGAGCCTCTGAAGCAACAGTAGTTCCAGAGTTCCCCGCTGCGATGCTGGTCACTGCTGCAGTCTTTGCAGCAGTCACCGCGGTTGCTGTCTATGGGAAAAGAAAGGGCATGATCTAGAGCCCCTTTCCTCTTTTATTTACATCACTGCAAAAATTGATTTCTTTGAACCGTACACACTTGTATTTTAGCCACAGCAATGCGCATTGTTTGTTATTTGTACACTATTTGGCAGCAGGCACAATGCGATAGACGCTGCCACTGTATGTCAGTATGTAGAGGTACCCATCAGGCCCGGTTGCGATGTCGGTTATGCCGCCGAAGCCGGTGCCAAAAGTCACCGAAGCCACTTCGTTACGGTTATCAGCCACAAGGTCCTGCAGCCCGGTGCCATTCAGGACAAGTCCCGTTCTGTCCTTGTTGACTGTAAAGAAGTATAAGTTGCCGTTGTTGATGTCGCCGACAAAGATGTTGTTTGCATATTTCTCGCCAAGTTTTGTTGAGTTGAAAAACTCGATGTCGGTGACTCCGATGGGCTGGTGCCAGCTGAATACCGGGTTGTCATAGTGCGACCCCCTGAACTGCACAAGGTCGCTGGTGTTCTTGCCCGACCGCTCTATAGGACCGATTATGTCTTCCCACCCGCTGTTAAAGCCGGGCGTGACAACATTTATCTCGTCGTATTTGTCAGGTCCATTTTCCGTGTCCCACAGCTTGCCAGTTACAGAGTCAAAGGCAAGCCCAAAGCTGTTGCGTATGCCGTAAGCGTAATACCTGCTCAGAGTAAGATTGACGGCGGGATCGCTGTCTGACAAGGTGTTATTTGCGGCGTTTCCATTCCGGTCTATTCGCAAAAGCACGGAAGTGTTGTCTGGCTTGGGGCCGTTTTCATAGTTTTGCAGCATACCGTTCCTGTTGAGATCACCAATCATCGCGTAAAGCATGCCGTCAGGCCCTATCACCATCTTGCCTCCATCGTGGTTTGGCCCCGGAGTACCGGGCAGGTCGAGGATCATCTTTCCTCCAGTAAGGTTGCCGCCTGTCCAGTTGTCGTATCTGTAAATCCTGTTTCTCACCTCGCCGCTGATGGCATCCGGCTCTGTGTAGTACAGGAACACCGTTTTTGTCCCGTGGCTGTCATTTGCAACAGCCACGCCTAGCAGGCCGCGTTCGCTGATCTTTTCGACAAACACGTCGTATATCGGCTGTGGCAGAAGAGTGCCATTTGAAACCAAGCGCACCCTGCCGTTATCTTTTTGCAGGATCAACATGCTGCCGTGATCCAGAAACACCATGCTGGTGGGCTGGGCCAGCCCGTCAATCACTTTTTCAACCCGCAGGTTTGGATCAGAGACCCCGGGCGGGTTGGGATCAGGAAGAGCGGTAAACGCGTCACTGTATCCTTTTGCGCCGGAATTATTCTGCACCGACGCCACAGTCGTATTGGTATAATTTTCGTTTGCGGGCACTTGGACGGCATTGAGGTTCAGCCCAAGCCAGTTGAACGAGATTGTTGCACCGATGACAATAGCTACAACGACAGCTGAAAAAATTATTGTCCTAGTTTTATCCATATCCTATAAAAATAATAATTTCTTTGCTATTATGGGTTGTAGAGGACGAATAAACCATAATACATAAAAAGTGTATAATGATTACACTCGTAATTTACATAATTTTTAATACGAAAAAGAATCCAACCCGTGTTACATGGCAAGCTCTGTTGCGTCAGAGAGCGCAAGCAAAAGGCAGATGGCGCGTGGAAAACGGATCACGATTGACAGTGTCATGTACGTGCTCAGGATGGCGGCAGAACCGGAAGGCGCGACTTTGAACAAGCTTGCCAGAAAGCGCTACGGAAACTACAGGGACGCGTCCACAGTGATAAACAGGTTGGTCCAGTGCGGCATGATTGTCGAGCGCATCACCAGAGACGAGCGCGAGGTGCCGCGAGTCTCGTTTGGCGTCACCGAAAAAGGAAGGGCGGCCCTTCACGTGTTTGAAGGATGGTAATCTCGCGGACTTGCGCGTCAACCATACTTTATGGCGTACCACATGTTTGGCATATAGTGAGTTGGCAGCTCTGGATAGCAATTCAAGATACGGCCGTTTGGAACCGATTCAAACTTCCAGTTCCAGCAGTACCTATCCTGTTCAGCCTTGCTATCATGAGAATATCTCCAGCCCAAAGCTTCTGTCAATACCTTGTAGCCATGGCCTTTGATCAAAGTTATAGTGGAATCTGTCGCGTTGAAAGAGACTTCGACGTCAAGAGCGTTTGCATAAAGGTAGGTGACGTCCGGGTGGTTTACGATGGCATCAAATTCTCTTTTGGTCGCGTACTCGTTATGCAGCACGATCACTTTGTGATATTTGGCCAGTATCCCGGGATCGTTGGCTACTTCAACATCTGTTATTATGTTGTGATAGCCGAGAAACCTTAGCATCTCAAGGCCGCCTTGCGACGCGTCCGACTTTGTGCCCGTGCTTTCGTTCAGCTTTTCCCTGACAGGTATTGTAAGGCATTCCTCCTGGCATTTTTCAGGAAAATTCCTTTTGCACCAGGTACTGTTTTGGATGGTTGAGCAGTAATAGTTGTAAAAGCCGTGACGTTGGTACGCCGCATACGTGAATATCGGGTAGATCACCACTGTGTCATCAACTGGCCGGGTGACAAGTATCATGAATCCCAGGCTTGTCCAAACTAGCACAAGAATAGCAAGCAGCCCGATGATAGTCTTGCTGCGCCACTTTACCACATATCTTGAATGGACCTGATAAGTTAAGAAGAGATGCGTTGTTTACTTGTAGTTTTTGGCACCAGACTCTAGTGTAGAAAAGAGCAAATCAATGCCAACGCGGGTAGCTAAGATGTTAGCTGGACATCGTGCCCACAATGTCGACCGTGTTGCCGCCGATGTAGCTTGTGCCGTCGTACCTGACGCGCCGGGTGTTGCTGCCGTTTATCTTGTCTGTAGAGCTAGCGTCAATCTCGACTCTGGCAGGGCCACTGTATTCTATCAGAATCCTGTCTCCGGCCTTGATGGTGTATGCCGTGGTCAGCGTGAATGTCTTGTCGGCAAAGGTTGTTGAAAGCGATGCGGCGCTTATTGTTTCATTAAATGCAGCAACTATCGAATCATTAGAGGACCTTCTCACCGTGGCTGTCACGTTGCCAGAGGGCGAACCTGCCTTTCTGAGGCGCACTGTCAGAGTCTTGAGCGACTTGTCGATAAGCACTGAAGACGTCCGGGCCTCCTCGCCGTACCTTATGCTCGAACCAGTGTAGATAGCGCCAACCGCGTCGCCCGGCGCAGGCACGTTGTAAAAGACTTCTCCGCCACCCCCTCCACCACCGCCGGTGCCAGAGCCTGGGATCTTGATTATCTTTGCAGCAGACGGTATGCCAGAGCCGTTGATTACATGGATGTAGTAGTAGCCTGGCGGCGCAAGGTTGGCGTTGAGCGGCGCCTCCACCGTGACGCTGCTCGAAGTGCTGTCCTTCTTTGCAAGCGTAAGGTGCCTCATATTGGCATCATAATGATGGGTCGTGTCAGGGCACTTGACAAGTGTAGCCTTGGTAATGCTGGACGCGTCTGACGTGGAGATGGTTATCGACTGGCCATAGTCGCCAACGGTTGGCGCACCGGAGATGGCCGGTCTGCTTGCAGAGTAGTAAGACGGGCTAAAGAACTCTGTTCTGAGCTCCCAAGTGCTCCTTACAGGAGTGCTCCCTGCGGTCCACACCCTGCCGTCAGGCAGGAGAACAGACACTTGGTGATATGTACGCGGAACAGACGCCGGGGCAAGGCTTGTCCAGGTTTCTGTCGCAGGGTCGAACATTTCCGGCACGTAGCGGTAGTCGACGCGGGTTCCCTGCCCTGCCCCGCCGAAAACTACTACCTTGCCGTCTGGCAGTATGACAGGCGCCAGGTACTTCCTTCCATAGGTGAGCGAGTCCACGTTCCTCACCTGCGGGTTGCCTGCGTTAAAGTCGAGCACCTGGGCGGTCCTTGTAGCAGGATCTGCAGCGGTAGGCGAGCCGCCGACTATCAGGATCTTCCCCTTTTCGGAGGTGGTGTTGTTGAGGGGAAGCAGGACAGTGGTGCCGTAATGCCTGTATGAAGGCGAGCTTGTGCCAAGCGCGGACCATGAGCCAGTAGACCGGTTCCACAGCCGTATGTCGTCAAGCATCCCGGCAACTACGAGGTTGCCGCTTGGCAAAAGATGCATCCTAGGGTAAAGGAAAACATTGGGAGCCGCTCCGCTGTATGACTGCGTGCCTGCGCCTGCGCAGGTTGAAGTCGCGCTGCCGCCAACGACATAGGTGCTTCCACCGCTTGGGGCGGGCTTGAGGGTCCACGATTTTGCTGAAGGGTCGTAGATTTCAACAAGCCTGTTGTGGTCTCCGTACTCGTCGTAGCCAGCCGTGACCATCACCTTGCCGTCTGGCATCGTCACGCAAGTCGGGTACCACCTTCCGTGCGCCATAGAACTGATTTTCGTAAGCGTCTGTGAAGACCAGTTGAATTCGTATGCGGACTTTAATCCATGCCACTTCCCATTACAGTTATCAGCTGCTATATCATACTGCAAAGTCCCACCTGCGAGCAAGATATTGCCGTTTGGTAGAGGTGCTTGACCTGCGCAAAATAGGTCTTCAGACATAGACACCGTTACTTCGGAGCCGGTACTGAGGTCGAGTACTCTTGCTTCATAAGGACCATTCTGGTGGGAGGAATGATAGCCGGAGCCGGCCATATACAATATCTTGCCGTTTGGAAGGATAGAAGCGTGTATGGCGACGGTTGAAGTATTCGAGCCTGAACTCCACGAGCCGGCAGACTGGGCAGAGACTTCGCTCACCAGCCCGGCTTTTTTGTTGCCGCCAAGGAGGCCAAGGCCACCCATACTACCAAAAACGAAAACGCCGGCGCCTGCGCCAATCATCTTCAAAAAATCACGCCGAGTTACTGCCACGGTAATAACGAACGCATTTAATATAAAAGAGGTACCGAATATCTCTGGGTACGGGTACGAATTATCTAGAGAGTGATGTAATGAGAGCTTTTAGTGTGCAATGTTATCTTCATTATTTTAAAGAACCGATAAATACAAAGTTTGAATCAATACATCAACTTTGAGGATTCCTGTAGTCCTGGTTATCTCGCTTGTTTCAGTGCTGGCAGGATCGGTTTTCTTGGCCGGCCCGTTTTCAGCCAGCAGCATCTTTCGCGCTGGAACGCAAGGCAACCAAGTGCAGGAAGCAGAGGCAGCCGCACTACCCCTAAACGTCCTTGACAATCCCAACACAATAGAGATGGCAGGCGATGCCGCGTCTGGCTCCCTAAATGTGGATGAGGACTTTGTAGACCCCGAACAGCACTGCGAGTTTTGCACAAGAGTAGAATACATCCCCGGCCCGCAGGGCCTTGCAGGCCTTGCCTTCAAGGGCGCTAATGCGCTAGACTTTACCGGTGCCAAAAAAGTGCGCTTTTGGGTAATGGGCGAAGAGGGCGACGAAAAGGTCACGTTCAAGGTAGCAGGAAAAAGCTCGGGCAACCAGGCCGGTGGGCTGGCGAAGGGCATCTTCAAGAATGAAAAGTTCGCGCTGAGCACGCAGGAAATAAAGCTGGGCAACGACTGGAAAAAATATGAAGTTGACCTTGGTGGGACTGACCTGCAAGGCATCACCCACCCGTTTGGCGTCGAGATTGCCAAAGGATCCACCGGCAAGCCGCAGGTGGTCTACATCAAAGGCGTCGTTTACGATACCCAGCCGCCAGAGAACCCGGTTGCAACCATAGAGGATAATGCAAAGCCGCTGTCTGTAGGAATCATTGCAAATGATACCAGAGGTGTTGCGCCGGCAGCCTTTGACTTCAAGGCAAACGTCACTGGTGGCACCGAACCGCATGCCACCAGCTGGAATTTTGGTGACGGCAAAACTGGCAGAGGCGACACGGTTTCCCACAGGTTTGCAAAGGCTGGCACTTACAATGTCGGAGTCACTGTGATAGATAGCAGTGGGCAGACAGCAACTGACAGCATAGAGATTCAGGTTAGCGCGCCTGCGAAGGCGCAAAGCCCTGTGGCAAACCCCACAGGAGGAAATGCATCCGCCGCCAACAACAGCACCGGCGGATAATCTGAAGAAATTTCTTATAATCCGCAGGCAATAGCAGGTATTATTGGATAGCAAGCAGGAACTTGTCGAGTGCGTAAAGAGCCTGTACGCGATGGGGCTCACTACCTCGATATCCGGCAACCACAGCATCAGGTTCAGGAACCGGTGGATGTGGCTAACGCCCTCTGGTATTCCAAGATACAAGATGCGCGCCGGCGATCTGGTCGGGGTTGACTTGAGAACTGGCAAGGCATCCGGCAGGGCAAAGCCAAGCATCGAGCTTGACATGCATAGGAGAATCTACAATGCCAGAAATGACATCAACGCGATTGTCCACACCCACAGCCCCTTCACTATCGGCGTGTCTATATCTGCAGAGTTTAGGCATGTCATCGAAGAGGCTAGGATTGTGGTTGGCCAGCCGGCAATCATCACGAACAGGCCATCAGGGTCGTCAGAGCTTGCAAAAGCAGTGGCTGCCGAATTTGAAAAAGGCGCGCAGGCCGTGATCATCAAAAACCACGGAGTTGTCGCCGGTGGCAGGAACGTTCACCACGCAAGAGCAGTTGTAGAGTCGCTTGAAGAATGGGCAAAAATATTGATAGTATCGCGGGTGTTTGGCGGGGTGCGCGACTGGCTTGACTAGACGCCCAGAATCTGCTTGAGGAGTGCCCTGTAGTCTACCTTTTCCTTCTTGCTTCCCGGCGACGGCAGCTCAAAGATGAGCGGGATTGGCCTCTTTGCCCTCAGGCTTGTAAGCTGGTAGCGTATTTCCTTTCCCAAGTCATCGCTCAGGAGCACAAGGCCTACGCCGCTATTCTCATCCATCTTGTTGATTTCCGTGAGAGCCTCTGACGGAGTTTCGACCTTTACTCCCTTGACGCCGGCTAGCTGGAAACTGGTGACAAAAACGCGGCTGCCTATGGCGACTATTCGCATCTCAGTCCGCACTTTATTCCAGTCCCTTTTTATTCCTTTAGGATAGAAAACGACTTATACCGTCGCCTGTTAGATCAGGTGAATTGGTAGCAACAAAGTCAAACGTCCTTATGCTCATGATCGCTTCTCTTGCTTCCGGCGTCATGGCGGTTCTGCTGGCTCTGTCCTTCAGGGAATCATCCATGCTCATAATTTCAATACCCGGCTTTGTGGTGGGGGCTTTTTTTGCGTTCAAGTATGCAACATTTGACAGGTCAAGAGCAAAGCAAGAAGAGCACAAGCGCAGCAGAAACAGGAATAGGCATTAGCTGAAAAGCAGTATATAGATCACGACTGCAGCAAGGCAGGCAAACAGGAGTATTGTGGCCTTCCACATCCCGGAGCTGGCCTTTTCGCTGATGTCCCACATCCCGCCGCCGATGTTGTTCCTGCTCTGGCGGTACTTTCTTTTTATCTCTTCGTAGCTATAGACTGTTTGAAAGTCTGCCGGAGGAGTCCAGCCAGGCGCCTGCCGGGGCACCCTGAAGGAATGCCCGTCATAGTTTCGCCTTGCCTGCTCGTCAGAGAGCACTTCGTAGGCTTCTACTATCTTGATGAACTTTTGTCTTGACTCTTCAGAGTTCTTGTTCTTGTCTGGATGGTATTTCAGTGCCAAATGCCGGAAAGACTTTTTTATTTCTTCAGAGCTGGCATCAGGGCTTACGCCCAGTATGTCGTAGTAGTTTGGCACTCGGTACTGTGTAGCAGACAGCTAAATAATTATTTTCATATCCTAAACAGCGGTGCGCTCGGCTCTTTCCTTCAGCGCCCTGTTCATTTCTTCAAGCCCCTGCCGGACGTCCGTGTCAAGGCTCTTGCCAAAGAGCGAGGTCAAGAGCCCGTCAAACACTTCGCGCTGGACAAAGCGGATGCGCTGGGGCTCCAATTGCTCTATTGCAAAGATGTGCTCGCCGTTTAGAAAGCCGGGAAGCGAGCTCTTGCCAAGCCATCGAAGCTCCCGCCCTTCGTCAACCTTGGTCAGGGTGGGCTCATATTTTCGGTTCTTGCCGCCAGGAGTTTCTATGTGTATTTCGATTCTGGCTCCCTCTTTTGCCTGACCAATTATCTTGTGGATGAATGGGTTCCATTGCTCGTATTTCTCAAAATCAGTCAGTATCTTCCAGACCCTCTCGGGGCTTGTGTTTATCTCGATCTCTGTACGAAGCTCTTTCAAGCGTACAATACATCGATTTGCATCTGTTTATAACTATTTTTTATTTAGCCCGCGTCGTGAACTCGATCCTTATCGAGTCGCCCTGCCTTAGCGGTATGTCCAAAAAGCTACCTTCAGTGTGCAACTTGCCATTGACGTACACCTTGGTGTCGTATTTCTGCAAGTCGTTCCCTACCCAGTAATACATAAAGTGTCCAAGCGTGAACTCGTATGGCTTGCTGAACGCGACGTGGATGACGTTTTGCTCAAGCGTGTGCACCGGCCGAATGCAGCCGTTATCCTCAAAGCCCACACCTTTTCGAACCACCGAAGGCAGGCCATCTATTGTCGCATTTACCGGGATTGACAGCTGAAAAGGCTGTTTTTCCGGGTTGTCGATGCACTGGTAGATCGGGTCCTGCGAGCGAAAGTAGCCGGTGACTGCCGTCGTGCCAAGACCGGCGCCAATCACTATTGCGGCAAGTATGCCCATAGACCACAACAGCTTTTTCCGTTTTTCCTGCCCTTCAAACGCCATAGCGATCAGCTAGTTGGCTAAGTGTTAATAATTTTTGGCTAGTGCAGTGCCAGATAAGCGGGCGCCCTGTCCGCAAGCGGGAACAGCATCATTTTTGCTGTCGTATGCGGAGTTGTTGTTAGCCAGATAAGGACTGCAGGCACTGCGGCACAGACCATGATAGTAAGAATAATCAGCCAGACGGCTGTCATCTTTTCAACCATCGATCCAATTCTTCTTAATTGGTTATATAAGTCTTCAAATGGAGGCTAGCTGGCCTTGGCAGTGGCCGCGTTTTTGGACTGGTTTTTTAATTGATCAAGTTCCTGCCTGAGTTCCTCGTTTTCGTCTTCAAGCACCTTGAGCGACGTTATGGCTTCTATGCTCTGTGCCTTCATGTCCTGGAATTCCTTCTGGAGCTTTTCATACGATTGCTTTTGTTTATCGTCGCCCGGCGCCGCCTGCATGCTTGCGTTTGGAGTAGCAGCATTTTTCAATGCGGCCTGAAGGCGCGCATTTTCTGTCCTGAGCGCCTCAATAGTCTTGGCGTTTCCAGCTGCCTGCTCTTTCATGGCAGCCATCTCGAGCGAGTGTGAGCGCAGTTGGGACGCGAGCCGGGCGCTTTCTTCCATTATCTTCTGCCTCTCGGCACCAAATCTGCCAATCTCTACCTTTAGCTGGGCAACAAGGCAGGCATCTGATGAGGCGTCGGCCTTTGACCTATCAACCAGCTCAGAGAGGATGGCAGGCATCGCCTCGCTGTTGATGTACACGGTAGATCCAAAATCAAGAGATATCGCTTTCTTTGACTTCAGGAAGCCCTCGACTGACGGGTCCAGTGCAAACGAGCCGGCGTTGAACGTGAATAGTTTGACCTGTGACAATTTCATCCTGTCTTGCGCTGATTCTTTAAAAAGACCAAAGCGCAAAATTAGTTGACACAATGAAAAGTATGTACGTTTAAAGAGTAGAGACCGGGATAATATCTGATGAATGGCGATTTCACGGTCAAGGTGCTCAACGACTCGGTGAAATTCTATCTACCAAGGGTTGAAGGCTATCTGGAAATTGTGCGCGACATGGCCTCAAAGTATGGCGGCATGTCTTTGATCGAATTTGATGGATATTTTGAAGGCAGGTTCGAGCCGGTGAAATATACAAGGGTAGAGATCCACACCAACGACGTCAATGAAGAGCAGATGACCATGACTGCAAATCAAATTCGAATAGCCCTCAAACAGCAGAGCTTGGCGTTTGAATTCAACAACAAGCTGATCTTGGTAGGCAACTAGTATTACCGAGATCTACTTTGTTTCGTTAGTAGAGCTGGTTGTAGTATTGCCTGCAACAAAGCCCCTTTCTGAAGGCGGCACTTCTAACAGACTCTTTGGAACCGGCGGCTGGTAAGGTAGCCCATACTGCTGCCGCAGCTCAGCCTGCTGGTCAAGAAGCCTGTTGGACGAAAATGAAGGTCCAATCCAACCAAACCACGCCCAGAGGACGATTACCAACGCAAGGGAAACTCCCATTACAAGAATGGTCAGTGCAACAGTCTTCATGTGTGGACTCGAGCCGTAGCCTTTAGCTTCATCGCCTTCATGCTCAGGCATGTATTAGTAATAGTGCAAACTTGTTAGAAAAGCTTTCGGCAATTGCCTACTCTGTCATGCTACCATGCGAGGTTGGCTGCAGGGCAATATCGTTTAATATTGGACGCCGGGCATATAGACACATGCCAGGAGCATACGTCATGATAACTACACTCCCTGGTATGGAAAAACCGGTTCTTGAGGAAATAGCGCAGATACCCGGCGTCATATCCGTGGAAGGAGTTTATGGAGAGTTTGACCTGATAGTAAGGGTTGAAGTGCCAGTTGGAAACACCGTGGATTTTGTAATTAACAAGATAAGGAAGGTGTCCGGAATAAAGTCCACCCGGACTGTGTCATCAATTGATGGCGAGCGCAAGAGCGGCACCGGCATGGACTACCTCGGGCCGCCGTCCGATTGACTATTGATAGTCATGCAGTGGCTTGTCCTTGTGCGCATCTATCTTGGCCTGCAGCTCCTTTTTGTGGCCTGCAAGTATGTGCTTGTTGGCGCAGGAATCATGCATGATGCCGATTTCGCAAAAGTCGCAGGCGGTGACAAATTCTACCTTACCAAACGGCTTTTTGCAATAGGCACATTTTTCCGCTCCGACATCAAAATCCGAAAGCGGCTTGAGCCACGAATCGCGCCAGAGAAGTGCCATGCATCCAATTCTGCATCGTACTTATTTTAAGTTCTCCACGATCTCGTATAGGCGCCTGTACGACTGCTGGAGATCCTGATGCTTTTGGAGCCTTGACTTGTTTTTCCTCAGATCGGCTTTGAGCCCCTTGCTGCTTCTGGCAGAAACCAGCTTTTCAGTGGCCGACGCGACCTTCAGGTACTCTTTGATGTATTTGCGGGCAAACGGGTTTTCTTTTATCAGGGCAACGATCAGGTCCGGCTCGTCCGTCAGTATGCTTTCTGCAAGGAGCGACTGGAGTCCAAACGTGGTTCCAGATATTTCCTTCAGCAGCGAAAGGTTGTTTGCCGACGCGACCTTGCCAAAGACCAGATTTGCAAAGTACGTCAGCCCAAGCACTATTGCAATTGACTTGTCATGTGTTTTAGCATCAGGAAGCACCGTTATTCTGGCGCTTTCAAACATTTCATTTGCAATTTTCAGCTCTGCCTGCTCGCTTCTGACAGGAACCAGCAGTATCTTGGCCTGCTTTTTCTCGTTTGCGCCCGGACCAAACATCGGGTGGATGCAAAGAGGCCTCAGATCTTTTCGCACTTTCAGAAGCGCGCGGAATGTCTTTTGTTTTACTGACGATATCTCCGCTATTACTGTGCCGGCCTTCGTGCTTTTTGCGCATTCCTTGATTATTTTTGGAGTTGCGTTCACTGGAACGCATACAAGTACAAAATCTGCATTTTTCACGCAGGCGCTTATGCTGCCGGCAACCCTGATGCCTTCTGGCATCTTGAACTTTTTGACGTCATAGGCAGAGACCTGTGCTCTCTGCGAAAAGTAGTTGGCAAACCAAGACCCCATCTTGCCGCCGGCTCCTACTATTGCAACTTCCAATCTTATGCCTGCCCCTTTATCACTGACGCCATTATGTCAAGCCCTTTTCCAAGCACTTGTTCCGGCTGGCAGGCAGAGATCCTAACAAACTTTTTGTAAGAATCTCCAAACCCGCTGCCCGGCGCTATCGCTACGCCCTTCTCTAGCATTTTCTCAACAATATACATGTCCTCGCCTGCCGGCAGTTCCGGGTAAGCATACATTGTGCCGTCCGGCTCGACAAAGCGAAGAGACATTTCCTCGAGCCGGGCGGATACAAATTTCAGCCTCCTTTTCATTGTCGCAATGTTTTCCGAAGGGTCTCCCCCAAGAGCTGCAAGTGCCGCGTGCTGTATGGGCTCTGCAACGCTCGTTATCCCAACCGCCTGAACCTTTGCCATTTTTGCAATGATGTCCTTGCTTGCAATTCCATAGCCTACTCTAAACCCTGTCATCGCGTAGCGCTTTGAAAATGACGACACAAGGATGCTCTTATCGTAGTTGTATTCTGCTATACTGGTGAATTTCTTGAACGCATAGTCTGCATAGACTTCGTCGCTCAGCAGGTACAGGTCGTTATCTCTGGCAATAGACACTATCCTGTCCATGGTCTTGCGATCAAGCACTTTGCCAGTCGGGTTGTTTGGGTAGTTGAGCACAATCATCTTTGTGCCGGGGTTTATCATTTCTTCAAGCTGCTTTGTGTCAGGCGTCCACTTTTGTTCAAGCGTTGTTTTCAGTATCTGGGTCTTTGCTCCAATAAAGTCGGCGCATTCCTTGTACGCCGGCCACGCCGGCTCGATGGCTATCAGCTCCTGTCCTGCCTTTACAAGCGAGGCGATGGCGCTAAACACTGCAAAACGCCCGCCCGGCGTCACCACCACCCGATCCTCCGTAACGCCTTCCTTCTTTGCGACGGCGTCGCGCAATTTTGGAATTCCCCGGGTGTCCGTGTAATGGTACTGCTTTAGCTTGAACGATTCTGCAAGGGCAGTTCCAGCCATGACAGGAGGGGGATAGTCCGGCTCGCCCACTTCCATGTGAATTATCTTTTTCCCCGACGCCTCTAACTGCTTGGCGCGCATAAAGATGCCAAGATGTGTCTGCTTTTGCACGGTTTTTTGCGGCTGCTTTTGCGCCTGCACGAGCTCTGATTCTGCAAGCAGGACGTTGAGCAGCCTGAGGGCGAATTCGTTGCTCATGCCTATCTCGCCGGCGAGCGCGAGGACCATTGAGCGTATGTCCTGCTCTACTTTTTCGTCCTTCACGTCGATCCCAAGCCTGCCCTTTACCTCCCCTATCTGTCTTGCAAGATCCATCCTCTGGTGAACATTTCGCATTATTTCAGAAGTTATGATGCGCACCTGCTGCCGAAGCGACTCTAGCTCTTCGCTCTTGTCCATTGCCATCACTTCAGGACAGCCGGGATAAGGCCGGCTCGCATAGCATGATCTGCAAGGACCATTGAGACTGCACACTCGACCACCGGCGGCGCCCTTGGCACCACGCATGGGTCGTGCCTGCCAGGCACCTGCAGGTGTGCCTGCGAGTTCTTTGAGAGGTCGAGAGTCTCCTGGGTCTTTGCTATCGACGCGGCAGGCTTGAACCCCACCCTGATCACAAGTGGCATGCCGTTTGAAAGCCCGCCAAGTATGCCGCCAGAGTTGTTGGTCCTAGTCATGACCTTGCCGTCTTTCAGGTAGTATAGATCGTTATTTTCAGATCCGCGCCTTTTGCTGCCTGCAAAGCCAGACCCGAACTCGACTGCCTTGACCGCAGGTATGCTGAAAAGCGCTTTGCTGAGATCAGATTCTAGCGATCCAAATATCGGCTCGCCCAAGCCCACCGGGAGGCCGGTGCTGACACACTCTATTACCCCGCCAAGTGAGTCGCCGTCCTTTCTTGCTGCCAATATAGCGTCCTTCATTTTCTGGGCCGCTTCAGGATCCGGGCATCTAACATCGTTTGTGTACCGGGTTGCGATATTGTCTTTTGTGATATTATTTGCCTTGATGCCGCCAATCTCTGAAGTATAAGCGACTGTCTCTATGTCAAGGGTACTCTTTAGCAGCTTGCCAGCTACAGCTCCGGCCATCACCAGCGTTGCAGTAAGCCTGCCGGAAAACCTGCCGCTACCGCGATAGTCGGCAAACCCGCCGTACTTTACGAGCGCGGGATAGTCTGAGTGGCCGGGGCGCGGGATGTTCTTAATCAAATCGTACGAGCGCGAGTCAGAATCCCTGTTCCATATCAGCATGCAGATTGGCGCTCCTGTTGTAAAGCCGTTAAAGACTCCTGAGAGGATTTCCACCTTGTCCTCTTCCTTTCGCTGGGTGGTCACTACCGAATGGCCGGGCTTTCTCAGGTCAAGCAGGCCCTGAATGTCCGATTCGTTCAAGGGCAGGCCTGCAGGACAGCCATCCACTGCAATCCCAACGCACCTGCCATGGCTCTCGCCAAAACTGAGCGCGACAAAGCGCTCGCCGATTATGCTACCACCCATTTCAGCTCAGTATATGGTGCAAGTTGACCCTGTTCTATATATGGGCTTTTTCCCTAACAGGTTATTCCCTGTCTGGCGCCGGCGATATCCTTGCCCCGAGGTCTTTCATGTCCGAGACAAAGTTCGGATAGGACACGTCAACAGATTCTGCGCCTGCGACTATGGATTTTTCTGTTAGCATCGCAGCTATCGTAAAGGCCATGAAAAGGCGGTGGTCGTTGTACGCTTCAAGCGACGCGCTCTTTAGCACCTTTGGCGCGGTTATCGCAAGCCCATCATGGAACTCTTTTATCCGCGCGCCAAACTTCACCAGCTCTTGTGCAATGTTTGCCACCCTATCAGTTTCTTTTACCCTCGCATGGGCGACTCCGGTTATTGTGACCTTGTCCTTTGCCTTGAGCGCAAGTATCGACACCACAGGCAGCAGATCTGGAGTATCAGCCAGGTTAAAGTCGCCGCCTTCAAGCGCGCCTGCTCCTTGCACCACCACTTCGCCTTTTGCCCTGTCTGCCTTTATGTTGCAGCCCATCTGCTTCATGATCTCTACTATCTGCGAGTCGCCTTGCGGCAGTGAAAAGTTGAGCCCCTTTACCTTTAGTTTTTCGCCCAAGAGCGCGCCGGCGGACAGTATTAATGCAGCTGTTGAAAAGTCGCTTGGCACGTCAAACTTTGTTCCCCGGTACTCGGCTTTTCTGATCGTGTATTCAAGCATATCCGGCGTGTGCTCTACACTGACGCCAAAGCTCATCATTGTGGCAAGCGTCGCATTTACATACGGTTTTGAAACAAGGTCGCCCTGTATCCTCATCGTGATATCAGAATCAGCATAGACGCCGGTAATGAGCAGACCGGAAATAAACTGGCTTGAGATGCTGCCGTCAACTATTGTCGTCCCACCCTTGATGCCGCCGCCCTTTACGACCAGCGGAGGTGTGCCGTTTAACTTTGTCGAATATGCTTGCACTCCGAGCTGGCCAAGCGCGTCAAGGATTGGCTGCATCGGCCTCTTGCGCAGGCTTTCGTCACCTGTCAGGACAGTGTACCCGCTCTTTACAAGGCCTGACATCGCAGTCATGATCCTGATGGTGGTGCCAGAATTCTCGGCGTTTACCACGTTTTCCGGCGGATCAAAGCTGTGCTTGCCTTTCACCTGAACGGTCGTGCCTTCATGCTTGATGTCTGCACCTAGCGCGCGACATCCTGCAAGCGTGGCTAGCGTGTCGCGCGCAAGCAGCGCATTTGTTATTGTAGACTGCCGCTCTGCAAGCGACGCTATAGCTATCGCCCTGTGGCTGTAGCTCTTGCTTGACGGACAGCGCACGCTCCCGCTTATCTTTGATTTTCTGACAAGTATGCTAACCATCTAGCACTTCCACTCCTGCTTTCTGGTTGTTTATCCTAGACACGATTATTCTGCCTTCAAATTTTGACAGCGCGGATTTGATGTCTTCCACTTCGTCGTCGTATGCTACTGCGGCCACTGATGGGCCGTTTCCAGATATTCCTGCTGCAAGCGCGCCATGCTCTATCGCCGCCATTATCGGCAGGTACCTGGACGAGAGCGCTGCGGAAGCAATGACTCCATTTAGCTTCATCGCCTTCCAATACTCGCCGGCTTCTGCCAGCTTGAACGCGTCGTTAAAGAGGTCCGACAGGTTGCTCAGCTTGTGCACGTCTCCTCTTGGAGTGCCCCGGGGTAGAAAAATGATTGCCTGTAGGTTCTCTGGTGCTTCCTCCCTGCGTATCAGTTTGCGCGAATAATTGTCCGTGACTGTAAAGCCTCCAAAGTAGCAAGCGGTTGCATCGTCGTACGCCCCTGTTATAGAGACTTTGGCATCAAGTGACGCTCTAACAGCGGCGTCAAGCACCGCATAGTCATCCAGATCTTCTCTTGCAAGCCGGCTGCATGCTAAAGCAACAGCGTTAGATACAGCGCTGGAGCTCTTTAGCCCATAGCCAATCGGGATCTCGGACTTTACTCTTATAGTTACCAGGTTGCCCTCTATCATTTCCTTTGGCATCGTGTTGCGAATGA
>Ga0070741_10004992_pt1 | contig 30225 bp, 26 predicted proteins | sample Coa_R1_4_FD_66440 | JGI IMG/M metagenome (GOLD analysis project Ga0070741, IMG submission 66440) | Surface soil microbial communities from Centralia Pennsylvania, which are recovering from an underground coalmine fire - Coalmine... | ecosystem: Environmental > Terrestrial > Soil > Unclassified ... | reverse complement strand
TGCCCTTCTGCGGCTCCACCTCCACCAGCTTGAAGTAGTCGAGGTCGGTCAGCGCGAACTGCGTCGCCAGCACCTTGGAGGAATCGAACGGCTCGCCCGGCACGATCTTCAGGTAGCGGCGCAGCAGCGAGTCCTTGAGCCGCCCGTCCTGCTGGATCGTGACCTCGCCGAAGTACCAGCGCGAACCGGTATCCAGGGTCAGCAGCACCTCGGCGGTGTTGTTCTCCACGTCCACCCGCAGCTCGCGCCGGGTGAACTGCGCGTCGAGGTAGCCGCCGCTGCTGGCGGCCTGCATCAGCCGGTCCTTCAGCGCCTCGTAGTCCGGGTGCCGCAGGCGCTGGCCGGTCTTCAGGCGCGGCCTGGCGACGATCTTCTGCAGCGGCGCGTAGTCCTTGCCCTCGCCGAGGATCTGGATGTCGATCCGGGTGATGTCGGTTTCGGGGCCGGCGACGACGTCGTAGGTCGCGGTCCAGTCCGGCGCCTCGCCTTCCAGCCTGGAGGTGATGACCGGGTTGTACCAGCCGAACGGCTGCAGCGCCTTGCGGATCTCGTCCTCGCCCTCCTTGAACAGGCGCTGCACCTCGGCCGGGTCGTACTGCAGCTTGTCCGGCTCCTTGCTGGCGTCGACCGACTTGGCGTAGTCGAGCAGGCGGATCTGGGCGTAGGCGTTGTCCTCCTCGTCCGAGCCCAGGCCGCGGATGCGCACGTCGATGCCGGCCAGGGCCGGGGCGCTGGCGCAGAGCAGGACGCAGAACAGGAGCGGACGGGGGAGCATGCCCCCAAATAATACGTGAGGCAGGCGGCCGCCCGTGGATGTATGGCGGCGCCCGCGGGCCGGCCTTCGCCCGGCCGCTTGCGCCCTGCAGGCGCGACCTACAGCGGCGGCCTACCGCCGCAGCGTCGCCTGCACCAGCGCCGGCCGCTTCATCGTCACCAGCTGCGTATCGTTGGAGATGTAGGGCAGCACCTTGTAGCCGCGAGCGCGCAGCTGCGCGATCAGGCCGTCCGGCCCGACCAGGTGGGCGGCGCCCACCACCACCAGCTGCGGCTCGCCGCCGTCGAGCAGGCGCTTGAGGGTCGGCATCCAGTTGCGGTTGCGCGCGGCCAGCAGGTGATCGTAGACCGCCGGATAGGCGGACTTGAGCTGCCGGTCGAGTTTCTCGATCGCCTCGACGTCGTTGTCCTTCCAGGCGCGCAGCAGCTCGGCCGGGTCGTCGCTGCTGCCGCCGAGGCGGTCGTCCAGCGAGGAGGCGAGGAAGTCGCGCGACAGGGCCTCGCTCATGCCGGTGAACAGGCCGATGTGCGCGGCCGGCTGCTCGAACCAGCGCAGGCTCTTGCCGTCCTCGCGGGCCCAGCGGTAAACCTGCTTGTCGATGCCGTTCTCGCCGCTGAAGCCGGCCTTGCGGAAGCTGAACACCTCCAGGGTCATGGCGCAGAACCAGGCGCGGAACGGGTCGCAGGCGCTGACCGGCATGCCGATGCGCGCGGCGTGGCGGCCGAGCTGGGCGTACATGCGCTCGCCGATTTCGGCCTTGAGGCCCTGCTGCGAGCGCGCGGCGGCGAGCATGGCCACCTGCACCTGCGGCTGCTCGATGGCGGCGATGTCGGTCTCGAACACCACGCCCTCGGCGGCGTCGTAGGCATCCTCGATGCCCACCGGCAGGTCCTCGGCCTCGCTGGGCAGCAGGTGCACCGAGCCGAGGAGGTAGTGGGTGGCCTTGGGGCCGTGCACCTGCCACAGGAAGGGGGCGTCGGCATCGGCGCTGGCGTGGCCGACCGCGAATGCCGTAAAAAGTACCAGCAGCAGGCGCTGCATACCGCCGCGACTCATCTGCAATCTCCCAGGGAGCCTCTGATCAACCCCATGCCCTGCCGCGGCTTGCCCTTTCGCGCAGGGCAACGCGCGAGGAGCGTGGAGTACTCGAAGTACACGAGCGACGAGCAACGCCGCCCTGCGCGAAAGGGCGAGCCGCCCGGAGGGTTGCCTCCCATTTTGCGCCAAGCTGCGTTGCTCGCTCCTCATGTGCTTCGAGTACACGTCGTCGCTCGCGCCTTGCCTGACGCAAAATGGGGGGCAACGGTAGGGCATGGGTTTGATCAGAGGCTCCCTGGGGCCTTTTCGGGAGCGTCATTCTATAGTTCGCCGCGGCCGGACGGACCGGCGGCGGCGCCGCACAGGCGGTAAAGCTATGTACACGGAAGGACCGGCCGGACCGGGTCCGGCGCTGGAGCTGGCCGGGCTGCGCAAGCATTTCGGCGGCACCGCGGCGGTGGACGGCCTCGACCTGCGCATCGGCGCCGGCGAGTTCTACGCCCTGCTCGGCCCCAACGGCGCCGGCAAGACCACCACCCTGCGCATGGTCGCCGGCCTGCTGCGGCCGGACGGCGGCCGCGTCCGCATCTTCGGCGTCGACGTGGCGGCCGAGCCGGAGCGGGCCAAGCGGCCGCTGGCCTGGGTGCCGGACGAGCCGATGCTCTACGACAAGCTGCGCGGCCTGGAATACCTGGAGTTCGTCGCCGGGCTGTGGGGCATGCCGGCGGCCGAGGCGGCGCCGCGGGCGCGCGAGCTGCTGGAGTGGCTGGACCTGTGGCAGCAGCGCGGCGACTACGCCGAGACCTATTCCAAGGGCATGCGCCAGAAGCTGGCGCTGGCCGGGGCGCTGCTGCACCGGCCGCGGCTGCTGATCCTCGACGAGCCGCTCACCGGCCTGGACGCGGCCGCGGCGCGGCAGGTGAAGGACCTGCTGCGCCAGATCGTGCGCGAGGGCGCCACGGTGGTGCTGACCACCCATATCCTGGAAGTGGCCGAACGCCTGGCCGAGCGCATCGGCATCATCGCCGGCGGCCGGCTCATCGCCGAAGGCACGCTGGAGCAGCTGCGCGCGCAGCGCGGCGCCGGCGGCCAGACGCTGGAGGACGTGTTCCTCGATCTCACCGCGCGGCGCGAAGGCCGGGGAAGCTGATGCTGCGCCCGGGAGGGCTGTGGTGGCTGCTGCGCTGGGAGCTGCTGCTGGCCTGGCGCGGTTACGCCGCCCGCTTCGAGCGCGGCGGCAGGCGCCTGGGGCGGCGGCGCCTGGCGCTCAACCTGTTCGGCCTGCTCGGGCTGCTGCACCTCTACGGCTTCGGCATCGCCCTGGCGGCGCGCGGCCTGCCGCAGCTGGCGCCGCTGCAGCTGCCGCTGCTGAGCCTGGTGCTGGCGGTGGCCCTGCTCACCGCCACCGGCGCGGCCCTGGCCATCGCCATCGACCTGCTGTTCGTGCGCGGCGACCTCGACCTGCTCTGCTCCACGCCGGCCCCGGTGCGCCGCATCTTCACCGCGCGCGGGCTGGGCGTGGCCGTGCAGGCGGCGGCGGTGCCGGCGACGATGCTGCTGCCGGTGGCCAACGCCGCCGCGCTGCTGGGGGCGCCGCGCTGGCTGGGCCTCTACCCGGCGGTGGCGGCGATCGGCCTGGCGGCGGCGGCGCTGGGGCTGGGCCTGGCGGTGCTGCTGGTGCGCGCCATCGGCCCGGCGCGGGCGCGCATCGTGGCGCTGGCGCTGAGCGCCGTGCTCGGCGCCTCGGTGCTGCTCGGCATCCAGCTGCCGAATTTGCTGCGCGGCTCCCGCCACACCACCGGCAGCCTGCTGCTGCACTGGTCGCAAGGCGCGGCGTCGGCCGGGCCGGACAGCTGGCTGTGGCTGCCGGCGCGCGCGGCCCGCGGCGAGCCGGCGGCCCTGGCGCTCTGCCTGCTCGCGGCGGCCGCGGCATTCGTGCTGGTGGCGGGCTCGCTGCCGCGCGGCTTCGCCTACGCGCTGGAGCGCGCGGCGGGCGTGGGCGGCCGCGTGGCGGCGCGGCGCGAGGCCGCGCCGCAGCGCCAGGGCTTCGAACAGGGGCTGTGGCGGCTGATGTTCGTCAAGGAGTGGCGCCTGATCGTCCGCGACCCGCAGCTGCTGATGCTGCTGGTGCAGACCGTGATCGGCTTCATCCCGGGCTTCATCCTGCTGCTGCGCCCGGTGCAGAGCTGGTCCGGCGCGGCGCAGCAGGGCGCGGCCGCCGCCCTGGCGGCGCTGATCGCCTGCGTGCTGGCCGACACCATGGTCTGGCTGGCGGTGTGCGCCGAGGACATGCCGGAGCTGCTGGCCTGCGCGCCGCGCCGGCGCGGCGAGCTGCGGCGCATGAAGCTGGTGGTGATCCTGCTGCCGCTGTGGCTGCTGACTTTCGCCGTCTCGTTGTGGGCGGCGTGGCCGCGGCCGCTGCTGTTCCTGGCAATGGCGGCCTGCATCGCCGGCGGCAGCCTCAGCGTCGGCCTGTTCCACCTGTGGCTGCCCACCCCGGGCTCGCGCAAGGATATCCGCCGCCGCTACCGCCGTGGCAATGCGCCGCTGGGCCGTATCCTCGCCACCATGGCGATGCAGTTCGGCTGGGCCGGCTGCGCCTGGGGGCTGGCCGGCGGCTATCCGCTGGCGGCGCTGGCGGCGCTGCCCCTGGCGCTGGGCGGCGCGGGCTACGCCTGGCTCAGGCGCAACGAGGGAGACCTGCTGCGGTACTAGGGCCTGTCGGCGCCGGGCTTTTCCGCCATCAGCCAGCCGGCGGACTCGCCGCCGCCGTCGAGCCCGGCGAAGTCGAACAGCGCCGGGTCGGCCAGCTGCGAAGGCGCCACGTTCTGCAGGGCGCCGAAGATGTTCTCGATGCGGCCGGGGTTGTGCTTCTCCCACTCGTCCAGCATGCGCCGCACCTGCTTGCGCTGCAGCTGCTCCTGCGAACCGCACAGGTTGCAGGGGATGATCGGGAACTGGCGCAGCTGCGCGTAGGCGCTGATGTCCGACTCGCGGCAGTACGCCAGCGGGCGGATCACCACGTTGCGGCCATCGTCGCTCCGCAGCTTGGGCGGCATCGCCTTGAGCTTGGAGCCGAAGAACATGTTGAGGAAGAAGGTGGCGACGATGTCGTCGCGGTGGTGGCCGAGCGCGATCTTGGTGAAGCCGTTCTCGGCCGCGTAGGTGTACAGCGCGCCGCGGCGCAGCCGCGAGCACAGGCTGCACATGGTCTTGCCCTCCGGCACCACGCGCTTCACCACCGAGTAGGTGTCCTGCTCGAGGATGTGGTACGGCACGCCGCGCGACTTGAGGTAGTCCGGCAGCACGGTTTCCGGGAAGTCCGGCTGCTTCTGGTCCAGGTTCACCGCCACCAGCTCGAACCGCACCGGCGCCGCTTCCTGCAGCAGCAGCAGGATGTCGAGCATGGTGTAGGAGTCCTTGCCGCCGGACAGGCAGACCATGACCTTGTCGCCCTCGCGGATCATGGCGTAGTCCTGGATCGCCTGGCCGACCTGGCGGCGCAGGCGCTTCACCAGCTTGTTGGCCTCGCCGCGGTCCCTGGCCGCGTGCGGCGCGCGCGGGGCCGCCGCCGCAACGGCCGGCTCGACGAACTGCAGCGCCACTTCCTTCACCGCCTCGGCCACGTCTGCGTCCTAGGCCGCCTCGGCGGCCGCGTCATCCTCACGGACGTGGATTTTCTCACGATACAGGCCGCTGACGAAAATGAAGATCACGCCGGCGCCGCCGGCCATCAGGGCGAAGAACCAGAAGTACATCGGGCCGACCAGCCGATAGGTCGAAACCTGGGCGGTAGCTGCCTTGAACTCGCCGGTGCTGGCCACCGGCTGGCGGTGCACCACATCCATCAGCTGGACTCGCTTGCCTGCCTCGTCTATCTGTTGCACCAGGAAGGTGCCGGCAAGGTCTGTGGGTTTGCCATCCTCACCGATCGTCTGCAAGCCGGTATTGGCCAGGTCGATTTTCTGGCCCACCTGGAAGCTCGAAACCTCGCTCAACGAAACCCAGGTCTCTGCGCCAGCCTGTACTCCGCTGCTCTCCAGCGGCTTGATCATGCTGGTGTTGACCTGGATGGTGATGGCCTGGCCGACGCTGACCGAGAACAGGTACATCGCCGCCATCATGAAGCTCTTCATCTTCAGCGGCGCCTGGCTGTAGGCGAACTCCAGCGCGGTGATCGAGATCAACACTTCGGAAGCGCTGAGCACGCCGTAGGCCAGGACCTGCCACCAGGCGCTGACAACATGGCCATGCATGATGCGATCTTCGATCCAGGCAATGATCGCGAACGAGGCTCCGATCACGAACAGGCCGACGCAGATCTTGCGCAGAGCCGTAACCTTGAAGAAGCGCTGCCACATCGGGATCACGCCCAGCGTGAAGATCGGGATCATCGGCAAAATGAACAGGCCGTTGACCACGGTCATCTGCGCCGGAAGAATTTCAAAGGCCGGTAGCGACGGCATTGCCGGGAGGCCGAAATAGAGCGCGGCGGCGGCCACAATGACGCACAAGCCGATGGTCAGGGCCGGGATTGGCAAAATCTCGCGGATGAAGCTGTATAGGCCATAAGCCAGGCCCAGCACCAGTGCGGTGTAAACCACCTGCAGAAGCAGTACCGGCGTCCCAGCGAGGAAGCTGAAGATGTGCTTGTCCAATAGGCTGGACGTGGCCTGCAAAGTCCAGGTCTGGCCGTTGGACTGCTCCCACAGCGACCAGAAGATCGCGACAAAGATGTAGTAGATGAACCCGAGGCGCAGCACCAGCTTGAGGCTTTCGCCGGTAAAGGACTGCTCCAGCCACGCAATCAGCTCGGCGGGCAGAACCTTGCGCAAGCCGGTGTTCAGACTCAGCCAGATCACCAGCGCCATTTGCGTAAGCAGGGTCACAACAGCGGCGAGCGGACCGTACTTGCCGGCGGCATAAAAGACGAAGCCGGTTATCGCCAGCACGGGGGCGAAGCACAAAGCGAACGCGAGTGCACCGCGGTTCTGGTTTTGTTTCATGGCCGGCGCGATGACCGTGAAACGGCTGCGTCCTGCCCAGAACACCAGGGTGGCAAGCATCATCATAACGGCCGGGATGCCGAAGGCGACCTTGGGTCCGTAGGTGTCGAGCCAGATCGGACACATGAAGATCGATACCGAGGAGCCCAGATTGATCGAGAAGTAGAAATAGCTGAAGGCCTTCGGGATCAGGTGCTGGTTCTTGGTGGTGAACTGGTCACCGACATTGGTCGAGACGCAAGATTTGATGCCGGTGCCGAAAGCGGTCAGGAACAAGCCGAATCCCAGCGCAGAAGGCCCGTTGACCATTGCGACCACGGCGCACCCGGCGCAGTAGAACAGCGCCAGGAACATGATGGTCTTGAACTTGCCCCAGAACACGTCCGCCAGGATCGCGGCAAAGAACGGGAAGAAATACGCACCGAACTTGAAGAGTGATTGCCAGATGGTGGCCTGCGCTTCACCGAAGTGCAGGGAGTGCACCATGTACACGGTCAGGATCGAGTTGATGCCGTAGTAGCAGAAGCGCTCGGCGAGCTCGTTGGCGATGATGAACGGAATGCCGGCCGGCATGCGCTCGGCGGACGGGGTGCTGGCTGTCATGGAGAAAAAGGTTCTGTAATGGGCGGCGTGGCCACCCTGATGGCGAAATAATGACCGATCGGGCGGCGGGAGGCGAGGGGCGGGGGCCTGAAAGGCAAAAAAAGCGCTCCCTGGCGGCCGCCCTGCCGGCGCAGGCCGGGACGACGCAGGGCTATTTCCGCCCCTGCGCCGCTGCGGGCTTCACGTCTCAAGCCAGAAGGTCACCGGCCCGTCGTTGACCAGGGCCACCTGCATGTCGGCGCCGAACACGCCGCTGCCCATCTCCGGCCAGGCCCCGCGCGCCTCGGAAGCGAGCAGCTCGAACAGTTCGCGCGCCCGCGCCGGCTCGGCGGCGCTGGTGAAGCTGGGCCGGTTGCCCTTGGCGGTGTCGGCGGCCAGGGTGAACTGCGGCACCAGCAGCAGACCCGCAGCCAGGCCTTGCCCGGCGCGGTCGCGCAGGCTCAGGTTCATCCTGCCCTGCGCGTCGGGAAACACCCGGTAGTTGAGCAGGCGCTCGAGCAGGCGCTGCGCCTGCGGCAGGCCGTCGCCCGGCTGCACGCCGACCAGCACCAGCAGGCCGGGGCCGATGGCGGCGACGGTCTTGCCTTCGACCTCCACCGAGGCGCGGGTCACGCGTTGCAGGAGTCCGATCATTGCGGGATTGGGGATTGCCGGTTCCGGGGATCGTAGCAGCGAAGGCGGCGCCGCGAATCGGCATCCCACTGCCGCGGCCCACCTGAGATAATCGGCGGATGCCCACGACCTTGCTGCGCTGGACCCTGTTCGCGCTCGGACAGTTGCCGCTGCCGCTGCTGCACGGGCTGGGCTGGCTGCTCGGCAGCCTGCTGTGGCTGGTGCCGAACGGCATGCGCGCGGTGACGCGGCGCCACCTCGAGCTGTGCTTTCCGGAGCGCAGCGCGGCGGAGCGGGCGCGCATCGGCCGGCGCAGCATGATCGAGAGCGGCAAGGCAGTGTGCGAGTCGCCGGCGCTGTGGTTCGGCAGCGAGCGGCGCCTGCGCCGCTGGATCGGCGACGCGGCGGCGCTGCGCACCCTGCAGACGGCGGTGGCCGGCGGCCGCGGCGCGGTGATGCTGACGCCGCACCTCGGCGCCTGGGAGATCGCCAGCTTCTTCTGCGCCCAGGCCGGGCCGATCACGGTGCTGTACAAGCCGCAGAAGGGCGCCTTCGAAGCGCTGATCCTGCGCGGCCGCTCGCGCCTGGGGGTGCGGCCGGTGCCGACCAGCAGCGGCGGCGTGAAGGCCCTGCTCGGCGCGCTCAGGCGCGGCGAGCTGGTCGGCCTCCTGCCGGACCACGATCCGCCGGACGAGTCCGGCACCCGCTTCGCCCCGCTGTTCGGCGTCCCCGCCAACACCATGGACCTGGCCGGCAGGCTGGCCGCGCGCGGCGCGCCGGCCTGGTTCGTGATGGCCGAGCGGCTGTCGTGGGGACGCGGCTACCGCTTCCACCTGCAGCGCGCCCCGGCCGGCATCGACGATCCGGAAAACGGCGCGGCAGCGCTGAACCAGGGCGTGGAGGCCTGCGTCACGCGCTTTCCGGAGCAGTACTGGTGGAGCTACAAGCGCTACCGCCGGCGTCCGCCCGGCGCCGCCGATCCTTACATGAACCTTTAGAGGCGCGCCGCGATGCCATCGCCGGCAGCGCCATGCCACGGCCAGCCACAGCTTCCTTAAGCCGGGCTTAAGGCCGCGTCGCCACTGGGTTTTTGACGCGGAGCGGGGCTGCCGTATAGTTAGGCCCGCCCGGGAACTCCGGGCCCGGGCGCCGGTCACATTCGGCGCTTTGCTTTCCCACCTTCGAAACAAAAACTCCGGAACATGGACAACCAGATCCTGATCGAGGCGCGCGATCTGTCGCGGCGCTACGGCGCGACCGTGGCGGTGAGCGGCCTCAACCTGACCCTGCGCAAGGGCGAAATCCTCGGCCTGCTTGGCCCCAACGGCGCCGGCAAGTCGACCACCATGAAGATGCTGGCCGGCTGCCTCGCCCCCAGCGGCGGCTCGGTGAAGATCAACGGCATCGAGCTGACGGCGGACCCGAAGGCGGCCAAGACCGCCCTCGGCTACCTGCCGGAGCAGCCGCCGCTGTATCCGGAGCTGACGGTGAACGAGTACCTCGGCTTCTGCGCCGGCCTGCACCGCATCGCCGCCGGCGAGCGCGACGCGGCGCTGGTCCGCGCGCGCAAGGCCTGCGGCCTGGACGAGGTGGCCAACAAGCTGATCGGCAACCTGTCCAAGGGCTACCAGCAGCGCGTCGGCCTGGCCCAGGCCATCATCCACCGCCCGCCGGTGATCATCCTCGACGAGCCGACGGTGGGCCTGGACCCGATCCAGATCCTGGAGATCCGCGCGCTGATCAAGGAGCTGGGGCGCAGCCACAGCGTGATCCTGTCCAGCCACATCCTCCCCGAGATCCAGGCGGTGTGCAGCCGCGTGATGATCATCAACAAGGGCCGCGTGGTGTATTCCGAGGCGCTGACCGCGGCGGCGCAGCACCGCATCGAGGCCGTCATCGCCGGCCTGCGCCGGCCGCCGGCAGCGGAAGCGCTGAAGGCGCTGCCGGGCGTGCGCGGCGTGGAAATTCTCGACGGCGGGCTGTTCCGCCTCACCGCCGCCGAGGGCGCCGACCCCCGCGAGGCGGTGGCGGAGGCCGCGGCGCAGAACGGCTGGGGCCTGTTCGAGCTGCGTTCCCACACCGAGACCCTGGAGGACATGTTCGTCAAGCACACCTCCGGCGACATCACCGTTCACGAAGCCGGGGAGGCGGCATGAACACCACCCTCATTTTTGGAGCTAGTGCAATGCGCTCACACCGGCACCGACCCGCCGCGCCGGGATTCCCCCGCGACACCCAGGCCCCCTCCATGCAGCCGGAGGTGCGCTCATGAGCACCGTCCTGAGCATCGCGCGCAACGAGGCGCGCCGCATCTTCGTTTCGCCGCTGGCCTGGGCCGTGCTGTTCGTGCTGCAGCTGATCCTCGGCTTCATCTTCGCCACCCTGCTGTTCAGCTATGCGCAGAACGCGGCGATGGCCGACCAGTTCACCGGCGTGGCGGACTTCATCGGCGGCGGCCTGTTCGGCTTCGCCACCGTGCTGCTGCTGCTGGTGATGCCGCTGATGACCATGCGGCTGTTCGCCGAGGAGCGCAAGAGCGGCAGCATCATCCTGCTGTTCTCGTCGCCGGCCTCGCTGATCGAGATCGTGCTCGGCAAGTTCCTCGGCCTGGTCTGCTTCATGCTCGCCACCCTGGCGCTGCTGGCGGTCATGCCGCTGACCCTGCTGTCCGGCACCCACCTGGACCTGGGCTTCATCGCCGCCGGCCTGCTCGGCCTGTTCCTGATGATGCTGGCCTTCGGCTCCGCCGGCCTGTTCGTCTCCACCCTGACCCGCGAGCCGACCATCGCCGCGGTGTTCAGCTTCGGCCTGCTGCTGCTGGTCTGGCTGGTGCAGATCCTCGGCAACCAGCAGATCCCGCTGGCCGAGCTGTTCGGCTACCTCTCGCTGGTCGGCCATTTCGACAGCCTGCGCCGCGGCATCTTCAACACCGCCGACGTCGTCTACTACCTGCTGTTCACCGTGTTCTTCCTGTGGCTGGCCGTGCTGCGGCTGGATATCGAGCGCGGCTGAGAGTCCACCCATGAACCAGAAGAAAACCAAGCTGCTGCAACAACTGCTCAACGGCCTGCTGCTCACCGCCGTCATCATCCTGGTGGGCGCGCTGTCGGTGCGCTACAAGGCCGAGCTCGACTGGACCGCCGGCGGCCGCAATACGCTGACCGCGGCCAGCCAGAAGCTGCTCAAGCAGATGCCGGACGCGATCACCTTCACCGCCTTCCTCTACCCGGAGTCGGAGAACCGGCGCGACATCGAGATGTGGGTCAACCGCTACAAGCGGGTGAAGCCGAACATCGAGCTGAGCTTCGTCGATCCGTCGAAGGACCCGGCCAAGGTCAAGGCCTACAACGTCGACCAGCCGGGCGAGGTGGTGGTGCAGTACCAGGACCGCCGTGAAACCCTGCGCGTGCTGTCGGAGTCCGCCGTCACCGGCGCGCTGCAGCGCCTGCTCGACAAGGGCGATCACTTCGTGGTGTTCATCGAGGGCCATGGCGAGCGCTCGCTCAATCCGAGCGGCGTCAACGAGGAAGGCGCCTCGCAGACCGGCTACGTGCAGTTCGCCGCCGCGCTGCGCCAGAAGGGCCTCAAGGTGCAGGGCCTGAACCTGGTGAAGACCCCGACCATCCCCGACAACACCTCGGTGCTGGTGGTGGCGAGCCCGACGCAGAAGCTGCTCGACGGCGAAGTCAAGCTGATCGACGACTACGTCAAGGGCGGCGGCAACCTGCTGTGGCTCAATGATCCGGGCCAGCCGGCCGGGCTGGAGGCCGTGGCCAAGACCCTGGGCATCACCTGGGAGAACGGCTTCGCGGTGTTTCCGGACTACCGCCAGATCGGCAGTCCCAGCCCGGCGCTGTACCTGGCCACCGACTACCCGCCGAACCCCGTGACCCAGGACATGGCCTATGTCACCGCCTTCCCGCTGGCGCGGCCGCTGACCTACGACCAGGACGCCGACCGCGCCGCCGGCTGGGACGTGCTGCCGCTGCTGGTGACCAACGAGGCTTCCTGGCTCGAGACCGGCTCGCCGGCCAGCGGCACCGTGACCTTCGACGAGAAGAAGGGCGACAAGCCCGGCCCGCTGACCCTGGGCATCACCATGTCGCGCAAGGTCAACGCCGCCCCGGACAAGGACAAGACCGGCGAGTCGCGCACCCAGCGCATCGCCGTGGTCGGCGATTCCGACTTCCTCGCCGACGCCTACCTCGACCAGCAGGGCAACAAGCAGCTCGGCATCAACCTGATGCAGTGGCTGGCCTCGCGCGACGCGCTGCTCAACGTCGACGTGCCGAAGGCGCCGGACACCTCGCTGTACCTGCCGGGCTGGGCCACCTGGCTGGTGGTGCTGGGCTACACCATCGTGCTGCCGCTGCTGCTGCTCGGCTACGGCATCACGCGGTGGGTGCGGCGCCGGCGCCGCTGAAGCGGAGGACGACGTGAAGGCACAGCAGAAACTCAACCTGGTCCTGGCCGCGGCGGTGCTGGGCCTGGGCGCGGCGGTGCTCCTGACGCAGAAGAAAGAGCCGCCGAAGAACCCGCCGCTGACCGCGCTGAAGCTCGACGCCATCAACCACATGGTGCTGAGCCATCCCAAGGCGCCGGACATCGTGCTGGACAAGAAGGACGGCAAGTGGATGCTGACCGCGCCGGTGCAGACGGCGGCCGATCCGTTCGAGCTCAACTCGCTGCTGTCGGTGGCCACCGCCGGCAGCAAGTCCAGCATCGACCCCAGGGAGGTCAAGCTGGCCGACCTCGGCCTCGATCCTCCCGGCTTCAGCCTGACCCTGAACGACGTCAAGGTGGAGTTCGGCGGCGTCGAGCCGCTGAACTACCACCGCTACGTCATGACCGGCGGCAAGGTCGGCCAGATCGACGATCCCCCGGCCTCGGCGCTGGACGCGGACTACTCCGACCTGGTGGCCAAGACCCTGCTGCCGGAAGGCGCGCGCATCGCCGCGGTGGCGGTGCCCGGCCTGAAGGTCTCGCGCAGCGCCGACGGCAAGTGGCAGGCCGAGCCGGCCGACCCCAAGGCCGGCACCGACGATTTGCAGAAGTTCATCGACGCCTGGGCCGGCGCGCGTTCGCTGTGGAACAGCGCGATGCCGGCCGACGCCAGGCCGGAGGCGAACGCGCCGGCCGCCGTGGTCACCCTGGAGGACGGCCAGAGCTACACCTTCGCCATCGCCGCGCGCGACCCGCAGCTGGCCCTGGACCGCGCCGACCTCAAGGTGCGCTACAGCCTGGCCAAGTCCGACGCCGACAAGCTGCTCAAACTGCCCGAGCCGCCACCGGCGCCGACCACCGAGCAGAAGGTACCGGCGGACGCCGGCAAGAAAGCGGAAGCGCAGCCGGCCGCGCCAGCCGCAAAACACTGAGCCTGCATCGTTGCACCGAAGCCCGCCGCAAGGCGGGTTTTCTTTTGGCGCCCGCCGGGGCATAGTCGCAACCACCCGCACGCTGCCATCGCCGGCCGGCCTTTCCCGAGGGGATTTCCTTTCGGCACAGGCGGCCGCACCGTCGGCCTGAAGGCGGCCTACCACGATGCCCGAACTGCCCGAAGTCGAAACCGTCCGCCGCGGCCTGGAGCCGCACGTCGTCGGCCACACCATCCGCGAGGCCACGGTGCGCGACTCGCGCCTGCGCTGGCCGATCCCGTCCGAGTTCGCCGAGTTCGTCCGCGGCAAGAAGATCCGCGCCGTCGGCCGCCGCGGCAAGTACCTGATCTTCGACCTCGGCGGCGACCGCCTGATCGTTCACCTGGGCATGACCGGCCGCCTGCTGCTGCTCGACCCGAAGACGCCGCTGAAGAAGCACGACCACGTCGACCTGCTGCTGTCCGGCAAGCTGCTGCTGCGCTTCCACGACCCGCGCCGCTTCGGCGCCGTGCTGCCCTGGCCCGCCGCCGAGTCGCACCATGTGCTGCTGGCGGAGATGGGGCCGGAACCCTTCTCCGCCGAGTTCAACGGCGACTACCTCTACGAACGCTCGCGCGGCCGCAGCGCCGCGGTGAAGCTGTTCATCATGGATGGGAGAATCGTCGTCGGCGTCGGCAACATCTACGCTTCCGAGGCGCTGTTCCACGCCGGCATCCGCCCCAAGACCGCCGCCGGCAAGATCACGCGCGCGCAGTACGGCAAGCTCGCCGCCGCCATTCTCAAGGTGCTCGACGCTGCCATCGCCAAGGGCGGCACCACGCTACGCGATTTCCGCGGCAGCGACGGTTCCAACGGGTACTTCCAGCAGGTGCTGATGGTGTATGACCGGGAAGGGCAGCCTTGCCGGGTGTGCAAGACGCCGATCAAGAGAGTGGTGCTGGGGCAGCGGTCGAGTTTTTATTGTCCGACGTGTCAACGTTGAATAGCTTGATGCTGTGAACGAGAGATAGGTTCTACGCTGCGATATACAGTTAAGGGGTGAACCAGTATTCGCGGGAAGCGGCTTGTTCGAATCATTTGTTCTAATCCGTCAAAGCCACGGAACACCCCACGGAATGCATTTTCGACGGATTCGAAGTCTTTAAGATTTTCCTTTTCGAATTCAACAAGGGGTTTGAATTCTGAATCGCTCTCATCTGGGACTGAAGTGATAATTCCGATCATTGTCAATTTCTCTGTCGGAATAGAGCCATAGGTGAAATGTAGCGAGTTGGAGTCAACATCTTCGAAACAATTTCTCTTTAAATGTCCGAAGACATGCTCATCCATATGCTCTGCCGAAGGATAGATCCTTAGATTTACGATACCGGGTAAAAAAGCATCGATCCAAGTCTTAAGTCCATCCAAGATCCATTGATCAATCGCACCTACTTCCCACCTACTGCAATCAGATCTTCTATCGATTTTTTTAGCATTCGGAGTTCTTTTTCTCTAATTTGTCGATCGTTTTTATCTTTATTCTTCTTGAGTTCAGTCTCCGCATGCTCGAATTTAGCTTGGAGTTCAAGAAACGCAGGCGATTTTCTTAAGTTTGATTCAACACTCTTATTTATGATTTTGACGATCTCAGGGAAATTGTTCGCTATCCCTTTTATTCGCTCATAGTCTTCAATTACTGCTCGGCCGCATACTTTTATGCATAAGGAATTTTTCAACCGGGCTCTCAACTGAGCGTCCTTCAACACCGGCGCATCCGGAGAGGTCAGATCGATAAGATAGCCATTACTGCCAAGAGCCTCCTCCAATTCCGTAAGAAGTGCGTGATGCGGTTTTACAACTTCCTTTGTACCGCCTTTATCTTGATCGGTGCCTCCTGCATCGTGCTTAAATACCTTCAAGTCATAGGCACGCTTGTTATCAGTTGAACTTACGTGCTCTCTGGTTGACTCACGCAATTCCACCACACCACCTGTTAGCTGGCTGTAGAGAGATATGACTTTCTGAAGATCGACGTATATGTAATCGTATAGCGTCATCGCTGTTCTCGATATCGGATGAATTCTCGACGCGTGTTCTTAGAAGAATCTCCCTCTAGGGCGGGCTAAGAGGAAGGAATTGCTCTCTACACCCTAGCTGCATCCTACACGCTGTTAGCACTCTGAAACCATGCGGTATGCGCTGGCGCGCGTGCGGGATCCTCCTCACCGACTGGACGAAGTCTTTCGCCTTCGGCGAGTTACTTTTCTTGGCGCAAGAAAAGTAACCAAAAGAACATGCCCCGGAGTTTGCGCCGACCAATCGCAAGAAGCAGAAGCGCGATTGATCGGTGCCCTGCGCTCCTCGCTCGTGGCGGGGTCCAGCGACAGGCCCTCCCTGGCCTGACGCTGGCCGCTTCGGCATCCCGCCTCGCCCGGCGCGAACACACGCGCCGGCTGATGCCGCCACGAGCTGCGGTGCTCGGCGCAAACAACGGGGCGGTACGTCAAAGGCCAACTCAAAAGCACAACAACATCAAAAGCCGCTCGTCATTCCCCGTGAAAGCGAGTCCAGGAGCACAGTGCGGTCTTCGCGACCTTACCACTCCCACCAGCCCCCTCCCCAAGGGGAGGGGAACTAGAAGCGGCGACGCTTGGCTTTTGACGTTCCCCCCGTAACTGCGCCGAGCATCACAGCCTGCGTCGGACCTTGGCCGGCGGCTGTTTGCCGCCGGGCGAGGCAGGATGCCGAAGCGTCCAGCGTCAGGCCAGGGATGGCCTGTCGCTGGACCCCGACGCAGGCGAGAAGCGCAGGGTACCCTCCTATCGCGCTTTTGCTTCTGCGATAGGAGGGCGCAGTTGTCGGGAGGCGGCGCTTTTTGGTTACTTTTTGGCGCTGCTGCCAAAAAGTAACTCGCCTGTAGGCGAAAATCCACGGCTTCATCAAGGGAAGGCGGAGCGGCGCGTGATGTTGTTTCAGCGCAGAAACCCCATCCGGCGCAATGCGCTTCGCTTATTGCGCCCTACGAAAACTGAGCTCATCCCAGCCTGCAAAGGCTGCGCACACCGCGCGGATTCGGAGATGGTAACGCGACCGATGCGCTTCGCTCCGCTCAGCAGCATCCTACAAGGCTGCATAAGGGTGCGGCGCACACGCATGAACGAGCACGAAGGCCAACCCAGGCCTCCGCAACCTACGCCTCACCTCCCGACTACGCATTCGGGGGCAGGCTCTAGCCCTCTCCCACACGGGGGAGGGGACTAAACCGTGCGCACCCACCTAAATCACCATGTAATCAATAGCCTGCATGGCTCAACTTGACATGTGACCAAAAGGTCACCTATTGTTCTGCCCCATGGACGAAGTGTTCAAAGCCCTCGCCGATCCCACCCGCCGCAGCCTGCTCGACGAGCTGTTCAAGGAAGACGGCCAGACCTTGAGCATGCTGGAGGCCAGGGTGCCGATGACGCGCTTCGGCGTGATGAAGCACCTGCGGCAGCTGGAGGAAGCGGGGCTGGTGGTGAGCAAGCGTCGCGGCCGCGAAAAGCTGCACTTCCTGAATGCCGTCCCGATCCGCCTCGTCCACGACCGCTGGGTGAGCAAGTACGCCGAGCCATGGGCCGCCGCCCTGACCGGCCTCAAACGCGAACTGGAGAACAGAACCATGGAGAAGCTGTACGAGATCTACATCAAGGCCACGCCGGAGCAGCTGTGGCACGCGATCACCGATACGCAGATGCGCCGCAAGTGGAATTTCGGCGCGATGGTGACCTCGACCTGGAAGAAGGGTGCCGCCATCAAGGGCAAGGGCGACGAGAGGCTGATCTTCGAGGGCGAGGTGCTGGAGGCCGATCCGCCGCGGCGCCTGGTGCACACGATGGTGGCGCTGTGGGGCGAGGACGTGAAGGCCGAAGGCGCCTCGCGCGTCACCTGGGAGATCACCCAGGTGCGCGACTCCTGCCGCCTGCTGGTGACCCACGACCAGCTGCGCGAGGGCGCCAACGAGCAGCTCTACGGCGGCTGGCCGATGGTCCTGTCCGGCATCAAGACCCTGGTGGAGACCGGCCAGATCCTGACCACGCCGGGCTCGCTGCGCTGGCTGGAGGGCGACGAAGCGCAGCTGGCCGAGGTCCGCTGAAATGCGGGATGCGGCCGGTGTCTGCGACGGCGGACGCCGGCCGCGATGACGGCTGCGCCCTTTTTCTTCACGCCGACTCCCGCTAGCGTGTGCACTTCCGGGAGCGACCACCATGACCAGCCTGCTCAGCCAACCCTTGCGCCTGCCTTGCGGCGCGACCCTGCCCAACCGCCTCGCCAAGGCGGCGATGACCGAAGGGCTCGCCGACGCGCGGCTGCGCGCCAGCGGACGGCACGAGCGCGTCTACCGCGCCTGGGCCGAGGGCGGCGCCGGCCTGCTGCTCACCGGCAACGTGATGATCGACCGCCGCGTGCTGGAGCGCCCCGGCAATGTGGCGATCGACCCGGCGCCGCCGGACGCGGAGGCGATGGCGCGGCTGCGCGCCTGGGCCAGGGCCGGCACCGCCGCCGGCAACCATCTGTGGATGCAGATCAGCCATGCCGGGCGGCAGTCGCCCTGGTATGTCACCGGCGAGCCAATGGGCCCCTCGGCGGTGCAGCTGAAGATGCTGGCCAATTACCGCCGGCCGCGCGCGCTGCGCGAGGAGGAGATCCTCGACTGCGTCCAGCGCTACGCGCGGGTGGCGCGCACCGCGCGCGAGGCCGGCTTCACCGGCGTGCAGGTGCACGGCGCGCACGGCTACCTGCTCAGCTCCTTCCTCTCGCCGGTGACCAACCGGCGCAGCGACGCCTGGGGCGGCAGCCTGGAGAACCGCGCGCGCTTCCTGCTCGAGGTGGTGAAGGCGGTGCGCGCGGCGGTGGGCGGGGACTTCCCGGTGGCGCTCAAGCTCAATTCCGCCGACTTCCAGCAGGGCGGCTTCACCAGCGAGGAGTGTCTGCGCGTGGTGCAGTGGCTCAACGTCTGCACGCTGGACCTGCTGGAAATCTCCGGCGGCACCTACGAGCAGCCGCGCCTGCTCGGCTACAGCGGCGAGGCTAAGACCGCGGTGGACGCCGCCGCCGCGCCGCTGGCGGAACCGCCAAAGGCGGAGAGCACGCGCCGCCGCGAGGCCTACTTCCTGGAGTACGCCACCGCGATCCGCAAGGTGGCGACGATGCCGCTGATGCTGACCGGCGGCTTCCGCAGCCGCGCCGGCATGGAGGAAGCGCTGGCCGGCGGCGCGGTCGACGTGATCGGACTGGCGCGCCCGCTGTGCACCGACGCGAACCTGCCGAAGCGCCTGCTCGCCGGTTCGGACGAGCCGTTGCCGGCCTACGAGCGTTCCCTGCGCTGGGGCCCGGGCCTGTTCGCGCCGACCTCGCGGGTGTTCCTGTTCAAGCTGATCAACGTGCTGGGCCAGCAGGGCTGGTACTACCAGCAGATCGCGCGGGCGGGGGATGGGCAGGCGCCGGACCTGCGGCGCGGCGTGTTCAGCGCGTTCGTGCGCTATCTGTGGGATGAATACACGACCGCCTGGCGCATGCGTCGGGCGCGGTCGCCGTCATCCTGAGCGCAGCGAAGGGTGAGGGCTCGCGCTCAGGCCGCGGGCCGCGCCGGGGATGGCAGGGAACGGCACCGGGTCCGTCGCTGCGCCCGGGACCTACCTGTCCGGATTGCGCAGCCGCGCCCAGCGGAAGTCGTAGGCCAGGCTGAGGCTGAAGGCGAACTGCCACTTGTCCTCCACCACCGGGCTGGCCGAGGCCTGGCCCATGAAGCGGGTGGCGGCGGCGACGCCGTCGAGGAACCAGTGCTCGTTGAAGATGTAGGTGGCGTTGATGCCCATGCCCGCCGACTTGAAGCCGCCGCTCGGCGCGTACAGCGGCTCGCCGGTGTTCATCGACTGCTGCGCGTCGACGCCGAAGGCGTGGCGCATGTTGGTGCGGTCGGCGATGGTGACGGTGCCGCCGGCGAAGACGAAGAAGCGGTCGTTGCCGGCCACCGGCGCATACAGGCTGGCGTCGCCGATCCAGCCACCGACGCCGCCCATGTTGTAGCGCGCGTCGACCCGCAGGATCGCCGGGAACAGCACGTACTCGGCGAAGGTCTTGACCGCGGGCGAAGGCGAGATGTCGCCGCGCCCCTGCAGGCGGTAGTAGGTCCCCTCGTTGCGGCCGAGGTCGTAGGTGAGGGCGACGCCGGCGCGGTAGTTGACGTTGTGCAGCAGGTTGACGCCCAGGCCCTCGCCGGTGGAGAAGAAGGCGAGGTCGCGGTAGCGGATGTCGATGGTCGGGCCGGGCTCGAAGTAGTAACTGCCCGAACCCTCGAAGCGCGGCAGCATCTCGCCGCCGAAGCCGAGCAGGGCTTCCCAGTGCGGCGGGTCGGTGTCGAAGCGCTTCTTCAGCACCACCCCGGCGGAGTACTGCCATTCGTTGAGCGGGTTGGGCGTCTGCGCCCAGGCCGCGCCGCTCCAGCACAACGCCAGCAGACAGCATGCCGCGAGGACGCGGCCACTCCCTGTGCTACGGGTCCGCCCGAACCGCATGTTCCGCTCTCCACGGTTATTTCAGCCTTTGCCCAAGGCTACCGCGTTTTCGCCGCGCGCGGGGACTCTTTACGACTGCTTCAGTTGAGGATGTGCGGCACGGCGAGGCGGAACGGCTCGATCAGCGCGTCGAAGGCCTCGCCGCTCTCGGCCACCATCTGGAAGCTGCCGTGCATGGTGCCGACCGGCGTGCCGAGCGGACAGCCGCTGGTGTACTGGAATTGCTCACCCGGCTTGAGCGTGGGCTGGTAGCCGACCACGCCGGGGCCGCGCACTTCCTCGACCTTGCCTTCGCCGTCGGTGATGACCCAGTGGCGCGACTTGAGCTGCACCGTCACCGTGCCCTCGTTGCGGATGGTGACGTGGTAGGCGAACAGCCAGGAGCGGCCGGCGGGATCGGACTGGTCGGGCACGTAGCGCGGCTCGACCAGGATGCGCACGCCGCGGGTAAGGGTATTGCTCATAAGGGATTCGGCAACTTGATCGCGGCGATTCGCGACGCCGGGACGTCCATGCTAAAGCATGAGGGCGGCCCACGCTGCGGCAGTGTAGTGCTTTTGGCAGCCGGCTTGCGACCTCAGGGTCCGGGCTCCCCACGCTGCGGGAGGGCGGCGCTCTGACCCGGCGACTCGCGACGCTAGGATCCCCATGCTACGCATGGGGCCCCTCCACGCTGCGGGGAGGGCGGTGCTCTGACCCGGCGACTCGCGACGCTAGGATCCCCATGCTGCGCATGGGGCCCCTCCACGCTGCTCGCGCCTTTACATGAATCCGGCTTGCAGCTGTGCGGCTTCGCTCATCATTTCGCGGGTCCATGGCGGGTCGAAGGTCAGCTCGACTTCCGCCTCGCGCACGCCGGAGATTTGCTGCACCTTGCTCTTGACGTCGTTGACCAGCACGTCGCCCATGCCGCAGCCCGGCGCGGTGAGGGTCATGACCACGCGCACGCGCCAGCCACCGCCCTCGGGCATGGGCTCCAGCCGGCACTCGTAGATCAGGCCCAGCTCGACGATGTCGATGGGGATTTCCGGGTCGTAGCAGGTCTTCATCTGCTGCCACACGGCTTTTTCCACCTCTTCCTCGCCGGCGTCGGCGGCGAGGTCGGGCACGCCCTGGGGCGTCTTGCCGATGGCGTCGGCGTCCTTGCCCTCGATGCGGAACAGGTGGCCCTGCAGCTGCACGGTATAGCTGCCGCCGAGGGCCTGGGTGATGCTGGCCTCGGCGCCTTCCGGCAGCTCCACCTTGGTGCCGGCGGGGATGAGCACGCCGACCACGTCGCGCGTGAGAGTGACGGTTTCGTAAGACATGCGGGGAAGCTTGGGGGCGGGGGCGCCGCGATTAAAGACCAGTTTGGTCCGGTATTTTAGCGCCTTCGCGCCGCCGCTGGAATGCGCGGCCGCCGCGGTTGTCCGGGGCCGCTTTTCCATGCAGCATGTGGCCTCGCACCACGACCGGGAAGTCGCAACATGAAGCCGAGCCGCAAAGGATCCCTGCAGACCGCGCTGGCCGCGCTGCTGCTGTGCAGCGCCGCCGCCCAGGCCGACGCCGCGGCGCCGGACCGGCGCGCGGTGACGGTCAGCGGGCAGGGCGAGGTCAGCGCGGCGCCCGACCGCGCGCGCCTGAGCATGGCGGTGGAGATCACCGACCCCGATCTCAAGGCGGCGCAGGCCAAGGTCAACGGCATCGTGCGCGCCTACCTGGCGCAGGCGCGCGCGCTCGGCGCCAGGGACGAGGACGTTTCCACCGCCGGCCTGAGCATCAACGCCGAATACGACTATTCCAACGGCAAGGGGCGCAAGTTCCTCGGCTACCACGTCACCCGCGGCATCGGCGTGGTGGTGCGCGACCTGGACAAGATCGGCGACTACCTGCAGCGCGCCACCGACGCCGGCATCAACAACATCTCCAACCCCCAGCTGGAATCCTCCAAGGCCGACGAGCTGCAGCGGCAGGCGCTGGCCAAGGCCGCGCTCGACGCCCAGGCCAAGGCCCGGGCCCTGGCCGACACCCTCGGCGTGAAGCTCGGCACCGTGCACACCATCAACGCCAGCAGCGAGGCGATCCGACCGCCCGGCCCGCAGCCGCGCGTGCTGGCGATGGCCGCCGCCGCGCCTGGCGGCAACGAGGAGATGGGCTTCGCCGCCGGCGAGGTGAAGTACAGCAGCACGCTGACGGCGGAGTTCGATCTGCTGCCGTAGCCACGGGCGGCGCGCGATGGGCGCCCTGCGTGCGGGAAACCGCTTTATGCGATAATTCAACACTTTCCTCCCTCGAACGGGACCGAAAGTGCCGCAGAACCCGCCGCCGAGCCAGCCCCTGGTCGGCATCATCATGGGCTCCCGCTCCGACTGGGAGACGATGGCCCACGCCGCGAGCACGCTCGACAAGCTCGGCGTTGCTTATGAGACGCGGGTGGTTTCGGCCCACCGCACCCCCGACCTGCTGTTCGACTACACCGCCGCCGCGGCCGGCCGCGGCCTGCGGGTCATCATCGCCGGCGCCGGCGGTGCCGCCCACCTGCCGGGCATGGCGGCGTCGAAGACGCGCCTGCCGGTGCTGGGCGTGCCGGTGCAGTCCAAGGCGCTCAACGGCCTGGACTCGCTGCTGTCGATCGTGCAGATGCCGGCCGGCGTGCCGGTCGGCACCCTGGCGATCGGCCACGCCGGCGCCACCAACGCGGCCCTGCTGGCGTGCTCGATCCTGGCGCTGAACGACGCCGCGCTGGCATCGCGCCTGGAGCAGTTCCGCGCGGCGCAGACGGCGCAGGTGCTCGAGCATCCGGACCCCAGTGCCCCGACCTGAGCGCCTGCACCGGAATCCCACGTGAAGATCGGCATCCTCGGCGCCGGCCAGCTCGGCCGCATGCTGGCCCTGGCGGGTTATCCGCTGGGGCTGGAGTTCGCCTTCCTCGATCCGGCGGACGAGGCCTGCGCCGCGCCGCTCGGCGAGCGCATCAAGGCGGACTACCTGGATGAAGGCGCGCTGGCGCGGTTCTGCGCCGGCATCGATCTGGCCACCTACGAGTTCGAGAACGTGCCGCAGGCCGCCGCCGACTTCGTCGCCGCGCGGGTGCCGCTGCTGCCGGGCCCGCAGGCGCTCACCGCCGGCCAGGACCGGCTCAGCGAGAAGCAGATGTTCGTCGACCTCGGCATTCCGGTGCCGAAGTTCTTCGCGGTCGGCGCGCGCGCGGAGCTGGAAGCGGCGGTGCGGCAGGCCGGTCTGCCGGCGGTGCTGAAGACCCGGCGCATGGGCTACGACGGCAAGGGCCAGTTCGTGCTGCGCAGCGCCGCCGACATCGATGCCGCCTGGGCCGCACTCGGCGCGCAGCCGCTGATCCTCGAAGCCTTCGTGCCGTTCCAGCGCGAGGTGTCCTGCCTGTCGGTGCGCGGCCGCGACGGCGCGGTGCGCTTCTATCCGCTGGTGGAGAACGTGCACCGCAGCGGCATCCTGCGCACCTCGCGGCCGCGCGCCCGCGACCCGCTGCAGGCGCTCGGCGAGGACTATGCGCGCCGCGTGCTGGAGAAGCTCGACTACGTCGGCGTGCTGGCCTTCGAGTTCTTCGTCTTCGACGGCGGCCTGCTGGCCAACGAAATTGCGCCGCGCGTGCACAACTCCGGCCACTGGAGCATCGAGGGCGCGGAGTGCTCGCAGTTCGAGAACCACCTGCGCGCCATCGCCGGGCTGCCGCTGGGCAGCACCGCGCTGCGCGGCGAGTCGCTGATGCTGAACTTCATCGGTGATGCCCCGGAGACGCGCCTGCTGGCCGGCCTCGAAGGCGTGCACATCCACCTTTACGGCAAAACGCCCAAGCCGCAGCGCAAAATCGGCCATGCCACCCTGACCGCCGCCGACGGCGCGGACCTGGACCGGCGCCTGGCCGGCGTGCTGCCGCTACTGCCCGCCGATACCTGAAACGCTTGGGGCCGAGTAACCCATCTGTTACTCAGCCGCCCTTAAGCTTCTATCCTGTAGCTTGGCCGTGCCCGACCATCCGGGTCCGCGGCCCTCCAGGGAGAAAAACCGTCATGCGCGCAAAAGGCCTCTCCAGCTTCCCCATGGCCAGCCTGGCGCGCATGCTCGCGCTGGGCCTGGCGCTGCCGCTCGGCGCCTGCGTGGTCGCCGACGCCGGCTACGACACATCGCAGCCGGTGTACACCACGCCGCCGCCGCAGGCCCCGGCCTATCCGCCGCCGGACAGCTACCCGCAGGACAGCTATCCGCAGGATGGCGGCTACGAAGCCAGCGCCCCGCAACCGCCGCCGCCGCTGCCCGATTACGCGCAGCCGGAATGCCCGGGCCCGGGCTACATCTGGACCCCCGGCTACTGGGCCTACAACGGCGGTTACTACTGGGTGCCGGGCACCTGGGCGCTGCCGCCGCAGGCCGGCGTGTACTGGACTCCGGGCTGGTGGGGCTGGGGCGGCAACGCCTACGTGTTCCATGCCGGGTACTGGGGCTCGCACGTGGGCTATTACGGCGGCGTGAATTATGGCTACGGCTATAGCGGCCACGGCTACGACGGCGGGCGCTGGGAAGGCGGCGACTTCCGCTACAACCGCAGCGTCAACAACGTCAACGTCAGCAACGTTCACAACACCTACAACACCACCGTGATCAACAACGTCACGGTCAACAACGTGAGCTACAACGGCGGCGCCGGCGGCCTCAACGACCGGCCCACGCCGCAGGAGCAGAACTGGCACAACCAGCAGCGCTGGCGGCCGACGCCGGAGCAGATCCAGCACCAGCAGGGCGCCAGCGGCAACCATGCGTTCTACGCCTCCGAGAACCAGGGCCGCCCGCCGGTAGCGGCGACGCCGCGCCCGGGCCTGTTCAATACCTCCTTCGGCGGACCGAATTCCCCGCAGCCGCCCGGCCTCGACCCGCAGCGCCAGCAGATGCAGCAGCAAGAGCAGCTGCGCCAGCAGCAGCAGGAGCAGCAACGACAGCAGCAGGTGCAGCAACAGGAGCAGATGCGCCGCCAGCAAGAGCAACAGCGGCAGCAGCAGCTGCAGATCCAGCAGCAGGAGCAGATGCGCCAGCAGCAACAGCGGCAGCTCGAGCAGCAGCGTCAGCAACAGCAGATGCAGCAGGAGCAGCAGCGCGAGCAGCAGCAGTACCAGCAGCAGATGCAGCAGCGCCAGGATCAGTACCGCGAGCAGATGCAGCAACGCCAGCAGCCGGCCCAGCCGCAGCAGATGCCGCAGCGGCCGCCGCAGGCGCAGCCGCCGTTCAACCGTCCGCCGCCGCCCCCGGTCAACGCCCAGGGTCAGCAGCGCGGCAAGCCGCAGCTTCCCCCGCAGCGGCCGCGCGAGGGCGAGCGGGAATCGGAGCGCTGAAAACAAAAGGGCCGGCGTGACACCACGCCGGCCCGCTGGCGCCGCCGCGCGCCTCTAGAATTTCTTCAGCAGCGCGTTCACTTCCTTCCACAGCTCGCGGTAGGCCTCGGCGGCATAGCCGTAGGATTCGAACACCTCCACCGGCGCGCGGTGTTCGCCCATGCGCTCGATCGCCGAGGCGTAGGGGATCACGGTCTTGCACACGTCCTTGATCAGCTTCGGCGGCTGCTCGATCAGCATGCGATGCAGCAGGCGCCGGCGGTCGGCCAGCGACCAGAACGGCTTGAGCGTGTTGCGCGGATAGCCGAGCCCGGCGAAGTAATCGATCACCGTCTTCAGCGCGCGCAGCGACAGGTGCGTCGGCACCGTCGGCACCAGCACCAGCTCGGCGGCAATGAAGACGTTGTCCGCCAGGTGCGACAGCGAGGGCGGGCAGTCGAGGATCGCCAGATCGTAGCGGCGGCTCACCGTCTTCAGCTTTTCGAGCAGCACGCCATTGCCCTCGTCCTTGCGCAGCCACACGTCGACGTGGCGCGCGTGCAGGTCGGCGGGGATAAGGTTCAGCTTGTCGTAGGCGGTGCTCTGGATCGCCGACTCGAGGTCGGCGCCGGCCTTCCACAGCGACTTTTCGCCGCCTTCGCCTTCCTTGGCCTGGAGGTACCAGCTCGCCGCGCCCTGCGGGTCGAGATCCCACAGCAGCGTCCGCAGCCCGGACTGGGAGGCCAGGTAGGCCAGGTTCACCGCGGCGGCGGTCTTGCCGACGCCGCCCTTGAGGTTATAGACCGCCAGGGTCTTCATGCGCGCACTCCCCCGAGCCCGCAGGGCTCCCCGTTCATTGCACGGCTGGCGCGTGGCACGCCCGCGGCGTTCCACGCAGCGATAACAGAATTTAGAACAATTTCACGGACTTGGCGAAGCAGGATGGCATCGGGGGAGCGGCCATCGCCATATTTCCCTATGAAATCAAAAAGATAGAAATACAGCGCCCCGCACGCAGCGGGGCCTGGCGCGTCACGCTGCCAGATCCTCCGCTGCGCCGGATGAACTAGACGTCCAGATTGCTGACCAGCAGCGCGTGCTTCTCGATGAAGTCGCGGCGCGGCTCGACGTCCTCGCCCATCAGGGTGGTGAACATCTGGTCGGCGGCGACCACGTCCTCCACCTGCACCCGCACCAGGCGGCGCACCGCCGGATCCAGGGTGGTCTCCCACAGCTGGCCGGGGTTCATCTCGCCCAGGCCCTTGTAGCGCTGGATGTTGAGGCCGCGCCGCGTCTCGCCGATCAGCCAGGCGTAGGCGGCGTCGAAGCTGGCCACCGGCTGGCTGCGCTCGCCCCGGTTGACCACGGCACCCTCGCCCATCAGGCCGGCGAGCTGGGTGTTGAAGCGCGCCATCTGCTGGTAGTCGACCCCGGCGAAGAAGTCATGGCCCAGGGTGTAGCGGTGGCTGAGGCCGTGCAGCATGCGCTCGGCCACCAGCACCAGGCCCTGGACCACGCTCTGGTCGTCGAGGCGCGCCTGCAGCTTGTAGCGGGCGGCGGTGTGGCCGTCGTTGAGCGCGGCTTCCAGCTTCGCGGTCCAGCCCGGCAGGGCCGCGGCATCGGTCGGAGCGGGAGCCAGCTTGCGCAGCTGCTCCAGCAGCTCGTAGTCGGAATGGCGGCTGAGGCGGACGACGCTGCCGGCGATGCTGGCGTGGTCGCGCATCAGCTGCGACAGCGTGGCCTGGCTCACCGGCGGCTTGCCGGCCGCCGGGACCAGCCCGGCCTCGTCCAGCGCGTTCTTGAGCTGCCAGTCCTCCAGCTCGCGATCGTCCTTGACGTAGGTTTCGTGCTTGCCGGTCTTGAGCCGGTACAGGGGAGGCTGCGCGATGTAGACATGGCCGCGCTCAACCAGGCTGTACATGTGGCGATAGAAGAAGGTCAGCAGCAGGGTGCGGATGTGCGCGCCGTCGACGTCGGCGTCGGTCATGATGATGATGCGGTGGTAGCGCAGGTTCTCCGGCTTCATGTCGTCGCGGCCGATGCCGCAGCCGAGCGCGGTGATCAGGGTGCCGACCTCGGCCGAGGACAGCATCTTCTCCAGGCGCGCCTTCTCGACGTTGAGGATCTTGCCCTTCAGCGGCAGGATCGCCTGGAAGCGGCGGTCGCGGCCCTGCTTGGCCGAGCCGCCGGCGGAGTCGCCCTCGACCAGGAAGATCTCCGACAGCGCCGGGTCCTTCTCCTGGCAGTCGGCCAGCTTGCCGGGCAGGCCGGCGATGTCCAGCACGCTCTTGCGGCGGTTCAGCTCCTTGGCCTTGCGCGCCGCCTCGCGCGCACGGGCGGCGTCGATCACCTTGGCGCCGATCACCTTGGCCTCGCGCGGGCGCTCCAGCAGGAATTCCTTGAGCTTCTCCACCAGCACCGACTCCACCGCGCCCTTCACCTCCGAGGAGACCAGCTTTTCCTTGGTCTGCGAGGAGAACTTGGGGTCGCGCACCTTCACCGACAGCACCGCGGTGAGGCCCTCGCGGGCGTCATCGCCGATCGGCTCGACCTTTTCCTTCTTGGCCAGGCCCTCGCTCTCGAGGTAATCGTTGATGGTGCGGGTCAGGGCGTTGCGGAAGCCGGTGAGATGGGTGCCGCCGTCCTTCTGCGGGATGTTGTTGGTGAAGCAGAACACCCCTTCCTGGTAGGAGTCGTTCCACTGCAGCGCGGCTTCCACCTGGATGCCGTCTTTCTCGGCGTTGACGTAGATGATGGTCTCGTGCAGCGGCTGCTTGTTCTTGTTGAGGTATTCGACGAAGGCGCGGATGCCGCCGTGGTACTCGTAGACATCCTCGCGCGCCGTGGCTTCCTCGCGCAGCACGATGCGCACGCCCGAGTTGAGGAACGACAGCTCGCGCAGGCGGCGCGCCAGGATGTCGTAGTGGAACTCGGTCTGGGTGAAGATCTTGTGGCTGGGATAGAAGCGCACGGTGGTGCCGCGCTTGGTGGTGTCGCCCACCACCGCCAGCGGCGCCTGCGGTTCGCCCAGCCTGTACTCCTGGTGGTGGTGCTTGCCCTCGCGGTAGATGTCGAGCAGCAGCAGCTCGGACAAGGCATTGACCACCGACACGCCCACCCCGTGCAGGCCGCCGGAAACCTTGTAGCCGCTGCCGCCGAACTTACCGCCGGCGTGCAGGATGGTCATGATGACCTCGGCCGCCGAGCGCCCTTCCTCCTCGTGAAGGTCGACCGGGATGCCGCGGCCGTTGTCGACCACCGAGACGCTGTTGTCGGCGTGCAGGGTGACGCCGACTTCGGTGCAGTAGCCGGCCAGGGCCTCGTCGATGGCGTTGTCCACCACTTCGAACACCATGTGGTGCAGGCCGGTTCCGTCGTCGGTATCGCCGATATACATGCCGGGCCTTTGCCGGACCGCGTCCAGACCCTTGAGAACCTTGATGCTGCTGGCGTTGTAGCCTGAACCGTCGGCGGGGGCGTCGCTAGGAGAAGTATTCATCGTCTAGTGCTTTTCTGATTGGTTATTTTATCAGCGTCAGAGGGGTTTCAGTACCCCATGTTCCACGTGGAACATATGGGCTGAAGGCAGGTTTTTCAGGACCCCGGCGGGCTCCAGGGCGGTGACGAACTTCTGCCCCGGATAGTCCAGCAGCAGGGCCAGCAGGCGGCCCTGGAACTCGGCGGAAAGCTCGGCGGCAAAGTCGTCCAGCAGCAGGGCCGGCACCCTCCCGCCCCGCTCCGCCACGATCCAGCACTGCGCCAGGACGAAGGCCGCCACCAGCAGCTTCTGCTGGCCCCGGCTGATCCGGCCCTTCACCGCCCGGGCCGCCTGGCCCTCGCCCGGCGCGGTATAGAAACCCAGCTCCGCCCTCTGCGGCCCGCTGGTGGTCATGCCCTGGCGGCGGTCGCGCTCGACATTGGCCTCCAGCACCTCCAGGTAGCTGCGTTCCGCGTCCCAGCCCTGGGCATAGCGCAGCTGCCAGGATTCCCCGGGCAGGAGCCGCTGCAACAGCGCCTGGCTGCGCGCTTCAACCTCGGCGGCATGCCGCCGGCGCAGCGTGCTGAGCTGCTCGGCGGCCTCGGCCAGTTCCTTGTTCCAGGGGGCCAGCAGCTGGGCCGAGCCGTTATCCCGCAGCACGGCGTTGCGCTGGTTCAGCGCCCGGCGGGCCCGGCGCCAGACCGGCATGAACGAATGTTCCACGTGGAACACCCCCCAGTCGAGGAAGCGGCGGCGGATGCCGGGCCCCTCCTCCAGCATGCGGTGCATGCCCGGATCCAGGATCTGCATCGGCACCCGCCGGACCAGCTCGGACAGCGCCAGCACCGACTCGCCCAGTTCGATCCGGGTTTCGCGGTCCTTCCACGTCACCCGCAACAACTCCGGCGGCGCGCCGCCACCCTCGTCGAGCCTGCCCCGCACCTGCCAGGCTTGCTTGCCGTCCTGCACCAGCTGCTGCGGTTGCTGCACTCGCCAGCTCGCCCCCCGCCCCAGGACATGCAGGATTTCGAGCAGGGTGGTCTTGCCGGCGCCGTTGTCGCCGACCACCAGGTTGAAGCGTGGATGCGCGTCCAACCCCAGTTCGCCAAACAGCCGGAAGTCGCGGGCTTCGAGACGCGTGATCAGCATGGCGGCTGCACGGCGCTGCCGCGCCCGCATGCCCGGCCACGAGGAAAGGCCGGCGCACAAAAAAGGCCGGGCATGACTCGCCCGGCCTGGCTTTCGTTCCTTGCGTCTTCGCGTCTTGGCGTGAGCAGCTGTTGACTGTCCAAAGAGCGGTGACGCGGCTTCACAGCCGCATCGGCATCACTACGAACTTGTTGGCGTTGTTGGCCGCGTCATACACCAGGCCGCTGGCATCGCCGGAGCGCAGCTCCATGATGAACTCGTTGCCTTCGATCGCGTCCAGCGCATCGAGCAGGTAGCCGACGTTGAAGCCGATCTCCAGCGGCGAGCCGCTGTAC
>Ga0070741_10004991_pt1 | contig 30227 bp, 29 predicted proteins | sample Coa_R1_4_FD_66440 | JGI IMG/M metagenome (GOLD analysis project Ga0070741, IMG submission 66440) | Surface soil microbial communities from Centralia Pennsylvania, which are recovering from an underground coalmine fire - Coalmine... | ecosystem: Environmental > Terrestrial > Soil > Unclassified ... | reverse complement strand
CGCCGTGGTGCTCGCGCTGCAACTCAACCTGCCGCGACTGTGGAGCGGCTTCCAGATCATCGGTGATGGCAGCGGCACCTACGATTTTGCGACCAACGCCGTCATTCTCGGCACGGTCCTGATCCTCTTCACCACGATCGTCAACGCGCTCGGCGTGCGGCTGATGGCGATGATCAACAGCGCCGGGGTCTTCGTCGAGCTGATCGCCGCCTGCCTGATAGCGCTCTTCCTGGCGCTCAACATCAAGCGTGGTCCGGAGGTCTTCTTTTCCACCCATGGCTACGGCGCCGGCCGGAGCTGGGGATATTTGAGCGACTTCCTGGTGGCATCGCTCGCCTCCGGATACGTCATGTACGGCTTCGATACCGCCAGCTCTCTCGGCGAGGAGACGTTGGAGCCCCGGCGCACCGCGCCCCGCGCCATTCTGCGGGCCATCCTGGCCTCGTTCGTCATCGGCGGCGCGATTCTCGTGTTCGCGGTGATGGCGGCACCCGATCTCACCGACCCGAGGATCGGCAGCGGCAGCGGCGGCCTCCAATTCATCGTCGAGCAGGTGATGTGGGGGCCTCTGGGCAGAATCTTCCTGGTCTGCATCGTCATCGCGGTGACGGTGTGCTCGTTGGCGGTGCACACGGCCGCCATCCGCCTCACTTTCGCGATGGCGCGCGACAATGCGCTGCCATTCGGTGAGAAGCTTGCGCGGGTGAATTCGCAGACGCAGGCGCCCATCGTCCCTGCCGTCGTGATCGGGGTGATCGCCGAGCTGATCCTGGTCCTCAACATCGGACAGCCGAAGATCTTCACCGTGCTGACCTCGATCGCGGTGATCATGATCTACATGGCGTACCTGCTGGTGACCGTCCCACTGCTGAAAAAGCGCCTGGCCGGGGAGTGGCCCCCCGCGGATCTGGCGGCCGGCGGCTACTTCACCCTGGGCAGATGGGGGATGTTCGTCAACATCGTGGCGGTGCTGTGGGGCGGGGGGATGGCGCTCAACCTCGCCTGGCCGCGCGAGGCCGTCTACGGCACCCCCTGGTACAACACCTGGGGAGCCTTCGTCTACATCGCCATCATTCTCGGTGCGGGTCTCTGGTGGTATGCCCTCAAGGGCCGCCGCCACATCGGCACGCTGGCATCGCACTCCCTGACCCCGGATGCCGGCTCGCTACCGGCACGAGCCGGCGCCGTGTCGGATACGGCCCGCCCGATGTCAGATACCGTCCGCTGACGTCAGCGGGTCGCGCGGGGGCCGAAGAGCAGGTATGCCGCGAAGGCCACGGCGATGGAGACCACGCTGGCCCAGAACTGGCTCGCCAGGTCCTTGTCGAGCGCCATGGCGGCGAGCACCAGCACCATGGCCGCGATGGCTGCATAACTGGCCCACGGAAACAACCATACCCGAAGCTCCGGCGGGCCCAGACCTGCGCGCTGGCGCGCATAGCGCAGTCTGATCTGGGCAGCACACGTCACACCGTAGATCACGACGATGAGCGCGCCCGATGCGTTCACCAGAAACGCGAACACCGCAGTGGGTGCAAGGTCGTGTGCGAGGATGCCGATGAGCCCGGCGACGCTACCGAGGAGGACCGAACGGGCAGGCACACGCCGCGAATTGAGGCGCACCAGGGCGCGAGGGGCATCGCCTCTCGCCGCAAGCACAAAGAGGACGCGGGAAACGACGTAGAACGAGGAATTCAGGCAGGACAGCACCGCCGTCAGAATGATGCCGGTCATGATGGGGGCGGCGTAAGGCACCCTGATCGAGTCGAGCGCGACGACGAAGGGCGATACACCCGGTATCACCTCGTCCCACGGCACGATGCAGACGATGAGCGCGATGGAGCCCAGGTAGAACATGAGAATTCGACCAACGACCGACGACACCATTCGCGCGACCGCGCGGGCGGGGTCCGGTGATTCGACGGCGGCGATGGTCGCGATCTCCGAGCCCATCATCGAGAAGAAGACGGTCGTAACCGCCGTGACGATGGCGAAGGGACCCCTGGGGAAGAGCCCGTCATGCGCGTTCCACACCTGCAGCGGGCCCTGATGCGGTCCCATCGCGCCGAAGAGGAACGCGGCGCAGACCGCAATGAACACGAGGATGGCGGAGACCTTGATGGAGGCGAACCAGAACTCGAATTCCGCATATGAGCGGGTGGACATGAGGTTGACCAGGGTCATCGCCGCCATCAACACCGTACCGATCACGACCTTCGGTATCCCCGGAAACCAGTGTTGCAGGATCACGGCCCCGGCGATGGCCTCCACGGGGATCACGATGATCCAGAAATACCAGTACAGCCAGCCGACGGTGAAGCCTGCCCAGTTCCCGAACCCCGCACGGGCAAACTCCGTGAAGGAGCGGATGTCGGGTCGGGATACCGCCATCTCGCCGAGGCACCGCATCACGATCAGGACCATCAGGCCCGTGAGCGCGTAAGTCACGATCACCATCGGCCCGGTCGCGGCGATGGCGACGCTGCTGCCAACGAAAAGTCCGGCGCCAATGATGCCGCCGAGACTGATCATCGTGACGTGCCGCGGACGCAGGGTGCGGCTGAGCTCCGGAACCTGATCGTGGGCGAGGGTGCCCGGTCCGGAGCCCGCTTCGGCCCCCAGAGCCCCGCTGCTGTCTGCTGGCATATTCATTGTGTTTTGGACGCTCTGGCGTTACTCCTACTTGACCATCAGGCGAGCCGCCGATCAAGAGCCGCCATGTCCCGTGTCGCGTCCATCATGGCGGCTGTCGTGAGCTTTCTGGCGTTTATGCCTGCGCCTCGGCGCCGATCACGGCCTTGACCTCGAGGAAGTCGCGCAAGCCGTACTCACCCCACTCGCGTCCGTTCCCCGATCGCTTGAAGCCGCCGAAAGGAATGCTCATGTCCCCCGGCGTACCGTTGATCGTCACCCGACCGGCGCGGATCCGGCGCCCGATGCGATTCGCACGCGCAAGGTCGCCCGACCAGACGTATGCATGCAGGCCGTAAGGAGTGTCATTGGCGATCCGCACCGCATCCTCCTCGTCGCGATAGGGCAGGATCGCCAGCACGGGTCCAAAGATCTCTTCACGGGCGATGACCATGTCATTGTTGACATTGGAGAAGACGGTGGGCCGGACGAAGTAGCCTTTCTCGAGCCCCGCCGGGCGCCCCTCGCCGCCGGTCACGAGGTTGGCGCCCTCGCTGATGCCTTTGGCAATGTAGCCTTGCACCCGCTCGAACTGGAGCTTCGATACCAGAGGGCCCACCGCAGTCTTCTCCGACGTGGGGTCGCCGACGATGGCCGCTTCGGCAGTCTTTTTGGCCAACGCCTCGACCTCCGCCATGCGGGCGGCGGGCACGAGCAGCCGCGTGGGTGCATTGCACGACTGACCGGAGTTCTCGAGAACGTGCCGTACGGTAGCCTTCACCGCGCGCTCCAGATCGGCATCCTCCAACACGACACTGGGGGACTTGCCGCCGAGCTCCTGATGTACGCGCTTGACCGTAGCGGCCGCGATCTTCGCGACCTCGGTGCCGGCACGGGTCGAGCCGGTGAAGGAGACCATGTCGACGTCGGGGTGGGCGGCCAGCGCCGCGCCGACTTCAGGACCCGTGCCATTGATGAGATTGAACACGCCGGCCGGGACTCCAGCCTCGTGCAGGACCTCCGCCCAGATCGCCGCGCTGAAGGGGGAGAACTCCGAGGGCTTGAGCACCATGGTGCAGCCGGCCGCGAGCGCGGGAACGACTTTCGCCGCGACCTGGTTCATCGGCCAGTTCCATGGCGTGATCAAGGCGCAGACGCCGACCGGCTCGAGGGAGAGGCGGCTCGAGCCGCGGCGCTCCTCGAACTCGAACGTCTTCAGAAGATCGACCATCGCCGCGATGTGTCCGGTGCCGATGCCGGCCTGTGACCCCTTGGCGAGGCTGATCGGAGCTCCCATCTCGTCGCGAATGGCAGCAGCGATGTCTGCGAAGCGCTTCTTGTAAACCGCGAGCATCCTCTCGAGCAGCGCGCGCCGCTCTTCCCGTGAGGTCTGCGCGAACGCTTCGAATGCGCGGCGCGCTGCGGCCACGGCTCGGTCCACGTCCCTGGCAGACCCCATGGAAATGACGCCAGCAGGGGCCTCAGTCGCCGGGTTGATGACGGTGAATTCCCGCGCCTCGATGGGATCGACCCAGCGACCGTCGATGTAGAACTTGCGGTAGTCGTACGCCATGGGGGATCCCGCTGCAAAAGTGGACTCGATGCACGAACTCTACTACGCCGCGCTCGCGGTGGGGCCACACATCCAAATCGCGGGGGGCGGGGGCTGGCCGGGGGGTGCGCTTGCGCCAGAAAGGGTCAACGCATTCCGCGATTGGCTGTTCAGGCACCTGGCCGCTGGCCAGCTGCCCGGCGCACGTGTCATTCTGCTTGCGCACGGCGCGCCGGAATCACTCCGAACCTGGGGATGCGACATGCTCTTCCCGACGACTCTCGTAGGAAGTTATCCGCAGCCTGATTGGCTGATCGACCGCGAGAAACTGGCCGGGCGCTTCCCGCCGCGAGTGCGTATGCGCGAGCTGTGGCGGATACCGGAAGCCTATCTGGCGCAGGCTCAGGACGATGCGACGGTGCTGGCGATCAAGGCGCAGGAGGAGGCCGGCCTCGACATCGTGACCGACGGCGAGATCCGTCGCGAGAGTTATTCGAACCGCTTCGCTACCGCTCTTTCGGGCGTCGACCTCGACAATCCCGGGACGGCTCTCGACAGATCGGGACACCCCAATCCTGTGCCGCGCGTCGTCGGCAAGGTCCGTCGCCTGCGTCCGGTTCAGCTCGACGACCTCGCCTTCCTCAAGCGCCATACCCGCCATACCGTGAAGATCACTGTCCCCGGACCCTTCACCATGAGCCAGCAGGCCCAGAACGACTTCTATCCGACCGAAGCGGAGCTGGCGCTCGATTATGCCGCCGCGGTCAACGAAGAGATCCGCGACCTCTTTGCCGCCGGCGCCGACATCGTGCAACTCGATGAGCCTTACATGCAGGCCCGGCCGGAGAAGGCACGTCGGTTCGGCCTGCAGGCGCTCAACCGGGCTCTCGAAGGTGTGAGCGGACGCACCGCGGTGCACATCTGCTTCGGCTATGCCGCAATCATTCATCAGCGTCCATCGGGCTATTCGTTTCTTCCGGAGCTGGCCGGTTGTTCGTGCCGGCAGATCTCGGTCGAGACTGCGCAATCGCACCTCGATTGCGCGGTGCTCGCGCGGCTGCGCGGCAAACAGATCATGGTGGGCGCCATCGACCTTTCCGACATGACCGTGGAATCACCCGAGACGGTGGCGGAGAGAATCCGGCGTGCCTTGAAGTATGTGAGCCCGGAGGATGTGATCATCGCACCCGACTGCGGCATGAAGTATCTGCCGCGCGAGGTCGCCTTCGGGAAGATGAAAGCAATGGCGGATGCGGCGAAGATCCTGCGCCGGGAGCTCGGGGGCTGAGCCTGCGAGATCAGTGGAGCGGGTCGCGCTCGAGCGGGCGGGGGCAGGCCCTGCCGTTCAGGGCCGCCCCCTTTTTGGCCCGCGAGCGTCACTCCACGGCAATGCCTTGGATCGTGGCCGGCAGCCCACTCACAGTGGCGAGGCTTTGCAGGCCCGCACCTTGCACGGTGAACGACAGGATCCGGCCGCGCGCCGAATCGTCCACGTAGAGAAATGAACCGTCCGGCGACAGCGCCGCGTCGATCGGTCCGCTGCCGGAAACTTTCGCCGCGACGGCGGACGACAGGCTCAGTGCGCCGCTTGCACTCACCTCGTAGGCCGACAATGTTCCACTGCCGGTGTTCGACACGAATGCAACTCTCCCGTCTCGCGTGACGGACAGCCAACAGGTTGCCGCACGACGGGCGGGCTCGCCACGGACAAGGCGGCGATGACGGTTGCGGCGAGCAAGACAGGTTTCTGGCGCATGACGTGCTCCTTGGACAGGGATCTCGTAGCTGCAAGTGGGGACGGCTCACGAAATTCTTCGTGAGCCTCGGGAGTTCGACGCAGAGGCGGCACCCGTTACAGGCGCGCGCTGGTTTTTTTATTTGCGGGCGGGGACGGAAGCTTCAGTGTATGGACGTGACCGGCCGCTGCCCGTCTGCACCCAACCGACCATTCAGGCGCAACGCCTCAGCGCAGCTCGGTCGCTTTGAAGTACTCGGGCACGATCACTTTCGTCTTCGGCGAGGCAGAGCGCACTTCGCTGACGAAGGTTTCGACCTGCTTCAGGGCCGCAGAGCGGGGCTTGGTGCCGTAGTCGTCCCAATGAGTCGGGAAAACCACTGCCGGATTGCCCAAGGCGTGCATCAGTCGATCCGTGTAGTGGTAGATCTGCTTGCGATCGCTGCCGGCTCCGATGATCGCTATGTCGGGCCGGAGGCCCGTGACGTTGCGCTCGATGTAGTTCATCGAGCCCATGATGAAGATCCGGTGGCCGGCGATCCGCAGGAGATAGACCAGCGTGCCGCCTTCCTCGTAGGCGGACTCGTGGAGCGGGGCCTTGAGGCCGGGAGGCGTATCGCCGGCCCAGAAGCCGTCGTTGTAGCGCTTGTCGAACAGGGCGGTGTGCAGGCTCGGAATGACCTCCAGCGAGAAATCCCGAAACTGGAAGTCTTCGCCGCCCCGGACCACGATGAGAGGTTGTGTGGGGATCTTCCGCAGGTCGACTTCCTGAGGATCGAAACGGTCGCCGACACCCCACGCCCGTGCGATGTTGGCCGCGCTCTCGGTGCAAATGATGACGGCGCCCGTCTTCTTCGAGATGTAGGGCGCATCGAGCATATGATCATCGTGCCCGTGCGTGATGAGGATGTAATCGGCCTTGGTGATGTGCGCATCAATTGACGCCGCATCGGGCTGCGCGAGCGGATCGTCCCCGGTCATCTGCTCTGTGGGCGCGTTCTTCCTGAACTCGGAGAGATACGGGTCGATTAGAATGACGACCTTGCCGTCGCTGATCTGCCAGCCGGCATTACCCAGGTAGGTGATCTCGAGCGCCCGCCGCGCATCGGCGTAGGGCTGCCCGATGGCAGAGCCGGTCAGGCAGAGCGCTACCAGGAAGATCGTGATGGTTCGCATGGCGCTTACGGAGTGGGTTGGGCTTCGGTATTCCGACAAACGGAGGGTCGGGGGGTAGAATACAACGAAGAACGACCAAGAATCGGGGCGGCAATGGGTCGAAATATAGTCCTGTGCTTCGACGGCACCAATGACAAGTATGCCGCCCGGGACGACACCAACGTCGTCAAGCTCTATCAGATGCTCGATCAGGACGAGGCGACGCAGCTGCGCTACTACCAGCCGGGAATCGGGACGATGGGCCCGGCGGGCGTCTGGGGCAAGACCAAGCGCTGGCTCATCGCCAAGCTCGATCTGGCGATCGCCTGGCTCCTCGAGGAGCATGTCTGCGACGGGTACCGGTTTCTCATGCGGTACTACACCCCCGGCGACAGGATATTCATCTTCGGTTTCAGCCGCGGTGCGTACACGGCCCGAGCGATGGCTGCGATGGTCCACAAGGTCGGGCTCCTCAGCCGCGGCAATGACGAGCTGATTTCCTTCGCCTGGGATACTTTCCGGCGCGAGCGTCGCAAGGACTTCGTCGATGGCTTCAGGCGTACCTTCTCGAGGCCCGTGGAGATCCATTTCGTCGGTGTGTGGGACACCGTGAGCTCCGTCGGATGGATGTGGAGTCCCACCTATCTGCCGTACAGCGCGAACAATCCGAGCGTGCGATTCCTGAGGCATGCCGTGGCCCTCGATGAGCGGCGCGCTTACTTCCCGCAGAACATGTGGACGGGGACCTCCGCCGAGGCGGGAGCGATCAAGCAGGTCTGGTTTCCAGGCGTCCACTGTGACGTCGGTGGCGGCTACAGAGAGCCGCAAGAGGCGGGCCTCTCGAAGGTGGCTCTCGCCTGGATGGTGCGCGAGGCCGAGGCAGAAGGGCTCCTCGTCGATGCTGCGATGAAGGAGCTCGTCATTCCGCGCGCCGACACTGCGGAGTATGCGGCGCCGAACGCCGTGGGGCCGAAACACGAATCGCTGACCGGATGGTGGTGGATCCCGGAGATCCTTCCCAAACTGTACCGGGACCCCTCGAGGAACTTCCGCAGGCGCATCATGCTGCATCTGGGTCGATGCCGCTTCCTGCCGTCCGAGCCGGTGCCGAACATACACCGGTCCGTCATCGACCGGCTCAACGACGCCGCATGCCGGTACGAGCCGAGGAACCTCCCGGTGAAATACAACATCGTAACGATGCTGCTCCTCGCGATTCTGTCGCTCGCCTGTCATCCGAGGGTCGCGCTGGCGGATGATGCGACCATTCTGGCCGCGTGCCCCCTGCAGGGGGATGCAAAGGATTCGACGACGCAGCATTTGAATGTGCTGAAACGACGGCTGACTATTCCTTCGGCATCGGACGTGGACGGTGCCGTCACGATGACTAAATTGATTGCGCCCGGCGATGATACGTCACGATGGCACGCCAACAAGGGCGCGATCATCGAAGGGTACGTCGCGGATGTGAAGCCAGGGGGCACTGAGTCCGTGAACTGTCATACCAAGACAGCGGCGTACAAGGACACCCACATCGAGCTCACGTTGAAGCCCAACGGCAACAATGAATCCACCTATGTGATAGTCGAAGTCACGCCGCAGATGCGGCAAAAGGTGGCCGGCAGCGGCACCGATTGGGGTACGGCGACCTTGCGGCAGCAGCTGCTCGGCCGGTGGATTCGGGTAACCGGGTGGCTGCTGTTCGACGTGGAGCATGCCGAGAACGCAGCGAACACCAACCCTGGCGGCAAGACCCTCTGGCGTGCAACCGCGTGGGAAGTTCACCCGATCACCTCCATCGAGGTGCTGCCCAGGAAGCCGCCGATCACCGCAATGACGGCGGGTCCTCACTGAGTCGGCGTCAAGGTCACCGCGCCCGGACGGCCCGCGCAGCGCCAGCCGGCTCACCAGGCGCAGCCGCGGCACTGCTGGCCAGCCCGCAGCCGCATTTTTGCGCGAGCTCCAGAATGCGCGGCGCCGCAAGTCCCCCATATTGCTTGTCGATATCGAGCAGCAGCTGGCGGGCGGCGGCACCGCCGCCATTTAATATCAGCACCTGCGCCTGACTGAGCTTGTCGTGGAGCTCCGCCGCTATCCGCGAGCGGCAGGCGCTCAGGCGCGCAGGGTCGGGGGAGACAGGGCTCAACAATCGATCGAGTGCCCGCCCGAATACCGTGGCGCTCATCTGTTCGTGCCCCTCATCGGGTACCTCGTGCGTCTCCACGTTGAAAACGCACCATTGCTGCATCGACGCGGAGCTGCTCGCGTCATTGCTGAGATGGTAAGTGTCGGTTGCTCCCGTGAAGTACACGAGATGGCTCGAGCCCTGAAATCGCTGGAAGAGGTCCCGGGGCGGCAACGGGAAGCCCTCGCCGAGCGGGTTGGAGCCGGCGTGGAGAAGGGCTCCATGGAACACATCCGGATAGCCGAGCGCGATGCGCAGCGCCACGCGCGATCCGCCCGAGAATCCGCCGACGAAGATGCGCTCGCGATCGATGGGATATTCGCGAACGAGGTTCTCTTCTGCGCTGAGGGCGAGCGGCACGCGCCGGCTCAGCACGTTGGCCGTGTTACCGGCTTGAGCCGGGGCCACGAAGATGACTCCATAGTGGTCGAGCTGCGAGGCCCAACCGAATGGCAGACGGGCCTCATTCCAGGGTGGAACCCACACGAGCAGGGCGAACCCGCGCGGCGAAGGCGGCGCCCGCGACGGAACGTAGACGAGGAAATTCTCTTTCGAGAGATCGATCGAGTAGGGCGTCAGAGTTGCAAGCTCGCGGGTGAGGGAGTCATGGACCTCCTTGCGGGCGAGAGGACTCAAGAGCCGGCGGACGATCTCCGCGTTGCTGAAAAGAGGCGAGTAGTGCGTCAGCACGACCTGGTCGGGTGTGCCACGGGGAAGCTGGGGTGCAGCCGCAGCGACGGCCCGTGATACCACGCAGTTGAGTGCGAGCGCGGTGACGATGAGCGTGATTACGCCTCCACTCCGGCGGCAGCGGTCTCGGGCCATGCCCTATTCTGCCATTCGCCTGACGGAGGCGGCGAGGCGCAAATGGGTGACGCCCGAAGTCTTGCAGCCTGTGCTCGCCGGGCTACGTGATACTCGAGTCATCGCGTTCGAATGCACGGGCGGCGTCCGCCCCCTCGTTGGCCGCCACACGCCGCCAGATCCCCGAGTAGTCGATCGGCAGGCCGGCGTCATCGACCTCGATCACCGCGGTAAATCCGCTCGCCACACTGCGGTAGCGGTAGCGTGTGGGCGCGAGGCGCTCGTAGGACTGCTGTGCCGCCTCCACGGTGCACTGCGGGAATTGCATCCACGCCGCGCGGATCTCCCGGGACTCGCCCACGGGAATGCGCAGCCGATTCACGGGCAGCGCGTTGGTCGAAGGTGAGATTCCCAGATCGATGTCGGTACAGCCGTCCAGCTCGGGCGCACGGGCGCCGTTGCGAAGCCATGTTCCGCGGTCGGCCGCCAACCTGAGGACGGTAACCTTCGCGCCCAGGACCTGCCGCACCTCGACGGTGCGCGTCTGCCAATCCGCGCTGCACTCGATGAGGTAATCGACCCGGGAAGGAGTGTTCTCCTCCGAGATGAGCGCCATGCCTCGAAGGCGGTACGACTCACCCACGCGAGCGACCGTTGCCAGCTCGAAACTCCTCTCATCGAGCACCCGGCGCCAGATGACGGCGCGATCGTCCCATTGGGACTTCTTCACGTGTGTGCCTTCGGCGGCTGTCGCTTGCCGCCGCCCAGCGTTCGAGGCCGACGTCCGTTAGACGGGGGTCTGACCTACGCCAGCCGGCCGTGCTCCGAATACTGTCTCAGGTGGTAGACGCGATGGATGTGGTGTGCACCCATCCATCCGCCGAGGGCGGCCATCACCATTGATACCACAGCGCTCGCGAATGCTGCCCACATCAGGCCGGCCAGGTAGTGACTCGCTCGTACCGGATCGAGATCCGGAGCACCACCGTTGGTGGTGGTAACGAATGCCGCATGGGTGAGTCCGCTCCCCAAGGCCAGGGCGGTCGCTGTCATGGACAGGCCCCATACCGTGAGTCCGCGTACCACACCCATTTCGGTGTCGTTGCGGCCGTCGAACCAGCTTGCGAACATCGCGCCGGTCCACAACGCGGCGGCCCAGGTGAGGATCATCCACACCATCGCGCCGGCCGAGACGCCGTGCGCCACGGCGGCTGCATTGCGGGGGTCGAGCGCGGAGAAGCCGATTGCCAGGCCGAACGCGTACAACAGCAACGCCGTGCCCGTGGCCACGAACCAACCTGCGAATATTGCGCTCCAGCGCATGACCGGATGCTCACGGACCACTGCATGCACACGCTGATCCGCGCTAGTCGTTGCCATGATCTCGCCCTCGCGACAGTCCGATCAGGAGCAGCCGCGCAGCAGCGCGACAATGATCAGGATGGGAAGCGGAACCCCCAGGAGCCATGCCAACACATAACCCATCGTGCCCTTCTGCCTGCCGGGGCCGCCGTCTCCTCCGAGGTTGCGTATCAGCCGAGTCATGGGTCTCTCCCAAGGATGTCGCTGTCAGGCAAGCAAGTCTCGCGCCCGGCCGCCGGCCGGGCCTGGCCACCGCCGAGTTGAGTTGGGGTTACTTCTTCTTGCGGCTGCTCTTTTTCGGCGGGACCTTCGCGCCCGAGCGGCGCGCCTCGGAGAGGCCTATGGCGATCGCCTGCTTGCGGCTCTTCACCTTGCGCCCCGAGCGCCCGCTGCGCAGCGTCCCGCTCTTGCGCTCGTGCATCGCGCGTTTGACCTTGCTCTGGGCCTTCTTCCCGTAGCGTGCCATGGATGTTGCTCCGGCTTCGACTGTGCACGGCCGAGCAGCAGGAACTGAGCCTGCGGCCGGTGGGCCGGTGGCATGCCGGTGCGGGTCGAGCTGCAGGCAGAGCCACCTGCGCCGGCACCTGCAACGCCGCAGTGCGAAGCGCGAGCGCACCGTTCGAGCGCAGGCGGCAGGGAAGCAGCTCGAGCGGCGGCGGTTCGGCGTGACCGGGGGCCCGTCAGGTCCCGGTGTCTTCGGCGCGTCGCAGGGCGGGCGGCCTCTGCCGCCAGGCATGCACCGCCCGGTACCCGAGGAGGAGCGCGAGCACCGCCGCGTAAATGATGGGCTCGCGCACGTCTTTCTTCTCCTGCCAATAGAAGTGCCAGACACCAAACGCGGCGATGACGTACACCAGCCGATGCAGCTTCGTCCAGCGGCGGCCGAGGCGACGCATCATCCGGTTGGTCGAGGTCACCGCCAGCGGAATCAACATGAGGAACGCCGTGAAGCCCACTGTGATGTAGGGGCGCTTGGCGATGTCGGCGCCGAGCGTATGCCAGTCGAACTCGAGATCGAGCACGACGTAGATGCTGAAATGCAGGGCGACGTAGAAGAATGCGAAGAGCCCGAGCATGCGGCGCAGGCGCAGCAGATGCGGCAGCCCGGCGAGGCGCCGCACCGGTGTGACGAGGAGCGTGATGAAGATGAAGTTGAGCGCCGTCTGGCCGCACTCGAGCTCGAGAAATTTCACCGGATCGACGCCGGCGCTGAAGCCGAGAAGTCCGAAGAGGCTCGACGCGAGCCAGGCAAAGGGCGCGAGGCTCGCGACGAAGACTGCGGGCTTGTAGAGGAGGCGATAGCGCCGCTCGACATTGAGGCCGAGGAAAGGCCGCGGCGGTGCAGCAGCCGGCGGCGGGCGGGCCGACGACCCCGATCCGCGCGAGGCTGGCCCGGCCGGCTCGGTCATTTCAGTAGTATCGGTGCAGGTCCATGCCGCGGTACATGTCCGCTACCTCCTCGGCATACCCGTTGAACATGAGGGTGGGCTGGCGCTGGTGCAACAGCGGAGCGCCGATCCGGCGCTCGCTGGCCTGGCTCCAACGCGGGTGCGGCACGTCGGGGTTGACGTTGGCGTAGAAGCCGTACTCATTGGGCGTAGCCTGATTCCATGTGTTGGGCGGCTGAGTCTCCGTGAAGCGGATCTTCACGATCGACTTGATGCCCTTGAACCCGTACTTCCAGGGCACGATGAGCCGTAACGGCGCACCGTCCTGATTGGGCAGCTCGCGGCCAAAGAGACCCACCACCATGAGCGTCAAGGGGTTCATGGCCTCATCGATGCGCAGTCCCTCACGATAGGGCCACGGCAGGACGGGGGGCCAGGAGGACTGCCCGGGCATCTGAGTTGGACGGTAGACCGTCTCGAAGGCGACGTATTTGGCCTTCGAGGTGGGCTTGAAGCGCTGCAGCATGCTCGCGAGCGGAATGCCCACCCAGGGAATGACCATGGACCAGGCCTCGACGCAGCGGAAGCGGTAGATGCGCTCCTCGAGGGCATAGGGCTTGAGGAAGTCCTCGAGATGGAAGTTACCGGTGACCTCCGCCTCTCCCTCGACGGCGATGTTCCAGGGGCGGGTGCGAAGCTGATGGGCATGTGCCGCCGGATCGCCCTTGTCGGTGCCGAACTCATAGTAGTTGTTGTAATTCGTGACTTCTTCCCAGGTATTCGGCGTCTCGTCCTGGCCGCTCGCGTGCACCAGCGCATCGACCGACTCACGCGGATTCGGGGCGAAGGAAAGGGCGGCGCCGGCCTGCCCGGGCAGGACCGCCGCCCGGGCGGCGCCGATCGAGGCACCCACCCCCGCGGCGAGCGCCTGGGCGAGGAACGAGCGGCGATTGAAGTAGACCTCAGGCGGTGTGATCTGCGAGGGGGGTATCCGCGGGATTCGTAACGCCATGAAAGTGCCTCCTAGAGGGAATCAGACCGCCCGGGGTGCCCAAGATTCCGGTGCGGTGATTCGGCCCTGGCAGTAAGCGCCACGGCTACGATTCGGATTATAGTACGCATATGAGATATGTCTTCGCTCCGCCGCCGCACGCGGCCGTGCGGATCGTCGGCTCCACCGGGTGGTTTCCAGTACACCGCGTGTACTGTGTCGGGCGCAATTACGCCGAGCATGCACAGGAGATGGGTGCCACCGGTCGCGAGCCGCCGTTCTTTTTCCTGAAGCCGCCCGATGCCGTTCTCTCGGTTGCCGAGGGCGAGACCGGTGTGCTTCGTTACCCCAGTCTCACGCACGACCTGCACCACGAGGTCGAGCTGGTGGTTGCCATGCGCGAAGGCGGCAGCAACCTGACCGCGGCCGATGCGGAGCACTGCATCTACGGCTATGCGGTGGGTCTCGACATGACACGCCGCGACCTGCAGAGCGAGATGAAGAAGCTCGGCCGCCCGTGGTGCATCGCCAAAGGCTTCGATCGCTCGGCACCCGTCGGGGGCATCACCCCGGCGGCGTGGATCGAGGACATCTCGAAGGTCGAGATCACCCTGGACGTCAACGGCATCCGCCGCCAACAGGGTAAAGTAAGCGACCTCATCTGGAAGATTCCGGAGATCATCGTGCATCTCTCGGCGGCCTGGGAGCTCAAGCCTGGAGACCTCATCTTCACCGGCACACCCGCAGGGGTGGGCCCGGTGGATCTCTCCGACCTCATGACCGCCAGCGGCACCGACCTTGCGGAGCTGCGCGTTCGCGTGATGCGCGCCTGATTCTTCGCGCCATGGATACCGAGGAGTTCCGCCGGCTGGGACACGAGGTGGTCGACTGGATTGCCGACTACCGGGAGCGCGCTGCGCGCGGCGAGTTTCCAGTGATGTCTCGCGTGACGCCGGGGGACGTCCGTGCCGCATTACCTGCGACGCCGCCTCTGGAGCCGCAGTCGCTCGATGGTCTGCTCGATGATCTCACGCGCGTCATTCTGCCCGGATGTACGCACTGGCAGGATCCGCGCTTCTTCGCCTGGTTCCCATCCAACAGTTCCCTGTCGGCCGTGCTGGGCGACTTCCTGAGCACGGGGCTGGCACAGCTCGGACTGAACTGGCAGGCGAGCCCGGCACTCACCGAGCTCGAGGAGCTGACCACCGACTGGCTGCGGCAGATGTTGGGCCTGTCGAGCGCCTGGAGTGGAGTGATCCAGGACACGGCATCGACCGCCACCCTGGTGGCCCTAATCTGCGCGCGCGAGCGCACCACTCACTACGGTGCCGCGCGCGGCGGCCTGCAGGCGAGCGAGCGGCCTCTCGTCGTCTACGTCTCGAGTCAAGCCAACAGCTCGGTGGAAAAGGCGGCACTCCTCGCTGGCTTCGGCCGCGAGAACGTACGCAACGTGGCAATCGACGATCGTTACTGTATGAGCGCTGAGGCGCTGCGCGCCGCAGTGACAGCGGATCAAGAAAAGGGACGTGCCCCGTGCGCGGTGGTCGCCACGGTTGGTTCCACAGCGACCACCTCCGTCGATCCCCTCGAGGCAATCGCGGACGTTGCGCGTGCGCACGACCTCTGGCTACACGTCGATGCCGCCATGGCCGGTTCCGCCATGATCCTGCCGGAATGCCGGCCACTCTGGCAGGGAGTCGAGCAGGCGGACTCGCTCGTGTTGAATCCGCACAAATGGTTGGGGGCTTCCTTCGACTGCTCCACGTATTACGTGCGCGATCCGCAGCACCTCGTGCGCGTGATGTCGACCAACCCCAGCTATCTGCGCACCGCCGCGGACGCCAAGGTCAGGAACTTTCGCGACTGGGGAATTCCGCTCGGCCGCCGCTTCCGTGCCTTGAAGCTCTGGCTGCTCATCCGCGAGCAGGGCTTGCACGGGCTGCAGCAACGCCTGCGGCGCGACCTCGAGCACGCCCGCTGGCTCGCCGCGAAAGTCGACGCCGCACCCGACTGGCAGCGAGTGGCGCCCGTGCCATTCCAGACGGTGTGCGTGCGGCACGCGCCACCAGGGCTCACGGGTGAGGCACTCGATGTGCATACACTCGCCTGGGTGAAGCGCATCAATGAGTCCGGTCAAGCCTTCCTGACGCCTGCAGTACTCGGGGATCGTTGGATGGTCAGGGTGTCCTTCGGTGTCGAGGGGACGACGCACGAGCACGTAGTAGCGCTCTGGCGCCAGATGCGCGAAGAGGCGGAACGCCGTATCTGACCATCAGGGCTCGCGCGGCGTCTGAGCGAGCGGCCGGGAGCCGATCACCGGGCGGCAATAGAAACGGCGCCCTTCGGCTCAGGCCCGCAATTCCTGCGCGAGCGCCAGCGCGCAGCGGGCGACCCGCTCACGATCCTCGAGCGAGTGCATCAGCGTATCGCAGAGCTTGCTCGGAAGAGAGAGCCGGCCGGCGAGCGCCGCATCACGCTCATCGAGCACGAAGCCGTCGATGAGATCACGGTAGTGCTCGCAGACCGTGAGCGCGGAGGGCGTGAGTCCGAGCTCACGCATGATCTTCGCGGTGGGACCCTTGACGGCGGCATCGCCGATGAGCGGCGTCACCGCGATCGCCGGAGCGCGGCGGGCGCGAAGCGCCGAGCGCAATCCCGGTATGGCGAGCGCCGGATCGATGCTGAGATAGGGGTTGGAGGGCGCAATGATGATGGCGGTGAGCCGAGGGTCTGCGAGCGAGTCGGCCGCCGCGCTCGCGATTCGTGCGCAGTCGGCGCCGGCATAGCGCAGCTGCGTGACGGCGGGCGCGCAGCGTTCTCTGACGAAATACTCCTGGAAGGCGAGCTCGCCCGCGGCCGTGCCCACCATGGTGCGCACAGGGTCATCACTCATGGGTAGAACTCGGGAAGGGACACCGAAGCGGCGCGCAACCTCTGCAACGATGTCCGTCAGGGTCTCTCCGGCGGCGAGTCGCCGCGTACGCTCGACGTGCAGTGCGAGATCGGCATCTCCCAACCGGAACCATGCCGGGCCGCCGAGGCTCTCCAGCACGCGCATGAACGACCAGGTCTCATCCCGCCGTCCCCAGCCGAGCTCCGTGTTGGCCAGTCCGGCGAGCGTATAGAGGGTGGTGTCGACATCAGGAGAGATGGTGAGGCCCAGATGCTCGAAGTCATCCCCCGTGTTGACGATGATGCGCAGGGCTCCGGCAGGCAACACCCGCTGCAGGCCGAGACAGAGCTTCGCGCCTCCGACTCCGCCCGTGAGTGCCAGCACGAACGCATCAGATGCTCCGTCTCCTTGCGTGCTCAACGGAAGAGATCCTCCTGGAGCGGGCGGATCAGTCGCGCAGCCGGTACGGGAGGCGCAGTGAGCGTCAGGCCGCTGATCAACACCGCAGGCCGGCCCTCGGCGCCTTCGCCCATCAGGAGGCCGGCCGCTGAGGCGAGCTGATCTGCCAGCGCAACCTCCGTGACCTCGAGCTTGCGTCCGTGGCGGTCGGGCTCACCCCGTCTGTCGATCAACGCGGGCAGACCGGCTGCGCCCAGCGCAACGTTGGTTACACCCCGGCGCCATGGCCTGCCGAAACTGTCGCAGATGATCACGCCCACGCGAAATCCGTAACGCTCCATGATGGAGCTGCGCAGCGCCTCGCACGAGCCGTCAGGGTCGCGCGGCAGCAGCAGCACGCGGTCGCTCCCCCCTATGTTGGATCGGTCGATCCCGGCATTCGCCATGACATAGCCGAGCTTGTGTCTCACGATGAGGACGTCGGCCCTGGCGCGCAGGACTTCCACCGATTCCGCAAGGACCAGCTCGACCACACGCGGATCCTTCCGGGTCAGCGCTGCGAGCTCGGCGGCGCGCGCTGAGACCGTCACGCTGTCGAGGCTCGCGTAGCGGCCCTCGGCTTTCGACACCACCTTCTGGGCGATGACCAAAATGTCGTGCTCGCGCGGCCGGGCTCGTAGCCGACGCAGCGCCTCGCCGAGGATGGCGGCAAGATCGTCGCCGGGCTCGACTTCGCCGATATCCGCCAGGGCAGTAAGGGTCAGGGTGTCCAAAGGGGTCGTCCGACGGCGCGTTTCTTTGCCTGGCGTTGCGGCGCAGTTTAGTCTGCGATGCGTCCATTCGCAGTCGCAAGGCGTTTCCATGTCCCGCTTCAAGGCACTACGCGTCGTGCTGGGCCCCACCGGACGCTTCGCCCATCTCGAGTCCGTCACACTCGATGAGCTCACCCCGGGCGAGGTCGTCGTCCGGGTAGCTTACTCGTGCATCAACTACAAAGATGCACTCGCCGTAACGGGCAGAGGCTCGATCGCCCGCGGCTATCCGCGCACGGCCGGCATCGACCTCTCGGGTGTCGTCGAGGCGAGCTCCGACCAGGCCTTTCGGCCCGGGGATCGCGTGCTTGCGACGGGCGCCAATCTGGGCGAGTCTCTGGACGGCGGACTCGCCGAGTACGCGCGGGTCCCGGCCGCAGCACTCGTGCCACTGCCCGCCGGGCTGAGCCTCTTCGAGGCGATGGCCCTCGGCACGGCCGGCTTCACCGCGGCGCTGGCGTTGCGCCGCCTCCTCGAGAATCACCAGCTCCCGGAGCAGGGTCCCATCGCGGTCACGGGGGCGACCGGCGGAGTCGGCGGTATCGCCGTGGGCCTTCTCAAGCGCGCGGGCTTTGCCACCGCCGCCATCACCGGCAAGCCTGATGCCGCCGGCTATCTGCGTGAGCTCGGTGCCGACCAGGTGGTCTCGCGCGCCTCGCTCACGAGCACGGGCAAGCCGCTCGAGACCGCAGTCTGGGGCGGCGCGGTGGACAATCTGGGCGGCGAGACGCTCGGCTATCTCATGCGCACGGTGAAGCCCTGGGGAAACATTGCCTGCGTCGGCCTCGCGCAGTCCCCTGCGCTCAACATCACGGTCATGCCGCTCATCCTGCGGGGCGTGAGCCTCCTCGGCATACACTCCGTCGAGGTACCGAGACCCTGGAAGCTCGCCCTGTGGGAGAAGCTCGCCGGCGAGTGGAAGCCGAGCGGGATCGAGCGGCTCATCGTGCGCGCGGTCATTGGCCTGGAGGAAGTGCCACAGGCATGCGAGGAGCTGCTCGCAGGTGCAGCCCGTGGCCGTTATGTCGTGCGCCTGGGTGGCGACCTTTGACGACTCCCGTACACTAGACCTCGCCGCAGCAGCAGCGGCTCGAAAGGGTAGGGCGGGTCGATCGATGAAGGAGCCTCGCAACGCGTTGGAGGTCGAAGATCTGGCGGTGCGCCTCGGGCGTGCGGACGTCGTGCGGGATGTCTCGTTCAACCTGCCCAAGGCGAGTTGCCTGGCCATCATCGGTCCGAATGGCGCAGGCAAGACGGTGCTGCTGCGAACGCTCATCGGGGCGCTGCCCCATGCCGGCAGAATCACCTGGGCCGCCGATACGGTCCTCGGCTATGTCCCCCAGAAGCTCGACATCGAGCGCGATCTGCCGCTCAACGGCCGGGATTTCCTGCGCGCCAAGGCGGCACTCGCCGGCAGCTCGGGCGCCACGCAGAGCGAGGCGCTGCGTGCGGTCGGGCTCCCCGAGGAAGTGCTCGCGACCTCGATCGGCAACATGTCGGGTGGCCAATTCCAGCGCCTGCTCATTGCCTTCGCGCTCCTCGGCCGCCCCAATGTGCTGCTGCTCGATGAGCCGGCGGCGGGCATCGATGCTCCGGGGCAGGCCCACCTCAATGAGGTGATACACGGACTGCAGGACAGCAGTGCGATGACGGTCCTCCTCGTCTCACACGATCTCAGCGTCGTTTATCAGTACGCGGACTATGTGCTCTGCCTCGGACGGCACGGCACCTGTTTCGGGCCGCCGCGCGCGGCTCTGACCCCCGAGACGCTTTACGAGGTTTACGGCCAGCCGGTGGGATTTCATGTCCACCATCACTCCTGAGCTCGGCTCCGTGGCGCTCTCGGCCCTCATGGCCGTGGCGGCCGGGCTCATCGGCAGCTTCGCCGTCATGCGGCGCATGGTGCTCGCAGCCGACCCCATCTCGCACATCGCTCTGCCGGGCATCGGCATCGCGCTCATGCTGCGCATCAGTCCGCTCTGGGGCGCGCTCGCGCTGCTCCTGCTCGGTGCGGTACTCATCTGGGCGGTGGAACGGCGCGCGCGCATCGCGACCGAGGTGGTGATCGGAGTCACTTTCGCCGTGGCGCTCGCGGTCGGCAGCATCATCACCTCGGGCGATGAGCTCATCGACGCGCTGCTCGGAACACCCGGCACCCTGACGCTGCGCGAGGCGGTACTCGGCGTCGTGGGCTCCCTCGTCGTGATCGCCTTCGTGCTGCGCCAACGCAACGCGCTCGTCGTGCGCCTGATCTCACCGGAGATCGCAATGACCTCCGCGGTCGATGTGGCCCGGCTCGATCTTTATTTCCTGCTCGCGTTCGCGCTCACCATCGGGATCGGACTGCGATTCCTCGGTGTGCTGCTGATGGGCTCCCTCATCATCATCCCGGCGGCGATCGCGCGGCGCTTCGCGCGCAGTCTCGCGGCGATGTTGGTGCTTTCTGCCACCACCGCGGTGGTTTCTACAGCGGCAGGGACTTATGTCGCATCGGTTGCCGGCCGTCCGAGCGGCCCTTTCATCGTCATGACGGCAGGAGGCCTCTTCTTCCTGTCGCTCCTGCACCGGCGGGAAGCCTGACTTCAACGTTGTTGGATTGCAGCCACAGCTGAAGCCAGAGCTTATCGCTGGCTGGCACAGGGTGTGCATTGTGGCCCGTTACGCCTGCGGCCACGATAGGCCGAGGTGATGTGCCGATGCAACGGGAGACAGACTATGACATGGCTCGACTCGGGGATCAGGGCGTTCCTGCTCGCGCAGGGCAGCGCGACACGCTGGCTGCGGGAGGAGCTCGAATCGCTCAAGATCGGCATCCTGCTGACCGACGGCTGCATCGAGGAGCTGGCCCGCGAGGCCGATCAGGCCGCGCGCCAGGCACTTGCCGCTGCGCAGGGTGCGGCCTCGTACGTGGAGTTGCTCCGCGCGCATCTAGCCGTACAGGCAAACTGGGTGCGCCGGTGGACGATGACGGACGAGAAGACGCCCGCGGATGATCCCGCGGCGCAGGCGTTTGTAAGAATTGCGCGCAAATACGCGCTGCCCCGTCCCTGGAAGCTGTCAGATCCGGTCGCTGTGGAGGTAGCGCGGCTGCGGCCGTCCTGGGTGTGGGCCTCTGGCTTTCACGCGCAGACCGCCAGTCACTGATTCGCGCGCCAGGCTGCCACGAGGGCGAGTGCACGCCGGTGCACTTCGCCCGCGGAGTGGCCGGGGCGGTAGAGATCGCCCCCGACACCGACTCCAGCGCAGCCTGCCTGACGCCACGGCGCGAGGGTGGTGGCACCCACACCCCCGACGGCAAACACGGCGACGGCAGGCGGCAAGACATCGCGCAGTGCCTTGAGGTGCGCCGGCCCGTAGGTTGCCGCCGGAAAGAGCTTGAGCATGCCGGCGCCCGCGCCGATCGCGGCGAATGCCTCGGTGGCCGTCGCGAATCCGGGCATCACGGTCAACCCGAGCGCGACGGCCCGCTCGATGACGGCGGGCACGGTGTTGGGTGTTACGATCAGCCCGCCGCCCGCGGCCTGCACCGCATCGACATCGGCAGGGCTCAGGACGGTTCCGGCGCCGCAGAGGCAGCGATCCCCCAGGTTTGCGGTGAGTCGCGAGAGGCTCTCGAGCGGCGAGGGCGAGTTGAGCGGCACTTCGATCGCACCGATGCCCGCCTCCTGAAGCGCCACTCCTACATCGAGCACCTCCTCCGGCCGGATGCCGCGAAGGATCGCGACGAGCGGCAGGATGCCCTCCGGCCAGCGCTGGTGCGAAGGAATCACGGGCGCCATAGCGTGCGCAGCCCCGCGAGCGCGCATTGCTCGCCATCGAGACAGAGAGCGGCGGTGCCCTGGTGGCGCAGCGCCTGCGCGTAGCGTTCATTGAGCATGGCATCGCCGATGAGTACCACCACCCTCGGAGAGGAAAATAGGGGAGCAGCGCCGCGCACGTCCGCTCCAATCACGAGGCCCGAAAGATAAGAGAGTGCCCACGCTGGTGAGCGCTCTTCCAGCAGCTGCCGGCTGCGCACGGCGAAGAGCGCATGCAGGAGGCTCGCGGCTCCGAGGGAGGCAGCGGCTTCGAGGCCGCGATCGAAGCCTTTCCTGTAGTCATCCAGCTCGCCACGCAGGTCCGGGGTCTCAGCTGGAATGCCGGTCCGCATAGTGCGGGTCAGCGTGCTGCCGTCACGCAGGAGCGCGAAGAGCTCACCGGTGAGTGCCGTCAGAAAATCGCGTACGCACCCCTCTTCGAGCCATGCCCATTTGGTGTGGGTGCCCGGGAGGCAGAGAAGATGGCGGCCGGTGCCGAGCTCGGAGTGCAGCACGAGCGCGCCTGCAATCTGAGTCTCCTCGCCCCGCATCACATCCGGGGAGCCGAGACGGCTCACGCAGGAGAGCCCCGCGGCGATGGCCACCGGCGCTCCATCCGCCTCGAACCGCATGGCCGCCTGGCCCAGGGTGCGCAGATCCGCGGGGCAGGGCAGGTACGGGGTCTCCTTCCAGCCGTTACGGGAGCCTGCCATCCCGCAGAGCAGGAGGGGTAGTGGACCATGAGCCTTCCGCCAGCCGGCGATCAGCGGCCGCAGCGTCTCTGCCGCCGGCCCGGACAGCATGCCAATACCAGGCCCCTCGCGCGTCTCGAGGACGCGCTCGTCGAGGCAGAGGGAGAGGCGCAGCCGGGAAGTGCCCCAGTCGCCGGCGATATAGGGCTCAACGCTCATCGAAGTTCCATATGGTACCGTGGCGCCCGCATGCCACAAACGGACATCCCCGCCGCGGCGCCGAGCGCGCCACCTGCGGCCCCACGTCACGAGAAGCTGAATACCCGGGCCGCGAGCGTCGTCGCCCTGGCGGTGCTGTGCAGCCGGGTGCTCGGCCTGATCCGGGATCAGGTGTTCGGGTCGCTCTTCGGCAGCGGGGCGCTCATGGACGCCATCATCGTCGCGTTTCGCATCCCGAACCTGCTGCGCGACCTGTTCGCCGAAGGGGCGCTGTCGACCGCCTTCATCACCATCTTCAGCAAGACGACGGCAGTCGAAGGCGACCGCGCCGCCTGGGCGCTGGCAAACAAGATAGCGACCGCCGCCGCCATCACGGTCGGCTTTCTCGTGCTGATCGGCATCCTCTGCGCGCCCTGGATCGTTGCGGTGCTCGGGTACGGGTTCGACCCGGCCAAGGCGGCGCTCACCGTGACGCTCACCCGGATCATGTACCCCTTCATCCTGCTCGTCTCGCTCGCGGCGCTGGTGATGGGGATGCTCAACGCCAAGAATGTCTTCGGCATCCCGGCAATGGCCTCGAGCTTCTTCAATCTGGGCTCGATCATCGCCGGCGCCGGTATCGGCTGGGCCCTCGATCCGCACTTCGGCGAGCGCGCCACGATCGGACTCGCGATCGGGATCCTGATCGGCGGCGCGATGCAGCTCGGCGTGCAGATCCCGTCGCTCAGGCGACTGGGCTATCGCTTCCGGCCGGACTTCCACTGGCGCGACAAGGGGGTGAAGGCGGTACTACAGCTCATGGGCCCGTCGGTGATCGCGGCCAGCTCCACCCAGGTGAACGTGCTCGTCAATTCGGCGTTCGCCTCGACTCTCGGCAACGGACCGGTCTCCTGGCTGCAGTACTCCTTTCGCCTGATGCAGCTTCCGCTCGGGATCTTCGGCGTCGCGCTCGGCACCGTGTCGCTCCCCTTGCTCGCGCGCCTGGCGGCGGGCGGCAACATCATGGGATTCAGGTCCGAGCTCGCGCGCGGCATGCGGCTCGCCTTTCTCCTGACCATTCCGGCGAGCATCGGGCTCATCATTCTCGCCGAGCCGATCATGTCGGTTCTTTTTCAACACGGACGCTTCAAGGCGCACGATGCGTTCGAGGCCGCCATGGCGCTGCGCTTCTACGCCATAGGCTTGTGCGGGTACGCGGCGCTCAAGGTCCTGGTCAACGCCTTTTATGCGATCGACCGGCGCAAGACTCCCATGTTCGTGAGCTTCGGCGCCGTTGGGCTCAACTTCCTCCTCAACTGGATCTTCACCGTGCGGCTGGGGTGGGGGCACCAGGGGCTCGCGCTCTCGACCGCTTGCATCGCGACGACCAACTTCCTCGTGCTCTATGCGCTGATGCACCGGCACCTGGGAAGGCTCGAGTCGCGCGCCATGCTCTCGCTCCTTCTACGGCTGTCGGTGGCCTCGGCAGTGCTCGCCGGCATCTGCTGGGCGGGCGACCACTTCCTCCTCGCCGGCTGGCGGCTCGAGCGATTCTGGCCGAAAGTGGGCTCGCTCACCGCTGTCATCGTGGCCGGAGCTGGCGCGTTCTTCATCTGCGCGACCGCACTTCGCATCCGCGAGATGCAGGACATAGCGCTCGCGGTGCGGCGCAGGCTTCGCCGCGCGGTGTGAACCCTGCGCCGGTCGCATGGTCTCCCAGGAATCCGAGGAGTTGACATGAGAAAATTGTCAGGATCGAGTCGATCTCTCTACCCCCTTGCAGCGCTGCTCCTGCTCGGGGCTTGGGCCGAAGCGCCGGCACAGAACTACACGGAGCGCTATTACGAGCCGCAGACCCACGTGCACTGGCATCTGGACACGGGCTACGCTGCGACGACCGGCCAGATCAGCGACTTTCTGCAGGGTGGCTGGACGATCGGCGGCGGCTTCTCCTGGCAGCCGGACTTCAGCTCGCCGTTTGCGCTGCGGGCGGACATCAATTACAGCCGCTTCCAGGCCACGCGCCAGCTGATCGGGGTCAATGAGGCGTTCGACCAGACGGAGATCGACGATGGCTTCGGCGAGATCGTCGACCTCGCAGTCGATGGCGAGTATCGGATACCGCTGAGCCCCTACGTTACCGCCTTCGCAATGGCGGGTGCCGGCGTTGCGCACCGGCGCATAGCGCTCACGCAGACCGTCGCGTTCGACGGATTCGTCTGTGATCCCTTCTTCGGGTTCTGCGAGTCCGGGTTCGTGCCGGGGGATGTCGTGGTCGCGAGCGACAACACCACCCGGTTCGCCTGGAATGCCGGGCTTGGGCTCGACTTCGCGCTCGGCAACGGATCGACCTTCTTCGTCGAGGCGCGCTTCACCCGCATGCAGACGCCGCAGCCGACGGACTTCGTCCCGATCCGCGTGGGCCTCGAGTTTTGATCGATTACAATACCGGCCGGTTGCGCAGCTGGGAGGCTTCCCATGAACGCCGGCAGTGTCTGCAAACGCGGAGTGGTGACCGTCACACCGACCGATGACCTCATCGCGGCGGCGCATCTGATGCGCGAGAAGCACGTGGGGTTTCTGATCGTATCGGAGAAGGCGCAGCACACCGGAAAGCGCGTGGTGGGTGTCCTCACGGATCGCGACATCGTGGTGGCTGTGCTCGCGCAGGAAGTGGACGCCCACGCGCTCAAGGTGGGCGATGTGATGACGCGGGACCCGCTCCTCATCGAGGAGGGGCAGTCGATCGAGGCGGTGCTGCATCACATGCACGAAGCCGGCGTGCGCCGTGTCCCGGTGGTGGACCGGTCCGGCGCGCTCAGCGGCGTCCTCTCCATCGATGACGTGTTGGAGAGCATCGCGGAGCAGCTCATCAACATCGCCGGCTCCATCCGCAACGAGCAGCGCATGGAGCGCGCGGTGCGGCAGTAGGGGCGGCCACGAGGATGAGCGGGGAGGCATCCAGACTCTGGCTCGAATCGGCCCTGCTGCCCGGCGGATGGGCCCGGCACGTGCGCATCACCGGGCAGGACGGCAACATCCTTTCCGTCGAGGCGGACGTCGACCCCGCTGACGGCGATGAGCGGCACGCCGTTGGAATCCCCGGGCTGCCCAACCTCCACAGCCACGCTTTTCAACGTGCCATCGCGGGGCTCACGGAGCGTCGCGGCCCCACGGCGGACAGCTTCTGGACCTGGCGCGAGCTCATGTACCGGTTCGTCGAGCGGATGGACCCGGATCAGCTCGAGGCGATCACGGCGCTGGCATTCGCGGAGATGCTCGAGGCCGGTTTTACGCGCGTCGGCGAGTTTCACTACCTGCATCAGGACAAATCCGGCCTGCCGTTCGCCGACCCCGGCGAGCTCTGCGGGCGTGTGGCCGCCGCTGCCGCCGAGTCCGGCATCGCCCTCACGCTGTTGCCGACTTTTTATGCCCATGGCGGCTTCGGCTCACTCGAGCCGAGCCCGCGCCAGTGCCGTTTCGTGACGGATCTCGAGCGCTTCGCGCGCATCATCGACGCCGGCCGCAAGCTCACCCGGCAGCTCCCGGGCGGCAATGTGGGCATCGCACCCCATAGCCTGCGCGCCGTAGCGCCGGAGGAGTTGCCCGCGGTCGTGGCGCTTGCGGCCGGAGGCCCGGTCCACATTCATATCGCCGAGCAGATTCGCGAAGTCGAGGACTGTGTTGCCTGGTGCGGACGACGTCCGATCGAGCATCTATTCGAAACGACTACGGTCGATGACAAGTGGTGCCTCGTGCATGCCACCCATGCAACGCAGGAGGAGCTGCAGCGCATCGCGGCAGCGGGTGCCGTGGTCGGCCTCTGTCCCATCACCGAGGCGAGTCTCGGGGACGGGGTCTTTCCGGCGCCGGAGCTCGGGGCCCTGCGCGGCCGGCTCGGGATCGGCACCGACTCCAACGTTCTCATCGATGCCGCCGCGGAGCTGCGGGTGCTCGAGTATTCCCAGCGGCTGACGCGCCGTGCCCGCAACGTGCTCGCGGGCGATTCGGGCCATTCGACCGGGAGGAGCCTCTTCGATGCCGCGCTCGCAGGCGGCACCCAGGCGCTTCGTGGAGAAGGCCTGCATGAGCCGGTCGGCCTCGTCTCAGGCGCCTCGCTCGATCTGGTGAGTCTCGATGCGCAGCACCCCGCGCTCATCGAACGCCGCGAGGACGAGATTCTCGACAGCTGGATATTTGCTGGCGGACGGGCTGTCGTCGATTGCGTCTGGCGTGCAGGAGAGAAGGTCGTGAGCGCAGGACGTCATCGCCAGCGTGACGCCATCGTCGCGCGCTACCAGCGAGCCGTGAAGGCGCTGCTCGGCTGAGCCTATTGCAGCCCGGGTCGTTGCGAGCTATAGCTGCCTTCCCGGCTTAAAGGGCCCGGGAGAGGGGAAGCACGCTGATGAACAAGATCGCCGGTGTACTCCTGGCCGCGGCCGGCGCGGTCGCCCTGGGCGGAATTGCTCTTCACCGCCACGAGCCAATCAATGCGCTCTGGATCGTCACGGCCGCTGTGTGCATCTATGCGCTCGGTTATCGGTTCTACGCCGCGTGGGTTGCCGCACGTGTGCTCGCCGTCGACCCAACGCGGGCCACGCCAGCGGAACGGCATGACAACGGGCGCGACTTCGTACCTACCCATCGATGGATAGCGTTTGGCCATCATTTCGCAGCCATTGCAGGCCCGGGTCCCCTCGTCGGGCCGACGCTCGCGGCCCAGTTCGGCTACCTGCCCGGGACGCTCTGGATACTCGTCGGTGCCGTATTGGGCGGCTGCGTACAGGACATGACCATCCTGTTGCTCTCCACCCGTCGCGACGGCCGCAGCCTCGGTCAGATGGCGCGCGATGAGCTGGGTCCACTCGGGGGCTTTGCGGCGCTCATCGGCACGCTCCTCATCATGATCCTGCTCATCGCGGTGCTGGGCCTCGTGGTCGTCAACGCGATGAAACACAGCCCCTGGTCCACGGCGACCATCTTCGCCACCATACCGGTCGCGATCCTCGTCGGACTGCATCTGCGGCGCCTGCGTCCGGGACGGATCCTCGAAGCCTCGCTGATCGGCGTTGCCCTCATGCTGCTCGCGGTGTTGGGTGGAGGTTGGGTCGACGGCCATGCGCTGCTGCGGGGCCTGTTCGACTGGTCGAGCCTGCCGCTCGCGGGCTTCGTGATCGGCTACGGTTGGATCGCGGCCATCCTGCCGGTATGGTTGCTCCTCGCGCCCCGCGACTACCTCTCGACGTTTCTCAAGCTCGGCACCGTGGCGCTCCTTGCCGTCGCCATCGTGCTGCTGCACCCGCAGATCCGGATGCCCGCACTGACTTCCTTCGTCGACGGCCATGGGCCGATCTTCGGCGGCAAGATATTCCCGTTCGTCTTCATCACCATCGCCTGCGGCGCGGTTTCCGGCTTCCACGCGTTGGTGGCGAGCGGCACGACGCCGAAGCTCATCGCGAGCGAGGCGGACGTGCGGCTCATCGGCTACGGCAGCATGATGCTCGAGTCCTTCGTCGCCATCATGGCGATGATCGCCGCGACGCTGCTCGATCCCGGGGTGTTCTTCGCCATCAACACCGGTGCGGGCATCGTGGGTGCTGCGCCGGCCGCGGCCGTACACACGATCTCGGGCTGGGGATTTCCGGTCACGGTCGAGCAGATGCAGACCCTCGCGCATGAGATGGGCGAGAGCACACTCTTTGCGCGCACGGGCGGTGCGCCATCGCTCGCCGTCGGGATGGCCAGCATCTTCGGCAACACCTTCGGGCGGGGATTGCTCAGCGTGTGGTACCACTTTGCCATCATGTTCGAGGCGGTGTTCATCCTGAGCACGCTCGATGCCGGCACGCGCGTCGGGCGGTTCATGCTCCAGGACCTGCTCGGGCATGTCTATGCGCCGTTGGGGCGCACCTCCTGGTACCCGTCCGTTCTCTTCTCGAGCACCCTCATCGTCGCCGGCTGGGGCTACTTCCTCTACGTCGGGGTGATCGATCCCAACGGCGGAGTCAACATCCTCTGGCCGCTCTTCGGCATCGCCAACCAGATGCTCGCGGCGATCGCGCTCTCGGTCGCAACCGGGATCCTCGTGAAGTCGGGTAAGGCGCGCTATGCGGCCGTCACCCTGGTGCCGCTCGGCTGGCTGGCGATCGTGACCACGGTTGCCGCGTGGCAGAAGATCGTGAGCACCGACCCGCGAATCGGACTGCTCGCCGCCGCTCATGAGCTCTCGGCCCACCTCGCGGCCGGGACACTGCCGGCACAGGCCGCAGCGACGGCGCCGCAGCTCATCTTCAATCAACGCCTCGATGCCTGGCTCACCGGGCTCTTCACGGCCGTTCTCTGGCTCGTCATTCTCGACATGGGGCGGGTGTGCCTGCGCAAGCTGCGCGGCCTGCCGGTGGCGGCAACTTCCGAAGCGCCTTATCAGGCGGCGCGCCTGCAGCCTTTCGCGCTCCCGGCCCGCCTGCCGCAGGAGGGCAGCACCTGATGCTGTCGCGGCCCATCCTGCGGGCGCTTGCGAAGGCCGTGGCCGCCGTCATCGCCTGGCTGCGCGCGGTCTCGGGCGATGATGCCTACGAGCGGTACCTGACACACCAGGCGCGCGCCCACGAAGGGCCGCCCCTGGACCGGCGGACGTTCTACGAGGAGCGCGAGCAGCGCAAGTGGAGCGGCGTCAGCCGCTGCTGCTGAGCGCTTTCAGGGCGCGGAAACCGCCCGGAAAAGGGTCGGCGAATCCTGGTAGAATTCGCCGCTTTTAGCCAAGCGCCGGGCCCGGCCCAAAGCTAAGGACTTCCATGCCACTCAAGATCATGATCCTCGGGGCGAACGGCTTCATCGGCAGCGCCCTCACCAGTGCCATTCTCCGCGATCGCGATTGGGAGGTCTACGGCATCGACCTCTCGGACAACAAGCTCGGCGACCTGCCGAAGAACGACCGCTTTCACTTCGTCGAGGGTGACATCACCATCAACAGGGAGTGGGTCGAGTACCACGTCAAGAAGTGCGATGCGGTCGTCCCGCTGGTCGCCATCGCCAATCCGGCGCAGTACGTCACCCATCCGCTCAGGGTCTTCGAGCTCGATTTCGAGGCCAACCTCTCCGTCGTGCGCCACTGCGTCAAGTACGGCAAGCGGCTGATCTTCCCGTCGACCTCCGAGATCTATGGCATGTCGCCCGATGCGGTGCTCGATGAGGAGACGAGCCCGCTCGTCTATGGCCCGATCGAGAAGCAGCGTTGGATCTACGCGGCCTCGAAGCAGCTCCTCGACCGCGTCATTTACGCGTACGGCGTGCGCGACAATCTCGATTACACCCTGTTCCGGCCATTCAACTTCATCGGTCCCAACCTCGACAACGTGGAGGAGCCCAAGGAGGGAAGCTCCCGCGTCTTCACCCAGTTCCTGTCGAACGTGCTCTACCGCCGGCCGATCAAGCTGGTCGACGGCGGCCGACAGAAGCGCTCCTTCACCTTCATCGACGATGCGATCGAGTGTCTGCTCACCATCCTCGAGAACTCCCAGGGGCGCGCTTCGCGGCGCATCTTCAACATCGGCAATCCGGCCAACTGTGTCTCGATCCGCGATCTCGCCGAGCGCACCATCCGCATCGCGCAGGAGTTCCCGGTGCTGCGCGA
>Ga0070741_10004989_pt1 | contig 30245 bp, 19 predicted proteins | sample Coa_R1_4_FD_66440 | JGI IMG/M metagenome (GOLD analysis project Ga0070741, IMG submission 66440) | Surface soil microbial communities from Centralia Pennsylvania, which are recovering from an underground coalmine fire - Coalmine... | ecosystem: Environmental > Terrestrial > Soil > Unclassified ... | reverse complement strand
GTCCAGGTGATCGCCGACGGCCAGGGCACCGCCTGGGCGGTCGGCGTGCGCGACTGCTCGGTGCAGCGGCGCAACCAGAAGATCATCGAGGAATCGGCCTCGCCGGTACTCAGCCCTGACCAGGCCGCGGAACTGAAGGCCTCCGCCGAGCGGCTCGCGGTCTCGGTGGGCTACTGCGGAGCGGCGACCGTCGAGTTCCTGTACCACCCGGGCGAGAAGCTGTTCGCGTTCCTCGAGGTCAACACCCGGCTCCAGGTCGAGCACCCGATCACCGAGACGACCAACGGCATCGACCTGGTCAAGCTCCAGCTGCACGTGGCCTCCGGCGGCAAGCTGAGCGGCGAGCGGCCGGTCGAGCGCGGGCACGCGATCGAGGCGCGGCTCAACGCCGAGGACCCCGACCGCGACTTCGCGCCCTCCCCCGGCCGGATCGCGCGGCTCGACCTGCCCGCCGGGCCGGGCATCCGGGTCGACACCGGGGTCAGCGAAGGGGACACCATCCCGGCCGACTTCGACTCGATGATCGCGAAGATCATCGCCTACGGCCGCGATCGCGAGGAGGCCCTCGGCAGGCTGCGCCGGGCGATGACCGAGACCACGGTCATCATCGAGGGCGGCGCGACGAACAAGAGCTTCGTGCTCGACCTGCTCGACCAGCCGGACGTGGTCGGCGCCACCGCGGACACCGGCTGGATCGACCGCGTCCGCGCCGCAGGCGGCCTCGTCACGCACCGGCACTCCGGGGTCGCGCTGGCCGCCGCCGCCATCGAGGCTTATGAGGAAGAGGAGCGGGTCGAGCGGCAGCGGCTGCTGTCGACCGCGTTCGGCGGGCGGCCGCAGGTGCAGCACAAGAGCGGCCGGCCGCTGGATCTGAAGCTGCGCGGAGCCACCTACCGCGTCAAGGTCGCGCGTATCGGGGCGCACCGCTTCCGGGTCGGCATCGACACCGGCGCCGGCCCGCAGGCGCAGACCGCGGACGTCGAGCTGGACCGGTTCGACGAGCACACCGGCCAGATCGTCGTCAACGGCGCCCGGTTCCGGCTGGTCACCGACACGCACGGACCCACCCACTTCGTCGAGGTGGACGGGGTCGCGCACCGGGTCAGCCGCGACGAGGGCGGCGTCATGCGCTCCCCGGCCCCCGCGCTCGTGGTCGCGACGCCGCTGGCGGTCGGCGCCGAGGTCGAGGCGGGCGCGCCGGTCCTGGTGCTGGAGAGCATGAAGATGGAGACGGTGCTGCGGGCACCGTTCCGCGCGCGGCTCAAGGAATGCGCGGTGACGGTAGGCAGCCAGGTCGAGACCGGCGCGCCGCTGCTGCGGCTGGAGCCGCTGGCCGACGAGGGCGACGCCGCGGCGCAGACCGCCGTCGCGAGCGAGGCGGTCGAGCTCGAACTGCCCGCCGGGACGTCCGCGGTGCCGGCCGGCGAGCGGATCCGCCGCGGGGTCCAGGATCTGCGCAGCCTCCTGCTCGGCTTCGACGTGGACCCGCACGACGAGCACCGGGTGCTCGCCGACTACCTGGCCGCCCGCGCCGAGCTGGCCGCCGCGGGGCAGCGCCCGCTCGCCGAGGAGATCGAGCTGCTGTCCGTGTTCGCCGATCTCAGCGAGCTGAGCCGCAACCGGCCGGTAGGCGAGGAGCGCAGCGGCGACAGCCACGTGCACAGCGCGCGCGAGCACTTCCACACCTACCTGCAGAGCCTTGATGTCGACCGCGCCGGGCTGCCGGCCTCGTTCCAGGCGAAGCTGGCCAAGGCGCTCGGGCACTACGGCGTCACCGCGCTGGACCGCACGCCGGAGCTGGAAGGGGCGGTGTTCCGGATCTTCCTGGCGCTGCAGCGCGGCACGTCCGACGCCACCGTGGTGGTGACGCTGCTGCGCGAGTGGCTGCGCGAGGCGCCGCCCGGCGAGGCGTTGCGCGAGCCCGTGGGCCTCGCCCTTGAGCGGCTGATCGCCGCCACCCAGGTCCGCTTCCCGGTGGTGGCCGACCTCGCCCGCGGGATCGTGTTCGCCTGGCTCGGCCAGCCGCTGCTGCGCCGCAACCGGGCCCGCGTCTACGTCGAGATCCGCAAGCACCTGCACTACCTCGACGAGAACCCGGACGCCCCGGACCGCGCCGAGCACATCGCCGCGATGGTCGGCAGCACCGAGCCGCTGGTGCGGCTGCTCGGCCAGCGGCTCGGCCGCGACGGCTTCGACCACGCGCCGATGCTGGAGGTGCTGACCCGCCGCTACTACGGCAACAAGGGGCTGGTGCACGTCCGCACGATCGACGCGTCCGGCTGCCGGTTCGTGGTCGCCGAACGCGCCGGGTCCCGGCTGGTGTCCACCGCCATCGGCTTCGACGCGCTGCCCGACGCGCTGCGCGGGTTGGCCGAGGTCGCGAGCGCAGCCGCCGACGAGGTCGACGCGGACGTGTACCTCGCCTGGGAGAAGCAGCCGGAGGGCTTCGACGCGATGGCCGCCGCGCTGCACGAGGTCCTCAACGCGCAGCCGTTGCCGAGCCAGGTCCGCAGGGTCACCATGACGGTCGCGGGCAGCGGCCGCGCGGTGATGCACCATCACTTCACCTTCCGGCCTTCGGGTTCGGAAGCGGGGATGAGCGAGGAGCGGCTGATCCGCGGCCTGCACCCGTACATCGCGCAGCGGATGCAGCTGGAGCGGCTGCGCAACTTCGACTTGACCCGGCTGCCCTCCTCGGACGAAGAGGTCTACCTCTTCCGGTGCGTCGCGAAGGACGACCCGGCGGACGACAGGCTGGTCGCGTTCGCGCAGGTGCGTGACCTGACCGAGCTGCGCGATCACGACGGCCGGCTGGTCGCGCTGCCCACGGCGGAGGACACCATGGCCGCCTGTCTCGACTCGATCCGCCGCGCGCAATCGCGGCGTCCGGAGAAGAACCGGTTCTCCACCAACCGGATCGTGCTCTACGTGTGGCCGCCGAGCACGATCACCCGTGCCGAGCTGGACACGATCGCCGCGCGCGTGCTGCCGACCACCGCGGGGGCCGGGCTCGAGGAGATCCTGCTGATCGGCCGGCAGCAGGACCCGGAGACCGGGGCGTTGGAGAAGGTCGCGATGCGCGTCTCCTTCGACGTCGCCGGCGGCAGCCAGCTGACCATCGGCGAGCCCTCGGACGAACTGATCGAGCCGCTGGACGCGTACCGGCAGAAGGTGCTGCGTGCGGCCAGTCGCAACACGGTCTACCCGTACGAGCTGACCGCGATGCTCGGCAGGTTCGCCGAGTACGACCTCGATGACGCCCACGAACTGGTCCCGGTGGACCGGCCGAAGGGGCTGAACAAGGCGGCGATCGTCGCCGGCGTGGTCACCACGCCGACCCAGCTGCACCCCGAGGGCGTCACCCGGGTCGCGCTGCTGGGGGACCCGACCAAGTCGCTCGGCGCGCTCTCCGAGCCCGAGTGCCGGCGCGTGATCGCGGCCCTGGACCTGGCCGAGCGCATGCGGGTGCCGCTGGAGTGGTACGCGCTGTCGGCCGGAGCCCGCATCTCGATGCAGTCCGGCACCGAGAACATGGACTGGGTCGCCGCCGCGCTCAAGCGCATCGTGCAGTTCACCCAGGACGGCGGCGAGATCAACATCGTGGTGGCCGGCATCAACGTCGGCGCGCAGCCCTACTGGAACGCCGAAGCCACGATGCTCATGCACACCAAGGGCATCCTGGTGATGACCCCCGACTCCGCGATGGTGCTGACCGGCAAACACTCCCTGGACTTCTCCGGCGGCGTCTCAGCCGAGGACAACTTCGGCATCGGCGGCTACGACCGCGTCATGGGCCCCAACGGCCAAGCCCAGTACTGGGCGCCGAACCTGACCGCCGCGCGCGATGTGCTCATGGCGCACTACGAGCACACCTATGTGGCCCCCGGCGAACCGGGCCCGCGGCGCGCGACCACCAGCGACCCGTTCGACCGCGACGTCTCCAGCTACCCGCACGCCGTCGAGGGCAGCGACTTCACCACCGTCGGACAGATCTTCTCCGCGACCGCGAACCCGGACCGCAAGAAGGCCTTCGACATCCGCACCGTCATGCGCGCCCTGGCCGACCAGGACCACCTGGTGCTCGAACGCTGGGCCGGCATGGCCGACGCGGACACCGCCGCGGTGCAGGACGTACACCTGGGCGGCATGCCGGCCTGCCTGCTGGGCATCGAGTCGCGGCCGGTGCCGCGCCGCGGCTTCCCGCCCACCGACGGACCCGACACCTACACCGCCGGCACCCTCTTCCCCCAGTCCTCCAAGAAGGCGGCCCGCGCGATCAACGCCGCCAGCGGCAACCGGCCGCTGGTGGTGCTGGCCAACCTCTCCGGCTTCGACGGCTCCCCCGAATCCATGCGCAAGCTCCAACTGGAGTACGGCGCGGAGATCGGCCGCGCGATCGTCAACTTCCGCGGCCCGATCGTGTTCTGCGTGATCTCCCGCTACCACGGCGGCGCGTTCGTGGTCTTCTCCAAAGCCCTGAACCCGAACATGACCGTGCTCGCCATCGACGGCTCCTTCGCCTCCGTGCTCGGCGGCGCCCCCGCCGCCGCCGTGGTCTTCTCCGGCGAGGTCAACACCCGCACCGCCAACGACCCGCGCCTACGCGAGCTGGAGACCCGCATCACCGCCGCCACCGGCGCCGAACGCGCCGCACTGACCGCGGAGCTGGACGAGCTGCGCGCGAGCGTGCGCGCGGAGAAGCTCAGCGAAGTGGCCGCCGAGTTCGACCACGTACACGACATCCGGCGCGCTGTCGAAGTCGGCTCGGTCGACGCCGTCATCCAAGCCTCCGAACTGCGGCCCCGGATCATCGGGATCCTCGAGCGCAGGCGCGAGGCAGCAGCCTGAGACGGAAAGTCCCGTGCGCCCGATCCGGGAAGTTTTGTCACAAGCGGCTCCAGGTAACGGTTATCTCAAATCCTGTTATGCGGAAAGGCTGGCGATAACGCCTTAGCGCAGGTTGGCGACGCCTCCCGCCTGCGTCTTCTCCGCGATTGCCGAACACTGGGCACGTTGAGAGAACCCGCCGCGCCACGCGGACTTCATCATTTCTCTTGCTCTGTCGTGATCCGCGGCCGGCCGCGACCGCCGCCGTGCCGCAGCCGACACGGCTTCACCGTTCTCGACCGGGAGGCACAGGCTTTCGCCAAAGCAGAGAATCCGCCGGCGCGCGCCTTCAACCTCGCGCCGCCCGCCGGGTCGGCATCCTCATACAATCAGCCTCCTGAGACGCCGGGCCGGTCCCGCCTCGGCGGGTGACTCGCCAGCGGTAAGCGTCTCGTCAGCGGGACGGCGTAAAACTACTATCCGAAGTAGACGGAACGAGCGCGCTCCCACACCACCGCGCAGTACGGGAGCGCCCTCAACCAGGGAATGGACCAGCAGCGTGGCCGAGCCGAATCTCGTCGCCTTCCACAAGACGTCGACGTGGCCCACGGTGCCACATTACGTGGCACTCAATCACAGTCGACGTAGTCTGATACGCCTGCTGGGCGACCGTCCGGATGCCGCGGGACTGCTGGTGTGGGCCTGCCACGGGATCGACATGTTAGACCTCGTACGCCACCTCACGGCGAACTGCCACAGGGCGGAAGCGGTCCTCACCGGACGCCTGCGGACCACGCCGGAGACGGCGCGGCCCGATCAGCTCAGCCTGCCCGAGCTGCTGGAGGAGTGGGAGCGCAGCGGAAGTGTGGTGGAGCGCGCCCTACGCAGCGCGCACGGCCAGGCCGGCGCGCTGCTGGTGATGGACAGCTTCACGCACGAGCTCTACGCCCGGCGCACGCTCGGCTCCCCGGAGCCTGGCTGCCATCCGGCGATGCCGGCCTCCTTCGACGTGGTGGTCGGCGGGGCCGGCGCGGTGGTGGGCAGGCTGGCGCTGCCGGCCATCCGGTTCGTCACGGACGGCGCGACCTGGATCGTCGGCCACGGAGAGCCTGCCGTGTCGGTGGAGGCCAAGCCCATGGACTTGTACCGTTCGCTGGTCGGTCAGCTGACGCTGCGTGAGATCCGGCGGCTGGACTGGTCGGCGGACCCGGAACCGTGGCTCCGGGTGTTCTCCTGGGGTCCCTTCTTCCCGCCGGACGAGCCTGAAGTCGCGGAAGACTGATACGCAGGGGGCGTCTTAGCCGGGCCGGCGCGGGTGTTCGGAAGCGGTTCTCGGTTCAGTGCGGATCGAAACCGCTCACGGAGCTTCAATGCCAAGCGGTACCGGAATTCAGCGTCGGCCTGCCGTGGCGCCGACGGGAATACGCCGGCAGCCGGGCACGCCCCAGTTGTCGAGCTCTGGCAGCGCCAACAGGATCGGCAGGTCCAGGACCGTGGCACGGCGCAGGCAGATGTCCTGCTTCACGATAGTGGTGTGCGGCTGCACGGTGACCTCGTCGCCGGCCCCGAGGAACCGCGGGCGCCGGGCCCACGGCCGCGGGTCCACTTCCCCCACGCCGACCGCGGCAGCGCGGACGTACCAGGTCCCCCGCGGCACACCGGTCAGCGTGTAGGGGCCGGAGCCGTCGAGGACGGCGCAGGCCACCGGCACGCCCTCGATCACCGGGCTGGAGAACAGTCCGACATAGGTCCGGGTCGGGCCGCCCTCCTCCGGGACTTCCACGGTCCCGCTGACCTCGCCGACCCGGCCGGTGACCAGCGGCCGAGCGCGGCCAGCCAGCGAGTGCCCGCCCATCATCGACTTGGCCCGGTACCGGCCCGGCGAGGCGCCGACGCTGCGGCTGAACCGGCTGGTGAAGGTGCCCAGGCTGTTGTAGCCGACCATGTAGGCGATGTCGGTGACGCTCATCGGGGTCTGCAGCAGCAGGTTTTTGGCCTTGAACAGGCGGATCGCGGACAGGAAGCGGCCGGGCGAGGTTCCCGTCATCGACCGGAAGACCCGGGAGAAGTAGAACTTACTAAGGATCGCGGTGTCCGCGATCTCGTCCAGCGACAACGGCTCGTTGTACCGGATCCACATCGTGGCAATGGCGTGCTCAATGGCGAGCTGGGTCAAGTCCATCGTTTTCGGCATCTCCCGTGTCAGGCGGCGACGCGCCGGCTCAGCGTTCCCCGCGTCCCCGCACCGTTCTGCGACGTCGACGATCGGCCGACCGTGCGAGGCCCCCCTGGGATGCCCGAAAGATCCCTGCGCGCAGGCATGAGCCACGACTACTCGGTGCGCTGCGCGCAATAGCTCCGCACGCGTCTGAGTATCAGGGCTCTGGCGAATCTCCAGCTTCTCCGTCATTGCCCACCTGACGATCCGTAGACCTCCACTCGCGGTCCGCTACCGGCGCAGGCCCGCCAGCCGCTCGCCCGAGGTGAAAGTCGGGTTTCCGCTGCTGCACACCGCGTCCGCGGCGAAGCGAACCCACGCCGATGCGCGCACTGCCGCAGACACCTACCGCGCCCGCACCCGGTATTCATCGGTCGCCGACGGGTCGGCTCGAAGAAATCGAGCCGCGGCAGCGGATGCGGCGCCCGACGCGCTTGACGGGCGCCGGACGGTGACCGCGCGGCGCGCCGTCCGCGCAGCTTGGGAGAAGTCGCGGCCCACCCCGTCCGCCTACGCTCGCGGGGAATCGCCCTGTTTTCCCCTACAGCTCGCTGAGGAGTCTGCGATGCCCGAGGCATTCAAGACGCCGCCGGGACTGGCCGTCCAGGCCGGCACCGTGCCCCTGCTCGTGGCGGCCGCAGCCGCCGCCGAACGCCACGGCCTGCCGGCGCTGTGGTCGAGCGAGTTCTACGACCGCTCGGCGGTGGTGACGCTCGCGGCGCTGGCCGGTGCCACGAGCCGGGTCCGGCTCGGATCGTCGATCGCGTGGGCGTTCGGCCGCACGCCGGTCACCGTCGCCACCGACTTCCGCTCGCTCGACCAGCTCGCGCCCGGCCGGGTGAGCCTCGGGCTCGGCCCGGGCAATCCGCAGGTCGTCGCCGAGTGGCACGGTCTGGACGAACCGCGGCCCGCGGCGCGGCTGGCGGAACTCGTCACGCTGATCCGCGAGATCTGGGCGGTGCACGAGCGGCCCGTGGCGCATGACGGGACCTTCTACCGGTGCATCTTGCCGGCCGATCCGACGCTGCCGCCGCTGGCCGGCTCGGGCCCGCCGATCCTGCTGGCCGGTGGACGGTCGGCGATGACGCGGGTGGCCGGGGCGGTGGCGGACGGCCTGATCGGCATGCCGGTGGCCAGTCCCGATTTCGTCGCGCAGGTGATCCGGCCGACGCTGGCCGAGGGCGCCGCGCGGACGGGCCGGGGCGGCGCTGTACCGATCACCGGCATGACGATCTGCGCGATCGCCGACACGACGGCGCGGGCCCGGGCCGTGGCCGCGATGCAGCTCGCCGTCTTCATCGTCCGCCGCTCCTGCGCGGAGCTGGTGGCCTTCCACGGCTTCGAGCGCGAGGTCGCCGCCGTCGGCGAGGCGGCCGCGCGCCGGGACTTCCCGGCGATGGCCGCTGCCATCCCGGATCGGATGCTGGACCTGCTGACGGTCTACGGCACGCCGGAAGAGGCCCGGCAGCGGTACCGCGAGGTGTTCGACGGAGTCTACGAGGAATCCCTGCTGTTCGCCTCCGGTAAGGGCCGACCGTCGGCCGGGTTCCAGGATGAGATAGCAGCGGTCTGCGAAACCTTCGCCACGGTATGACGGTATGACCGCGTGAGGGCGCGACAGTCTGACGGTCCTTCGGATCGACGGCCGGGGTGCTTCCCGTCGAGGCGGGAAGCACCCCGGCCGTCGCGTTGCCGTGGAACTTCTATTTGCGCACCTGAAGGTGCCCGCCGAGCAGGTACTGCCCCACGGTTTCGTAGTGCGAGTGGGAAAGCGCCAGATGCTTGGTGACCGAGTGCACATCCCGGAAGCACCGCTCCAGCCGGCTGGTGGCGTACAGCGACGTGGACCCGGCAAGGGTGTATGCGGTGTCCACGGCCGCCATCGCGTTCTCGGCGAGGGTGGCGGACGCGAGCCGGATCAGAGCACTGACGCTCTCGTCGCCGCTGCCGCCGCCGGACTCCAACATGCGGGCGGCATCGTGGAGCACGACTCGGGAGGAGTGCACCATCATCTCGGCGCGGCCCAGCCGGTCCTGCACCACGCCGCTGTCGGCCAGCGCGACGGTGCCGCTGGCCGGGACCTTGCCCGCGGCCATCTCCTTGAACGCCTCCAGCGCCTCGGCGGCGATACCGAGCGCGACCGGCGCGGTGCTCATCGGCCCGAAGTCGAAGTAGCTCACCGGGTAGCCGCGCTCGGGGCGCTGTGGCGGCGTGCCACCCATCTGACTCTTGCGAACGCCCAGTTCGTCGGGGACGAAAAGCTCGTCGACGGAGTAGTGGTTGCTGCCGGTACCGCGTAGCCCGACGGTGTACCACGTGTCCCGGATCACCGCTTTGGAGGCTGGGACGAAGAGCATCGCGATGTCGGGTCCCGTCTCAGTCACCACGGGCACGCCCCCGTGGGTGACCAGCGCGGTGCACAGCAGCCAGTCGGCGTGCGCGGAGCCGCTCGCCATCGCCCAGTCGCCCTTGAGCAAGTAGCCGCCGGCCACCGGTTCGGCCCGGCCCGAGGGTTTGACCCCGCCGACGACAAAACCGCTGCTGCCGGCGAACAGCTCGTACGAGGACTGAACCGGCAGATAGTCCGAAAGGCGCCCGATCGCGCCCTGGACGCCGATCTGCCAGGCCACCGATGCGTCGACGCGCGCCAACTCCTCGAGCACGGCCATGCCGGTGGTGATCCCGACCTGGCCGCCGCCGAACGCCTTGGAGATCCACATCCGGGTGAAGCCGAGTTCGCGCAGCGCCTCGAACACCTCGTCCGGCATCCGCCGGTCGCGTTCGGCGATGTCCCGGGTCTGCATGAGCAGGGGTGTCACGCGCTCCACGCGTGCGACCCAGTCCGCCTGCTCGTCGGTCAGCGGCGCCTGTGGCAGCCGCGGTCGGTCGATGAGCTCGGTCATAGCAGGTAGGCCTCCCTTTCCCGCACTGTGGCCGCACAGTCTTCGCCCGGCCGCGGTCGGCGGCGGCGCGTCGGAATGCGCCGCGGGCCGGCGGCTGCGCGCCGTCGCGGAAGCCTGCGGCCAGGGTCTGAGTCCAGCGTCGCAGCCGGTCGTATCGGGGTCTTCTCCCTGCGTGCCCGGCGGATCGCGCTGAACGGTCAGGTGCATTGGCGGGTGGCGTACACAGCGGCGTGGGCCGGCCCCGGCGGGGTCGGCCCACGCGTTGGCAGCGGTGACGGGTTAAGCCGTCAGATCCACGTCCTCGGTTTCGAAGATCACGCTGCGGATCTTGTCGGGACCGGCGAGGTTCGCCACGTCACGCGCCGCCGCGCCGCCCTCGGGCGAGGCGAAGGAGTCCTTGAGCGCGGCCATGTCGTCGAACTCGAGCGTCGAGATGAAGTGGTAGGGCTCGCCGCGCACCGGAGAGACCTCGCGGCTGAGCTTGAGGCTGCGCAGGTGCGGCAGAGCCTTGATGAGCGGGATGTGGTGTTCGCGGTAGTACCGGTCGAACGCCTCCGGGTCGTCGGGCGTCTCGAAAAGCACCATGTAGCGGACCATATCTTGTTCTCCCTCTCAGACCATCGAGCAGTTGTGGTATGCCTTGACCTGCCAGGCGCCGTCCCGTTCGGCGAGCACCCAGGTCGCCCGGCGCAGGCGCTCGGGCGCGACGTCCGGCTCGTCGGGGTTGCGGTAACCGCTCAGGCTGACCACGATCGCGGCGTCGTTGCCGACCTTGCTGAAGACCTCGGGCTGGTCCACGCCGACGGTGCCCTTCAGCGGACCGGCGAAACCCGCGGCCATGTAGGCGCGGATCTCGTCGCGGCTTCGGTGCAGGACGCCGCCGGGCAGTACGACGGACGCGTCATCGGCGTAACAGTCGGTGAAAGCATCGGCGTCGTTGTCGGCCCACGCCTGCATGGCGCGCCGCACGACCGCGTACGCGGTCTCCTGCTCGGCTGAGAGCGTGATGGTGTCAGACATCGCCTTCCTCGTTTTCTCGGGTGTTGCTGCTAGATCTTGGACGGCCGATCGGCTGCTTATGCGTTATTCGGCTGCGCTGCCGGCTGAGCGGCGATCGCCGCGCGGCGTCGTGCTTGCACCACGGCGCGCGACAACGAGGCCGCGGCGAAGGTGCCGACCACCGCCGTGGTGGCGAGCCCCGCGGTCAGGGTGACGGCCAGCGCGGACGCCGAGGGGTGCGGGCCGCTATGCCTGGCAAGGGAAAGGAACACGCTGCCGAAGACAGCGACCCCGGTGACGGAGCCGAGCTGCAGGGTCGTGGTGAGCAGTCCGCTGGCGTCCCCGGCGCGCTTGAGCGGGACGTCGACGAGGGACAGCGCCATCACAGGGCTCATCGTCAAGCCCTGTCCGACTCCGGCGAAGGCTAGGGCGACGTACAGCAGCGTCCCGGCGCCGCCGCCGCGCACCGCCAGGGCCAGGCCGAGGTATCCGAGGACGCACAGCGTCATCGCGGACGGCGGGATCAAGTGCTGAAGCCGCGCAGGGATGCGGCGCCAGTAGTACGCGGCGAGCCCGGTCGTCCCGGACAGGGCGATGTAAGTCAGGCCCGTGCGAAGGGCGCTGTATCCGAGGCCGTCCTGCAGGTGCAGGGTGACGATGAACAGCACGCCGCCGTAGGTCAGCGCCATGCAGAACAGGGTGCTGATTCCGGACCCGAGGCCGTTCGAGCGCAGCACGTCCAGCGCCAGGAGCGGGTCGCCGCCGGAGTCCGCCACCCGGCGCTCGATCCGCACGAACAGCGCCGCCAGCAGCACCCCGACGACGATGGACACAAAGGTCCAGGCCGGCCAGGACTCCTCGTGGCCCAGGATCAGCGGCAGCACGATCAGGAACACCGAGGCAGTGGCGGTGATCAGCCCCACGACGTCGAGTTTGCGGCTCGCCACCGGAGTGTCGGCCGGCACATAGCGCGGCACCGCCAGCGCGAGCAGAACGCCGATCGGCACGTTGACCAGGAATACCGGCCGCCAGGACGAGCCGAACAGGTTCGCGCTCACCAGCACGCCGCCGACCACCATGCCGACCACTGCGCCGCTGCACAGCACGACGCCGTAGGTAGACAGGGCCTTCGTGCGGGCCTCTCCGGTGAACAGGGTCTGGATGACGCTGATGATCTGCGGCACCATGACGGCCGCGCCACCGCCCTGGATGAACCGGAACGCGATCAGCAGCGCGGTGTCCGGCGCGAAGCCGCAGCCGAGTGAGGCGAGGGTGAACACGATGACGCCGGTCTGGAACATCCGCCGCCGGCCGAACAGGTCGCCTAGGCGCGCGCCGGTGATCAGCAGCATGGCGTAGGCGACGACGTAGCCGCCGACGACCATCTGCAGCGAGGCGCCCGAGGCCTTCAGATCTGTGCCGATGGCGGGCATGGCGACGTTCACCACGAAGCTGTCGAGCAGCCCCATGAACTGGCCGAGCAGGAGTACGGCCAACGTCATCCCGGTGCCCCGCTTCGGCGGGTCCAGCGCGTTGGCCGGTCCGCCCTCCATCGCCAGCCTGCTCATATGCGTCTCTCCATCCGGTCGCTGCGTGGTCACCGATATATACTCGGCGTAGCGAGGGATCTCATCGGTCGTGAAGGGGAACGTCCCGATGCCTGTTCGGACCGCTGAAGACTTCCAGAGCGAGACCAGCCGTTTCCGCACCGAACTGCTACTGCACTGCTACCAGATGCTCGGCAGCGTGCACGACGCCGAGGACCAGGTCCAGGAGACGATGCTGCGGGCCTGGCGCGCCTTCGACCGGTTCGACCACCGGCGCGCCTCGATGCGCACCTGGCTGCACCGCATCGCCACGAACGCTTGCCTGACCGCGCTGGAGCACCGGGCCCGCCGGCCGCTTCCGTCCGGGCTGGCCGAGCGGGGCCTGGACCCGGAGGGACCGCTGATCCACGGCGGCGACACGGTCTGGCTCCAGCCGCTGCCGGACGCCCGGCTCGGCGCCGGGCAAGGCGATCCCGCGGCGGTGCTGCTCGGGAAGGGCCGGGTGCGGCTGGCGTTGGTGGCCGCCATGCAGCTGCTGCCGGCGCGCCAGCGCGCGGCGCTGATCCTGCGCGAGGTCCTGGACTGGCCGGTGCCCGAGATCGCGCAGGTGCTGGAGACCTCGACGGCCGCGGTCAACAGCGCCCTGCAACGCGCCCGCGCCCGGCTGGCCGAAGTCGGCATCGACGAGGGCGAGATCACCGAGCCGGCCGACCCGCAGCGCAGGGCTCTGCTGGACCAATACATCGAGGCCTTCGAGCGGGCCGACGTCCCCGGCCTGGCCAAGCTGCTGACCGAGGACGCGCTGCTCGAGATGCCGCCGTACCTCAACTGGTACCTCGGCCGCGACGACTACGCGGGCTTCATCGCCCGGGTCTTCGACCGGCGGGGCACGCGCTGGCGGATGACTCCGCTCGCCGCGAACGGACAGCTCGGTGTCGCCGCGTATCTGTGCGCCGAGGGAGACGAGGTGCACCGCCTGCACACGATCCAGCTGTTCAGCTTCACCGAGGCGGGCGTAAGCCGGAACGTGACCTTCGCCGAGCCGGAGGTGTTCGCCCTCTTCGACATTCCACAGGCGCTTGAGATGGAAAGCCGCTGACCGCGGCCCGGCCGAGGCCGCGGCAGGGCCATTTGGAAGAAGTCCCGCCGACGGCGGCTGATTAACATCGAGTCATGCGTCCCGCGATTTCCATCCCGGTGCACTTCCCCGACGGTTTCGACCCGGTCGCCATGCGCCGCTTCCTGGCCCGGGCCGAAGAACTCGACTTCCACAGCGCCTGGGTCGGTGAACAGGTGCTCGGCTCCATGCCACATCTCGGCTCCGCGGAGCTGCTGAGCTACGCGGCGGCGTGCACGGAGCGCATCAGGCTCGGCGTCGCCATGCTGGTCACGTCCGTGCACACTCCGGTGCACCTTGCCAAGACGCTGAGCACCGTGGACCAGCTCAGCGGAGGCCGCCTCGACGTCGGGGTCGCGCTCGGCGTGCGCGCCACCATGTTCTCCGCGTTCCAGGTCGACCCGGCGACCCGAGTCAGCCGGTTCACCGAGGGACTGCGGCTGATGCGCGCCTGCTGGACCGAGTCCAAGATCGACTTCGACGGGCGATTCTGGCAGCTGAGCGGCGCGCAGATGGAGCCGAAGCCGCTGCAGAAGCCGGGCCCGCCGATCTGGTTCGGCGGCAGCAGCCCGGCCGCGGTCCGCCGCGCCGCCCGGCTCGGGGACGCCTTCATGGGCGCCGGATCGCAAACCTCTGAGCAGTTCGCGACCCAGGTGCGGGTGCTGCGCGAGGCGCTGGTCGAGGAGGGCCGGGACCCGCATACCTTCCCCATCGGCAAGCGCATTTACGTCGCCGTGGACGACAACCCCGAGCATGCCCGCGCCGCCGTCGGCGCCGGCCTTGACCGGATGTATCGATACTGGGGCCTGGTCGGCGACACGATCGCGCCGGTGGCCGTGTACGGCACTGCCGAACAAGTCACTGAGAAGCTTCGCGAGGTGGCCGACGCCGGAGCCGACCTGCTGCTGCTCAACCCGCTGGACGACGACGAAGTCCAGATGGAGCGGCTGGCCGCCGAGGTGATTCCGGCGCTGGCCTGAACCGGGCTGATCGGCGTTTTCACGCATCAGGCCGCGCCCTCGACTGGGGGCGCGGCCTGATGCGCGGTCGCCGCGACCGTCAGCCGAACGGCGTGGGATTGACGATCCGGCGCCGGATCCGCTCCAGGATCGGGCCGTCCACCTCGCTGGCCGCCTTGGCCTCGATCCACTCCGGGTCGCTCATGTACGCGGCCCACTTCTGCGCCATCTCGGCGTAGGTCTCCCACTGCAGCATGTAGACGAGTTCGTTGTTGCTGTTCTCCCCGAGCTCGGTCACCGACATGAACACCAGATTCATGTCGTGCTTGGTGAACAAGGGCAGGACCACTTCGTTGTTCCGCTTGATCAGGGCTGTCATTCGGCCCGGGACGGTCGTGTACTCGCGGATCTCGTAGAACATAGCGTCGTCTCCTCCTGCGTGGTCGCCCTGGCGCCGGACGCCTCTGTCCGGCCATTACATCGCCGCTGCGCTGCCGACGGCTTCTCCGACAGTGCTCACCGTGCGCGACCGCGCGGATCGACGGGCTGACGACCGATGAGCCACGGGCGGCCGCAAGGTATGTATCCGTGACCGCCCGATCCCGTGCCCAGTGCGGGCCGCCTACAGCCGCGAAGGAGCACCATGACCAGCACGACGCAGAACGCGCCGTTGCGTCTGCCGTTCGACCGACCCAACGTCCTCGACATATCGCCGCTGTACTCCGCGCTGCAGCGGCAGAGCCCGCTGACGCCGGTCATCACCCCGGCCGGGGATCCGGCGTGGCTCGTCACCACCTACGCCGAGGCCCGGCAGATCTTCGCCGACCCGCGGTTCGGCGAGTCGCATCCCGACCCCGCCAGCGCGCCGCGCATGGCCGGTTCAGCGGTCATGGGCGGGCCCACCGGCGATTACGAGACCGAGGAACGCGAGCACGACCGGTGGCGCAGACTGCTGATGCCGGCGTTCTCCATGCCGCGCATGCGTAGGCTGACCGGACGGATCGAGACGCTGACGGCAGGCTTGCTGGACAACATGCAGGCCGCGCACGACCTGGCTCCCGACCAGCCGGTGAACCTGCACGAATCCCTCTCGTTCCCGCTGCCGGTGCTGGTGATCTGCGAGCTGCTCGGCGTGCCGTACTCAGACGCCCGCTACTTCGGCGCCCTGACCGACCGCATCACCACGTTCGACTCGGCGAGCGACTCACAGGCCGCCATGGCCGAGTTCCAGGAGTACACCGGCCGGCTCGCGGCGGCCAAGCGGCTCGAGCCCGGACCCGACGTCATCTCCGACATCGTCGCCGCCCAGGCCGAGGACCCGACGTTCACCGACGAGCACCTGGCCTACCTGGCCGCGCGGCTGCTCTTCGCCGGCCACGAGACCACCGCCAACCGCATCGACTACGGCACGCTGTTCCTGCTCAGCGACCCGCAGCTGCGCGCTTGGTTCGCGCAGGATCCGGAGGGCCGGGTGAACAGCGTGGTCGAGGAGATCCTGCGGATGGCCGCGCCCAGCGGCGTCGGCCTGCTGCGCTACGCGCGCGAGGATGTCGAGATCGCCGGGGTGAAGGTGGCGCGCGGCGAGGCCGTGCTCATCTCGGCCGCGGCCGCCAATCGCGACGAATCAGTGTTCGCCGACCCCGACACCTTCAACCCAGAGCGCAAGCCCAACGTGCATCTGGCGTTCGGCCACGGCATCCACGCCTGCATCGGCGCCGCCCTCGGCCGCACCGAATTGCGCGTGGTGTTTCCGGCGCTGTTCCGCCGCTTCCCGGGCCTGCGGCTGGCCACCGAGTTCGAGACGCTGCGGCCGCGTACCAACCGCCTCACCGGCGGCGTGGACAACCTGCCGGTCACCTGGTGACCGGCAGGCTCCACATTGCTCACAGAATGAAGTCGCGCCAATCGACGGGGGCGTCCAGACGCCGGTAGGCGCCCGCGTAGAACAGCAGCGCGTCTTCGTCGGGGCCGCGGCCGAGGCCGACGATCTCGCCGAGGAATATCGAGTGGTCTCCCCCGTCGTGCACGGCGGCGAGGGTGCACTCGAACCAGGCGAGCGCGTCGGGCAGCACCTGGCAGCCGGTGCGCGGACCGGCGATGCTGTATACGGGTTCGAACTCGGCACGGCCGCGCGGCCGGTTGCGGTCGGCGAAGTATCTGGCCACCCGCTCCTGCCGGTTGGACAGGACGGAGACCGCGAACGTCCGGTGCCGCAGGATCGCCTCGTGCATCGCGGCGTCGCGCAGCACGCAGATCAGGATCATGGGCGGGTCCAGCGACACCGAAGTGAACGAGTTCGCCGTCATGCCGTGCGGCTCGTCGCGGCCGGCGGTCACGACCGTGATCCCGGTCGCGAACCGCCCGAAGATCCGGCGCAGCTCCCGCGGCGCGACCGCACTGTCGGCCGGAAGGCCGGCCGTCATGTCCTCGGCCGTGGTCATCGCCGGTCAGCTCCCCGCGGCCAGCGCCCTGGCCAGGACCGGGGACCCCGCCGGCCGGGCGCCGTGGTTGGTGAAGCGGCTCAGGGCCCGGCGCAGCGGTTCCGGCACCGGGGTCGGCCGGGTGTCGGTGTTCGGCCCGCGCATGCAGGCCACCCGCTGCCGGCCTCGGGCCACCAGGTCCTCGAGCCCCTCGCGCAGCCGAACATAGTCGAAGGCGAACTCGATCTGAGTCTGGGTCAGGTCCTCAAGGCGCATCCGGATGGACAGTTCGTCGAACGCGGTGATCTCGGAGAGGAACTCGCAGTCCACCTTGAGGGTGAACAGCTTCAGGTCGCCCTGGATGTCGGAGACCACCTGCGGCGCGTGCTCGCGCAGGAACATCTCCCGGCAACGGCCCTGCCAGCGCAGGTAGTTGACGTAGTACACGTTCCCGACCAGGTTGGTCTCCTCGAAGCCGACCAGGTGCCGATACTCGTAGTAGTCCTTGATCCCGTTCATGCTGCCTCGTTCCCGTCGATGCCAGTCGAGATGGTGAACACGACCGGTCCGGCGACGCCGTGCACGGTGGTCGCGAACGACGCGATCCGCCGCCCGCCGCCGCGCAGCGCCGCCCACGGCCCGGAACCGGCCCCGGCCGAGACCGGCAGCGTGTCCGCGGTCAGGGCCGGGCGGGCTTGCCCGGCCTTCCTCAGGCACTCGATGGCGCCCCAGACCCGGGTGGCCGCGACCGCGTAGTCCTCACCGCGCTCGGCGGCGAGCGTGCTGGCCAGTGCGGCTCCGTCGGCACCGAGCAGGTCTGCCCACTCGGCCGCGCCGCGCGCCGTCACGACCTCGACGTCGCACTCCGCCGGGCGGTCGCCCGGCAGGGCCACCGCGAAGGTGAGCCCGGCGCCGTGCGAGGAAGAGACCTGATGGCCCTCGACCCACGGCCGCCCGTCCGACCGGTGGCCTACCGCGGTGGGCCGGCCAAGCGCCCAACTGACGGCGTGCTCGGTGCGTCGGCGGCGGACCGCGAGCGCGGAGCCGTTCGCCTCGGCCGGGTCCGGGACGACCGAGTCGGGGACCACCACGGTGCGCAGACCGCCGTGGCCGAGCACTGGTTCGACGTTGCGCTCCAGATAGGGGGTGAGCAACGCCGGCTGCCAGGGACCGGTCCCGTCCTGCTTGCGCACCGCCTGCAGGGTCAGCCCGTCCCAGCGTTCGACAAGAGCGCCCGTGTCGATGCGGACTTCGAGGTCGTATACATACGTGTCACCGTCGCGTGACCGTTCCGCCGCGTGCAAGGTCACCTCGGCCAGGGACCGTACCGCACTCGGGTCGGCCAGCCACAGCCGCTCGACCGAGGCCGGAAGCAGCGTGGCGTCCGGCACGCAGCACTGGATCGAGTGCATCTGCGCGTCCCGGGTCCCGGGGTCGGCCAGCACGAGGTCAGCCGGGTGAAAGGAGCCGAACCAGTCGGTGCGCGCGGCGTTCGAGATCCGGGCGACGCAGCCGCGCGCCGCCAGGCTGCGGTACCCGAGCAGGCGCTGGAAGCGGTCGCCCTGGAAGAGCACCGGACCGTACAGGTCGGTGGCCGGGTCCAACGGGACCGTGGAATCAGCATCCTGGTTTACCGATGCCGGCTGCGTCGATCCGGCGGGCGGCTCGGAGCCGTAACGCAGTGTCGCGCGGAAGTGGTCGGCCTGGAAGCCGGTCTCGCTTGAGCGCAGCACGGCGCGCACCGCGTCCGGGCCGTCGGCGAGGACCGCGACCCGCAGCGTGGTCCGGCCGTCGACCGGTACCACGATCGGCCGGAGGAACTCCATGTTCTCCATGGCCGGAGCGGCGGTCCGCCCGGTCAGCGCGGCGGCGGCCTGGCTCATCGCCTCCATGCCGAGCACCGCCGGGAAGAGCAGGTCGCCGTCCAGGAGGTGGTCGCCGAGGTACAGGTCGTCGGCCGGTGACAAGTCGGCGTCGACCACCAGTTCGACGCCGGCGTAGTGGACGCGGGGCCGCTCGAGGAACCGGCCGAGGGGCAGGTCGCGCTGTTCCAGGGTGATGGTGTCCAGGCCTTCGGCGCGTCCGGTCACGACCACCGTGCCGGGCGTCGCCGGGTCCGCGAGCAGGGCCTTGAGGATGGCGACGCCTTCGGCCACCGGGATCGGGGTGATCCCGTCGCGCATCAGGGCCTCCAGCACCCCGAGCTTGTCCCCCATCCCGGCCCCGGACCAGACCGACCACTCCAGCGCCACGCACCGGCAGCCGGGGTTCTCCTCGCCGTAGCGGCGGGTGAGCTCGGTCATCCAGTCGTTGGCCGTGGCGTAGTCGCCCTCGCCGCGCAGGCCGGCCCGGCCGATGATGCTGCCGAAGGTGACCAGCAGCCGCACCGGGTCAGCAGCCACCGCGGTGAGCACCGCTTGCAGACCGTCCAGCTTCGGGGCCAGAGTGCGGCGGAAGGTGGCCTCGTCCAGGTCGACCAGCGAGCGCGGCTCGTTGCGACCGGCGCCGTGCAGCACGGCAGTGACCGGGCCGAGGGTGCGCCTGATCTCCTCAACCGCGTCCTTGACCTCGTCGGCGGCGGTGACGTCGGCGCGGACGTAGCGGAACGAGATCCCGCGGGCGCGCAGCCGTTCCAGGTTCATCGCCAGCTCCGGGTCCTGGGCCGGGTCCGAGCGGCCGAGCAGGGCCAGCCCGGCGCCGGTGTCCTGGACCAGGGCCGCCGCGGATTCGGCGGTGATGCCCTTGCCGCCGCCGGTGGCCAGCAGCACGTCTTCCGGGCCGAATATGGGCCCCGGGCCGGACGACCCGCCCGACCGGCCGGTGACGGGCAGCGGCCGCAGCACCGGACGGGTCCGCGCGCCCCCCACGTCATAGCAGACCTCTGCGAAGCCGTCCGTGGCCGCGGCGTCGGCGGTGATCCGGCTCGCCGTCTCGGCGATCCGGTCGGCCGGCAGCCCGTCGGGATCGGGCAGCACGACGACCGTCGTGGTCACCGCCGGGGCCTCCAGGTGCAGGGTCTTGGCGATGCCCGCCGCGCCCCGGCGCCCGCCGACGGCCACGAATCGCACAGGCGCTTGCCGCACCCGCGAGAGCGCGGCGCGAACCGCGGAAATCATCAGGTCGGCGTGTTCCTCGTCGGCCTCGGTCGGCAGGCACAGCAGAACGCCGTCACCGATGCCTGCGATGCGCAGCGCGTCCCGCAGCGGCTCGGCCAGCTGGTGCCCGGGGGTGGCGAACAGCTCCCAGTCCGCCGCCGGCTGCCGGAGCACGACCGGTGGTGCGGGGTCGGCGGGTAGCTGCTCCACCGAGAAGGCCCGGACCCACGGCGCGACGCCGGCCACCTGCTCGGCGGCGCCGTCGTCGGCCAGCGCGGTGGCGGCCAGGCCGTCCAACATCTCGGCCAGTTCCGCCAGGGTCGAGGTCGCGTAGGCCGAGGTCGCGAGGACGGCGGTGACGCCGAGCTCTTTGGCAGCCTGGGTGACGATCTGGCCGACGGTGATCGAGCTCAAGTGCAGCTCGTCGATCGGATTGCTGTCCGGGCGCACGGCGTCGAGCGGCAGTTCGGCCCGCTCGGCGGCCAGGCTGCGCAGGACAGAGAGTGCGTCGGCCGCGTCGGCCGGGCCTTCGTCCGCGGTGGCGCCGACGGTTTCAGCACCGCGGGCGGCAGCAGCGCCGAGGGCATCCGTCCGGCGGGCCGCGGACGGCTCCGCGAGTGCCGCCTTGACCACCGCGAAGTCGCCCTCGGGCGCGGCCTCGCACGGGCTGGCCAGAAACACGAACTCCTTGTCCAGCGGCAGCGGTTTGACGAAACGGTCGCGAAAGAGCTCGCGGTGCTCGATCTGGGCGCCGAGCGCGTACGCCATGGCGACCGCTTGGAAGAGCCCGGCGAGCGACATGCTGTCGGACTCGATGGACACCGCCGGCGTCGCCGGAGCGATCTCTGCGGCCAGCCCGCGCAGGATCCGCCCAGGGCCGACCTCGATCAGGGCGTCGCACTCCCGGGCCAGTTCAGCCACCGCCTGGTGGAACCGCACCGGGTCGAGCACCTGCCGGGTGAACAGCTGCGCTACGTCGGTGTCTGCGGGCAGGGCGGCGCCGGTGACCGTGGACATCACGGTGCGCTCCAACGGCCGGAACTCCTGCGCGGCCAGGTGTCGCGCGAACCGCTCTGCGGCCGGGGCGACCGCCTCGGAGTGGAAGGCGTGCGAGACGTTGATCCGAGTCGCGGTGAGCCCGCGCCCCTGCGCCGCGGCCATCACCCGCTCCACGGCCTCGGCCGGACCGCTGACCACAGTCTGCGCCGGGCTGTTGTAGCCGGCGATGCCCACGGGCTGCCCGGTCAGCAGCGGCTCGACCTCGGCGGCCGAGGCCGCGATCCCGGCCATCGCGCCGCCGCCGGCGGAAGCGGCCTCCATCACCCGGCCGCGCTCGGCGGCCAGTGCCAGCAGCTCCGACTCGGTCATGGCGCCGGCCCAGTGCAGCGCGGTGAGCTCGCCGAGGCTGTGGCCGGTTGCGCCGGACGCGGTGACGCCGAGCGCCGAGAGCACGCGCAGGGCCGCTGCGGAGCCCGCGACGATGCGCGGCTGCGCCACCGCGGTGGCGACCTGGTCGCCGTCGGTCGGCAGGCCGAGGTTCTGGTAGAGCTCATCCACCGTCGCGAACCGGCGGCGCAGCGCCCCGCCGTCGGCCCGGCGCCCGGCGCCCTGGCCGGGGAACAGGAATCCGAGGCGCGGCGCGCGGCCGACCGCGCCGAGGAACACCCCGCCGGCCAGATCGAGCGCCTGGCGCGCACCGGAGTCCAGCAGGGAGAGCAGGCGGCCGAGCCTCTCCTCGGCCTGTTCCGGGGAGGCGGCAACAATGGCCGCGCGCAGTGGCCGTGCGGCCGGCTCCTCGGACAGCTGCCCGGAGAGCGTCGCGGCCAGGTCGCCGAGCTCGGCGTAGGACAGCCGGGGGACGAAGCCGGCCAGCTGGGCCACGCGGCCGCGCAGCTCGGCCACGCCGGCCGCGTCGAGCAGCAGGATCTCGCAGTCCTGACGCGAGCGCACCAGGCGTCGCACGGTGGTGCCGACGTCGCGGCGGCGGGCGCCGTCGGCGTGCTCGACCACCAGGTGCGCGTTGATCCCGCCGAAGCCCATGGAGGAGACGCCGGCCCGGATCGGCGCGCCGGCCGGCCACAGCTCGGCGCTGTCCGGCACGTGCAACACTGCGTCGTCGCGCAGCAGCACCGGATGCGGGTCCTGATGCCCGGTAGCCGGCGGGATGACCTGGTGCCGGACCGCCAGCACGGCCTTGATCAGGCCGGCCACGCCGGCCGCACCCTTGGTGTGGCCGAAGTTGCCCTTGACGGTGCTGATCGCGACCGTACCCGCGCTCGGGCCGGCGGCGTCACGGCGGGCGCCGCTGATCGCCTCAAGCTCGGTGGCGTCGCCGACCGCGGTGCCGGTGCCGTGGCCCTCGAAGTAGCGGACGGTCTCGACGCCGAAGCCCGCGGTGGCGTAGGCGCGACCGATCGCGCGTCGGTGGCCGGAGGCTTCCGGGCGGGTGATGCCGCCCTTTCCGTCAGAGCTCTGCCCCCAGCCGGCGATGGTTGCGTAGCGGAACCGGCCCTGCGCCACGGCGTCCTCGTCGCGCATCAGCACCAGCATGCCGCAGCCCTCGCCGGGCCAGAAGCCGTTGGAGCCCTTGTCGTACACCTTCATTGTGGAGGTGGCCAGCGCCCCGGTCTTGGCGAAGCCGACGACCTCGAAGGGGTCGATGCTCAGGTCCACGCCGCCGGCCACCGCGGCGTCGATCTGGCCGGTCGCCAGGGCGGTGCAGGCGGTCGCGACGGACAGCAGCGAGGAGGAGCACGCGCCGTCGACGGTGTAACCGCCGCCGCCGAAGTCGAAGTAGTTACACACGCGGCCCGAGATGGTGTTGGCCAGGCCGCCGGCCAGGCTGTCCTCGTCGATCGGCGGGAACGGGGCCTTGTAGCGAGCCTCGAGCGCGGCCAGGAAGTCCCCGAGCGCCGCGTCGTCCCAGCCCTGCTCGCGCAGCGCGGCGCCGACGGTGCGCTCGACGTAAGGCCAGCGCAGCCGCATCAGGTTGGCGCGGCTGAACTCTCCAGTCAGAGTGTTGCCGATGACGACCGCGGTAGCCGCCTTGGGCAGGCCGTCACCGCTCGGGAAGCCGGCGTCCTGCAGCGCCCGGGCGACAGTGTCCAACGCCAGCCAGTGCGTCATGTCGGTGGACCGGAACGTGCTGCCGCCGATGCGGTAGCCGACCCGGTCGAATTCGAACCCTTCCAGGACCGCGGCCATGCGCGTGTAATGGCGGTCGGGCGCGGCCGGATCGGCCGAGTAGTAGTCCTGGGCCCGCATCCGCTCGTCCGGCAGGCGGCGGAAGGCCCGCCGCCCGGCCAGCACGTTGCGCCACAGCTCGTCGGGAGTGCTGGCATCGGGGTACCGCAGGGCGATCCCGACCACAGCGATCCGAGTGCCGTTCATCCCGCCACCCCCTCCTTTCCGGGACGGGCCGCCGTGGTGTGGTGTGCGTTCGGCAACACCGTGGTCTCCCTCCGTGGGCGTCAATGCCGTTCGTCAATGCGCCGGGGTTCCCGGGAGGTCGCGACGGACGTGGTCCCGTCGTCCCGGCAAAGACCCTTGGATGGAACGAGTATTCGTCGCGATACGCGGCACCTGCTTCTCCGGCCGTGCCCTGCGCTCCGGCCGGCGAACTGGGCACGTTGGAAGAAACGACGACGTCACGGCGGGCTCAGAATGTCTCTTGCTCGTCGGCGGCCACTGGCAGATCAGGGCACGACAGCAGTCCGGCACTGCATCCCTCGACCAGGAAGTACGGGCTTCACGATGGGCGGAGTTTCCGAAGGGGACCGCGCGGGACGGGGCTTCGAGCATCCGGCCGCGTTCTGGCTCGGCACGCTGGCCTGCTCGGTCGGGGTGCTGCTGCACCTGCCGATGTACTACAGCGCCCGCGACATGGGGTACCGGATGGCCGGAATGCATCCGGACGTCTCCATGGTCGTGGGTATGGCGCTGATCCTGCTCGGCCTGCCGCTGGTGCTCTACGGGGTGCTTCCGCGGCGCAGCGGTGAGATCAAGCTGTTGGCGGCCGGGATCCGGGTGCGGCCGCTGGACGAAGCGCCGCTGCAGGCCCGGCATATCGTACTGCTCGCGGTGATGACCATCGCGATCACCATCGACGTCATGAAGCCGGCCACGCTGTCCTTCATCGCCCCGGGCGTCGCGCACGAATACCACCTGCTGCCGGCGGACAAGCACAGCCACACGCCGGTCGCCTGGCTGCCGCTGTTCGGCATCGCAGGGACCGTGCTCGGTTCCTGGCTGTGGGGATCGCTCGGCGACCGCATCGGACGGCGCTCGTCCATCCTGTTCGCGGGTGTACTGTTCGTGTCGACGTCGATCTGCGGCACCATGCCCAGCTTCGGCTGGAACCTGTTCATGTGCTTCCTGATGGGGATCGGCGCCGGCGGGATGCTGCCGGTGGCCTTCGCCCTGCTGTCCGAGACGATGCCGGCCCGGCATCGCGGATGGGCGCTGGTCTTGATCGGCGGCGACGTGGCCGGCGCGTATCTACTGGTCAGCTGGCTGTCCGCGCGGCTGACGCCGCATTACAGCTGGCGCATCCTTTGGCTGATCGGCCTGCCGACCGGCCTACTGCTGATCGCCCTGAACCGTTGGGTACCGGAATCGCCGCGCTACCTTCTCAGCCGCGGCCGGACCGCGGAGGCGGAGGCCGTCATGGCGCGGTACGGCGCGCGGGCCGAGCAGATTCCGGCGGACGATGACGGGCCGGACGTCGCGGTCGCGGCAGACCGCGGCTCCATCCTCGAGATCGTGCGCCGGCCGCTGATCGGAGCCAGCACCGCGATCGCACTGCTCGGGGCCGGGGTGGGGCTGGTTACCTTCGGGTTCCAGCAATGGGTGCCCACTAACATCCAGCACCTGGGTTATACCGCCGTAGCCTCCGACTACGTCGTGCGCAACGCGGCGCTGATCGGGCTTCCGCTCACGGTCCTGTCGGCCTGGATGTACGGGGTCTGGGGCAGCCGCCGCACGATCATCGCGTTCTGCCTTGCGACCGCCGCGGCGCTGGCCGGATTCGTCGTGGCCGGCAACTCGCTGGCGCACGACAGGCTGCTGCTGTCGCTGCTGCTCGTCGTCCCGCTGTCCGGGACCAGCTCACTGGCGGCGCTGGCCGCCGGATACGCCGCGGAGGTCTACCCGACCCGGATCCGTACACGAGGCACCGGCCTGGCAGCGGGGATGACCAAACTGGGCGGGGTGCTGATCCTCGGAGTAGTCGTCGCCCGTTCCGCGGTGCCGTCCATCGCGCAGACCGCCGTGATCGGCGCCGTGCCGCTCGCGGCCGCGATGCTGGCGTTCTGGCGGGTGGGGGCCGAGACGAAAGGTCTGGGCCTCGAAGTCATCACGGGCGAGGAACCTGTCGCCGTGGCCTGATTACCGCGGTCGCGTCTACTGTCTCAGTCACGCCCGCAATCTCACGCGCGTCTACCGTCTCAGGCCTCTCACGCCGTCTCACCCTCGAACAGCGCCCCGGAGGCGCGCAACACCCTGTCGGCGATCTGGATCGAGCGCCGCATCGAGGCCCAGGCGCGCGCGCTTTCGTCGCCGTTGCCCACGATGAGGCTGTGCACCTGTGCGTCGAAGCACGCGTCGGCGTCGTAGGGCGGGAACAGGTAGCCGCCGAGTTCGAGAGTGACGATGCCGTGCAGAGCCGTCCAGAACTGATGCGCCACCAGTTCGGCGTCCCCTGCGGGAAACCGGCCTGCGGCCATGCAGCGCCGCACCGAGTCGATCAGGATGTCCAGCACGTAGCGCCCATGCCGGCGGTCCTCGTCGGTGAGTGAGAAGCCTGCGATGTTCAGCGCGCCCAGCATCACCTGGTAGAGGTCCGGGTTCTTGAACGCGTTCCAGCGATAGACCCGACCGTGCGCCACGATGTCCGCGACCGGGTCCGCGGAGTCGCCGATTGCGGACATGCTGGTGTTCAATCGCGCGAAGCCCTCGTGCACGACGGCCCGCACCAGGTCGTCCATGCTGCCGAAATAGGTGTAGACGGCCATCGTCGAGGTCCCCACCTCCTTGGCCAGGCGGCGGGTGCTCAGGCCGCCCGGTCCATCCTGGGCCAGGACGCGGGCCGCGGTTTCCACGAGGGTGTTGCGCAAATCGGTCTGCGCCGGACGGGGGCTCACCCTTGACATGGTCCAACAGCCGGGCCGATATTGGAAGAACACTGTTATGTAACATCGATATGCCCCGGCGGTGAGCTGCGATGGCACGACCGGACCCGCACGTACTCACGGAGCTGGACTGCTACGCGCTCGCGGTCAAGGGCGAACCCCCCGCGGAACTCGACGGCGTTCTGATCCGCATCGGCCCGGACGGCCGCGGCTCCGCCGGCCAGCCCCACGTCGGCGCGCTGCGGATCCGGCATGGTCACGCCGAGTGGTACCGAGCGCGCCGGGTCCGCACCGATGCCGTGTGCCGGCAGACCGGAGAGCTCCCCTCGCCCGGCCCGCGCCGCTGCGCTTCCGACAACACCGACGCGGCCGTCATCCGCCACGGACGCCAGATCCTCGCGCTCGGCGAAGGCGTGCTGCCCTACGAGCTGACAGCTGATCTGCGCACCAAAGCCCGCTGCGACTTCGACGACACGCTGCCTTCGGGCTTCTCGTCCCGCCCGATCCACGACTCGCTGACCGGAGAGCTCTTCGCGGCGGTCGCAGACCCCTGCCGTGAGTCTCTGCGATACATGGCGGTCGACGTCAAGGGACACGTCCGCAAGTACGAGACGGTGCCGGTAACCGATGATCCATCGCAGTACGCGTTCGCCCTGACTGAGCGGCACGCACTGTTCCTCGGCCCGACCGAGATCGGTTTCATGCCACGCGAAGGGGGCCCCGAGGACGTTCGCTGGATCGACGCCGTCAACGCCCCGCTCGGCGGCTGCGACGGCGGGAACACCAAGCCAGCGACCGCCGATCAGCCCGTGAACGCCTTCGAACTGCGCGACGGCACGATCGCCGTCGACGTGATGCATGACGACGGCCACGATTCACCGGCCCTGTGGCGCCGAGTCGTGGATCCGAGCCGCGGCACCGTACACGATGCGCTCCTCGACGACCGTGCCCAAGAACTTCCCGTCGTCGATCCGCGCTATCAGGGCACGAATCACCGATACGTCGTCACCCGGCTGCTTACCGGCGCCGAGCGGAACAGCACCGCGCTCGTCCTGCACGATCTAGCCGAAGGCACCTCCCGCCTGCACCATGCCGACCTGGATCGGGACCTCGGCGCCCCGGTGTTCGTCCCCCGCTCCCCCACAGCGGACGAGGGTGACGGCTGGGTCCTGGCGTTCGCGCACAACACCGCGCAGGAACACGACGAAGTCGTCATCATCGACACCGCCGACTTCACCGGCCCGCCCGTGGCCATGATCGAGCTGCCCGGCGTGGGCCCGCGGGAGTCCTCCGCCTGCTGGCTCGTCGAGCAGGCCTGGTAATTCCGGTCAGACGCGGCCCCGCTACGAGGAGCAAACGATGGACCTGAACCCGTGGCGCAAAACCCTTCGATTCACGGCGCTGGCGCAGGTCCAACACGTCAGGCCGGTCAGCCCGGCCGTGGCACGCGATCTGGTCGCGCGGGTCTACGCGGAATTGGAGCGCGACTTCGGCGTCCTGGCCCCGCCGGTGGCCCTGCATTCTCCGGCGCCGGAGGTGATGGCGGCGGCCTGGATGGCCTTCCGCGAGTGCGTGCTGGCCGAGGGCCGGGCCGCCCGCACGATAAAGGAGGCGCTGGCCGCGGCGGTCTCGGCGGCCAACACGTGCCCGTACTGCGCCACCGTTCACGGCGCGGCGCTCAACAGCCTGACAGGTGGCGAGCACGCCGCCGCCGTAGCCGGGGGCCACTTCGACCGCGTTCAGGACCCTGCGATCCGTGCGACCGCCGAATGGGCCAGAACCGCGGCGGTGCGCGACACGGTCGCCGAGCAGCCGCCGTTCTCCATCGAACAAGCCCCTGAACTCCTCGGCGTGGCTCTGGTGTTCCACTACATCAACCGCATGGTCAACGTGTTCCTGCCCGAGGCCCCGATGCCGCCTCGGGCCCCCGGCGCCGCACTGGGAATCGTCACCCGATTGATCGGCGCCCGAATCCGCGCAGCCGCGGCCCGGTCCCATCCGGCCGGCGCGTCGCTCGCGCTGCTCCCGGACGCGCCGCTGCCGGAGGACCTCGAGTGGGCGGTCGGCAGCCCGACGGTAGCCGGAGCGCTGGCCCGCGCCGCCGCCGCGGTCGACAAGGCCGGCGAGTCCGCGGTGCCCCGGTCGGTGCAGGCCATGGTCCACGCCCAGCTGCAAGGCTGGGACGGTCGACCGCCCGACCTGGATCGCACTTGGCTGCACGAGGCAGTCAGACAACTCCCGCCCGAGGACCGGCCGGCCGGCCGACTGGCCCTGCTGGTCGCCCTCGCGTCCTGGCAGATCGACGCCTCGGTGTTGGCGGACTACCGTGCCACCGCCGCGACCGACAGGGCCCTGATCGAGCTGACCTCGTGGGCCGCCCAGACCGCCGCGCGCACGATCGTCTCGTGGAGCCCGGCGGCGTGGGCACAGACCGTCTACGAGCCCTAGAGCGCAGCTGGCGGCGACCGGCAAACCGATCGGCCGCCGAAACACGATCGGCGTACCCTGATTCACATGACCGATCCGTGCCCGGCCGACGGCGCCGCTCCGCGAAACGGCTACCACCACGGCGATCTCCGCAATACGTTGATTCGTGTCGCCGTGGAGCTCGCGGTTGCGGGTGGCCCGAAGGCGGTCGTGCTGCGCGAAGTCGCCCGCCGGGCGGAGGTCTCGGCGGCCGCCGTCTATCGCCATTTCCCGGACCGCGAGGCCCTGCTTGCGGAGGTGAAGCAACACGCCCGGGAGGCGCTTGGCGAGTCGGTGATCGAGCGTCTCGGACGAGTTCCGGGTGACGGGGAACCGGGTGAGTTGACGGTGGCCCGGCTGCGTGCCGTGGGCGAGGCTTATCTCGACTTCGCGGCGGCTCACCAGGGACTGTTCGCCACAGCCTTCTGCCATACCGGCCAGGCCGGCACCGGTGACAACGGCAACTCCCCCGAGGATGTGCTCAAGATCCCGGCCCTGATGAAGCTCGCTGAGATACTCGACGACCTCGTGAGGCACGGTCTCATGGATCCGGCACGCCGACGCGGCGCGCAGATCGCGGCGTGGTCCACGGTCCACGGTCTCACAGCCCTCATGGACGGGCCGCTTGTGACCATCGCTCCTGCGGCGCAGGCGGCAATCAGACAACGCACACTCGACGCGGTCGTCGCGGGGCTCACGGCCGACCGCACCGCACGACCGGGTTAGCGGAACAGCGCAACCCGGCCGGTGGATCAGTCCACGAACACGCTAGGAAACCCGAACGTCTCGACCAGCGCCGGAGCGTGGTGAAACTGAACGAAACGAGACACACCAGTAGGCGTTGCCTCCAGCGCCACGATGCCGTGTTACGGGTGTCGACCAATGCACCACAACCGGTCAAGCCGAGAGCTGCTGGCGAAGGTGAGCGGCTGGCCCGCTACGGCGTCCACGAGGACCTCGACCGCTCCGTCGGCGGCCATGCGCAGCAGCCCCCTGTCGCGGTCGCAGATCAGGACGCTGCCATCGCCGGACGGTTCCAGGCCGAGCGGGCGGCCCCCGGTGTTTCCCACCGTGGTCCGGCCGCCGGTGGCCAGGTCGAGGCGTACGACGCTGCCGTCGCCGAGACCGGCTAGCAGACCACCTCGCTGATCGAAAATGACGTCCTCGGGGCCGTGACCGCCGGTCGCTACGCGGCGCGCGACGACGAGACGGCGCGTGACGCCCGTGCGCCCCTCGTCGACTGGAGCCTTGGGCGGCGTCCATCGACCGGGTTTCAGGAGGTGTCGGGTCAACCCCAATGACTTGCTCCTCACCTGCACGTCGGCCATGGCGGATACATCATCGCGCAATCGCGCCGCAGTTCGGTCGCTGACGCGGACGCCACCGCGCGAGCGGAGTACGGCCCGACTCCCCCGATGCACCAGTCCGAGTGCGTCGGGCACCGCGACGCGCAAGCGCCGCCGCAGCCGAGCCTGACGCGATCCCACAGCCGAGTACGCGCCGAGCCGCGGTAGCGCAACTCGTGGTGCGCCGTCCGAGCGAGCGTGTTCATCCCGGGCGCGCTTC
>Ga0070741_10004988_pt1 | contig 30246 bp, 32 predicted proteins | sample Coa_R1_4_FD_66440 | JGI IMG/M metagenome (GOLD analysis project Ga0070741, IMG submission 66440) | Surface soil microbial communities from Centralia Pennsylvania, which are recovering from an underground coalmine fire - Coalmine... | ecosystem: Environmental > Terrestrial > Soil > Unclassified ... | reverse complement strand
CGTCGGCCCGTCCGCCCAACCGTGCATGAGGATGATGTTCTCCGCGACGGCACGGATGACCTGACCCGTGACGAGCTGGCTCTCGTCGCTCGCCAGCCACGCCACGACGGGGGACGACACCGCGGGGTCCATCGGGTTCCATTCGTCGTCGGCGACGTCGTCGGCTTCGATCACCTTCGGCGCGTTGGGCATTGTCCCGGTGATGCGCGTCGCTGCCGCGGGACCGATGGCGTTGACCGTCACGCCCATCCGGTAGAGCTCGAGTGACAGGGTCTGCGTCAGGCCGGCGATGGCGGCCTTGGCGGTCGCGTAGTTCGTCTGCCCGAAGTTCCCGACGAGCCCCGCGCCCGACACGGTGTTGATGATCCGACCAGTGAACGTCTCGCCGTTCTTCGCTCGCTCGCGCCAGTGGCGGGCGGCGTGGTGACACGGGAGCCACGTGCCCCGCACGTGCACGCGCATGACCGCGTCGAAGTCGTCGACGGACATGTTCCAGATGACGCTGTCGCGGACGATGCCGGCGTTGTTGACGAGCACGTCGAGCCTGCCCCACGTGTCGACGGCTTGCTGCACCATGGCGGCGGCCTGCGCGTCGTCGGCGACGTCGCCGTAGTTGGCGACCGCCTGCCCGCCACGCTGCTCGATGAGCTTCACCGTGAGATCGGCGTCCTGGCTCGAACCCTCCCCCGTCACCGACGACCCGAGGTCGTTGACGACGACACGGGCACCGTGCTTGGCAAGCTCGAGCGCGTGCCCGCGCCCGATGCCGTGGCCCGCGCCGGTGACGATGGCGACCTTGCCGTCCAGCAGACTCATGTCGTCCTTCCGTTCTCCGGTGCGATGAGGGCGCCCTGGCGCCGACATCGCACCAACATTCGCTTGGTCAGGTGGGGGTGAACTCGACGGGCATCGAGTGGATGCCGCGGATGAACGCCGACGGGGTGCGCACCGCGTTCGCGCCGGGCGCCAGGTCGATGTCGGGGAGCCGGCGCAGCAGCTCCTCGTACATGACGCGGATCTCCAACCGCGCCAGCGAGGCGCCGAGGCAGAAGTGGGTGCCGAACCCGAATGCGATGTGCGGGTTCGGATCGCGCGTGACGTCGAAGTCCGGTGCGGTCGATCCGAAGACGCGCTCGTCGCGGTTGGCCGATCCGTACAACAGCAGCAGGTGCTCGCCCGCGGCGATCGGCACGCCCGCCACTTCGGCGTCGGTCGTCGCAGTGCGCTGGAAGTTCACGATCGGGGTGACCCAGCGCAACATCTCCTCGATGGCCGACGGGAGCAGCGACGGGTCGGCGAGCAGCTTCTCCCGCTGCACGGGGTGCTCGATCAACGCCTCCATGCCACCGGAGATCACGTTGCGGGTCGTCTCGTTGCCGCCCACCATGATCAACAGCAGTTCGTTGATGAGCGTGTCGGGCGCCAACGCATGCCGTTCGCCGTCGTCGTCGACGATCTCTGCGTGCGTGAGGATCGACGTGAGGTCGTCCCGGGGGTGGGCGCGGCGGTCGTCGATGACCTCCGTGATGTACTCGCAGAAGTCGGCGAACTGGGCGACGATCTCGTCGGTGACCTTGCCGTCGGCACCCTTGATCAACTCGTCGGACCACGCCTGCAAGCGGTCGCGATCCTCGACCTTCACGCCGAGCATCTCGGCGATGACGATCATCGGCAACGGTACGGCGATGTCCTGGGTGAAGTCGCACCGACCGAGCGGCGCGACGGCGTCGATGATGCCGGTGACGATGGTGCGGCAGTGCGCCTCCATCCCCGCCACCTGCTTCGGGGTGAACCCCTTGTAGACGAGACGCCGTTGCCGCGTGTGGCGCGGGTCGTCCTGCGAGATCATCGAGCCGTCGGGCGGCGTCTTCGGCCGGAAGCCCTCGCCCGAGCAGAACAGCTCCGGGTGCCGCGACACGTGCACGACGTCCTCGTGGCGGGCGATGCCGAGCAGCTCGTTCGCCTCGTCGCGGTACACGGGCGCGTTCTCGCGCAGCCACGCGTACGCGGGATACGGGTTCGCGGCGTAGAAGTCGCCGTCGAGGAGGTCGAGCTTCATGTCTTCCCGAAGCGGTCGCGCAGCTCGAACTTGAGCACCTTGCCCGTCGGATTGCGCGGCAACGCGTCGACGATCTCGAGCTGCTCGGGCAGCTTCTGCTTCATCAGCCCCTTCTCGAGCAGGTAGGCGCTCAGCTCGTCGAGCGCCGGCGCGTCGTCACCCTGCACGACGACGACCGCGCACGCGCGCTCGCCGGTGCGGTCGTCGGGAAGGCCGATCACCGCGACGTCGGCGATCTTCGGATGCGTGAAGAGGATGTCCTCCAGCTCCTTGGCGGAGATGTTCTCCATGTTGCGGATGATGATGTCCTTCACGCGGCCCGTGATGCGCACGTTGCCGCGCTCGTCGAGCACCCCGAGGTCACCGGTGCGCAGATACCCGTCGTCGTCGAACGCCTCGACGTCGAGCGAGGCATCGAGGTAGCCGCGCATGAGCATCGGTCCCTTGACGCGGATCTCGCCCTCCTCGCCGACCGGCGCACGCCCGCCGTCGAGTGTCACGGCCACGAGGTCGACACCGGTCACGGCGCGACCCTCGGTGTCGGCGAGCACCTCGTCGCTGTCGCGCACGGACGCCATCGTCACGATGGGCGCCTCGGTCATGCCGTAGCCGGACACGACGCCGACACCACCGAGCTCCGCCTTGATGTCGTAGTGCAGTTGTGGCGGCTTCGGCGCGCCTCCCCCGATGTACGCGCGCGCCTTGGGGAACAACGGTGCGGACTCGGGATGGTTGCGCTGGTACGCGAGGTACGCCATGTGGAACGGCGTGCCCGCGCCGGCCAGCGTGACGTCGTTGCGGGCGAGCACCGGAGGGGTCGCCTCGGCGTCGAACCCCTCGACGACGATCATCGTGCACCCGTACGTCAGCGCGCTGAAGATGTACACCGCACCGGCGATGTGCGTGAACGGGAACACGCACCCGATGCGATCGGAGGCAGCCACCTCGAGCCGCTCGCACATCCCGACCGCCGCGGCCTTGATCGTTGCGTCGGTGTGCTGCGCACCCTTCGGATCCGCGGTCGTACCGGACGTGTAGTAGTACCAGCGCACCGGCAGGTCGGCGACGTCGTCCGGCGGCATCGGCGGCGGCGGCAGTTGCGTGGGATCACCCTGCGGCAGGGCGCGGTTGGCGACGAGCACTTCGAGGCCGGGTTGGCCGCCGGCGATCTCGCGCGCCATGTCCTCGTAGTCGAAGTTGCGCCACGTACCCGGCACGATGAGCAGGCGCGTGCCCGCCTGCTTCGTGATGAACCCGACCTCACGCTGGCGGTAGATCGGCAGCATCGGGTTCTGCACGACACCGAGACGCGACAGCGCGGCCACCAGCACGAGCGACTCGATCCACGTGGGGAGCTGCCACGACACGACATCGCCTTCCGCGATGCCGAGACGGGCCAGCCCGGCGGCGGCCCGCTCGGCGGCGGCGCGGTACTCGGCGAAGGTGATCGAACGGTCGCCGTCGTCGACGGCCATCACCGCATCGGGCGTTGCCGCCACCCGCTGCTCGAGCAGTTCCCAGAGCGTGCGTCCCTCCATCAGGTCGCCTCCAGGCCCGTCATGGCGCGGAACTCCTCGGTGGTGTTCACGTGTGGGAACGGCGCATCGGGCACCGGCACGCCGAGCGCGTCGCACAACGGCTGCCACCCGTCACCCGGCTGCCACTCCACGAGGCGCGCGGGATCGGCGGTGGCGCGTACGTCCGCGTTGTGCTGCTCGTACGCGGCGATGGCGGCGTCCTTGTCGAGCACGTTCGTGGTGAAGTGCTTCTCGAACACCGCCTCGATCATCTCCGGCCAGCCCTCGGTCGTCTCGCGACCGGCGCCCATCACCTGGAAGATCGTGTCGTTCGCGCTCTTCCACCACGCTTCCGCGCTCGACCGCGTCGACAACACGACGATGGCGTCGGGGTTCGCCTCCGACAGCTCACGCCAGAAGCCGCACGCCGGCCAGTCGACGGCGGCGACGTAGTCGTCGAGGAAGCGCCAGTCGGCGTCGCCGTGCGCCGCCGCCGTCCATGCCGGGATGTCGTCCGGACGGCCGAACACCTCGATCATGTGGTAGCAGGGCCCGCCGAGCAGCTGTTCGAGCGCGATCTTCAACGAATGCGTCCCGGTACGCCCCACGCCTGCACCGACGACTCGAAGACTCACGATGGCACCCCTCTCGTCGCGACGTCGCGTGCCCACGCGTAGTCGGCCTTCCCGACCGGTGATCGTTGCACCTGCTCGACGGTGACGATGGCGCGGGGCAGCTTGTAGCCGGCCAGCTGCGAGCGGCAGTGCGCCAGCACGTCCTCCTCGTCGAGGTCGTGACCCGGTGCGACGCGCACGACGGCGGTGACCCGTTCGCCCCAGCGCTGGTCGGGCACGCCGACGACGATGGCGTCGTACACGGCGGGATGGGCGAGCAGGACGCCTTCGACCTCCTCGGGGAAGACCTTCTCCCCACCCGTGTTGATGCACATCGACCCGCGCCCGAGCAACTGGATCGTGCCGTCGTCGAGCACGGTGGCGACGTCGCCGGTGAGGACCCACCGCTCGCCATCGTGCTGCACGAACGTCGCCGCCGTCTTCTCGGGATCGTTGTAGTACCCGAGCGGGATGTGCCCCCGGCGGGCGACGCGTCCTTCCCGGCCCGATCCCGGTTGGACGACCTCGAACGTCTCCGGATCGAGCACGAGCGTCTCGTCGTCGAAGCTCGAGAACTTGCCGTCGCCGAAGCTGCGCGCCTGCGCACCGGTCTCGGACGCGCCGTACCCGTCGTTGAGGATGACGTTCGGGAACGTGGCTGCCAGCTCCTCACGGCCGGCGCGCGACAGCGGCGCGCCCCCCGACCCGATGGAGATCAGCGCCGACGCGTCGTACCGGTCGCGGTGGGCGTTGTACTCGTCGATCAACGGGCGGGCGACGGCGTCGCCGATGATCGTCAGCACCTGCACGCCGTGCTCGGTGATGAGGCGCCACACCTCGGCGTAGTCCGTGCGAGGGCGCGACGCGGTGAGCACATTCGTGCCACCCGCCATCAACCACGCGAACACCGTCCACTGCGCTGCCCCGTGCATCAGCGGCGCGAGCGGGAAGAACACGAACGGGTTGCCGATGCGGTCGGGCATCTCGTCCGGCGTCTTCACCGGGTTGGCGCGGCTGTAGTCCCCACCACCGAAGCAGGAGTAGAAGGCGTCCTCCTGGCGCCACACCACTCCCTTGGGCATCCCCGTCGTGCCGCCGGTGTAGATGATGTAGAGGTCGTCGCCGCTGCGCTCGACGTCGGGACGCGCCGGCGACGACGACGCCAGCACGCGCTCGTACTCACCGGACGGCCCGGCGGCGAGCGTGACCGACAGCTTCGGCAGCCCGTCGCGCACGGCGGCGATGCGCGGTGCGAACTCCTCGTCGTGTACGAGCGCCTTGAGGTCGGCGTCGGCGAACAGGTACTTCAGCTCGTCCTCGACGTAGCGGTAGTTGACATTGATCGGCACCGCCCGCAGCTTGAACGCGGCGTACATCGTCTCGACGTACTCCGTGCCGTTGTAGAGGTAGCAGCCGACGTGGTCACCGGCCCCGATCCCCTGCGCTGCGAGCCAGTTGGCCAGACGGTTGGTGCGGTCCTCCAACTCGGCGTAGGTCAGCGTGCGGTCGTCGGTCACGAGCGCGATGCGATCGGGCACTCGGTCGACTGCCGCCTCCACGAGATCGGCGAGGTTGAACGTCAGCGGTCGCACGGTGTGGTTCTACTTGATCGCGACCGGGTTCACCGGCGAGCCGCAGGCGCCGGTGAACGGGAGCGGCGACGCCTCGAGGAGGAACTCGTGACGACCGTCGTCCGCGCAGTCCGCGGCGAGGGCTTCGAGGTCGAAGTTCTGCCCCTGCGTCATGCCCATGTCGCGCAGGTCGAGCAGGTGGAGCGGGAACAGGACGTCGTCGCGCGCACCCGGATACACCTCGAACGCGACGGTGTCGGTGGCGACGGCGGCCACGTCACGCTCGTGGAACCAGAGTGCCGTCGCCATCGTGAGCCCGGGTTGGTGACCGCCGGTGTACGTCTGGCGGTCGCGCGCCTTGAACACCTGCATGTTCCCCGTGCGCACGAGCACGACGTCGCCCGGCGCGAGGGCGACGCCCGCGGCATCGACCGCGGCGTCGAGCTCCGCGGGCGTGATGCCGTGGCCGGGCTCGAGGCGTTCGCGCCCGAGCGCGCGCGCCACGTCGAGCAGCACACCGCGCGACACCAGCGACTTCACACGGCTGATGCCGCAGCGGACCGCGCCCCCCTCCGCCGTGATCGACGACGACGGGAACCCGTTGTAGAGACGACCGCCGTAGCTCACGTGGGCGAGCGCGTCCCAATGCGTCGCCGCCTGCAACCCCATCGTCACGATGTCGTCGCTCGTGCAGAACCCATCGGGCGAGCCCTGGTACTCGGTGTTGATGGCGACCATCGCGTGCAGCGGGTTGACGCGCCCGGGGATCGACCCGATCTGCGGGCTGTGCTCGTCGAGGCGCACGGCCAGCGAGAAGCGCGTGCCCGTGCGCACCGCCGCCGCACCGCGGCGCACGGCCTCACCGTCGACGAGGTTGAGCGTGCCGATCTCGTCGTCGTCGCCCCAACGTCCCCAGTTGCGGACGCGGTCGGCGAGCTCGACGAAATCGGCGGGGAGGCTCAAGACAGCTTGGCGGCCGCTGCTTCCCGGTAGCGCGTGGTGGAGTGCACCGGGTCCTTGTCGAACTGCGGCAGGACCTCCTTGCCGAACAGCTCCATCGACGCGACGACGACGTCCGTCGGCAGCGTGTTGGTCGTGGGGCTGAACGTGAGCTGGTCGACGCCGATGTCGACCCAGCGCTGGATGGCCTTCGCGCAGTCGTCGGGATCACCGACGACCGCGTAACCGGCTGCTGTCGCCTTCTCGATCTGGTCCGGCGTCGGCTCCGGCAGGATGTCGGGCCACTTGGGGAAGTCGGGCGGGCTCGGGATGTTGTCGAGCCAGTGGTGCATCAGGCTCGTGTAGTAGTTCATCTTCATGTCGGCCGCCGCCTTGAACGCCTCGTTGCGGTCCTCCATGCACACGAGGTTCGTCACCGCCATGATGTTGTCGTTGACGTAGTCGCCGACGGGCGTGGCGTTTCCGACTGCGTTCTTGTAGTTGCGGATGAGCGGCTCGATCTCGCGCGGTGAGCCCTCGGAGAAGCAGAACGCGCCGAGTCCGAGCTCACCTGCCTCGGTGAACGTGGGGGGCGACCCGGCGGCGACCCACATCGCGGGGTGCAGCGGCCCGTGCGGCTTCGGGAACACCTCGCGCTCGGGCATGCGGAAGAACTTGCCCTCGTAGCTGTAGGTGCCCTGCTTCCACATCTTCGGGATCTCGGTGATCGTCTCCCGCCACATCTCCTTGGTGAGCGAGAGCTCCGGGATGTCGAATCCGAACACCTCCGTCGTCGACGACCCGCGCCCGGTGCCGAACTCGAAGCGGTTCTCGAGGAGGTGGTCCATGAGCGCGACGGTCTCCGCCACGCGAGCCGGCTTGTTCACCGGTGGCGTGATGTTGAAGATGGCCGAGCCGAGGTGGATGCGCTCGGTCTGCGCACCCACGTACGAGAGGAACACCTCCGGGCCTGGCATGTGCGAGTACTCGTCGAGGAAGTGGTGCTCGGGGCACCAGACGTACTTCAGGCCGGCGCGCTCGGCCGCCAGCGACATCTCGACGTTGCGCATGATCCGCTTGTGCTCGGCCGCGGGGTCCACGTCTCGCTCGAAGCGAGGCACGAACAGCTGGGCGAAGATGCCGAACTCCATCAGAGGGTTCTCCTAGGTGAGTGTGAGGACACCGCGGTTCAACTTGCCGGCGTGCATGTCGTCGAGGGCGTGCTGGATGTCCTCGAGCGGGTAGGTCCGGCTGACCATCTCGTCGAGCAGCAGCCGACCGTCCTGGTAGAAGCGGACGAGCAACGGGATGTCGTGGTGCGGTCGCGTCGAGCCGTACCGGCACCCGAGGATCGACTTGTCGTTGTAGAGCGTGTTCACCACGAAGCTGGCCTCGGTGCCGAGCTTCGGCACGCCGAGCAACGTGCACGTGCCGCCCCAGTCGAGCAGGTCGATGGCGTTGCGGATGAGCGCCGGATGGCCGACGCACTCGAAGACGTGGTCGGCGCCGTTCGGCAGCGCGACGTCCTTCACGGCGGCGACGAGGTCGTCGGTGGCGCTGCCGTCCACGAAGTCGGTGGCGCCGAACCGGCGCGCCACGTCCTCCTTCGCGGGGTTGGCGTCGACGACGACGATGCGGCCCGCAGCGGCGATGCGCGCCGCCTGGATCACGGACTGCCCGATGCCGCCCGCGCCGATGACGACGACCGACTGGCCGGGTTGCACCTTCGCCCGGTTGAGCACCGCGCCGGTGCCGGTGACGACCGCGCAGCCGATGAGGCACGCGACCTCCAGCGGCACCGACGGGTCGATGACGACCGCTTGCGTCTCGTTCACGACCGTGTACTCGCTGAACACGCCGGCGTTCGCGAACTGGAACGCCTTCGCGCCGCCGACCGTGAACGGTCGCGGCAGCTTGCCGAAGGTGTCGCGGCAGTGCGTCGGCTGACCGCGGTCGCACGCCTCGCACTGCCCGCAGTTGCCGAGCGTCGTCAGCACGACGTGGTCGCCGACCGCCACCTTCGTCACCGCGTCGCCCACGGCCTCCACCACGCCCGCGCCCTCGTGACCCATCACCACGGGCGTCGGGAAGGGGATGGTGCCGTCGATCACCGACACGTCGCTGTGGCACAACCCGGCGTCGTGGATGCGGACCTTCACCTCACGCGGTCCGGGCTCGCGCACCTCGACGTCGTCGCGCACCTCGAGCTCGCCGGTCCACACGATGGCTCTCACGCGCGCGCCGCCTTCGCCGCTCGGTTCGGTGAGAGCACGGCGCCGGGAAGACCGGCGTCGTGTTGCAGCTCGCCGTCGAGCACGATCGGCACGCCGTTGACGATCGTGGCGTGCGCACCGACCGGCTTCGACGTCCACCGCCCGGCGCCGTTGGGGAAGTCGTGCACGAACTCCTTGTGCGCGGGACCGATCGTGTCGGGGTCGAACACGTAGATGTCCGCCGCGTACCCAGGGAGCAGCACACCGCGGTCGACGAGCCCGCACAGCGCGGCGGGCAGCGCGGTGATCTGGCGCACGCCCTCCTCGAGCGTGAACCCCTCCCACTCGCGCACCCAGTGCTGCAGGAAGTAGCTGTGGGCCTCGGCGCCGTCGTCGCGATCGAGGTGCGCGCCGCCGTCGCTGGTGCCGACGACCATGTGCGGGTCGGCCTGCGCGACGCGCGTGCCCTCGATCCACTCCTCCGTCTCGGTCTTCCAGAGGAACTCCGTGGCGAGGTCCTCGGACAGCGCGATGTCGAGCATGGCGTCGGTCGGGTGCACGCCCATCTCGGCGGCGATGTCGACCAGCGAGCGGCCGACGAACTTCTCGTTCTCCGGTCGGCGCACCTGGTTGACGTGCAGCACGTCCCAGTGCGGCGGCGGCAACGTCGGCCCCTTCGCCGGATCACGGTTCGGGTGCTCGACGGAGTGACGGATCGAGTCCCGGAACGAAGCGTCGCGCAACAGCGCGATGCGAGCCTCGACCGTCGATGCGTCGGTGAACATGCGGTGGAACTCGAGCGCGCCTTCGTACAGCTTCGTACCGGCGGCGAGATCGAACGTGCGGTTGAAGGGCTTCGACATGGCGAGCGAGTACACGGCTGCGCCGTGCGCCGTCGCCTCGTCGACGAAGCGCTTGGCGTTGTCCCATCCCGCGGTCGGCGCGTCCACCTTGGAACGGGCGCCCAGCCCCTGGATGATCACCGGCATGCGCGCCTCGAGCGACAAGCGCGTCAACAACTGCTCGTCGTCCGGCGTGATGCCGCCGACGGCGGACAGCGGGAGGTACGCGATCGAACCGCCGTGCGCGGCGCGGCCGGCGGCGGCGACGAGGCGTTCGAGCTCTCCGGTCGACGAGAGCCGGCTCGGTACGGGACGATCGGCAGAATCGAAGTGCGTCGGCGAGTGCGTCGACGAGAACCCCGCCGCGCCATGGGTCATCGCATCGGCGACGATGGCCTCCATGGCCGAGATCTCGTCGTCGGTCGCTTCCCGCTCCTGGCACGCGTCACCCATCACGTACCGGCGCACGGCGCAATGCCCGACGTAGAAGGCGGCGTTCACGCCGATGCGGCCGTCGAGCGATCGCAGGTACTCGGGAAACGTCTCGAATCCGTCGAAGGGGATGCCCTCGAGCGCGGACGAGTCCATCCCTTCGACGCGTGCGAACAGCTGGATGAGCCAGCCGGCGTCGCCGGGTCGCAGCGGCGCCACCGAGAACCCGCAGTTGCCCGCCACCACCGTCGTCACGCCGTGGAAGCAGCTCGACGTCGCGTACGGCTCGAACGTCAGTTGCGGGTCGTAGTGGGTGTGCGGATCGACGATGCCCGGCGCGACGACGCGCCCGTCGACGTCGAGCTCGCGCGTCCCGGAGCCGTCGACGAAGCCGATCTCGGCGATGCGCCCGTCCTGCACGGCCACATCGGCGCGCCGGCGAGGGAGTCCGGTGCCGTCGACCACGACGCCGTTGCGGATCACCAGGTCGTAGGTGGCCACCGCGCCGCAGATTAGAACACGTTCTAGTTTTCGGCAAGCACCGCAGGCCCGCCCTACCGTCGTCGGATGGACCCCGTGACGGCCCGGAAGATGTGGCGCACGCTCGAGCCGTACCACGGCATCGTGTACTTCGCGCCCGAGGCAGCCGCCGCGTACGCCGCCCTCGGCATCGAGGGCCGAGACGGGTACTTCGCCTCGCGAGCGGCGCCGATGGGAGCGGTCGACGCCGCCGTCGTCGTGGCCACCTTCTTCAACTTCAACCCGGTGCTGGTCGAGCGGGCACTGCCGGCGGTCTGGGCGAAGGCGTCGCCGGGCGACGTCGTGGCGGCGCGGTTCGACGGCGCCGACGGTGCGCTGCGGCGCGCGCTGGCCGCCGTGGACGGAGCCGATGTCGAGCGCGCCGCATCCTTGGCGCGAGCCGCGGCCTCCGCCTGCACCGCAGCGGGACGGCCGCTGGCCGCCGCCCATCTCGCCCTGGCCTGGCCGGACGCCCCGCACCTCGTGTTGTGGCACGCCATCTCGATCCTGCGCGAGTACCGCGGCGACGGGCACGTCGCCTGTCTCGTGGGCGCCGGCGTCGAGGCGGTCGAGGCGCTCGTGTTGCACGCGGCGAGCGGCGACGTGCCGCGCGCCGCGTTGCAGACATCACGGGCCTGGAGCGACGAGGCGTGGCAGGCCGCGGTCGACCGCCTGGCGTCGCGCGGGCTGGTCGATGGCAACGGCGCGTTCACGCCAGACGGTGCGGCGCTGCGACAGACCATCGAGGACCGCACGGATCTGCTGGCGATGGCGCCGTGGTTGCACCTCGGGAGTGAGGGCTGCGACGAGCTGCGCGCCCTCGTCCGTCCGCTCAGCAAGGCGGTCGTCGCCGCCACCGACTTCACGTTCCGCGCCGGGTAGCCGCCGGCACCGACGCCTCGCAGATCAAGCAGCTGGTCGCGTCGACCCGGGTCGGCGCCCCGCGCGCGCCGGTGTGGCTCAACGGAACGAGAGAATCCGCCAGCCGCCCTGTTCCAGGACGCAGCTGACGTTGACGCGTGTGGTGCCCGAGGTCGGTGACGTCAGCGTCACGGCGACGACGGCACCATCAGAAGAGGTGTTCTCGGTCGCACCGATCGTCGCCTGTTGCGCCGTCGTGCTCGGGCAGAACGAGCTCGGCGTCGACAGCAGCTGCTGTGTCGTCGGGGCGAGGAGCGCGAACGCATCGTCACACTTGCTCTCCGCCACGTCGCCGAAGAAGTCGCGCGCGGCATCTGCGGGCGACGCCTCCGCCGGCGCGGGCGCGCCGGACTGCGATGAGGACGGCGTCGTCGTCGCGACACCGCCTTGCTCACCGCCGAGGATGGTCGTCACCGCGCCGCTCGGCGCCACCTTCTGCAGCGCGCGGTCGTCGCCGATGTAGACGTTGCCCGCGGAGTCGACAGCAACCGCGTCAGGGTCGTCGAGCGTCATGTTGACCGTCGGTGCGGGTCCGCCGGCACCGGCCGGGCTCGAACCGGCGAAGGTGGTGATCGTTCCGTCCGGCGCGATCCGCCGGACCCTGTTCGACAGCCCCTCGGCGACGTAGAGGTTGCCCGCCCCATCGAGCGCGAGTTGCTCGGGCTCGACACCTGCGGCCGTTGCCGGACCGCCGTCGCCCGTCGACTGCGCAGTTCCGTTGCCCGCGATCGTCGTGAGAACGCCGTCCGGGGCGACCTTGCGGATGTTGAGCGTGTCGGCGATGTAGATGTCGCCTGCGGCGTCAGCGGCGAGCCCCTTCGTACTGTCCAGCGTGAACTCGACCGCCGGGATCCCGTCGGGGGTGGGCTTGTCGAGCCCGGAACCAGCGACGGTCGTGATCGTTCCGTCCGGCGCCACAGCCCGGACACGACCATCCAGCGAGTCACCGATGAGCAGCCGCCCGTCCCGCTCGAATGCGACACTCGAAGGTCCCAGCAGGTGCGCGGCAACGGCTGGACCTCCGTCGCCGACATTCGACTGCGCCTGCTTCGTGGTGAGGCGCGGACCCGGGCCCGCCACCACCGAGACCGCGGACGAGTTGACCTCGCGCACGTCGTTCGCCCCTGCCTCCGCGATCGCGACCACGCCGTTCGGCGACACGGCGAGTGTTGCGGGACCGTCGAGCCCGCTCGCGATGACGGTTCGTGCGGTCCCGTCCGGACCGAGGTCCTGCACCTCGTCGACCGTCGCGACGTAGATGTCACCCGACGGCGAGACCGCGATGCCCGACACCGTTGCTCCCGGCGGCGAAGACGACGACGCGCCTGAAGACGAGCTCGTGTGCGCGTCACTCGAACCGGTCCTGGTGCCACCGCCGCTGCACGCCATCAGGACCGCGAGGCAGAGAGCCAGCACACACGCCGATCGATTCGGCCGCCACCACATCGAAAGGTCGACGAAGCGCGGTGGCCCACCTTTCGCCCGTCGGCGCCTCACCGGGAACGCTCCGACCCGCATCGCTTCCAGCCCATCCCCAGCAGCACTGCAACCACTGCTCGCACTCTAGACACGACGCCGCACCGGCTGAGCCCGCCCGGGCCATGCGACGGGCCACCGCACCGAGTGACCTAGTGCACGACGTCGGCACTGCGGCGCGCCTGACCTCCGTGCGGCAGCTCGACGAAGAGCTCGACCTCGTTGCCGTCGGGATCGTGCAGGTGCATGCCCTTGGAGAAGCCGTGGTCGAGCTCGAAGAGGATCACCGCTCCCGCGGCTTCGAGGTCTCGCTTCGCGGCGTCGAACTCGCCGAGCGATTCCCCGATCTTGAACGCGACATGCGCGAGTCCGGCGGAGTGCCGATCGGGTGACGGCCCGTGGTGCCCGAGCTCCATGACGGCCAAGTCGTGATGGTGGCCGAGCGTGAAGAACGTCATCGAGACCGGCTCGGTGACGCGCCCCACGACCGGGATCCCCAGCGTGTCTGCGTAGAAGGCTTCTGCCCGGCGCGCGTCGCGCACCTTGAGCACGACGTGCCCGAGCTCCTGTACGTGCACTCAGATCACGCCCGGCGTCCGAGGAGTGCCAACAACCGCTCCGCAGGTCCCGCGTCCGTGTCGACGCGCAGCTCCGCCCCGAACGCGCCGTGTGCGCGATACGGATCGAGCGAGATCGGCTGGTAGAAGGCGTGGACCATCTGCGCGACCGCCGGATCGATGGTCGAGTCGACGCCGAGCGCGGTGGCGATGTCCCACGTGTGCACGATCACCTCCGACAGGTTCATCATCACGGCCGCATCGGCCGGGAACGTGCCGAACGGGAACGTGCGGTCACCGTCGAATGCACCCGGAGTCCGCCACGACGCGAGGTTCGCTTCTGCGGCTTTGGTGAGAGCGGTCAACGGTTCGTCGTCGCCGATGCCGCGGGCGTCCTCACCGACGGCTTCGCCCTCATTGGCGAGCGTGAACATCCACGTCGCGCCGATCAGATGGTCGAGCGTGGCCCGAACGTCCCACTCCGAGCAGGGAGTCGGGCACGTGAGCTGAGCGGCGTCGACCCCGGCGACGACCTTGGCCACCCGGGCGTACGACTCGTCGAGTGCGGTGATGAGTGTGGCCATTGCGAGTCCCGTCCGCTCAGCTCGCGCCGGCCAGGACCGTGTCGGTGTCCTCCGCGCTCATGGGTGGCCCCATCGGCCTGAGGTCATGGGACGCCGCGATGCGAGCCATCTCGTCGAGCGGCGGGAACATCGGCTCGTTCGGCACGACTCGTGCCGGCGCAGGCGTGCCAACGTCGCGAACGAAGTCGCGGAAGGTGGCGTTGTCGTGCACGAGCAGGATCCGTGCCTGCCGATCACCGACCACTCGGAACGTGTGTGGCACGCCACGCGGCATGGAGACCCAGTGGCCGGCGCCGACGACCAACGTGTCGTCGCCACAACGCACGACCATCTGCCCCTCGAGGATGTACCACGTGTCGTCCAGATCGTCGTGTACGTGGAGCGGCGGCGCCGAGCCGACCGGCAACGTCATCTCCAGCACGACGGTTCCCATGTCGGGTGCGCAGCGGTGCTCGACCACCAAGGTGTCGAGGAACCACCAAGCCTGCGCTTGTTCGTTCTCGGGCGAGTCGACGATCGCTGTGGTCACCTTCGCCACCCCCCTTTCGCAGGAAGCGCTCCCGGCATCAGGTGGTCAGGCTTCCTTACGACCCGATCGTACGGTAGCCTTACGATCGTGTCAACGCCTTCCTTCGACGACGCCGACGGTGAAGTGCGTCCGTACGTCGGCGCCATGCTGCGCGTCGTGTGGCAGTGGGTCCGCGATCAGCTGTACGCGGGCGTCGTCGCCGCGGGATTCGACGATCTCAACGCCGCGCACGTCGGGCTGTGGCGTCATCCCGGCGTCGACGGCCTCCGTCCGAGCCAGCTCGCGGATCGTTCGGGCATCACGAAGCAGTCGGTCAACGACCTGCTCGGGCACTTGGAACGGCAGGGATACCTCGACCGCGTGCCCGACCCGGCGGACGGAAGGGCTCGGGTGATCCGCCTCACCGCCCGGGGACGGAAGCTCCAACAGACGATCTACGCCGAGGCCGGAGCGGCCGAGCGGCGCATCGCGTCAACGCTCGGGCCACGGCGGTTCGCGCAACTGAGGAGCTCCCTCCAACTGCTGACCGAGCAGCTCGAGGGTCCACTGACTGCTCGCTGACGACCGCTGTCACCCGGCACCGCGCGTGCGCTCGGGCAGCTGGGCCACGTCGAAGCGGTAGAGATCGTCGAGGAACCCGCCGACGACTGCTTGCTTCCAGAACACGAACCCGAGCTTGCGGGCGACATTCGCGGACGCTCGATTGGTCGGGTCGATCATGGCGAGGATCTCGCCTCGGAAGCTGGCGTACGACAACCCGAGGAGCTCGCGGCTCGCCTCGGTCGCGTAGCCCTTGCCGCGGGCGTCGGGCACCAGCCGCCAGCCGAACTCCAGGCGCTGCTCGCCTTCGAACTCGAACCAGTTCACGCCCGCGTAGCCGACGATCGTGTCGGTCGCTCGTTCGACGACGGGCTGTTTCGCGAACGGAAGCTCGTGCGCCCGTTGCAGCATCTCGTCGAACCTTCGGTGTGCGGCGGTCGGATCCAGTACACCGCCCGAGAAGACCATGAACGCTTCATCGCGGAACAGCTCGACGAACCGCGCCCGATCGCGTTCTTCGGGCAGGCGGATCTCCAGCCGACGGGTGCGGATCACACTCCACCCACGCGTGGTGAATGCACGGATGCGATGGTCGCGCTCGTTCGAGCACGACGCGCGTCGAGTTTCCGACGGCGCCTCGAACGCCGTCCCGGGCGCCGACAGGGTGGTGTCGTCAGAGCTGCAGACGCGAGCGCAGCCACGCCCGCGCCACTTCGCCCTGTCGGCCCTGGAAGGCGCGAAGTGTCGGCAGTCCGACGGGCGCGGGCTGGAGGGCGTGATGCGTGAAGTAGCCGGCCAACGCGACGACGATCCGGTCGACGAGCTCGACGTCGACGCCGATGAACGGCGCGAGCCGATGCTCGACGTCCGCTGGTGACGGGCCCGCCGTCCAGCCCCACCGAGGGGATCAGCAGCGCCTTGTCGAGCCATGGTGCACCCGTGCACGCGTGCGGCCAGTCGACGAGCACGATCCGACCTGTCCTGGTGACGAGCAGGTTGTCGGCACGCACGTCGGAATGGACCAGCGTGTCGCCGCGCGAGGCGGGTTCCCATTCCGCTTCGAGCTCGGCGAGCCGATCGAGGTGCTGCACCGTCCAACGGTCGAGCGAGGAGTTCGTCACCTGCGCGCCCGCCAGTTCGCGGAAACCGCGGAACGACGTGTGGTGGCGGTCGCCGAACGTCGGCAGGCCGCGAACGGGTGATGGGGTGGCACGCTCGGCGAGTTGATCGAGAGCAGCGAAGACGCGAGCGAGCTCCTCGACTGTCCACGGTTGGGTGGGGGCGACGCCGTCGACATCCTCGAACACCAGCGTCACCCAGTCGCCGTCGTCGACGACGTGCCACAGCAACGGCGAGCCGAGGTCGGGTGGCAGCGCTGCTGCGATCCTCGCTTCGTCGCGATGCGCTCGCGGCGAGTCGGGGTTCTGTGCTGTCGACACCGTCTTGAGGAAGCACCGGCGGCCGTCGTCGAGCAGACACCGCGCCGCGACACCGGGCGAGAAACCACCTGGCTGGTTGTGCGCCTCGACCACAGCGGCACCGACGACGCGTTCGATGTCGGCGCGGACGCCCGCCGGCACGTCGGACCAGTCGAGTCGCACACCCTGCGGCTTCACGCCAGCAGGCTGTCGCACCGGCCGTCAGGTCGCGAAGCCAGTATCTCGCGAGCGTGTACGCACCGATGAGTTCGGGGAGCACCGACCGTCCTACAGGCACGCGAGACGCGACGAGGAGGAGTGCCGATGCCGCCATCCGACGACGCAACGGCGAGCTTCGTCTACACGATCTACATCCGTGCGAATGCGAAGCAGGTGTGGGACGGCCTCACCGCTCCCGGCTACACGAAGCGGTACTGGCGACACCACCTGGCCGGCCCGAAGTCATTCGTCTCCGACTGGGAGAAGGGCTCCACGTGGGCCCTGGTGCACGACGACGTCGACCTCGTGGTCCACGACGACGAGCAGGTGATCCTCGAGTCGGATCCCCACAGTCGCCTGGCCTACACGTGGCACACGTTCACGCCCGAGTGGGCCGCGGAGGTCGGCATGGACGAGGCGACCGCGGAGGCCTGGCGCGCTGGTCCGCGCTCGAGGGTCACGTACGACATCGACGACGCCGGCGACGGCGTGGTGGTGCTCACCGTCGCCCACGAAGGTTTCACCGCGGACAGCCCGGTGCTGGCGGGGATCTCGGCGGGCTGGCCCGCCGTGCTGTCCAGCCTCAAGACGCTTCTCGAGACCGGCACGCCGCTCCCCGCCACCTGACGAACTCGGCCCCCGCGCCGAGCGACGTGGACGCCGGGCCGCACGTTGTGACCTTGGCCCCTGTGCCGTCGTGATGGGGTGGCGCATCGTGGTTCCATGACCGGCCGGTGCCGTCGCACCATGTGCTGCACGTTGGTGGCTGCGCTGTCGGTGGTCGCCGCGTGCGGGAGTGCCCACGACAACGCTGCTTCGACGAATCGCGCATCGTCGTCGGTGACGTCCACGACCCTCGCACCCTCCACGACCTCCATGGCACCACCCAGCAGCACGACCCAACAGCCAGCGTCGTCCTCGACCACCGCGCCGTCACCGGGTGCCACCAACCTCGTCGCGACGGCGCAGGTGATGGCGGACATCACGGCGGCATTCGCGACGCAACTGGCGACCGCTGACGACATCGCCGGGATCGAACCGGGGAGCGTGTACTACGCCCGCGACAACGAAACCGGCACGTACTGGGCGCTCGCGACCTTCGTGCCCAGCGAGGCCGCCGACGAGGAGGCGCTGGTGCACTTCCAGGACCAACCGCACCTGTTCACTCGTCCCGCGGGTGGCGCATGGGCGGTTGTCGGTCCTGTCGGCCCGATCGTGTGCCCGTCGAGCGTTCCTCAGGCCGTGTACGCGGTGTGGGGTCTGACGGCCCCGCAGGGAGCGTGCCCGTAGGCGCGCCGCGGGAGTACAGGAGCGCTCGCCGGCTCGTTGCAGCTACGAGGACGCGACGTACCGGGCCGCGGGTGTACCCGGAGGGTTGGACACGCCGGGCACGGCATCCGGGTTCGCGACCAGCACCTCACCTTCGAGACCGTCGGGGTCCACGAAGAACAGCGACAGCGCCGGGCCGAAATCGGTGACGAACTCGTCAGCGGCACCGCACGCGATCAGTCGTCGGCGGATCTCCTCGAACGCGTCGAGCGACGCCGCTTGCAGTCCGATGTGGTCGAGGCGGCCTCGTTCGAACATCGGTGTCTGACGGGCGGCTTCACTGTTGCCGTCGATTTCGAAGACGTTCAGCTCGCGCCCGTCGCCGATGAGTATCTGCGAGAGCTTGAACCCGGGCTGCTGTTCGATCACCCGCGCAGGAGGCGCGTCGAAGATCTCCGTGTAGAAGCGCGACAACCGATCGGTGTCGTGCGTCAGAACGGCAACGTGATTCACTCCGTCGAGCAGCACGGTCCGAGCCTATGACGGACACACTCCCATCGCTCGCGTGCGTGTGTGTCGAGTCCCCGGTCGGAGGGCGCGTGAAAGACTGATCCCGTGACAGGACGCGAGGCGTTCCTCGAGGACGCACGCGCGGCGTACGGTCGCAACGACTGGGCTGCTGCTCGGTCCGCGCTGCTCGATGCCGACACCGAACAGCCGCTCGAGGCCGAGGACCTCGAGCGGCTGGCATGGTCGTGCCGTTGGGTGGGCGACGATGCCGGGTTCCTGAACGCGCTGGAGCGAGCCGAGGTCGCGTTCACCGACACCGGGGTTCGCGCTCGGGCCGCGCGCATGGCGCTGGAGCAGGCGCGCCAGCACGTGCAGATGCTCGAGGAGTCCGTGGCGGTCACGTGCTTCCTGCGGGCGAGAGACCTTCTCGACGGCGAGCCCGAATCCCCGGAACACGCACTCGCGCTGTGGATGCTGTCGTTCACGCAACTGGCGGAGGGCCAGGTCCGAGAAGCGACGGCGTCGCTCGAAGCGGCGCGGGCGATCGCTCGTCGAGTGGGAAGTCCCGGCATGGAGGCGATGGCGGTCCAGGGCCTGGCGCACGTCGCCGTCACGGAGGGCGACCGGCATCAGGTGCTGCCGCTCGTCGACGAAGCGGCCGCCCTCGCCATGCGGCCCGGGGTCGAACCGATCCACGCCGGCTACGTGTACTGCGCGGTGATCTCGATCTGCCGGGCGCTGTGTGACTGGGGACGCGCCACCGAGTGGACGAGCTTGTCGACTCGCTACTGCGAGCGGGAGTCGATCGCCGGCTACACGGGGCTGTGTCGTTTCCACCAAGGGGAGATCGATCGCCTCCACGGTCAGCTCGCGCAGGCGGAGGAACGGGTGCTGCGAGCCTGCGAGGAGCTACGGGCGGTCAACCGCTACAGCGCGGCGTGGGGGTACAGCGAGCTGGTCGACATCCGCGTCCGTCGTGGTGACCTCGAGGGCGCCGAGGAGGCGCTCGCGCAGGCCGTGGCATTCGGTGACGACGGTCAGCCGGGACGCGGACGCCTGCTACTGGCGCAGGGGGACGCGCCCGCGGCGGTACGAAGCCTCGCCCGCGCCCTCGCCGACCCCGGCATGCTCGCTCGCGAGCGGCGAGTGTTCGTACTCCCCGTGCACGTGCGGGCGTGCCTCGCGGTGGGCGACGAAGCTGCCGCGCACGCCAGCGTCACCGAGTTGGATGAGCTCGCGCGCCGGTTGGGGACGCCGGGGCCGGCGGCCGCCGCCGCCGTGGCGCGCGGCGAACTGGCGCTCCATCGCGGCGACACCGAGGCCGCCATCGCCTCGCTGCGGGAGGGCGTCCGCACCTGGTGCGAGGTCGACGCGCCGTACGAAGCCGCCGAGGCACGGGTGCGCTTGGCTCGGGCCCTGGCTGCCGACGGCGACGAGGCCGGAGCCCGCCTCGAGATCAAGGCGGCGGCACGAGCCGTGGAGGAGATCGGTGCGGTCGTCGACCTCGACATCGCGCCGCCACGACCCGAGGCCGCGCCGCGCGCGCTGCGGACGTTCCTGTTCTCGGACATCGTGGACTCGACGCGGCTCGCCGAGGCGATGGGTGATGACACCTGGGAGCAGCTCTTGCGCTGGCACGACCGCATCCTGCGCGCCGAGTTCGCCCGGTGGCGCGGCGAGGAGGTGAAGCACGGCGGCGACGGGTTCTTCGTCGCGTTCCGTCAGCCCGACGACGGCATCGGATGCGCCACGGCGATCCAACGGGCGCTCGCTCGTCATCGCGCCGACCACGCGTTCGCTCCCCGCGTCCGCATCGGCCTCCACGCGGGCGAGGCCACCGCCCGCGACGACGACTACTTCGGCTCGGCCGTGACTCGCGCCGCCCGCATCGCCGCCGCTGCCGGGCCCGGCGAGATCCTCGTGAGCACCGAGCTGCTCGCCGGCTGCGAGCGAGCGGTGCCGATCGACGGTGAACGCACGCTCGAGCTCAAGGGCATCGCCGAGCCCGTGCGCGCCGCGCTCGTCGCGTGGAGCGACGCGAGCGCCGCTACGTCGCCGTGATCGTGTAGAGCGCGACGGGTTCGTCGAACCCCTTCAGCGTGTGCGTGCCTCGTTCGGTGAGCGCCACGTCGACCCCGTGGAGGAGGTGACGTACCGCAGCGGTCGTGAGGATCTCGCCGGGTTCGGCCGCCGCCTGCACTCGTTGCGCGAGATGGACGGCGATCCCGGCGATGTCGTCATCGCGACGGACTTCGATCTCGCCGGCGTCCATCCCGACCCGTACCTCGAATCCCAGGTTCGCGGCAGCGCGACTGAACCGTATGCCGCACCTGGCGGCGTCTCGAGCCGAGCGGAACACTGCCAGCACGCCGTCGCCGAGGTGCTTGACCACATGACCGCGGTGTTGCGTCACGTGATAGGTGGCCAGTTCGTCGTAGTGGTCGAGGCGACGCCGCCACGCGGTGTTCCCCGCTGCCGCGACCGACCGTGTCGACGACACGATGTCGGCGAACCACACGACGCCGAGCTCGGACGTGGACGTCGTGACCGCGCGCGCGACGCCGACGAACGATTCTGCTTCTTCGATGATCCGCTCGCTGTCGCCGAAGAACAGGTAGTGGTCGTCGCCCGGCAGCTCGTGCAGGTCCGCCGACGGGATCGCGTCCGCCAGATACCGGCCGTACGAGGTCGGAACGAGCTGGTCACCCGCACGGTGCAGGACGAGCACAGGAACCTGGATGTCGCGCAACAGCGGTGTCACGTCGAGCTCGAACAGCGCCGCGACGGTTGCCTCGACCTCACTCGGGTTCGCGGCGAGTCGTTGGATCCTCGCCACGGTGTCCCGATCGCGTTCCCGAGTCGGACCTTCGCCAGGAGCCCCGAGATGAGCGAACACGCTGGTCGGGTCGCCCCAGCCTTCCGTCACCATGGTGATCGTCGCGTCACGCGCCGGTTCCGGAATGCCGACGTCGTAGCCATCGCCGTTCACGAGCCGAGCGAACCCACCGAACACGATCGCAGCGCGCACTCGCTCGGGGTGCGCTGCCGCGAACGCGAGCGCCACCGGGACGCTGAAGTCGGCAGCGAACAGGACGACCTCGTCGGCCGCGGCTGCGTCGAGAACGGCCTCGATGTCATGCAGCCACACGTCCAGTCCGTGGCCCGCGGCGCCTCGCTCCGAGAGACCCGTACCACGTTGGTCGAAGAACACGACGCGAAACGACTCCGACAGCCGCTCGTACCACTCACGCGTCTCGGGCACCGACAACAGCGAGTCCATGTTCGTTGCGAAGTTCGCCACCGTCACCAACGTCGGCCCCGAGCCGAGCTCACCCCACGCCAGCCGCGCACCCTCGCTCCGGACGTACCGCACCTGTGTCACGGGCCCAGGGTTGCACGATCGCGTCGGAGGGTCGGTCCATCTGCCGCTGACGCGCCCTGCAGACGGATCGACGACGTCATCTAAGGTCGTGATCTCGTAGCCCAGGAGCGACCAGATGTCCGTCATCGACGCCGACACTCACTTCTACGAGCCGCGCGGCATCTGGGTCGGTCACCTGGAACAGGCCCGGCGTCACCTCGCCCTCGAGATCGTCGACGACGAACGCGGCAACGCGTGGCTCGTGCACGGCGAGCGACGGATCGAGGTCCTGGGCATCCACGAGCCGGGCGACGTGAGCCAGAGCGGGGAGTTCCGCACGCGCCTGCAGCGCGGTCTCCCACCGGCGTGGCGCTACGACGACCGACCCCGGGAGTTCAGCGATCCGACGGCGCGGCTGGCATGGATGGACGCCAACGGCATCGACGAGACGATCTGCATGGCGAACTGCGGGATCATGTGGGAGCGCGCGCTCGGCGATGACCTCGAGGCGACGACCGCGAACATGCTCGCGTGGAACCGCTGGGCGGCAGAGCTCCGCAGCGACGGCGACGGACGGCTTCATCCCGTCGGACACGTCACGCTGCGCGACCCCGCGTTCGCCGAGGAACAGATCCGTGCGCTGGCGGACGCCGGCATCGCGCTCGCCATGGTGGCGCCGGCACTGGTCGACGGGCGGCGGCTGTCGCACCCGGACCACGAGCGGCTGTGGTCCGCCTTCGAGGATGCGGGGGTGGGCGTCGTGTTCCACGTCGGGCAGTACCCGCCCGGGTTCGACGACGCGTGGAACGAGGACGATCCCGATTGGTCGAACCCGGTGTTGTCGTCCGTCTTCCTGTGGTTGCCACCTGCGCTCGCCCTCGCCGACCTCACGCTGCGCGGTGTGCTGGACCGCCACCCACGTCTGCGGATCGGCGTGATCGAGTTGTTCTCGAGCTGGGTGCCGCAGTTCCTGCGCAGCCTCGACGGTGGATTCGCGTTCCACGAGCAGTTCAACGGTGCGCCGATCGCTCCCCTGCAGCTCGCGCCGAGCGACTACATCCGCCGCCAGGTGTGCGTCGCCAGCTTCGCGTTCGAGCACCCTGCACGCCTCGCAGCGCACGCCGGCGACCTGTTCATGTTCGGGAGCGACTACCCGCATCCGGAAGGCTTGCCGAACCCGGTACAGGAGTTCACCCGACGGTTGAACACGACGCCTGACGAGTCACCGTCGTTCTTCCACGCCAACGCGGCGCGCCTGCTCGGGCGCGGCTGATCGGCGCGCAGACGCGAGGAGCTACGTGCGGACGCGCTCGTACGTCAACTGCAGGTCGTCCTCCCACGGCCCGCCGTCGCGAGCCATGGCTCCCTTTGCGTCGAGCCGCTCGCCGCCGGCGGCGAAGGTCAAGACCATGCGCTGGGCGAAACCAGCCGCGTCGCGATGCCATCGCACGCCGCCGTCGACGACGTCGACGGTGTAGCGACGGGAGATGTCACGCTCGTCGAAGTACAGCATCGTGATCGTGCCGGCAGCGTCGTCGGATCCGATGACGGCGACCGCGCTGGGGATCTCTGGCTCGTCGATCTCGGAACGCATGAGCAAGAACGCGCCCCCCTCGTACCAGGCGAACGAAGTGCGGCCGTGGAACGTGGTGCCGGGCACGAGCGGATGCGTCCCCGTCGTCCGCCACTCGCCCACGAGCGGGGCCAGGGCCTGCAGTGCGGGGTTCGGGCGTTGGGCTTCCGCACCGATCGGTGTCGTCATCGAGAGATGATCTCAGGCTCGACCTGCTCGGCGCGTCTGCGAGCAACGCCTGTTGCACCGTCGGGCACGACCGACGTGCTCCTCAGCCGTGGAACTTCTCGCCGCGCTCGAACATCTCGATCATCGCCCGGACACGCTTCGCTCGCGTCGCCTGCGTCTTTGCGGTCTGAAGCCGGTACACGACCGCGTAGATGTTGCGCTTGTCCAACGTTGCGAAGAACGCCGCCGCCTGCTCGTGCTCGTTGAGCTCGGCGAGGAAGTCCTCGGGAACGGACGCCGCGCTCGGCGGGTCGTAGGCCCGCGTCCATCGGCCGTCCTGCTTCGCCGCCTCGATCTCGCGCAGCCCCGCCGGTCGCATCCGTCCCTCGGCGACGAGACGTTCGGCTCGCTCGGTGTTCACCTTCGACCACCCGCTCCTCGGCCGGCGAGGCGTGAACCGCTGCACCCACGAGATGTCGTCGTGTCGTCGCTTCTGGCCGTCGATCCACCCGAAGCACAGCGCGCTCTCGAGTGCCTGGCTGTAGTCGAGGTCCGCCTCCGACCGCCCCTTCCGGAACAACCGGAGCCACACACCCTCGGGCGCCTTGGCATGGTTGCGTTCGAGCCAATGCTCCCACTCCTCCACCGATCGAACGTCGAGTACCTGCCGTTCCTGCGACTCCGACATTCTCCCAAGATGCCCGCCAACGCGCGTCGGGAGTCGTCCGACGGGGCTCGTCTCAGCGCGCAGTCGGGGACGTGGGCGTCGACGCCCCCGTCGTCGGTGTGCTGGGGTCGAAGGGCGTGAGGTCCGGTGTCTTCTGGTTGAGCTCCTTGGCTTGTTCGAGCGTTTGTTGCGCGACGGCGAGCAACTGACGCTGCAAGCCGAGAGACTCATCGGTGCGCTGCAACTGTTGTTGCGCGATGGCGAGTTGCTGCTGTGCGATCAACAGCGTCTCGGCGCTGATGCGGTGCTGGTCCTCGGTGATGTCGAGCTGACGGCGAGTGAGGTCGAGTTGCTGGCTGGCGATGTCGAGTTGCTGCAGCGCGATCTGCTTCTGCTCGGTGGTCAGCGCGAGCTGATCGCTCGTGATGTCGAGCTGGCGACGGGTCAGATCCAACTGTTGCCGCGTTGCCTCCAACTGGTCGCGGGTGACGGCGAGCTGATCGGAGATGAGCTGCTTCTGGCGAGCGATGTCGGAGCGGATCCCGCGTCCGGGTCCGAACACGAGCGCGACGAGACCGAGGAGGAGAACGATGCTGATGAACGTCCACAGCGCACCCAGTCCGAACCAGCGACGACGCTCGGTCATCACACTTCCGACGGGGCACGCAAGGCGCGCGCCACGTGGTCGATTCCGTCGAGCATCGCGGCGACGAACCGATCGGGTGCGGCGACCGGCGCGTCGTGGTCCGCGTCGAGGGCGACGGCGCACGCTCGCCACGCGTCCGCCAGGCGGCGTTGGCGGTCGGGATGCACGAGCTTGTCGTGCGTGGCGATGACACACGCCGCGGGGACATGCCGTGACGCCGCGATCGCGGAGCCGTCGAACCGTCCGAGCGTTCTGCCAGCGGCGCGGATCGAGCCCGGGTGACCGCGTTCCATCTCGGCGACGAGCCACCCACGTAACGAGTCGACGTCGGGGTTCGTACGTCGTGCTCGGCTGACCAGCGCGTGGGCAGTGCGGCGACCCTCGCTCAGGCGTTGCAGCGTCCCGGTCCACCCCCCGACACGAACGAGCAGCTTCTCGCGTCGGCGACGGCCGGGCAGGAACTCGCCCGCCGCCAGGACGAGTCCGGTGACGCGACTCGGGTGACGATCGGTCATCACCTGCGCGACGGCGGAGCCGATCGAGTAGCCGACCACGATGGCGGACGTCACGCCGAGCGCGTCGAGCAGCGCGGCATGGTCGTCCGCCGCCGCCTGCAGCGTGAATCCTTCCTCCGGGCAGGCACTGCGGCCGTGTCCACGTAGATCGGCGGCGATGACGCGGTGACGTTCGCTGAGCGGACCGAACAGCGGGAAGAAGTTGATGTCCGCGGTCGCCTGCCACCCGTGGATCAACAGACATGGCGGCGCCACCGGCGGTCCGGCTGCGTGACGGACGAAGAACTCGCCCCGACCTTCGAGCGCGACGATGGACGCGGGCGGTAGAGGCGGTAGCACGACGGGAGCAGACAAGAGGGCCCTTCCGGAACTGGACCCAGCGCGGAAGACGTCCCTTACCCCTCACCGGCGAGCGAAACCGTCACACGCGCGCATTGTGTTCCGTCGGTTTGACCGCGAGGACCGGTGGGCATCCCCGAACACTCGCCCGCACGATGCTCCACGTGCTCGAAGGAGGTCGCTCGTGTTCATCTTCACCAAGCGATCCGGACGCCGGGCCAACGTCCGGTTCATCTGGTGGCCGCTCGTCCTGTGCCTGGTCCTGTCAGTGCTGATCTCCCTCGCCTTCCGCTGAATCGAGCGAACCGGGCGCCGGTGATTCGTCACGGTTCTCACGCACTCCACCCTGCGCCGCGGCGGTTCGGCGAGGACGTCGAACCCCAGCGCCGCCGCGACCGTGACAGCGGGCGTCGCCTCATTACGCTCGCGGCGCCGGCCGAAGTCCGGGAGGAGATGCGGATGGGATTCTTTCGCCGGTTCGCCGATGGTCTCGGTCACTCCAACGCTGTCGAGGGACTCGCCGAAGCGGCCGCCGCGTGGGGATGGCAGCCGGTCGACGGCGATCCGCTCGACTCGGGACTGACCGGCGCACTGCACGACATGGCGCGAACCCTGCACGGCGCACCCCGCAGCACGTCGATCGGCGCGGGGAGCCACAGCGTCTCCCTTGCCGCGACCATCTTCCATGACTCGTACCGAGGAATCGTCGACGGCCGGACCGTCACGGTCGCGAACGCGTGGATTCCCGTCGAGGCGGTGGTTGCCGGGGGCCGTCATCTCGAAGGCAACGCCATCGTCGCGGTGGAGCTCTCGAGCATCCTGCCGATCGCCGGCATCGAACCTCGCGGTCGGCACAAGGGTCTGCTCGGCGTCGAGGTACCGACCGGTGATGCCTCCTTCGACGCGGCCTACCGGGTGGTGGGGATTCCCAACCTTGCGGCCGGCCTCGTCACGCCAGAGATGCAACGTCGGATCGCCGCTCGCGACGACTGGGCGTTCGTCGCGCAGGACACGACGTGTGTCGCGATCTGCCGTGAGCCGTTCACCGAGGCAGCAGAGGTGACACAACGAGTGAGCGAAGTGGTCGGCATCGTCGCGGCAGTGCCGACGAGCATCGCGCTCCCACAGATCGACCACTCCGTCGACGATCTCCTCGGGCGCATCGCTCGCATCGACTCCGTCGATGACGCCCTCGCGTTCCTTCAGGGACTCTCGGACGCGGATCGTCAGCGGCTCGCCGCATCGCCGACCCCGCTCGCGAAGTTCGCCGACGTGCGTACGCCGGACGAAGCAATCGCGCGCCTCATGTCATTGTCCGACATCGAACGGCTGCAGGTCGTGTCGATGTTCGAGAAGGCCGACGACTGACGCGTGACGGCGGCGCGGGGCAACCCGCTACGCCTGAGATGGCGGGGCAAGCTCCTCGCTGAGGAACCGATACCGGAAGTCGCAGAACTCGGCACCTTGCATGATGGTGTGCGTGCGTTCGAGCTCGACGCCGGGGATGCCGTCCGTCATCGGGAAGTCCGCGCTGCACACGAGCAGGAAACCGAGCTCGGGTTCGCCGATCTCCTGGAAGAACTGTGCGTAACGACACCCGGTCACGTCGAAGGCCATCCTGTCACTCGACATCTCGCGCACCTCGACGTCGATGGCGTCCGCACCGGACGAGACCTCACCGAGCGCCTGCATGGCGCCCAGCGAGCCGCGGTCGCGAGCGAGTGCCGAGGCCAGGTCGCGGTAGTACTCGGCGAGTGCGCCGCGGACGAGTTCGCGTGCCGGCTCGCTGCCCAACTCGTGCTCGAGTCCTTTGATGAGCGGGACCAACACCTCGGCCTGGATCTTCACACGATCGATGAGCGGCACGTCCGCCCGATGCTCGAACACGTCCATCCGACACTCCCCCAGAGAACTCGTGGCGATGGTACCCACGCCCATCGTCTTCCGCGGGGCGAAGCCTCAGTGCGCGGACGTGCCCCATGGCTGGAACACTGGTGCACCTGTGATCGCCACCGTCGACATCGCCGATCTCCGCGCACGAGAGCTTGTCGGGGCGATCCGCCACCGACCGCCCGTGCATGACGTTCCCGGACTGCGTTGGAGCGAGGTCGCCATCGCCGTCCCGCTCGGGAGCACGAGACCGCCTCGCCTTCGTCGTGCCGTGACGTTCGCCATCTGGGACGACGAGGAGGCCGCGGCTCGGGCGCGGCACCACCAAAGCCTCCGACGCTTCGATCACGGGTTCGGCGCGGTGCTGCACCCGATCCGCGCCTTCGGGACGTGGCCCGGCCTTCCCGAGGACGTCCCACGCTCGCGGGCGACGCCGCACGATGGTCCCGTCATGGTCCTCACCCTCGGACGCTTGCGGCTCGGTCAGACGATCCGGTTCTTCCGAGCCAGTCGTCCCGCCGAGCGCGCTGCGATCGCCGCCGACGGGTTCCTGTGGGGAACCGCTGCCGCCCGTCCCCCATTCGTGGCCACCGTCTCGATCTGGCGCGACGGCGAGGCCGCCGCCGCCTACGCCTACGAGCGGGGCAACGCCGGACACCCCCGCGCCATCGCCGCCCAGCGCCACAAGGACTTCCACCACCGATCGGCGTTCATCCGCTTCGCCCCCACCCAGATCCATGGCGCGCTCGAAGGTCCCAATGCACTCGGGCCCGACACAGTTGCGCGAAGCCGCGCAACGGGCTGACCCCTCGGCATTGCCGACGCCGGTACCTTGGCCATGTGGAAGAGGACGTACGCGTCACCCAGAGAATCGACGCCTCACCCGAAACGCTGTACGCGCTCGTGAGTGACATCACTCGCATGGGCGAGTGGAGTCCGGAGAACGTCGGGGGACGGTGGCTCGGCGAGGCAACGGCGGCAGCAGTCGGGGCGCGGTTCCGCGGATCGAACCGCCGGGGATGGCGCCGCTGGTCGACGGTGTGCACCGTGGTGACGTGCGAGCCCGGGACGGCCTTCGCGTTCGACGTCGACGTGCTCCGCATCCCCGCCTCACGATGGACCTACGAGTTCGAACCCGACGATGGCGCCACCATCGTGACGGAGACGTGGACCGATCGCCGACCCCGTTGGTTCGCCCGCCTCGCAGGAGCGACCATGGGTATCGACGACATCCGCGCCCACAACCGCAACAACATCGCGACGACGCTCGCCAACCTCGCCGGCGCAACCGCACTGCCGCGCTGAACCAACGGCTCGGTGGCGGGCCGGTCTGCACCCGCCTCCTCGCTGCGCCTGCGCAGGATCGCAGGCGTCTCGCACCGAATCCCTTTGTGCGGGGTCCGCATCTGGGAGGGAGCGGTGCTGGGGTATCGAGCGATGTTGCGTGCCCGCGCGCATCCACGGGTGGAACGACTCGTCGGCAGGGTCGACCGGGCGCGAGGAAGGCCAGCCGTACGCTCGGAGCGCGAGTGGCTCGAACGATTCGTCGTGCCGGGTCGGTCGTTCGCGGATGTCGGCGGCATGTGGGGGATCCACGGCGAGATCGCGGTGAGCGCAGCAGAGTTGGGCGCCTGTCCCGTCAGCCTCGTCGACTTCTTCGCGACCGAGGAGTTCGAGCGCAAACGAGCCGACCGGGCGCCTGACGTTCGTGTCGTGTTCGGCTCCGCCGATGACCCGCGTGTCGTCGAGGAGCTCGGCCCGGTCGACAACGTGTGGTGTTGGGGTGTCCTGTATCACCATCCAGCGCCGGGCGCGATCCTCGCCGCGCTGCGCATGGTCACACGTGAGCGGTTGCTGCTCGAGTCGCGGACGATCCCCGAGGTCCCGGGCCTCGAGCACGCTGCGGTGTTCTGGCCCTACGGGTCGCGGACTGCCGCCAGCATGTGGAGCCAGCAACGGTCCGGGTACGGGAACCAACTCGGGATCGACGCCCCCTACGACCCGGACCTCGCCGGTGCCAACGACTTCTGGGGCATGACACCGTCTGCCATCGTCGCCCTCGCCCGGACGTGCGGGTTCGAGTGCATCGACGTCGCTCGGAGCCCGAAAGGCCCACAGCGTCACGTCTTCGATTGCATCCCGATCGATGTCGCGCAGATCTTCCCATTCGGCAAGCCGCCAGCCGCCGACCACGCTCAGCCGTAGGCGAGGCTGTCGACGATCACGGCGCGCACGTGACTCGTTCGCTCGAGGTGCTCCGGACGCGCGACGGCACGGCTGCGCTCAGTCGGGCTCGAGGCGCACGAGTGCGATGCGTCGTGCGGTCTTGCGCTGGTAGCTGTCGTAACGGCCGTGGTT
>Ga0070741_10004987_pt1 | contig 30251 bp, 30 predicted proteins | sample Coa_R1_4_FD_66440 | JGI IMG/M metagenome (GOLD analysis project Ga0070741, IMG submission 66440) | Surface soil microbial communities from Centralia Pennsylvania, which are recovering from an underground coalmine fire - Coalmine... | ecosystem: Environmental > Terrestrial > Soil > Unclassified ... | reverse complement strand
CAGCGCTGGGAGAGCGCTTCGGACGCCTGGAAGAGACACTACAAATCGCGCTGCAAATGTGGGCAGGCGATGAAAAACCTTACGAGGGTAAATATTACTCACTTGAGCGTCCGCTCAATTCGCCCCAACCTATTCAAAAGCCACATCCGCCTATTTTGATCGGTGGTACTGGTGAACGCAAGACGCTGCGCCTGGTCGCCCAGTACGGCGATGCCTGTAATTTGTTCGCTCGCCTGGGTAAAGACGAACTACGACGCAAGTTGGACGTGTTGCGCGATCACTGTCAGTCGATAGGCCGCCCTTACGAAAAGATCGAGAAAACCACCCTCGATACCGTGCAGATCACACGCGATGGACGCAACGGCACGCTATCACCATCACAGGCCATTGATCGCTTCGCGGAACTGGCCGCGCTGGGCATTGATCAGGCAATCTTCAATATGCCAAACGTGGCGGACCCGGAGCCGTTCGACGTGCTGGCAACAATCGCCCCGGAGGTAGAGAAAATCCCGGTAGCGGGTCGTTAGGATCAACAATGGCACATCGAACCACACTCAACGCAGCGGAAACAGCATTCGTGCTCAAACAACGCGTGGCCCGATTGGCAACAGCAGACGAGAATGGCAATCCACATGTCATTCCCGTCTGCTACGCCTTCGACGGCACACGCTTCTACACGCCCCTCGATGAGAAGCCCAAGCGCGTCTCAGGCAGACAACTGCGCCGTGTGCACAACATCGAAGCGCGACCAGAGGTAGCGCTCGTGATCGATCAGTACGCCGATGATTGGTCGCAACTGGGCTATGTGCTGGTACACGGACGCGCCGAATTAATCGAACCCACGCATGAACTGCACCGACAAGCATTGCTCCTGCTGCGAGAACGCTACGTGCAATATCGGACGATGGCGCTGGAGCAATACCCCGTCATCGTGATCATACCCCAACGAATCAGCTCCTGGGGACCTGCTATACACGAGGCGGACAAACCAACATAAGCCTTAGCCTCGACCGTGCCCCAATAGTTTGGTAAAGTTCACCGCAAGATTCCAGTAGTACTCAAGAGCCTCGTACCCCTTGTTATCTCTGATGAGATATGTGTTAATAGGATCAGACTTTTCATGGAGTTGAGCCATGTCTCTGAAAAAACCAACATCCTCTATTCAGCGGCTGAGTCACAATCCTATGGGCTGGCCGAACGAACTCCTTCCTCTTTTTGAAGAGGCAATGACCTGCGAATTCGTTACCCTAGCACGGCAGGGCATACCCATCACCAGCCCAGTCACACCCTACCTTGGCGACGATGAGCGGAGCCTGGATATCTCAACAGGACTGACCTATCCAGCCAAAGCTGAACGTGCCCGGCGCAATCCCCGCGTCGCGCTGCTTTATTCCGATGCGATTGGGACGAGTTTGAGCGGGGCTCCCATTATCCTGGTTTATGGCCATGCTGCCGTCCGCGATCTGGATATCCAGGCCAACACTGATCGCTATGTACGCCTCTCGCTGGCGAAATCGCCCGCCGGTTTTCAAGGGACGCCTCCGTTCTTCTTGCGTACCCTGGCCTGGTACTTCGCGCGTATCTGGATTCAAGTGACGCCACTGCGCATCCTCTGGTGGCCAGAGGGAAATACCGATGAGCTTCCCCACGTCTGGGAAGCGCCTGCTGATCTCTCATTGCCCGGCTCTGATCCCGCGCCTCCTGGCAAGCAACCTCCTCCGTGGAAGGAACCAGACCAGGACTGGCAAAAGAGCGTGGAGTATGCTGTGCGTCACCTGGGGTTGCCCGTGCTCACGACTGTAGACGCTACAGGAGTGCCAACACCTATGCGCGCAAAACAGGTCGCACGGATGCGGGAGGGCTTATGCCTAGTCATGCCTGCGGGAGCACCTGCCGCTCAGGCAGGTCCGGCCTGCCTCACCTTCCATACGCATCCCCAGGTCTTTTCAGGGCAGGAGAACAGGTCCTTTCTTGGACATGCCGTTCCGCGCGAGCATGATACAGTCGATTTTGTCGTTGAGCGATCTCTAGCGGATTGGAGCTTGTCCGGCTCACGGCTCCAGGCTGGTCTGGAGTTTTTCAACAACGGCAGGCGTGTTATGTCTCGACTTCGCTCGGAGGCCACACGGCGCAGTCAGCCTGTTCCCAGAATCAATATTCCCCCCTTCTGGTAATTTGGGTGCAAGCCTGAAAAGAGAGAAAGTAGACTGTCCTGAAATATTTTCCTGTTCCACTTTCACTGCCAGTTCGATTGTTGTACCCTTTTTCTTAATGTGCAAGACATCTTCGATCCATTTAGCACTTCAGAGCTAAAGAACGTCCTCAAGTCCTAAGTAGCCAGGGTTCATTACCACATAGTTTTCTTCTTGTTTCCCTTTCTTAACATTTTTTCCACATAATAAATGGATAACACAAGAAATCTTATTATCATCTGTTAATCCATTTAGCAAATATATTCTAACATAGATAAATAGAAATAGAAATCTTCATTACCCTAAAGTCTCAGCAAATGCATTTGCAGGCGATAAGGGAAAACCGGATGATGATATTCTAACAATCTGGTTAGTATGGTATGATGATCAAACTGTCATAATGGCTCCCAGAATACGGCGGGATAAGATCAAATAACTGTAAGGAGGTCTCTGGTGGATGAGGAGATTAATTGGCTGCATGGAGAGCAGGTTGAATGTTCCAATTGTCATCAGCAGTTGTACCGTGTTGATCATTCGCCCTTCTATGATGAACACTTTCTCTACTGCGATAGTTGCCCAATGCGAGTTGAAGTGAGTTACATGGAACGTTGGATGGCACAATTTATCCGAACTAAGGACATTTGGCGAGATGACTAATACGCTATACTACGATACACTTGCCGCCGCCTTTGTACGGGGCAAGCTCTTACATGATCCAGTAGCAAAAGCACAACCAGATCTGTTCGACACGCCACTCGAAGAGCTTTCGCAGGACGAGCTACAGGATATCGTTCAGTTTGGTCTCGATCATGAGCTGCGTTTGCACCGCTTTAAGAGGACGATGGGGCTGGCACGCGTACAGAAAGTGCTGGGTGTCTTGAAGGGCATTCAACCAGGCTCTCTGCTCGATATTGGCAGCGGGCGAGGAGCATTTTTGTGGTCCTTGTTAGACGCTTTTCCCGCGCTTCCTGTGACCTGCGTTGACCTTCTCGCTTATCGTGTCACCGATATTCAGGCAGTGCACGACGGGGGCATACACCGGTTGTCGGCTGTACACGGCGATGCTACCGCCTTGCCTTTCGCGGATCGTTCATTTGATGTGGTGACCATGCTAGAAGTCCTGGAGCATATTCCAGCGACCAGGCAGGCGTTGAAAGAGGTATGCCGTGTAGCCAGCAGATTCTTGATTTTATCTGTGCCCTCTAAAAAAGACGATAATCCCGAGCATATTCATTTGTTCGACCAACGCGGTTTGAAAAATCTCTTATACGAACAAGGCATTACTCGCGTTAGCGTTGAATATGTGCTTAACCATATGATCATGATTGCAAGGATAGAGCCTTTATGAACAATTTCGACATTCACAAATACCCGCGTACTCACCATATCGCAGGTTCGGGCATACAACGCGGCGACGAAGACCTGGATGTGATCCACTTTCGCGAACTCGCGGGCAAGTATCTGGTCGTCGAAGAGAAAATGGATGGAGCCAATAGCGCGATCAGTTTCAGTTCTGACGGTAATCTCCTGTTACAAAGCAGAGGACACTATCTCACCGGAGGCCCACGCGAGGCACAGTTTCACCTCTTCAAAGCCTGGGCACACAGGTACACACTGGAATTCTGGGAGGCGCTGACAGACCGCTATGTGTTGTATGGAGAATGGCTATATGCAAAGCATACTATTTTCTATACCGACCTGCCGCACTATTTTCTAGAGTTCGATATCTACGACAAGACGCAAGACACATTTCTCAGTACAGCGAGACGTAGAGAATTTCTGGCACAATTGCCGTTCGTTGTATCTGTCAAGGTGCTCTATGAGGGTCAGGTACACACATTACAACAACTTACCGCGCTTATCGGGCATTCACATTTCGTCAGCGACGATCACCTTGATCGTTTGCGGCAGGTTTGCAAGAGCAAAAACCAGGATAGCGCACGAGTATTTAAAGAAACCGACCAGAGCGCGTTGATGGAAGGATTGTATATCAAGTTTGAGGAAGACGGTATCGTCAAAGAACGCTATAAGTATGTACGCGCAAGCTTTCTGCAAGCAGTCTTTGACTCGGAGAGTCACTGGATAGACCGCCAGATTCTCCCCAATTGTCTGCAAAAAGGCGTATCACTTTTGTAGTTTACGTGGACCACCTCGCATTGCTGGCCATTGAAAATCAATCCCGAAGCCCCTCAGGGAGGTGTCGTGCAGCTGGCGAAAGAGCGAGCACGCGAGTTCATGCACAGGCAGCTATCATTTGCCTGGAATGCTACCAATGTGACTAAATTACTCAGAGCGCCTTTGATTGACTTCTTTGTAGCTTACGGTGGACGAGTACGTATCGTTTATCTCAAAGCCAGCTTTGATGTAATTGTAAGCAGAAACCGGGAGCGTCGTGAGAGCGTGCCAGAGCAAGTACTGGACAGGCTTCTAGATAAGCTTGAAGTTCCTGATCTGACAGAAGCTCATACAGTAGAGTGGATCACCTCGTAGAACATGTAATAATTGTCCATAAAACGACCGCATCTTTGTGAGAAAAAAGCTATAGGACTGCGTATTACATACTATATAACCAATCTACAATGTCGTAGTGCCGGATATTAACCACTTCTAAAGGAAGCAAGCGAAGTAAGGTGCCTGGTGTTTACAATGTATTTCAACTTCATGGGGAGAAACAGCACTTCGTTCGCTGTGACTGCATCCGACATTGAAGTGGAAATTGTTCCTCGTATACGAGCTTCATTTCCGAGGAGGACAATATGTTCGCGAAGCCCAAACCCGGATTCCTCTCACTGGTATTTTCCCTGGCAACCGTGTTGACGCTGGTACTCAGTGCCTGCGGCCCAACCGGGACACCCATTCAATCAAGCAGCAATAGTGGTAAACCCGTCAAAGGCGGCGTCTGGATCGACGATCTGGTCAATGAACCCGACTCGTTTATCCCGAATGCATCCGTTCAAACATTTGCCACGATGGTAATGCAAGGACTGTACGCACCGATCTTCGTGGGTACTTCCAAAGGCCTGATCCAGCCAGGCATCGCCACGGAAGTCCCAACTGTGCAGAACGGTGGTATCAGCGCCGATTCGAAAACGTGGATCTTTCACCTGCGTCCCAACCTGGTGTGGTCCGATGGTCAACCCCTCAACGCCGATGATGTCGATTTCACCTGGAAACTGTGGACCAATCCCAAGTTTGCAGCAGCAAGCACTGCAATCTTGAAACACATTCAATCGGCAGATGTCTCTGCTGACAAATTGACCATCACCTTCCACCTCAAGGACGCCTTTTCCGCGTTTCTGCCCGCCTGGACTGATGGTGGTCTCGCACCCTTGCCCAAACACCATTTTGAGAGCATCCCACCCGACCAGATCAAGAAATCGAAAGATAACTTGTTCCCGACAGTGACCAGCGGCCCCTTCATGATGTCAGAGAGCAAATCCGGTGACCATTACACTCTCGTCCGCAATCCCAAGTATTATCTTGCTTCCCAGGGTTTGCCCTATCTGGATAAGGTGATCTTCCGTCCCGTCGCCAATCAGGAAACAGTGCTCAAGGATCTTCAGTCCGGTTCCATCGACTCGGCCTGGTTCCTGGATGCTGCCAAGCTCCCTACGTACAAGCAACTGACCGATTATGATCTTGTGCAGGGTACTTCGGCTAGCTACGAGGCCATCCACTTTAATGAGAACAACCCGGCCCTCAAAGATGTCAATGTTCGTAAAGCCATCGCGCTTGCTGTGAACCAGAGTGAACTGATCAAGATAGCGCGCCTGGGAGCCGCACTTCCGATGTGTACTGATCATAGCCCGGCTTACACACCTGGCTATCAGGCGGATGCCCAGTGTCCCACCTTTGATCTTAATGCTGCCAATAAGCTGCTCGATGACGCTGGCTGGACAAAGGGATCAGATGGTATACGCGCCAAAGGTGGCTTGCGCCTGGAGTTCCAGTATTCTACGACCGCCAACAACGCGTGGCGTGCTCAGGACGAAACGATTAACCAGGCCAACTTCGCCAAGATTGGCGTCAAGGTGGATATCCGCAACTATCCGGCCAGCACATTCTTCAGTACCTTCCTGGGTGGCGGCAAGGCTGGGACCTACGACATGGCCGAATGGGCCAGCAGTTACAGCTACGATCCCAACGACGCTACTCAACTCGAATGCGATCAGATCGGGAAAAACAACTTTAACTGGTATTGCAATCCACAGATGGATGCTCTGCTCCTCAAGGAAGAGCAGATCGCTGATCCCACCCAGCGCCAGCAAATCTTCAATCAGATCCACCAGTTGATTTTGACCGACTTCCCGTTCGCAACCGAGTTCAGCCCCAATGACCTCTCAGTGCACAAAAAGGGCACGTTCAACTATGCACCTGGTCCATTTGCTGCTTCAGAAACAGTCAACATCTGGAACTGGTGGTGCAATAATGGCAAATGTCCATCAGCTGGTTAATCGCTGTTCGGCTGGCTGAGCTAGAAAAAGGAAGCATTACAGAGTAGAGGCGTACATATGAGCAGGAGGCTCCGATTGGACCTATCCAATCAGGAACCTCCTGTTATCAAGCGCGCAAACATGCTAGAATGAAGGCATCCACTTGTTTCACCTATGATGCTTCTGCGTGAATATTCCGTCTATCGGAGGTGCCTATGGGGCAGTATTTAATCAGGCGCTTACTGCAAGCGATTCCGCTACTCATCCTCGTGTCCATTTTGATGTTCGTGCTGCTACACTTATTGCCGGGCGGCCCGGAGGCAGTCTACGACAACCCGGAACTTGATGAGGCAGGTCGGGCAGCTTTACGAGCAAGCTTTGGCCTCAACGATCCTCTACCTATTCAGTATCTCAAATGGATCGGCAACGCTTTAAGAGGTAACTTCGGCGTCTCCTACGCTACAAACCAGGCAGTGACAGACATCCTAAGTCAACGCTTTCCCGCGACACTGGAGTTATTTCTCAGTGCCTTCGCCCTCGCGTTTATCGTCGCCCTCATCCTGGGAACGGCTTCGGCTGTGCGCCAGGGCACAACCGTCGATTATACTATTACAACTCTCGCCTACTTTGGCATTTCTATGCCCATTTTCCTTTTCGGACTCTTCATGCAGGACATTTTTGGCGTCTCATTGCACTGGTTGCCCACCTCTGGTACAGTAACACTTGGCTACATATTTGACCCCTTCAATGCGTTTCTGGATCACTTTTTACACCTCGTGATGCCAATGACTGTGCTGGCGCTGACCTTTACCGCTCGCTGGAGCCGCTACTTGCGTGCCGGTATGATCGAGGTCACGAAACAGGATTACATGCGTACAGCCAGGGCAAAGGGTGTATCGCCCGGTCAGATACTCTTACGTCATGCCTTGCGTAATGCCATCATTCCGCTTATCACTGTCGTCGCAATTGATTTCGGCAGTATCGCAGGCGGAGCCACGATTACCGAAGGAGTCTTTAACTGGCCCGGTATGGGATTGCTGTTCATCAACTCTCTTGAGAAGCGCGATTATCCAGTCTTGCTGACCACGCTTTTGCTTGGCGCAATTCTTGTGATCATCTTCAATCTAGTCGCGGATATCCTTTATGGAGTGATGGACCCGCGCATTCGGTATTCATAACGCCGATACTCATAGCGCCGAAAGGAAAAAAACATGGATACATCTGAGCAAGTAAACATTACTCAGGAAGAAGAGGACGAGTTACTACAGGAACTCACCCCACAATTGGCGCAGAAGCGGCGTAGTCAGGGACGCATTATCTTTGATCGCTTCCTACGCAATCGCACTGCCACAATGGGTGCCATTTTCCTGATCGTGCTGTTTTTGTTTTGTTTCTTAGGCCCGACCCTTACCGGACATAACAGGCCCGATGATGTGAACGTGACCGATCCATTTGCTCCTCCTTCCTGGCAGTATCCTTTCGGGGCAGACGATCTGGGGCGCGATTTCTTTGCGCGTGCGATGGTTGGTGGACAAATTTCACTGCTGGTAGGTTTGAGTTCCATGCTGGTTGCCATCTTGTTAGGAACGGGCATTGGAGCCTTCGCCGGGTACTATGGCGGACTCGTTGATAACCTGCTGATGAGGGTCACAGATACGATTCTGGCCGTCCCGCTCTACCTACTGCTGTTCGTCCTCTCGGCCTCCTTCTCCAACGGTTCGCCAGCCAGCATTATCATCCTGATCGCTATCTTTGGCTGGACCACATCGGCACGCCTGGTACGTGGCGAATTCCTGTCTCTGAAAGAGCGCGAATTCGTGCGTGCGGCTCAGACGGTGGGTGCACGTAACCTGCGCCTGATGTTCCGCCACATCCTGCCCAACGCTCTGGGACCCATTATTGTCAACGCCACTATTCTGGTTGGCGGCAATATCATTCTGGAATCGGTCCTGAGCTACTTTGGCTTCGGCATCAGAGTTCCTGTGGCAAGCTGGGGCAGTATGGTCAGCACAGGTCAGGGGTTCTTTGATAACAATCCCAGGCTTGTTTTCGTGCCGGGCCTGCTGATCTTTTTCACGGTACTCAGTTGCAATCTCGTAGGCGACGGCTTGCGCGATGCGCTCGATCCGCATATGACGGAGCGCTAATGGAGACAAAACAGGCCTCAACATAAAATCCCAACGGGCCATTTGCCCGTTGGGATTTTATGTTGAGGCCTTTCATTAGCGTGATGGTAACCGTTTTGTTGTATCCAGAATCTCAAGCAAACGAGAAAAACCATATTTATCAACCAGCGTACGCATATGCCGGAAACCATCGCCATATACTCTATCTTTATTTTGTTCGATGCAAAGGGCATGATATCGGCTCTCTGGCGTGTTCATATCCATATAATAGCGGTAGGAGAGATATTCACAGAAGCCCTCCGCAGCCCAGATTGGTAGATCCTGGATGCCATGCACAATCAACCAGACGTGACCAAGTTCGTGAATCGTCACTCCCTGGAAGAGCGTCGATGGCAAGCCCTCTAGCACAGCGATGCCATTGACCTCGGTACGCTCTACATGTCCATTTTGCGTATATGTCGTGCTTGTGGTAACACCGAGTGAATGGGGTTGGTCCCGTTCGCGTAGCAATTGCGATAGCCTGGCACGTCCATGTAATTCGAGGCTGAGGCGCAGATTATTATACGTCAAGCCCTGGCTACTAACCCAACGAATCAAATTCGAGAAAATGGGTTTGGCCTCGGCAGCAGATGTAATGGCAGTAGAGCGACAAACGGGACAACGTATGTGCTCCGCACCCGGTTCCTGTTGCTCAGGAGGCACCAGGCGACCACAATAGACGCAGGAGGGATATGCGTCCTGGTGGTGCCTGCAATATTTGGTGCCCCAATGATCTACCATGAATTTGTCCATCGGCTTGCCACAATAGGCACACCTGGGCAGGATCTGATTCCTGTAACAATCAGTGTGATAGGGCGCTCCCTCGTACGTAAGGAAACTGGCATCACGGATAGGTCGATGACATCCTGCACATACGAAATGTTCGGGATGCCATTGCCCTCCCAGCGCATTGAGATACTCCCCCCAGATTGGCTGCCCACACCCTCTACAAATCGGCTGAACTGACATCATGAATTTTTATTTTGCCTCCTGAATGAACCATGCCACTGATTTCGGCCTCTCTCAGGCTAAAGCTGAAAAGGGGAAGGAAACCAACCAACATACCATGCTCGTAGTAGAGAAAATCGTTCGTTTCATCCAGCGGACGCGAGCGTAGAATATTCCAGTTCAGTTTGAGGTCCAAACCATCGTATGTGTTGCATATAGTAGCGAGGCGTTCAATATCCACGAGTTCGTCTTGCGTTAAACCTTGCTGTTTAAACAGACCATGTCTGCTTGCAGTTGTCATACTATTCCTTATTTTCTCAATATAGAGCATATCTGATATATTTGCTCGCTAAAATTATACAACATAGCCTTCAGAGATAACTAGCATGAACCTTTTTATGTAGGGAATCCGTGTTCTACATATGCAGATTGGCAAACGAATACAAGAGTAAGAATATACACAGGAGGTATATATCATGCCACAGAAGAAACATCTAAAAAGCGTTGGCAACAAAGAGCAACGCATGTACGAGCACATCAAAGAATCGGCGGAGAAGAGTGACCGCTATGGTGATCGCGCCGAAGAGGTTGCAGCTCGTACCGTGATGAAACATCATAAACAGGAGCATCACAAGAAGGGGCAATAGGCAAGCGTGCGACCGCAAGGGTAACGCCCCTACTATACACGCCGCTAGCGGCGTGTATAGTAGGGGCGTTACCCTTGCGGTCGCCTTTTACTTTAAAGGTTCTGACCAACGATGTGATGAACCTTGACGAATAAAATCACACGTGGATCACCAGGATTGCGCAAAGGAACCCCATAGTGCTCTGCCAGTGTATTGAAAAAGGCTCCGTCGGGATCATCTTGAATTCGTTCGACAACACCACGAAACTCCGCATAGATATAGGGGTTATCAACATCGGTGATAGAGATAGAGACACGTGGATCACGCTGGATATTCTGGTATTTCTTGCGATTGGTCGTGTGAGTAAACTTGATATATTCACCGTCCCACAAAAACCACATGGGCGATGACTGCGGTTCTCCGTTAGATCCAAGCGTAGCAAGATGGGCAAACGCCTTTGATTGAAGTATTTTCTGTACCTTTGGATTATTCAGATCTGCCATGAAAAAAAATCCTCTCTTTCATATCTTTTCTGGAAGGTCGATTGGTCAAATTCCGGCGTCTCATCTCTCTATGATAGAATTATAGGATCCCGTTTCATCTGGAACCAGAACTCAAATTATCCTGGTACAAAAACTGACTGGCTAGAAAAGAAAGAGAAGGAGCCACTAACCGTGCTAGAACAGATAGAATCCAAACGCCTGATCCTGGTCCCATTCACAGCAAAGTTGATGCGGCTGGCGCTTCACGATAAAGCTGAATTGAAAGAGGCGCTGGGTGTGGATATTCCTGACGATTGGCCCAATCCTGATGCCGCCGAGCTTTTCACTATGCTGCTGGAAGCATCTGAAAAAGATCCTACGCGCGAAGTCTGGAACGGCCTGATCATCCACAAGGAACTACGCATGCTCATCGGCGATATGGGCCTCAAAGACGGTCCTGATGCCTCCGGGACGGTCGATATCGGCTATTCTATCGTGCCGCAGTACTGGAATCACGGCTATGCAACAGAAATGGCAAAAACCTTAGTAGCCTGGGCTTTTGAGCAGCCAGGCATACAAAAAGTCACTGCTGATTGCGCCAAAGAGAATATCGGTTCCATACGCGTGCTCGAAAAGCTCGGGATGCGGCAAACCGAACCTACCGAAGATTTACTCAACTGGTCTCTGACCAAAGAAGAGTGGCATGCATCCAGGTAAAACAGGCTTTTCTCTACCATTGCACGAAGTACAATGGTAGAGAAAAGCCTGTTTTACCTGTCACTCTAACTCAAGCAACACATCCCCCTCGTTGACAAAATCTCCCGCGTTTACTTTGATAGTTTTTACCATACCATTTACCGTAGATTGCACCGGAATTTCCATTTTCATAGACTCAAGCATGATCACATCTTCATCGACAGAGACTTGATCGCCGGGTTTCACCAGACACTCTACAACGACACCTGCCATATTGGATACTACACGTTTCATTGCGCTTCTCCTCTCTCAGGCTATAAGAAATTCTGCGTTCGATGCGTGTTTCGCGAATTTCGAGGGACATCTACTTAATTGTAGCTATCGGCCACGCTGCTTCACACAGGATAGATCGGGTTGCGACATTCGGAGAACTGTGCTTCTTTCGTTTGATAGATGCCGTAACGCACGATCAGTTCATCGCGTAAGGACTCGAAAGGCGTGATAGTATCTATGATCAATTCGGAGGCGAGGCGGAAAATATCGATGTCTTCGGCGTATTTCGCCTCCATCATTTTGCGGAAGGGTTCGCGCTGTTCCTCTGGCATCTCGGCGATCTGGTTGGCAAAAACGGCATTAATGGCCGCTTCAGGTCCCATAACGGCGATCTGGGCAGTGGGCAACGCAATTACGGCATCGCTGCCAAATGCTGGACCCGCCATTGCGTAGAGGCCCGCACCATAGCATTTACGCACCACTACACAAATTTTCGGCACCACAGCCTGTGAGACAGCAGCGATGAACTTGGCACCATGACGAATGATGCCAGCACGCTCCACGGCGGACCCAATCATGAAGCCCGATACATCGGCCAGGAAGAGGAGCGGAATATTGAAGGCGTTGCAGGTATTGATAAAGCGCGTGGCCTTATCCGAGGAATCGACGAAAATAACGCCACCCTTGACTCTTGGCTGATTGGCAACGATACCTACCACACGACCGCCAAGGCGCGCAAAGCCTGTTATCAGTTCGGGTGCAAAGAGCTTTTTGACTTCAAGGAAGCTTCCACCATCGACGAGCGAGTGAATGAAGTCGTACATATTAAAGGGCTTGCCCGCCACTTCTGGCACGATATCTTTTAAAGGACGATCACTGGCCGGGGGAACAGGTTTGGCGTCGGCAGGCTTACCAAGATAATTCTGCGGCATGTAGCGGAAATAGTCGCGTGCGATCTGAATGGCCTGCTCTTCGCTTTCTGCCAGAAAATCGCCAAGGCCGGAGACGGTGCAATGCATGCGTGCCCCACCCATCTCTTCAAGCGTGACCTTCTCGCGCGTGACCATTTCGGCCATACGCGGCGAGCCAAGATAGGCGCTGGCATTCCCTTCGACCATGATCGCGATATCGGCAAAAGCAGGCGTATAAGCAGCTCCTGCAGGCGATGGACCAAACATGATCGCAATCTGTGGCACGACTCCTGACATTTTGACCTGGTTGTAGAAGGTACGACCACCCTGGTTGCGTCCGGGGAAGAGGCGCAACTGATCGGTGATGCGCGCTCCTGCCGAGTCGATCAGGTAGAAGAGCGGAATACGCATTTGCATCGCCAATTCCTGGATGCGCAGGCTCTTCTGCACCGATTTCTCTCCCATCGATCCCGCCTTGACCGTCGAATCGGAAGCATTAAAAGCGACTGGACGACCGTGAATGCGACCCACACCGGTAATCACAGCATCAGCAGGCAATTCGGGATTGAGGCACTCGGCCAGCATACCATCCTCAAACTCGACCTTGCCATCGTCGAATAGGAGCTTGAGGCGGTCACGCGCAAACAAACGCTTCTGTGCCCGATTGCGCTCGTGATACTTCTCGGGGCCACCTTTTTTGATGCGCTCGATCTCCGCAGCCAGACGCTCATTGTTATCTGTCATGTGAGAATCTATCCCTTTCTTGTCAGGCTCTAAAAGTAAAGTAGCTCGAAACCGCTTCTCTGCTCTGTAGGCGCACAACCGCATCGATCCACTAAAAGACGCGCTTATCCATTGATGACAACCTCCTGCTTCACATCTGGTTGCTAGATGGCTCGTTCACAAAAGAGGAAGTGTTTTGTAAAAGTAGATTGTGCCATCGAGCGTACCAGCAGCACTTAGCGCATACGCAGGAATAACACCAGCCTCCTGGTATCCCAACTTGCGATACAGTTGTTCGGCAGCATCTCCCTGACGTGTGTCGAGCACGAGCAACGTTCGCCCACATTCACGGGCAGCCTGCTCAATTGCTTGCATGAGCGCACGTCCGGTGCCGCGACGGCGTTGGCTCTGGAGCACAAAGAGTTTCTGCACTTCAGCCCGATGCAGCCCATTTGGTTTCGTGGCAAGTGCAAGTTGGACAGAGCCAACGATACGACCAGCGTGACGCGCTACCAGAAGCACACATGTACCCAGTGCAACTTCCTGGAAAACGCCATGCCAATACTGATAAGCATCCTCTTCACTCAGGGGCGGCAGAAAACCAACCGAGGCACCACTTGCTACCGTATCCTGAAGCAGGTTGATCAGTTCAGGTAGAACCGTCTGTTCCTCCTCGGGACGAACTCTCTCAATGGTGGGAAATGACGAATCAAACATAGTTTGGCTATTTTCTCCTTACCGGGAAATATTCTCATTTATGGGAAATATTCTCAACATATTATAGCCAAAGTACACTGACTCCACAAGAGAACCATCCCGACGCGGAGGCTGGCTTTTGGCAATCCTCCGTGTGTACCAATCAGCTTCCGTTCAGATATGCTCTTAGTTTCTCGGCGTAGACAATTCGCCTTTCCGCAGATACAAATTCTCGATGAGCCTTGCTTTGATATAAGTTATCGCCTTCGTATCTGGGAAAGACGTGCAAATGATAGTGCCAGACCTCCTGGTTGCCGGAGGGTTCGTTATGCTGGCGCGTGGAAACGCCATCGCAGCGATACGCATGCTTGAAGGCAATAGCTACTTCCCTGGCAACATCTTGAATGTGATGCACATATTTTGACGGTAAATCATAGATATTTTCAAAATGCTCATTGGGCACAATAAGCACATGACCTTCATTATTGGGCCACCAGCGCGGCGAGATAAAGGCAGTAGCTAACTCATCCTGGTAAATAATATCTTGCTGGCTGTTAATTGCATTCTCACCTCCCTGAACGAGTCTACAGAAAGGACAAACATACCCCTCTGGCTCGTGGTTGAACATGGGCGACCTCCTCTCAAGCTTCGATTTCCATCCTTAGCAGTGCTGACGAGAGCGATTTTCCCAGAGCATCGCTTCTGAGCGAGCGCGAGGCACCACCATTGAGAGCTCCATGCAGCACGAAGTTGAGGGCCAGCACGTTGGGCACCTCGAAGCGCTCGACCAATCCGGTGATGACGCCCGCGAAATGCTCACGCACTCGCTCTGCTGTCACCTCGCGGACTAGCAGATCATATGTTGCGCGATCAGGTGCAAAGAGGGCGATATTTGCTTTGTCGCCTTTATCGCCGGAGCGAGCATGAGCGATACGTACCAGTTGCGTTTTCATACTCCTGCCTCCTCGACGCTTACGCGCACATATTCTTCAATTATTCCACGAGGAGCCAGCGTGGGCCAGATGCCAAGCAAGCCACGTGGCTCAACCATACCCCCTGCACCACCGATAAAAGGCGGACCACTGAGCGCTAGAGGAGGCACCAACCTTCCCAGCTTTGCCGCCTCGCGCCTATTAGCACACCTTATGGCTATACGAAGATAGACCTCGTTCAGGTCTTCGGCGTGTACAGGATTGGCAAGCGAGCCGTGAATGGAGTTGTAACCAGGATATTCTATCAGCGTTTCTTGGGGCTGCAATCCAATTTCGTTCATCTGCTGCTGGATGATTTGCGCCGCCAATTGGGCCTTCGCCAAGGCATCGGGCCAGGCATAACCGATCATGGCCTGTCCCATGTAGCCATCTTCATAACCAGCAACGATCTTGAGCGTCTCAGGCGCTGGACGCCCCCTGGCCCCACTCACGCGCACCTGATCTGGTGCGATCTCCTCCAGATGCAGCGTGGTCATATCCACATCGACATCAGGAGTAATGTAGTGGGCAGGATCATGTACCTCGTACAGTAATTGCTCGCGCACGGTGTCAAAGTTGACGCGACCGCCGGTGCCGGGAGCTTTGGTAATGACGGCATCACCATTCTCCCACACTTCCGCGATGGGATAACCGATATGGGCAAGATCTGCGATGGCCCTCCAGTCGCCGCCAAAGTTGCCGCCCGTGACCTGCCCGCTGCATTCGAGCAAATGCCCAACGACGATACCCTGTGCCAATTTGTCCCACTCGTCCCACTTCCAGCCCAGTTCATATACAATGGGCGCGAGAAAGAGCGCCGCATCGGCGACACGGCCCGTCAAAACGATATCTGCCCCGGCATCCAGCGCCTCGACCAGCGGACGCGCACCAAGATAGGCGCTGGCGAAGAGCAGGCGCTCACGTACGGCGACGATATCCTGTCCTGTGTCCATATGCGCCAATGAAACGCCCAATGCTTGTAGTTCGTCGAGCCGCTCCATCACCGAATCGCCCAGCACGACGCCAACTTTGAGCTTGATGCCGAATTTTTTGAGTGCGTCGAGTAAGACCTGGCGTGCGGCTAAGGGGTTGAGGCCGCCCGCGTTGAGGATGAACTTGATGCCCCTGGGCAAAGCCAGTGGGAGCAGTTCGGCGAGCATGGGCACGAGATCGCGTGTATAGCCCAGGTTGGGGTCACGCTGGCGATCTTTCTGGAGAATCGCCAGCGTCAGTTCGGCCAGATGATCGGAGGCAACATATTGCACATTGCCGCGCTCAATGCTGGCCTTGATAGGTCGCCATGAATCTCCATAGAAGCCAAGACCGCCAGCAATGCGAATGGATTTCATAGCCTGGTCTCCTTGCTATCTTTGCTATCCTCGCATTCCTAATAACTCGCGTGCAATGATGAGTTGACGGATCTCGTTAGTGCCAGCGCCGATCTCGCCCAGTTTGGCGTCGCGCCACATGCGCTCGACCTCGAAGTCGGTCAGGTAGCCCCAACCACCATGAATTTGCAAGGCTTGATCAGCCGCCCGCATCGAGGCACGAGCCGTAAAGAGCAACGCAGCTGCCGCCTCTTTGCTGACTCGTTTGCCCTGCTGCGCCAGCCAGAGCGCTCGATGCGCCATATGACGAGCCGCCTCCAGGTCCGTATACATGTCGGCCAGTTTCGCCTGGATAAGCTGGAAATTGGCGATGGGTTGACCAAACTGTTCGCGCTCTCTGGCATATTTGAGAGATACCTCCAAGGCTGCCTCAATACCTCCCACCATGCTAACGGCAAAGAAGGCCCGTTCGATATCCAGGCCGCTCATGACCACTTTATAGCCTTCGTTGACCTTGCCAAGGACATTATCATCGGGCACAAATGCATCTTCAAACACGAGTTCGCCGGTGGGAGAGCCATGCATACCCAATTTTTGCAACTTGCGAGCCACAGTAAAGCCCGGCGTACGCGTCTCAAAGATAAAGGCGGTAATGCCCCGGCTTCCAGCCTCAGGCTTCGTCTTGGCATAGACTATTAACACATCGGCAATTGGCCCGTTGGTAATGAACACCTTCGAGCCATTGAGCAGATAGCCGCCATCCATTTTGCGCGCCGTGGTCTGAATACCCATTGCGTCAGAGCCTGCATTTGGCTCGGTGAGCGCCAGACCGCCGATCATCTCGGTGCTGGCCAGCTTTGGCAAATAGCACCGCTTCTGCTCCTCAGTGCCATTGCGCAAAATATTATGCGCCGCGAGATTGAGATGTGCGCCAAAAGACATGGAGATGGCCCCGTTCGCCCGGCCAATGCCACGAGCGACCAGAGCCGCCATCAGGAAATCACCGCCGCTGCCATCGTACTCTTCAGGAATTGCGATACCTGTATAGCCTTGCTCGGCCAGGCGTTTCCACAGCCAGCGGGGAAAATCGTCGCTGCGCTCAATCTCTTCATTATGGGGTCGAATTTCATCGCGTGCAAACTCAAATGCGCTCTGATAGGCCATTTGATGCTCTTCGGGTAGTTCAAAGTCCATGAAAGCTCGCCCTTTCTGACCGTGCAAAAAACCACGCACATCCTGGGACCACACTACTCTGAACAGTTCCATTCACCGTTAAGTGTACGTTGTAAAGGGTCGCTATGACAAGCAAAAGAGCGATTTCTGCTGAGGTCTGATCACCCGCAAGGGGTGATCAGACCTCAGCAGTTGCGGTTTCCTTTTCTTAGCAATATGTTTCCAACTCTTTCAAAATGTTTCTTATCAGAAAATACTTGAATAGTTTTACAAGTACATCACAACAACGACATACATTCCGACGAAATAAACACAACTTTTTACTTACTAGCAGGAGTCATTTATCCTTTCTTGAGTAGTTTCATGATATACTACTTTGCATAGGTAACAAACACGGCTATATGGTGTAGGGTCCCACCTATGTTAGGAAGCAGGAACAAGCATGTTAAACTCAGCCTCGATCAATACAATCAGCAGCTCGAAGTTTTCCCACTCCTTTGTCAAGCCGCGCTACGATTCGTATTGCTTCTCCAACCTCCCTGCAACAATCGAGTTCCTCTTGACGGGCAAGCAGTCGACGATGCTCCCCCTGGATGTGTTCGGAGACCTGCCCACCAGGTACAACAAGGTCGTCTTTTTCTTCATCGACGCCTTTGGCTGGCGCTTCTTTGAACGCTATGCCGACAAGTACAGTTTCCTCAAGACTGTTCTCGCTCAGGGAGTCGTCTCGAAATTGACTTCACAGTTCCCTTCAACAACAGCTGCTCACGCGACTTGCATTCACACAGGTCTGGATGTCGGGCAGAGTGGTGTCTATGAGTGGAACTACTACGAACCTCTGGTGGACGATATGATCTCTCCCTTGCTCTTCTCCTTTGCGGGCGACAAAATATCGAGAGATACGATCAAACGCTCCTCGGTCCCACCCAGCTTATTCTTTCCTAAGCAGACTTTCTACCAAACTTTACAGGCACAGGGTGTGGCCTCCCACATCCTTCAGTACCAGGCTTACACGCCTTCTACTTTCTCGGATATCGTTTTTCGTGGAGCCACCGTTCATCCCTACAGAACCGCCCTGGAAGCATTTACGCGCATGGCCGAGCTAATCCTGGCAAAAAGCGCTACTCCCACCTACTATTTTCTGTATTTTGACCGCCTCGATGCCGCCTGTCATAATTATGGTCCGTATTCTCGGCAGTTCGAGGAAACCCTCGATATTTGCCTGACAACGATTGATCAGGCTTTCTACAAAACGGTGTGTGGTAAGACCAGCGATACACTACTGATCGTCACCGCTGATCATGGTCAGGTAAAAGTTGATCCAAAGGGCACCTACTATTTGAATAAGCAGATACCGGGTATTGCGCGCATGATGAAAATGAACAGGAAGGGTTATGCGCTGGTACCGGCAGGATCGCCACGCGACATGTTCTTGCATATCAAAGACGAGTGTGTGGATCAGGTCATTGCTGATGTGCGCCAACGACTCGCTGGAAGAGCAGAGATTTACCGAACCGAGGATCTGCTGAAGCAAGGCTTTTTCGGCCTACAACAACCTTCCGCGGCTTTTCTGCAACGTGTAGGCAACGTGGTCATTCTGCCCTATAAGCACGAGACGGTCTGGTGGTATGAAGAGGGAAAATTTGATATGCATTTCTACGGTCATCATGGTGGTTTAACGCCCGAAGAGATGGAAATTCCTCTCTGTTTGCTACCTCTCTGATTATTCAGGTATATGCAGCAATGCCGCGTCCATGGTGCGGGTTCAACAGACTTTTCCTCAACAAAAATTTTGCTCTCCGAGCAAAATTTTTGTTGAGGAAAAGTCTGTTGAGTACACACTAGAGGCGTAACTGCGTTATCGGCGGGTTGTAAACAACCCGATAATCATTCCGCCAAGTAACATCAGCACACTACCTGAGAGGATTACGAAAACCGCTTGCGGCGCCAGCGTTACAAATTCCCGCTCGAAAATGCCCAACCCATCGCCGGAGTGCTGCCACTGCTGACCCCATTGCCCAAATGTAAGCCACAACGCCGTCCAGCTATAGCACAGAAGCGACGAGATGAGCGCATCGACGAGTCCTAGAAACATGCCTCGCATAGCACCTCGCCAGTATGAAGAGACCGGACGATCTTGAAAGAGAAACGCAACCAGCGGCCCTATCACCAAACAGGGACAAACAGCCAGAAGTAGACTCTCAGCAGTTGAACTGCCGCCGTGCATCCAGGCTTGCGCCGTCAGCAGAGCACAGACAACCAGGTTAAGCGCAAGCCAGTACCACTCCCAACCGGCCCGCCCACCGGTCAACGTCAACATGCTGGATACAGCGTTGCCAACGGAAGCTGCAACACCTTGATGGGTATCTGGCCTATAGCCAGGAAACTGTAATGGTACCTCTGTCGTGGGAACGCCTATTGGACCAATAATTGGCCCCGTCTGTGGGGGTGACGGGGGAATCATTACCGGCGGCACAGGTGCCCGTATCGACATCTGCGCAGACCGGGCGGGATGAGGAGCAGGCATTTGCAGTGGCCGCACCGGAGGCGGTGCGGGCATCTGAACCAGTCGGATAGGAGATGGTGCAGGCAGTTGCACTGGTCGTGCTGCCGGCTGATCTGCCACCATCAAAGTAGGATTGAGTACAGAGACATTAACGGCCTTCGCTTGCATTGCAGCTCGCAAATCGGCGGCAAACATTCTGGTCGTTGGATAACGTACATGTGGATTTTTCGCTAGAGCATGTTGCAGCACAATACCTACCTCGCGTGGCAAATCAGGCCGATACAGGTGGATCGGGTCAGGGGCCATATAGCGGTGGAGATGCGACCACCCCCTCACATCTCCCGTAGCATTGCGCCAGGGAAATTTTCCGGCAAGCAGGTAATAACAGGTTACAGCTAAGGCATACTGATCGGAGTAGCGACCGGGACGAAACAGCCATACCTCTGGTGCCATAAACGCTGGAGAACCGGCCCAACCAGCAGTCAGATGTGACATATTGATATCAATCAGTGCTGCCACCCCGAAATCAGCAAGCAGCACATGAGAACCAGATAGCAGCAAATTCGCTGGTTTCACATCGCGATGCAGCATACCGCGTGAATGAGCATACTCCAATGCCTCTGCCGCATCTTCCATGATAGGCACCACCCGATTCAGCGACCAGGGATTGCGACCCTCGTGCATAAAAATTTCTTCGAGTGACCCTTGCTCAACATAAGGCAAAACAAGGTAGGGCGAATAAGCCTGCGATCCCTGATGCCGCTCGCTCACAATACCATATGTATGGATTGGCACGATATACGGATGGGTCAGAGAAGCCAGTAATGCTGCCTCTCGCCTGAAATCGGCCACATCTGAATTTGAACCAAAAGGCGGCAGCACTTTCACCACCACCTTACGATTATTTAACGAAAGCTGATGTGCCAGGTAGACAGCGCTCGAACTTCCTCGCCCAATAAAAGACACAATCTCGTAATCGCCCAGACGCGCCCCCGCAACCAGACTGCCACATTCTCCACACCACATCTTGCCAGAGGGATTGGCATGTTGATTGATGCAACAGAATGACATAGTTAAAACTCCGAGCAAAGCGCTCTATAATTACACAGGATCTTATGTTAATAAGACGAGGATATGCAGCTTTTTTTGAACATGCAGGCAAGCAAGCACATAGTATAATCTTCTTTGTTTTTACCTACTTTTTGACACTCATCAATTTAATAAGGTGATCTCATTGGTTCAGGAAAAATCGACCTCGTTGGCAACGAGGTCGATTTTTCCTGAACCAATGAGATCACCTTCAAATTCTTTGCATTCTCATCTGGAGTAATGTATAGTTTTTATAGTTACTCATAGTTCTCTAAAGTAATGCATAGAATTCACAGCACGAGGAGTAAGCGCAATGGAACATTTAATGACCTCTGAGGAAGTGGCGGAGATTTTGCATGTTGATCCCGTCACGATACGTCGGCTCGTGACGAAAGGCGAATTGGCGGCCTACCGCATCGGCTCCGATTACCGCTTCGCACCGTCAGACATTGAGAATTACCTGGAACGACAACGTATTCCAGCAAACGAAGTAGGAGAACAGTCTAGCAGCATAGCAAACGATATGTTCGAGCAATTTCTCCTATGGATACGCAATGCTACACAAAACAAACGCCCTGGAACAGCGGAACTTACCAATCGCTTCGACCGCTTTACCGAACGAGCACGCAAGGTGTTGACTCTGGCTCAAGAAGAGGCTCAACGCTTCCAGCACAACTACATTGGTACAGAGCATCTGCTCCTGGGCCTTGTCCGCGAAGGGCAGGGAGTTGCCGGTCGGGTGCTCAAAAACCTGGGCATCGAACTGGAACAGGTACGCAGTCAAGTTGAAACTATCATCGGGCGTGGCGACCGTATTGTTCTCGGCGAGATCGGGCTAACACCACGTGCAAAAAAGGTTATCGAGCTTGCCGTGGATGAAGCTCGCCGGCTCGGCCACCACTATATCGGCACAGAACACATGCTCCTTGGCATGATTCGTGAAGGCGAAGGCATTGCGGCGGGCATCCTCGAAGGCCTGGGCGTCAAACTTGATCAGGCACGCGCAGAAACCATGCGCGTGCTGAGCCAGCTTAAACAAGTACCGCCAGAAGTAGAACAAATAGGCGCACAGCCAGCCGAAGCAGAGCAAACACAAACCTGTAGCCAATGTGGTACCATTAGCCCGGCCAATTTCCGCTATTGTTACAACTGCGGTCATCAGCTTATCCCAGAAGAGCCAGAGAGCCGCAAAGAGGCTTAAGCAAAATATCATTGCTCTACCATCAATTTCCCACCAGTCATTTTCACTGATGCAAAAGTGACCGGTGGGAAATTGATGTTTTACTTGTGCAGTTACCTATGCTATACTGCACACAAAAGGTGGCGCATTCTGCATTCCAAACCGGAAAATGCAATCTGGTGCGTTAAACCTGAATGGTGTCCAGGGAGTACACCCTGGCGAGGCGTGCTGGGGTCCTATTTTGAACGTATCCGCCAACCTCGAAAGAGGCGATAGCATCAAGATGGGATGGTGCTCCCAGCGTTCTCTCCTCTCGCCGCCATAGGCGACGGAACAACTCACACATAACGTTCGTATAAAATAAACGATGGGCATTGTTCTTAGAAAGAGAACCTATTAAATAGAACTACCGAGTGAGAGGAACAAACATTTATGCGGCGAGGAACAATCACACTCCTCCTTTTCATTATCTTGTTAGCCGCTGGTGCATCATTCGTCGTCTTCTGGCCCAATACGGCATGGCATGGGGTCACAAACCCATTTACGGTGAAAGAAGGACTGGACCTGCAAGGCGGTGTCAGCGTCGTTATGGTACCAGCCCCTGGTCAACCCACGCCAAGCGACGACGTGATGAGTAATGTGCGCACGCAGATCGAGCAGCGTGTCAACGGCGGCCTCGGTGTGAACGAACCGGTTGTTCGCACCCAGAAGAATGGCAACATACCAAGTATCTTAGTTGAGTTGCCCGGCCTCAATAGCGGTAACCAGCAGGAAGCTATCAACACGCTTCTCAAAACTGGAAAGCTCGAATTCTGGGATACCGGTCAGTCCGGCTTACAGAACAATACCAGCTTTGATCCCACCCAGTTTGCATCGAGCAACGGTGGAACCGCTCCGCTCTTTACCGGTGGCGATCTCGACCCGAGCAAGCTTCAGGTTGGTCAGGATCAACAAACAGGCGGCTACGTGATCCAGTTCGCTATGAAGGGTGCAGCCTTTGGGAAGCTAAGCAGCTATACCGCCGCCCACATTGGCAATTACCTGACGATCACGCTGGACAGGTCTGTCATCACTTCGGCGGTGATTCAAAGCCAGCTACCCGGTAGCGGTGAGATCCAGGGTAACTTCACCCTCAACCAGGCACAAGCCGTCGTGAACGTGCTCAAATACGGCGCGCTGCCGGTCACGCTCACTATCGCAAGCCAGCAACAGGTCGATGCCACACTAGGTCAGGATTCGATCCATAAGGCCGAGCTGGCTGCTGCCATCGGCTTGAGCATTGTCGTGCTGTTCATGCTCTTTTACTACCGCTTGCCGGGATTGCTGGCAGACATCGCACTGCTGCTGTACGCGGCGCTTACATTCGCTCTCTTCAAAGTGATCGGCGTCACGCTCACGCTGGCGGGTATTGCAGGCTTCATTCTCTCGATTGGTATGGCGGTAGACGCGAACATACTTATCTTTGAACGCGTCAAAGAGGAACTACGAGCCGGAAGGTTACTCGCCGACGCTATCAATGTTGGCTGGAAACGTGCCTGGCCCTCCATCCGCGACTCCAATAGTTCAACCTTGATTACCTGCGCCGTACTCTATGGCTTCGGTCAAAACTTTGGTGCAACGATCATCGTGGGCTTCGCGACAACCCTGTTCCTGGGTGTTGTTATTAGTATGTTCACAGCCATCGTCGTCACTCGCACGTTCTTGAACCTGCTCGTGCCGACCGGCGTTATCAACCACCCCGCCTTGTTCGGCCTTCCTACAGGCTCGATTGCCTCGGCAACCCTGGCGCGGCGGAACAGCACGGTGTAGAGGAGGGTGTCGTGTTCAATCTCGTAAAATATCGCTACCTGTTCTTACTGTTTTCAGGACTGATCATTATTCCAGGTGTGATCGCCTTGATCCTTTTCCGCCTGAACGTGGGTAGTGACTTCACAGGTGGTTCATCCTTGCAGCTTCGTCCTCAGACAGCCATAAGCAACACTCAAATACAAAAATCGCTCGCGCCTTTTAAGCTGCAAGACTTGCAAATCAATACTGGTCAGAATCAACAGCTAGACCCCAAGAAGATCTTCTGGGTACGCCTGAATACTCAGGTAGATAGCAATGTAGAAAACACCATTAAGAGCAATCTGACCAGCAAATTCCCTGGAGTTACCATCGATCTGCGGACTATTCCGGCTTCTGGTGGGCAAAAGGCCTTCACACTGGTCACAATTTCTAGTTTTAAGACAGTGCCACAAGAAAGCGATGTCCGCGCTGCGCTCAACAATTTGCCCAAGACTAGCGATCCTACCAAGCCTTCGGATACCACGGGTACGACCGCCACTCCTCAGGCTACTCCTCAAGCTACCGGGACTGCTGCGGCTAAGACAACACCAAAGGTTGTCGTTCCGGCCACAGCCACCGCTACGGTTGCGGCAGCGTCATCAAATCCGGCTAATATCCCGGTAAGCATCCAGGATATCAAACAGGGCTCCACAGCGCAGACGGTTACGATTCTCACGCGCTCCGTAATCACAAGCAACGGGGGCAAGAATCAAATCTCGCCAGAACAAATCCAGGCAGCCCTCATCAGCGATGGCGGAACCTATACACAGATGATCAGCAACTCTACTACAGGTCCTGCTATCGCGGCAGATACCACCAGAAACGCAGTCTTTGCGGTTCTAGCAGCCTCAGCTCTGATCCTACTGTACATCTGGTTTGCGTTCCGCAAAGTACCCAAAGCTTTCCGCTACGGCACCTGCGCAATCATCGCACTGTTGCATGACGTTCTGGTTGTGCTGGGCATCTTCTCGATCCTGGGTGTGCTCTTTAATATCCAGGTCGATGCGCTGTTCATCACGGGTCTGCTGACGGTGGTTGGTTTCTCGGTGCACGATACGATTGTGGTGTTCGACCGTATCCGTGAGAATTTGTTGCGCCGCACCACAGAAACGTTCGAGCAGGTGGTGAACGCGAGCCTCGTTCAGACGATGGCGCGTTCGCTGAACACATCGCTCACCGTGCTCTTTACGCTGCTTGCGCTCACACTCTTTACAGGTATCGGAACAACGATCCATACCTTTACGTTGACCCTGCTGATCGGTATCGCCAGCGGTACCTATTCCTCGATCTTTAACGCCAGTATGCTGCTGGTAATCTGGGAAAATGGCGAACTCGGCTTTGGCCGCCTCGGTGGCAATCGCGAGCCGCAGCTTGCAACCAGGCGCGGACGCGAAGAACGCGAACTGGCCCGTTCACGGGGATAATTCAGAAGCAAAAAGACTGCATCTCAAAAAACATCAGATGTTTTTTGAGATGCAGTCTTTTTGCTTTGTTGCGGTTATTCAGACGCGGCGATAAAACGCAGTTTGCGCTTGAAGGCCTTCTCGAACAGGTCAGCCTTCTCGTACGCTTTCTCCAGTTCCACATCCAGTTCCGCCAGTGGGCGTACCCGCAGGATAATGGTCCAGACTGTCTCATCACAGTGCACAGGATCAGCGATCAGGCCTAATACACGTCCATCGTGGCTGTAGTCGAGCGCATCAGCAATACGTAGCAAGGCAGCGAGAGCAGAAACGCGTTTACGCGCCTCGCGGCTGAGCACAGCAAATTCTTCGTGTTCCTTACTGGGTAAGGCACGACGATGATAGCGTGCAATACAGGCTATCTCGTAGCGCTCTTCATCTGTGAAATCAGGCAATGGAGTCTCTTTTATCAGTCGGAAGGAATGCTTGTGATGGCGACGCGTCTCGATGGTCATCCCAGTATTGTGGAGAAATGCAGCACGTTTGAGCAGGCTCAATGCCCCCCCATCTAATTGATGAAGCGCCTGCGTAGCCTCAAATAACTGCGTAGAGAGGCGCATGACGTTACGAGCATGAGGCCAGTCCTCTACCTGTAACCCTCCACTCAAGCGAAGTTCTTCTGCCGTCGGCTGATCATAGTTCCACCAACTCAATTCTTCTACATCCGATATCATTTCTGTATTTCCTCCTGAAAGTACACGCGCCGCATCTCATGTGTTAAAAATACTAAAATTAACATAAATCAAGCAGCAAGCACTCTTCGCAGTGGTTATGGTTACTGGAGTATATTGATCGGCCTATCACAGATTGCCTCCTAGTGTAAGAATCGGTATATCCTTTGTACACATCACCTCCCCTCAAGCTTCTCCGAAAATAATCACCAGCTTACATACTTATCCACCAGCTTTCGCAGCCTCAGTTTTCTCCCTCTTGCTTTCTGCACTATCAACCTCTTTTGTTTCGATCAAGTTGAGCACCTCATGCCGAAAATCTCCGGCCTTGAGCTGATACCAATGTTGACGAAATTTCCCGTATTGTGCCTCGCGGCGTTCTTGTAATCCATGTAGCAATCGCTCTAATCCCTGGCGCTGTTCGGCAGAGGGAGCAACATTCGGTGCAACAAGATGGGCGAGTAAAGTGGGATCGACATCAAAGCGTCCTTTACCACGCCGTTGCGGTGCATGTGCCAGCGCATACTCGTAACCTGACCCGCTATCCAGGCTTCCCAGGCAGAGGCGCAACAAAGCAATCATGACATCGCTATCATGCAGCTCTCCCAGCTCATCCTGTATCTGTGTCAATGTTTCGATGATAGGCGCGCTGCCCTCAGATAATGCCTCTGCAAAGATCTCTAGAGTATAACGCAGTCGCTTGGCTGCGATACGCAAATTATGCAACTCGCGCACACGATAAGGATCATCCACATACGCATCCCATTCGTACAACTCCTCAAGCCGCGTCTTCGCAATGACGCGGGCATTATCGCCCACGGGCGCGGTAGCATCGAGATTCTTGATCGCTCTAGCTTTTGCCATTACGGAAACCTCCTTGAGGCAGGCATGACTCGACCTGTTGTACAAATGAATTGCTATCAAACTTTTGCAAGAACGCATCCAATTTCTTCTGATGCTGCTGACGATAGTCGCTCAGGTGATCGATCAGCCACTGTATCCCTGGTTGTTCCTCGCTCGGTGTCTCTTCGAGTTGAGAGCGCAAGTTCATGATCATCACATCGGTATCGCGTGCTTTACCTAGAATATCGGCGAGTTCCTTGACGCTGCGATAGACCTTTTTGAAGCGCCTGGGATCGCAGGCCGGTTCGTATGCATCAAGCACAGCTCTGAGGCGACGTGATGCTACACGCATCTTATGTACCGCTTCGATGTCTTCGTGTTTAAGCACATCGCTGCGCCACTCTACGACCTTGCGTGCCTTCTCACTTAACATACGGCGACCGGCTTGCTCAAAGGGCTCGCTCTGTACCATCACATCAGTGCCCGCGTCAACCTGGACTTCGTTGCTTGTTGGCGTTGTCACGTCACGACTTTGCTCAACCCGTTGCAGCCATTGCTCGCCAAATCGCGTGTAAGCAAGTAAAGCGCCTTCACGAATGCCATGTGGACTGATACGAATCTGATCTAATTGGTAAGATGACATTACAGTGCGAATTATCAACACGCCAGCGGCAAGAATCTTCGCGCGTTTGGCCGCTAATTGATAACGTTTGGCAATTTCTTCGGACGCTTCAGCGCTCAATAAGCCTTCACAACGTATCAAGTCGTCATAGCCTAAAAGAGGTTGTTGTGTATCGAGCTCAAAAGCGCGGTGTGCCAGATGTAGTAACGCGTTCGCTGTACCACCAGTAACAATCAGCGTAGGAGGAAAACGCTTAATGTGGATGCCGCGAAAGTACGTTTGCAAAAACGAACGAGCAACTGCCAGATCGGCTAATGCTGGGGGATCAGAAGAAAGATAACGATCATGTAGCCAGCCGGAGCCAATAGAAAAGGAAGTGCGCCAGGAAATTTTTCTATGTTTCGCGATCACGAGTTCGGTGCTACCCCCCCCAAGGTCCATTACGCCCACCAGATCAGGCTCATCAGCGTCTTTAGTTTCTTTATAGAATTCGTAGGTAGCTCCATAAAAGGTAAGAACCGCCTCAACATCTCCGCTGATCAGGTGAACTTCAAGGCCCGTCTCGCGCTGAACATCCGCGAGAAATGCCTCGCTATTGCTAGCCTGGCGGATAGCTTCTGTTGCCACAACCAGGATAGGATTAGCATCATGCTCTTCAGCCAGAGCCTTATATTTGCGCAAAGTGGTAATGGCCTCATCGCGCTTCTGAGGGGAAATTGCTCCAGTAGCGGTTACACTCTCACCAATGCGAACCAACTCTTCCTCATCCGCCAGGATTTCCAGATCATCGGGCAAACACCGGGCCACAACCACATGGATCGTATTGCTACCGATGTCAATTGCCGCATGTACAGGGGCATGATGGTTTTGCATAGAAAGATACTCCGCAGTATAGCTGTCTCGACTACTTGCACTTCTTTTCATTGCACCCTATGCCTTTGAGCACAGAGAGAAACAGGCAAAGCCGCCGGTTAAGATAACACTGTTATTATAGCACGGGAGAAGGGGCAACTATCTGGCAGCCAGATTGGCTACCAATTAAAAATATTGCCGTGCTAACCCCTTGACAAGTCGCAAGGGATACTGTAATATAGAGCACGTCAACAAGGACAAAGCGATTAAGCCGAAGTGGTGAAATTGGTAGACACGCAACGTTCAGGGCGTTGTGCTCACGCGGGCGTGGGGGTTCGAGTCCCCCCTTCGGCACCCCGTATTTTTACGATGACATCGCAAGCCGCTTCTAGAGCCGCTTGCGATGTTTTTTATTTGACAGCTTACCACTATTTGACAGCGAACTTGACAGCAAAACAACTCACTGACGTTCACCCCAAGCTGAAATGACTGCAAAACTCATTGTTATCATTTGTCTTTTTTCCTTCCCATTGCCCAGACTCCTTGATGCCGATAGGTCTGGATCATCCAGAAAACAAAACCTAATTCAATGAACCCGACTCCGCCTCGAAACAGGCTATACCAGACAGGATAGGGATTGGGAAAAACCCCAAGGAGCTGCAACCCTTCAACTGGGATCTGAATGACTGAGCCAGTAAAGGCAATAAGAATCAGCCAGAAGAGCCAGCGCCAATGGCGCACGACCCCAAGGATGAGCAAGGCGATCACGGCAAGGATACCAACCAGAAACAGTGTCACTGGAATGGGATAGCGGTCAGCCGGAGAAGAGGTGAGCGAGAGCGATTGCACGTAGATCGATGGGGAAGCGACATATACCACCAGCAAGCTGAGGGCAGCGAGGATGAAAAAGGCGATGACGGCCATCTCCAAGCGCACTCTCATGGAACGAAAAGTTGGTGTCTTCATTCGTGTGGAGTCTCCTTTCCCGGTTGCAGGCCATCAAACAACAGGGAAGTCAGAACTTCCGGGAGTTCTTCCCACCGCTGGACAATCACCTCGTCGCCCATCAGTTGGAGCGTGAGCAGTCCTAAAAGCAGGCCCGCGATGGCACGAACCGTGAGGGGCACATCAATGCTGCGTATCTGCCCGGTTGTGCTCTGTGCCTGAAAGGCGTGTTCGGCGATGGTGAAAGTGGGCACCAGGACCTGTTGGTAATACATCTCACGCAATTCCTCATTGACCAGTATTTCCGGCAGAACCGCCTGGAACACCTCCGCATTGGGCCACAACAGGGCCATGCGCTGGCGCAGATATGCGGTGAAAAAGGAGCGCACATCTTGCTCGCTCTCCGGCATAAGCTGCTGCTCGCGTTCCGTTGACTCATTGAGACGATGGAGAATCCCTAACAATACCTCCGTTTTGCTGGCAAAGTAGGTGTAAATGGTGCCATCGGCGATCCCAGCCACACGGGCGATGTCTTTGATCGTAGCGCGATGAAAGCCTTTTTCGGCAAAAACCTGGGTGGCTGCATCCAGAATCTGCTTGCGCCGGGCAGCCGTCACCAGTTCTTGAATGGGATCA
>Ga0070741_10004986_pt1 | contig 30263 bp, 35 predicted proteins | sample Coa_R1_4_FD_66440 | JGI IMG/M metagenome (GOLD analysis project Ga0070741, IMG submission 66440) | Surface soil microbial communities from Centralia Pennsylvania, which are recovering from an underground coalmine fire - Coalmine... | ecosystem: Environmental > Terrestrial > Soil > Unclassified ... | reverse complement strand
GCGCCTGGATCAACGAGTGGAACAAGGACCCCAGGCCGTTCGTATGGACCAAGAGCGCCGACGAGATCCTCGAGACCCTCGCTGCCTACTGCGAACGAATTATTGACTCAGAACACTAGCCTCTGTGCAGATTGACTTCGTGCCGAGCGCGGTCGTTCAAGGTCAAGACATCTGGACTCCGGCTGAACCTCTCGCATGGGGGGACGAGGCATTCGTGCCGGAAGCGTCACTTGCTCGTCTGGCCGAGCGCTTCCCGTCGCTCGGGGCCATGCGAACGCAGTTTCAAGCTGGACTTGTTGATTTCCAGAATCGCCGCTTGGAACAGATATTGTCGTTCCTTGAGATGAACTCTGTCGACTTGTGCGTATTTCCGGAATATTCTTTCATTATAGATTCTTCCACTCTGCGCATTCTTGCTGGCTTCGCCCCTCGCATTACCATTGTGGCCGGGCTTGGCGTGCCAAGACGGACAGGTGTAGAGGCGTTCGAGAAGTATTCCGCCGACCGCGTACCGCAAGGAGCAAATGTTGCTGTAGTATTCAGCGGTACTGATTGTCATCTGATCGCCAAAAAGCATCCTGCCGAAGGCGAAGCGATTGTGAACGGCAATGGCATCAGGGTTATACCGGTTGAAACCGCTGGTCGAGAACTCAACCTCGGCGTGGCGATCTGCAAGGACTACCTGGTGGCGGGACCGAGTCTAGGTGAGGTGACACCGGTTCCAGACATCCTGGCCATCCCAACCTACAGCAGCAATTTGTCCGCTTTCCAACCTGACGCACCACGCGATTTTCCCCGCATCGTCGCCAACCACGCGCGCTTTGGCGGCTCCACCATTTTCGCCGCCGGTTGCCATGGACGTTTCGTGGAAAATGGCACACCGCGAGCGATCCCGGTGCAGGCGGAGGGAATCCTGTCCATCGAGTGGTACGGGCCGCCTGAACGACCGACCGCGCTCCGGCAAGAACAGAACCATGTCACGCTGCGCAGCGCGATGATTTCAGGCTCTGATGGCAAGTCAGCTGTCGACGTGGTGCACGCCTTCAACGACTTGACCCAAGGAAAGGTGCAGAGCGCGGAACTGCTTGAGCAGTTGCCTCGTTGGCTCGACTATACGCAGGAGCAACCACGGCTTGCCCTCGTAACGGATGCGTTGAAGCTTTACCGCCAGGCGAGCAATGATGACCTGCTAACCCCGGAGCTGGCAGAGCAGCTATGCCGTCATTTCGTTGCACCTGAGACTCAATCTGTTCCAGAGCATCGTCGTGCTGCGCTTTCTACGGTACTGAAGCAGATCAATCTCGCGATCCGAGCCTCATCCGATGATCTCGAAGCACATAAGGTGCTGCTTAACGCTCTAGAGAAGTACTCTGTCGCCCGAGGTGACGAGCAGCCATCCGTTGACGTTGCCACGATGGCCGATGGAGATGCTGCTGAGGTACGCCACTATTTCTCTATTGGTCTTGGTCGATATGACTCCGAAGTAGCGGTAGCTACTCTATCTGATCAGCAGGATCTCCTGCTGATGTTCGCCCGCTCAGCGCCAGCTCAATCCCGCGTCACCTACCGTCTAGAGACGATCCAGGAGCCTGCCACCGGCAATATTTTTCCGCATTTCTATGTTGATTTTTTTGGCCCGCTCAGCGAGGAGAGTAAAGAGTACTTCACCTCGCTTGAGCGTATCGCCCGATCCGTGTTGCGCCGGGGCTGGGAGACCTATGGCGCTGATCATCAACTGACTTCTGGATATCGGATTAGAATAACTCCGAAGCCGGGAGTCTATCCGAAAATGCGAGGTGATATCGGGTTCCTCGTGGATGTAATGCGCGCGACCGGTGGTGGGTGCGTGCTTGAGATCACTGGGATCCGCGCCGAGCCCGTCGATGATGAGCCGATAGCCGACGTTACCGAGGCCGAGGTTAGTGAGCCGACACCGGACATGATCAATCCCCTGAGCTGGCTTATGTACCCAGGACAGGGAAACGGTGCGCAAGATCAAGGTGCCTACGAACGCGAAGCGATAACCTGGTTCATGACACAGCGCCCGGGGTCGGTAAAAATCGGTGTCAATGTCACGCTCACGACGCCGGAGCGAAACGACGCGTTGAGCAACCTAGTCGGTACCGCACTCTTCGGGGTTGGCGATTGGGAGGTCACCGAGCTCGATGAGGAGACAGCAGACGCAACCGCCAGCGCTGCTGCTTATCCCGTCGAGATCGCGCATCGAATTCTGCACCCGCCGCACGGGAGCATCGAAGGCCGCGGTCTCTCGCGCAGTCGACCGCTATTCCGGCCAATCACCAACATGCGAGTAATGGGCGACGGAGCGGTGCTCGGTATTGCTAAGGTGGCACGCCCCTACGTTGACGATGAGATGGAGATCCGGATCCCCGATCCCAGTCGCCTACTACATACTTACTTGATCGGAAGGACGGGGGCTGGTAAAACTAATACTTTGAAAAACATTGCCCGGCATGACCTGGCCCGTACCGGTCCCGTCATCATCATCGATCCACACGGTGACCTCTACGATTATGCTATAAAGCATGCCGCATTCCGAGAAAATCTGATCGCGCTAGATTTCAGCGGCGGAAGCCGAGTGCCAAGTCTGAATCCGCTGTACTTGGACGCTGGGGATAGCGATGATATCGCCGCTAATATTGAGCAATTTATTGAGCTGACTCTCAACAGCACCTACTTCGAGTGGGCAGGTCCCCGTTTTTCGGATCTGTTGCGCATGTGCCTTGAGACGCTTGTCGCCGCCGCAGATGAGGCTGCCGATGATTGGGCTTTCATCGGCAACGTGTTGCGGATTATCGAAGACAAGAGCTACCGGCAAAGTGCTATCAATCGGCTCCGCGCCACTGGAGGATACAAGAGGCTAATTGAGCGCTGGGAGGTGCACGGCCGTATGCGAGACACCGAACAGGCCGAGGTAGAGCAGTGGTTCATCTCCAAGTTCGGAGATTTTCGTCGACCAGGCGGTCTCTCCGAGGCCACCAAGGGCAAGCCTAGCGTGAATCTGAAAGCTGCGCTTGAGCGTAACGCTGCGGTGCTCGTAAAGGCACCCGCAACTGCTCTCGGCTCCGCCGCCAGCAGATTCCTCGGCTCGTTCATCGTCGAGCGTGTGCTGCGATACACGATGGAAGGGGTATTCCTAGGTGGAGAGGTTCCCGCCTCGTTGATCGTGGACGAATTCCAAAACTTCGTCGGTACGTCGTTTGTCACCCTCATACCAGAGGCTCGCAAATTCAATCTAGGCATTACGGTAGCCAACCAGACGCTCAACCAACTGTCCAATTTCTCGCCGCATGAAGGTTTGCGGAACGACGGGCTATCGCAGATCATCTTGGGTAATGTTGGCAATCTAATTATTCAGAGTGTCGGACGACACGACGCCGAACGGCTTGCTGTTGAGGTCGGCATGGCCACTAGTGACCTATCGCGAGTTGGTAAGTACACCGCTCTTGTCCAGCTAACGGTGAACGGAGAGCGTGTCGATCCCTTTACGGTGAGACTGAGTGCGTCGGGCGAAAGGCCGGGTGCGGTGGCAGGGGCAGTGGCTGTTACTCAAGCCGCTGAGGCATTGGAGCGCTTTGGCCAGGAGGTTGAGATCCCGCAGATGAATCGTCCACAGGCTGCAGGTCAAGCTCCGCAGGTGAGCCAGCCACAGGCTGCAGGTCAAGCTCCGCAGGTGAGCCAGCCACAGGCTGCAGGTCAAGCTCCGCAGGTGAGCCAGCCACAGGCGCCGCCGTCGGCTGAAAGGCGAATAGCACGTGAGCGCGTGACGGAGCTCAACCCGGCTGAGGAGAATAGCCAGCGCAAGAGGAGGCCAGGCTGGTCACCGTTCAGCGATCGGAAGGATCGATAGGTGGAGTGGCTATCGCAGGTCATGTCCGGCCTAAGCGCTGTGCTTTCGCTGATCGCTGTAATACTGGTGTCCCGGCTTGACTCCAATAGCGAGCGCCGTAGATGGAAGCGGGATGAGCAGATACAGGCGGCGATTGAACTGAAGCTAGCGGTGTCTCGGTTGCGCACAAAGTATTCACACCCAGGCGACAGCGCGGTAGCCGAGGACTTTGCCGATGGCAGGTTTGACTTTTCCGAGGTGAACGCGGCCATGACTAAAGTTGACCTAGTAGGCAGCGGTGCGACGATAGACGCGGTACAGACACTGCGCGGGCAGCTTCGAGAGTTCGTCCGGGCGAGTAATGCTAAGGAACCGGAATGGCGTGCCAAGCGGATGGCCCTAGACGGCACACTTGACAAGATTGTAAGTCTCGTTCGCAGGGAGGTTTCATGAATTCGTATCCATCGATAGAGAACGTGCCTCACACGCCTACTATTAGCGACGGTTCGCTGGAAGCGGGCATTCTTTCCTATACCGAGTATCAGGAAGATGACGAGGGGGAGCGAGTTGACTGTCACCGAGTCGCCCGCATCTCTCGGGGACAAGCCAGGTACGAGGGAGCACTGAGTGAAGCTGCGGCCCGGGTTGGTCAGCTACCATCGGATCTAGCCTATTAGACGCCTTTTCGCTCGGCAGCGGTCTCGAACGTATATTAAGGGGCCGGCATCGCAGTTTCCCTGCAGTCCCGCCGTCTCGTCGGGTTCCAGGCCGGGATACCCGATCCTGGCCGACTTCGACGGGTCGTGCACTGTACATGCACATTGCGCCGAACGCTGCCGAGTCCGTGATCACCTTCTAGTTGAGCGGCGACGCCGTGTTCGAACTCGACGGTGATGAAGAATGTCGAATCCGGTCCGCTGCCGGTAGGAAGTGCTCCTCGTTGCCTTCGCCCGACAAATTGCCGCGATCGTCTTCCGGACACGCCTATCCCGCGCCATGGGCGCCCCAATAGACGAGGCCCTGTCGGCAGGGCTCCGGCTAGGCGAGTTTTGCCGAACCCGCCCATATTCGCTCGAAGCTATCGATGTACAGCCTGGCCATCTCTCCGCGGTAGGTGTTGCTCAGGCAGAACACGGGTGCCTGCGCGGCAGGACTGCCGAAGGTGTGCTGATTGACGAGCAACCGATCGTCCGCTCGATAGATCGAGTTGTACAGCACGGTCCGGTGGAGCCGGATCTCGACGTTCTCCACCGCACCCAGAGGCCGGTACAGCATGAGCGCATTGCGAATCTTGGCCGCCATGGCGTCTCCAATGCCTTCTTCCTCGCCGCGCTCAGCGACGTTCGGCGCGCCAGGATTTCCAAGCGCGATCCGGATGATGACGCCCGCGCGCCCCTTGTCGGCAAGGATCCGCAGGATCCCCGCATCCTCGGCGAGGAACAACGCGCTGTACGCCAAGATCGCGATCTCGCGCTCGGCCGATCCGAACAGCCGCACCCAGACGTCCCGCGGGACCGCCCATCGATGCGGGTACACCGTCTCCAGGTCTTCGGGCCGCGTCCACAATGCCAGAGCGCCGCCTGCAGTGGGCCACAAGTCGGCCTCGTCCACGCCGACAAGGCCGGCGAGGGCAGCCCGGTTGTGGCCGTAGGGCAGGCGTCCGTTCAGCCAGCGTCGGACGGTCTTGGGATCGACGCCGAGACTCGCCGCTACGTCGTCTTCGCGTAGCCGCGCCCGCAGCAGCGCCTGGCGCAGTGGCTCGTTCACCGTAGGCGCCTCCCGGAAATGCGAGAACACCCTGACCGTATCAGAAGACGTCCCTAGAAGTCCCTCTCGTGAGGTGTAGAAGTTCCCTTCTCTGCGCCAACCTGAGGGCTCCAGGGTGCGCGGCGCCAGTCGACCCCCTCGGCCGAGATGCAAAGAGGAGGAGTACCCCAATATGGCTAGGTCGGTCCGGCTCTATAGCCCGGCACAGTTCGAGGAGGTGAAGACGCTGGTGGGCCTACTGGCGAAGCAGTCGGACCTGCAGACTGCCGATCGCGACAGGCTCAACGTCTTCCTGCAGGATGTGAGGCTAACCGTCCGCGAAGACCGCCGCCGCGCCGCTGGTGCTGCGCGCCTTCGTATGGCATCGAGCTGACCGCTCATGCAGACCGACCAGGCCGTTCCCACCACGTACGCGGGTACGTACCAAGGCCGCGAGGATCAAGTTCGCCTCGTGCGCCGTGCGATGGCCGAGTGCCTCGCAGGGTGCCCGGCCGCCGACGACGCCACGCTCATAGTTTCCGAACTGGCCTCCAACGCCATCCTGCACTCGGCGAGCCGTGGCAGGTTCTTCACCATCCGCGCCGAGCTGCACAAGGACTATGTCCGGGTAGAAGTCGAAGACCTCGGCGGCCCCTGGCGCGGAAGGCAGCATGACGGCCGTCCTCACGGCCTGGACGTAGTCGAGGCACTCACCGGTCCAGACGGTTGGGGAACCGAGACCAAACGCACCGGCGGCCGGATCGTCTGGGCGCGGCTCGACCTGGCGTAGGAGCTAACCCGGAGCCCGCGACTCGCCGCCTTCCGCGAGGCCATGACCCGAGAACGTCCACCCGGAAGCCTGAAATATCCCATTCGCCGAGTGCGTGGCCAACGGGAACCAGGGACGTTTCAGACGTCTCCAGACGCCACGCCGCGTCCGTGAACGTCCCGCCCGACCTCTCTACCGTGGAGTCATGGAGACGGAGACAGCCGCAATCTGGGCGCAAGACCTAGCCCGCACCCTTCTCAAAGACCAGCTTCCACGCAGGTGGTCCCACGTCCAAGGAGTCGCCGCCCGAGCCCGCGCCCTCACCACACTCCCCGACTCCGAACTGCTAGAAGCCGCCGCCTGGCTGCACGACATCGGCTACAGCCCACAACTCGCCATGACCGGCCTGCACAGCCTGGACGGCGCCCGCTACCTGCGCCACATCCAAAAAGCCGACCCGGTGCTTTGCCGCCTGGTCGCACACCACTCCTGCGCCGTCATCGAAGCCGAAGAACGCGGCCTAGCCAGCACCCTCCTCCGCGAGTTCGCCCCACCGCCGAGCCACCTTGCAGACGCGCTGACCTCGTGCGATATGACCACCAGCCCCGACGGCGAGCACGTCGACGTGACCAGCCGCCTAGCCGAGATCCACGCCAGGTACGGCTCTGATCACCTGGTCAGCCGCTCGATTCGCCGCGCCACCCCGCTAATCCTCGAAGCCATCAGCAACGTGGCAAACACGAACTCACCCTAGGTACGGCGAGCCTTCCCTACCAGCCAGGTAATGCTCCAGGCGCAGCCGCATTGACCGGTCCATCTGGCAGCCCAGAACATCCTCGCGCGGTACCCACCGCACATCGCTGCTCTCATCGCTAGTCGTGGGCTCCCCGCCCACGACAACGGCGGTGAGCACGATAGAGAACTCCTGCCGGGCCTCGCCATTGCTGGTGTACAAGATCACGTGCCGCGGGTCGGTGTAGATGCCGACGAGCCCGGTAACACGGCACTCGATCCCGCTCTCTTCCCTGGTCTCCCGGACCGCCGCCTCCACTAGCGACTCACCCAGGTCGATAGCGCCACCAGGGACCGCCCAGTTGCCGTTGTCGGTCCGCCGGATCATCAGCACGTCCCCGGCGTCGTTGACCACCACCACATTGACCGAAGGCACCATGCTGTTCGCCACAGGCGCCCCAGGATCGTCGTAGTAGTCGATCCGCCGGCTCACGACCTGGGGCTCTCATACAAGACTGCGCCTTCCCAAACCCGCTCGAAGCTTTCCAGGTAGGTGCTGGCCATCTCACCGCCCGGGATCTTGCGCAGGTGGAAGACCGGCGCGTTATTCGCCATCACACCGTAGACGTGCGTGTTGATCAGAAGCTGGTCATCGGCACGGTAGATCGAGTTGTACAGCACAGTGCCGTGCAGCCGGATCTCCACCCCAGGTTCGGCCAGCAGCGGCCGGAACAGCACCAGTGAGCTGCGCACTTTAGCCGCCAGCGTCTCGCCGATGCCCTCGGTGACGCCGCGCTCTTCCACGCTGGGGCTGTCCGGGTCGCCGAGCAGGATGCGGACCCGTACCCCGGCCCTGGCCCGTTCGGCGAACAGCCGCAGCACGCCCATGTCCTCGGCGAGGAACATGCCGGCGTAGACGAGTGTGCCGATCTCCCGCTCGGCCTGGCCGAAGAAGTGTCCCAAGGTGTCCCGCGGCACCGCCCACCGGTGCGGATAGACGGCGACGATCTCGCTCTGGGAGGCAGCGGCGACCTCATCGCGGCCCATCGCGTCAGGCCAGATGTAGGACTCATCCACGCCGAAAAAGGCGGCCACGTCGTAGCGGTGCTTGCGGTAGGGGACACGGCCCTTGGTGACCCACCGTTCGACGGTCTTGGCGTCGACATGCACGGCTTCGGCCAGCTTGTCGGGGGTTTGCCCGCGCTCGAGCAGGAGCGCTCGCAGCCGTTCGTTCCGCATGTCACCCGGGTCCGCAGGACGTGAAAGGACGGCTACACCCTAGCCGGGACGTCCCGGCACGTCCACCCCCGGTCCTGTCACGTAGTAACCGCGTCCTGACGCTGCGGCGCATTCTGCAATGGACGGACACACCACCCGGAAAGGAACATCCGTGCATTTCACACCTTCTTTTTTGGCAGAACGACATGGGTTCCACGCCCCGCTCCCGCTCACCGCCAGCCTCAGGATCGTCGCCGTGCTGGTCCTCGCCCTGGTTTTGGCCGCGTTCATCGCGTGGGCAGTCTTGCCGACCCGTCACTTGCCCGTCCATCGTGCCCGCCACCTGCGGCTCCGGCTGCACCTGCGGCTGTACCCGGGCAAGGGGTTCGCCCACGCGTTCAGCATCTGGCTGCGGTGGGGACGCCTGGCCGCTCTGCGCCGCTCCGCGCGGATCCGCCCCTCCGTCCCACTGCGATACCGGATCGCCTGCCCAGCCGTGCACTCGGTGTTCCTCGGCCGGGCTCAGTACCGGCACGCCCTGCGTGTCCCGCTCGAAGAACACCTGCTCGTTATGGCACCGCCTCGCACGTATAAGACCGCGTTCCTGGCCGACGTGGTCCTGCGCTACCCAGGTCCGGTCCTGGCGACCACCACCAAGCCCGACATCTACACCCTGACCAGCGCGACCCGCGCCCAGCTCGGCCCGGTCCACGTCTTCAACCCCCAGCACATCGGAGGCGTCCCGTCCACCTTCGCCTGGTCGCCGGTCGACGGCTGCGAGGATCCGGCCACCGCGATCCGCCGCGCGGACGCTTTCGCGTTCGCGGTTTCCCAGAAGGGCACGGAAGACGGCGGTTTCTGGTCGGCCAAAGCCAGCGACTACCTGCGCGGCTACTTCCACGCGGCGGCCTTGGCCGGGTTCGACCTGCGGGCCGTGCCGCGTGGGTGTCCGGCGCCGACCCGCACCTCCCGGAGCAGATTCTCGTCTCCGTCGGCGCCCATCAGTGGGCAATGACCCTCGCGGAGCTGCGGTCCGAGGCGCACAAAACCGCCGCCACCGTGCGCATGGTCATGTCACGCGCGCTGTCGTTCATGGCCGACCCGGCGCTAGCCGTGTCAGTGCTGCCCGGTCCGGGTGAAGGATTCGACATCGCGGACTTCCTGTGCCAGCGCGGGACTCTGTACATGATCGCCGAATCAGTCTCCACCGAGGCGCCGGTCGCGCCGCTGTTCGCCGCAATGGCCGCCGAGATCCACCACACCGCCGCGCAACTCGGCCAGGCCTCGCCGTCAGGCCGGCTGGACCCGCCGCTGCTGATGGGCCTGGACGAGGTCACCCAGATCTGCCCAGTCCCGCTGCCGTCGTGGCTGTCGGATTCGGGCGGCAAGGGCATCCAGGTGGTCGCCGTTGCTCACGGCGAAGCGCAGCTCGCTGCACGGTGGGGCGACCATGGCCGCCAGGTCGTGCTCGACACTTCCTCGGTGAAGCTCTTCCTGCCCGGCATCACCGACGTGACCACGCTGGAGGCGGCGGCCAAGCTGTGCGGGCAGGCGTCGTGGAAGGTCCGCGGCCAGGACCACGCAACCCGGCACGACGTGGCCACCCCGGACATGATCCGCCAACTGCCCGCCGGATTCGCGCTGGTAATAAGCGGCGGCTACGCCCCAGTCATAGCCCGCCTGCCCCGCGCCTGGGACAACCCCGCTCAGCGCCGCGCGATCCAGACTCAGAAGTCGGTAGTCCGCCGCCAGGAGTTGCCGCTGTCCTTCCGATGGCCGCAGCCGGATATCCCCGAGGCTGTCGCCGCGGGGCTGATCCCTGCCGACAGTACGTCCATCCCGTGGGGCCGACCATGACCCGCTACCGCCTGGAGGGAGCCTGACCCAGCCAGCGCAGCGTCAAGAACAGCCGACCGCAGGTCCTACTGCTGGACGTGTATACCGGCTACCGGAAGACGGACCGCTCCCGGACCTGCCGCTCTACGAACGTCTGGCCGCCGATGGGATCGCCGCGGCTGACGCCCAAGGACACATCGTCGATCATCTCACCGCCCGGCGAATAGCTATTTCGCTGGCCGCCCGTCCCCAGGTGACGCCCCTGGCGCGAGGGCTGGTTCATTTCATTCAGACGGGAGCGATCAGCCAGACCCTCAAGACGGAGCTGCGCAGGTTGCGCGCTGAGCCTCGCCTCCACCAGCAGCCGGCAGCTAGGCTCCTGCAGTACTGCGCCGGCCGCGCAGACCAGCTCGGTCCGATCGATCGGGACTTCGGCCGGATCTGCGACCAGATCGACCGCGCCGATGTGATGCTGGCGGGACTGCGCGAGCGGGCCAGGCAGGGACTCGGCCCCGCGGAGCGGTCCTGGCCGGAGATCGACGGACCACGCACAATCGCCCTAGCCCGCCGCGACCCTGAGAGCGACATGGTGACCGTGGTCGTTGATGCCACCACCGCCAATATCACGATGTTCGCCGTTGCCGCTTACGCCGACGAGCGAGAAGCGCACCTTCGCGAAGTCCAGCGGGTCGGCGAGAGTCTGCCCGAGGGTTCGTACGGCGGGCGTAACCGCGAGGCCATCGCCGCTCGCGAGACGCGAGTGGCCGCTCGGCTGCGGGCTGTCGAACAGGCATATCGGACGGCGATAGAGCGCGGTGCCGCGCTGAGCATGCCCGAGTCCTCCAGAGCGCTCCGCTCCCGTGAGCATGTGGCCGACAGGGAGATCGAGCTGGAGTAAGAGGGGCCCGTGCCAACGTCGCTCTTGCTCGTGTGGTGGCACAGGCCCTCGCGGTTCTAGCTCGCCTTCTGTCCCCAGAGCATGAGTGCGGACTGCGCGGGGCTGAACGCGAACACCCTCAGCTGCTCGAACAGGCGGACGTAGTTGGCCAGGTCTCGCTGGCTTTCCAGGCAGACCCCTCCGCCAGCTCCGTCCACGTGCACGACTTCTGGGCCGGGTGCTCCGGGGAACTGCAGGATAGACAGCGAGCCGACACCGGCGGCGGCATGCGCCCCGCTGGTGAACGGCAGGATCTGCACGGTGACCCAGCCGCTTACGCCGCTGATCCGGGTGAGTTGATCGAGCTGGCTCTCCATCACCTTCGGGCCGCCGACTTCCTGATGCAGCGCCGCCTCGCCCACGATTATGTGGACCTCCGGCTTGTGTTCTTCGAAAACCGCCTTCTGCCGGGCTAGCGTCGCGTCGACGGCCTGGTCCCATGCGTCGGCATCGGAGAGCCTCGGGTCAGCTTCTGTGAGCGCCCGAGCGTACGCCGGGGTTTGCAGCAGCGCGGGTATCCGCTGTGCCTCGTAAATCAATACTCGGGAGGCGACCGTTTCGAGAAAGAGGTAGTCCTGGTATGCGTCGGGCAGGACTTCGGCGTATGCCCCGTACCATCCACGTTCGCCGCGGACGTCGGCTAGAGCGATCAGAGTCTCTTGCCGCTGTTCATCGATGCCGTACTCGGTAAGCAGTTCCCGCAGTTCCTTGCCCCGTATGCCGCGCTGCCCGGTCTCGATCCTGCTGAGCTTGGAGCGGTCGCAATCGAGGACCCGGGCTACGTCCTCGAGCGTGTAGCCCAAGTTCTGGCGATAGCGGCGGAGAGCGTCGCCCACGATTCGCCGCCGCACTGGAGGTGCTGTGGTCACGGTGAACCACCCTTCGATCTGGTGCCGTTCCGGGATGTCGCGAGGGTTGCCGCCCGTGCGACAAGTTCTAATCTACTTACTGTTGCCGATCGCAACCTGTGGCCTTCAGCTATCAGCGGAACCGATGGGCAGACAGGCTGGGTCACGCGCTGAGGAGCGTCCTGGCCATGCGAATGATGCGCTCGGCAGTACGTCGGCTGACGTTCCACTCCTCAGCCAGTTCCGCGGCAGAGGGGTGGCCACCGGAACGAAGGTCGGAAAGGACACGCGCGAGCCGTTCATCGCCCGCGTACGGGTGCGGCTTAGCGGGGGCGCCCGGAGTACCAGGCCTGTGGCCGCCTCCGACGCCGCGGCGGTTGGCAGCGGCAGCCCACACAGTGGAGCGCTTCCACAGCGGCGCGCGGCGCCCTCTAGCGGTCGTGCCGTAGGCGTCGGGCTCCGGGAAATATCCCAAGCGGCGGTTGGCATGGATCACCTGTCGGCTGGTGTACCGCAGCATCCGGGCTGCCTCCGCAGCGTCGACCAGTTCGTCCGGCTCGCCCGTCAGGTCGACCCGGGTGAGCGACTCGACCTTGCCGCGAAGATGCGCCTCATGCCATGCGGTCCACTCGTCCTCGTACCAGTAGTCCGTGCGGCCGATCTGCCCGGCCTTCTCGGGAAACCCCGTCCTGGCACGGTCGCGGTACCAGCCATTGACGGTGGTCCGCGGGACCCCTCGCGCCGCCATGTCGGCGCGGTTGATCACGGGGCGTCCGTTGATGGCCGGAATGAGACTTACCTCCCTGGACACCCGCATCAGCGACACAGCCGAAGCGATCGGGTCTTAACACAAGTCCGACCTGGGAATCTTAGCCCGGCGACGTTAGCCGCCCCACTGCACGAGAGTACGCCCGGCCACCTAGAATCCCGTGCAAGCTCTGCGGCGTTTGATGCCTGATCTGGTGGGCGTTCTGGGGCGTCGCGGAGCCAGGTGGCCGCGCGGGACCTTTGCCGAGGCGCTGCATGCAGTGCCGCCCTCCGGGGCGGGCCCGCCGGCCGCCGCATCTGGATCCTGACCCGATCCGCCCCGGGCGGACACCTCTATAAACGCCATCCCGGTAGATGCGCTGCTCATGCAGCTCTCGGCCAGGCCTACAAGCCGCCTCCCGCAGGCCATCCGGTAGAACAAGTCCTGGTTGTTTCCGCCGAAGGCCTTTTCGTCTGAGTACTACACGTCGAATTTCGCGACCTTTCGCGCTGACCGTCTTCTCGCGCACCGGTCGGTGGCGCCGGCCTGATCGAGCAGGATCACGTCCGCGCTCGCGTTCAAACGCGACTTCGAAGACCTAATCCCTCGCAGCGTCGGCGCAACGATCGCTGTAGTCCCCCATCCGGGTACTTAAGCGGTACGATATAGTAGGCAACACCCCATATATGGCATTAGTCACGGATGTCCGCCATATTCCGATTCCAGGTGAAAATGAATGGCGTCTGCCAGCAACTACCTTGCAGATGCGTCCTCCGAGCCCCGACCTCTTTGCGGAGCCCGTCGGGAGGCAAAACCAAGTCTGGTACCACAAGTTTGATCAACGCGGAGCCTCCCGGCGGACCGGACTTCTTTGGCGGGCGTTCTCTATGCGATCCCTGCGTCGCCAGCGATGTCCGCCTCTATCCATATATCGTAATGTACGGGCACTATGTACAATATGTGACCGATTCACCCTTTTGAGAAAACTTGAGAGATGAGTGAATGGCATCTAGATAGATACTCGAATATGGCCATTAATAATCGACTATGTATGGGTGATCAACTTATCGCTCCGCTTTGACGCATTAGCCATATAGACAGGAGCTCGTAATCGGCTAGAATAACATCTCCAGCAGGGTGCTTCTGATGGTTAAGTTGTCATTCTGTGCAATAGTGAGACAAGGGGAGTGTCTCGATGAGGATCGCTGTTCTCGGTGCAGGGGCTGTCGGTGCGTACTTCGGCGGGAGACTCGCGCAAGCAGCTAGAGATGTCGTCTTCATTGCCCGCGGCAAGACACTGGCCGCCCTGCGCGCAGACGGGCTCTATATCGAAAGCATCTTGGGTGATGTCCATCTAGGCGACATAGCAGCGACGGATGATGTATCTGCACTCCGCGCGGCTGACGTCGTTCTAGTAGCAGTCAAGGCGCATCAGCTAGCAGGAGTGGCTGAGGCGATTATTCCGGTGCTTCCGGACGGCGCCCTGGTTTTGCCTCTGCAGAACGGGATCCGAAGCTACGAGATCCTCTCTTCTGCCCTCGGCTCAGACAGGGTTCTCCACGGTTTTTGTCGTATCTTGAGCGCTGCTGTTGCTCCAGGACATGTGCATCACGTGGGAGCAGAGCCAACAATACTTTGCGGCGAGATTGACACGCGAACCTCGGCGCGAATCGACACAATCCTCAAGGCGTTTCACGAGGTCCCTGGGACCACGGTTGTGATACCTGACGACATACGCCGAGCGATATGGGAGAAGTTCTTGTTCGTTGCCGCGCTCGGAACGGTTGGCGCAGCCGTTAGGTTCCCAGTGGGTGTGCTGCGATCGATTCCTGAGACGCGTCAGCTCTTGGAGACCTCCATGCGGGAGATTGTTGCCGTAGGCCGAGCCGAGGGAGTGCTACTACCACCAGACGCGGAAGCTCAAGGCATGGCTGATATCGACACCCTGCCAGCATCGGCCACGGCTTCGATGCAAAGAGATCTCATCGCGGGACGACCGTCCGAACTGTCCGGCCAAATCGCACCATTGCTCGAGCTAGCAGAAGCTCACGGTGTACCGACACCGGTTAATGCGAGTTTGTATGCTGCTCTACTTCCTTCAGAACTCCAGACTCGAGGAGAGCTTCAAGGGTGAGTCTCGACTTTGAGGGAGCAGCGTATTCACGAGCGTCTACGCTTCAGCGTCAGTGGGGCCAGCATCTCTTGAATGAATCGGACCTGGGGGGAGACGAAGTCATTCTCGACCTAGGTTGCGGTGACGGGGCATTGACGGCCCAATGGGCAGATCGCGTCCCGAACGGACGGGTAGTAGGTGTTGACCGCTCCCAGGGAATGCTTCGCTATGCCCGACATGCGCATTCACGTCCGAACATAAATTATTGGCTCGATGATATTGAGAATCTGCCCCCAGAGTCGAGTGTATACGACCTAATTATTTCTAATGCGGTACTCCACTGGGTCCAAGGACACGAACTCCTTCTGGCCAAGCTGTATGACATGCTGCGTCCGGGCGGTAAAGTTCGTCTCAGCTTTGGCGCGGAGGGAAATTGCCATACCTTCTTCGCCATTACACGAGCCGCAATGCAACTGCCGTCATTTGTCGCTTCATTCAGAAACTTCAACTGGCCGTGGCGCAATGAAACCGTGGACCAATATCGCCAGCTTCTGGTCAAGACCCCTTTCACTGAAATTCAAGTGTGGGGTCAAGTTGCCGACGCTACTTTTCCCTGCTCTGAAGCAATAGTAGCCTGGATGGAACAACCACTACTTGTACCTTTCCTAGCACACCTTCCCCATGATCTTCGTCAGAGCTTCCGCGATACAGTTGTTAATAACATGCTAGCGGTCAGCCTGCAGGGTGATGGCACGTATTTCGAGTACTTCAGAAAAATTAACGTACGAGCACTGCGCGGCTGTAGAAAGTCTGTGCCCTAGGAGGAAGGCATGTTGCAGGCGGAAACTGGGCTCATCAGGATTGAACCTGTTCACAGGGATACCTGGAAAATCGAAATTCCGTTTGCAGTCTCTGGGCCAATCGGCCGTCATGATGTAGAGCTAATCCTCGATCGCCAGATGATTCCACTAGGAGCTGAGTATAAGGGCGGACAATCAGTCTCACTAGGCTTTCCACCTCAGTTGAGCATGGACCTTAGCTTGGCACGCGGCGACATGCGTGTTGATCCCGAGCATCGCTCGGTCCAGTTCGGAATCACATGGTTCGATTTGAGCCGGACTTGGAGGTCTGGCCGCTATAGCGTTCGCAAGGTCATACCGTTCAAGTGGGTGAGTCGGCTAAGTCCGCCCAACTCCATAGCGCTGAGCATCAGGGTGAGGGGAGTGTTTGGAGCCACGATTCTGCAGGAGAGGGTGCTCGGTTACAACTTGGCATCTAACACCATCATCCCTGTGCTCTTCTCCGGACCGTCCCAGAGGTCCTTTTATTATTCCACCACCGGCGACCTCAGCCTCCTAGGGTATCGGGATGTCGTCCGCATCGGTACAGCCCTGCTTGACGGAGGAGACAGAACCAGCTGGGCTTTTACCGGTCCAGATGATGTCGAGCTATGGGACTCGGATGTCGGTACAAGCATGGTGAGGAGTCAGTATCGGCGGATCCTGGACGCCAACGGAAGAGAATGGGTTGGCCGCCTAGCGCTTGATCCATACGAACTCGGAGTGGCACGGCCTCAGCGAGCGCGTTTCGCGGAGATGATGGAGGTGCAAAGCCTCTGCGGCATCGACTTGCGCATTGTATCACCCATCCAGGTGGAACGGACAACAGGAAGTGCGCATCGCGTTCTCGGCGGATTTGGCAGAGGATTTGCAGCAGAGTGGGAGTGGGGGAATCCTCTGGTGGAGCCAGAAAACGCTGTGTTCCATTTCGAGCGAGACAGAATATCTTCGCTTCTGAGTCAGTACGAAGAGATAGCCGTACACTCCGTGCCGTGGACCCAGTATAAACTTACTCAGGGCATAAGCTTTGAGCCCGATCGAGAGTTGCGAATTCAGCAGCTGGTGAGACAGATCAAGCATATACCTAAGCAAATTGCGTCTGGAGGAAGCACATGACGAGCCCATTACTTGCGCATGCGGAACGGCCACGTCGCGTCCTGGTATTTGCGCCTGCATCCGTACTGATGGATGAGGCCAATTCACTCACGCAGTATGCCGACCAGGTGATGCGAGGCGCTATCGCAGCTGAGTATCGACCAGATTGCCTTATTTTCGATCTTGAAGATAGTGTCTCGCACTCTCATAAAGCGAAGGCTGCCGAGATGCTGAGCGATTTTCTGGAAGGTTGCGATCGGCCGGACGGCGTGGAGCTTGTGATCCGCGTCAATTGCTGCGGGTCCAAGCATCAGCGCAATCGCGAACGGGAGTTGGCTTCGCAAGAGATCATCGACGCTATAATGATACCCAAGGTGCAATCAGGAAATTATCGACACCTCTTGGATGAATTCAGCTCTCTCGGCAAGACGCTGCTTCCTATCATCGAGACGACGGGTGCTTTCAATGATCGAACGCGCATACTGCAGGCGATAAAACGGGAGGGATCTAGGTTTGGCGATAGCGGCGCAGCTGTTCTCGGTTTGGATGACCTGGCTTCGGACCTTCGAATCGCTCGTGATATGTTTTTTGAAGACGCAGCTTATCGGTCCATGCTAGGACTCTTCGTGAGTTCGGTACGGCAAGCAGGCCTCGCAGCAATCGGACCAGTATACAACATCGCCCGTGACCCGAATGGCGCTGGAGGAGAGGCCCGGCAGCTGTCCCGACTGGGCTTTCACGGCTGTCTATGCGTCTTCCCACCGTATGTTCGTCAGATTAAAGCGGCATTCACTCCCACAGTAGCTGCCGAGCAAAGAGCCGCGACCATTCGAGCGGAACTGGAGAGTGCCGGGCGGAACGGCTACGGGTGGGTCATTCATAATGGCATCAAATATGACCTGGCTGACCTGCCTTATCTGGAATGGCTGATTATGCATGCGGCGGCGTGCCGGGAACTGGACTCTCGATCGGTGTAGCAGGCGTACCAAGAGAAGCGGGATAACTTATGTGGATTGTCAAACCAGCTTTTCGGATCTAAACGTGGCGGACCAGGCTCGAGTGCCGAAGCTGGATGAGCGGCTACTGTCAAAAGCCATCCTTATTCGCACGGTTGAAAAGCGACTTCTGGAATTGTTTGCTGCAGGAAAGTTGCACGGAACGGTACACACCTGCATCGGACAGGAATGGACCGGTATTGTCATTGCCGAGGCCCTACGTGAGGGCGATGCTGTGTTGACAGGACACCGCGGACATGGCCACTACCTCTCGCGAACTGACGATGTAGAAGGACTTGTGGCCGAGCTGATGGGACGTCAGTCCGGTGTCTGTGCTGGAAGAGGTGGAAGCCAGCACCTGCACGGCGGTGGTGTCTACAGCAGCGGAGTTCAGGGTGGCATGGCGCCGGTGGCGGCTGGGCTTGCGCTGGCCCGGAAGTATGAGCGGACCGGGAACGTAGTGATTCTGTTCTTGGGGGACGGGACTCTCGGTGAGGGTGTTGTATACGAAGCGCTCAATATAATATCGAAGTGGCAGCTGCCACTCCTGGTCGTTGTCGAGGATAATGGGTACGCGCAAAGTACCAGGAAGGCAGAGGCGGTCTCGGGCGAAGTCGGCGCACGGGCGACGGCTTTCGGTATCGATGACTTCCATGCAGACACCTGGAATATTGAACATCTCTTGGCGACCGCAAAAGCGTGTGTGAAGCATGTGCGTGAGGAGGGAAGGCCCGCGCTCCTGCACATTGAAACATACCGACTGGCACCACACTCAAAAGGTGACGACAACAGAGACCCTGCTGAGGTGGCTGGCTTCAGAAATATCGACGTGATTGAGCGCATTAAGACTGACAACCCTAGGTTGGTGGAGCGACTGCAAGCTGTGGCGACGAGTCGCGTAGATCAGGCGGTAGCGCGTGCTGAAGCCTCGGAATGCGCGATGCCGCCACTAGCGACGAATTCTCCAAACATGCATTACGTTCGCTGGTTGTACACGCAGATTATTTCTCCTGGACGTGGTGTGGAACGAATTCGTGAGGGTTTGGCACGCAATATCGCCAGCAACAATCGCATCGTACTCCTTGGCGAAGATATCGGCGGTGATTATGGGGGTGCTTTCAAGGTAACGGCTGGACTAGATGCACTCTTTCCAGGCCGGGTTCTTTCGACCCCGATTAGCGAGGCTGCGATTATTGGCCTAGGCATCGGCATGGCTCTCGAGGGAGTTATCTCGGTGTGCGAGATCATGTTTGGAGATTTTCTGACTCTTGCTTCGGACCAACTAATAAATCATGCAGCCAAATTCCGTTATGTCTATAACAACAAGGTGCGGGTGCCTCTAATTGTCCGGACTCCAATGGGAGGGCGACGTGGTTACGGCGCAACGCATAGCCAAAGTCTGGAAAAGCATTTCCTTGGGATTCCTGACACTCGAGTGCTGGCCCTGCACCATCGTTTTGATCCTGCGGAATCACTAAATCTTCTATTCTCAACTGTTGACCGTCCGACGCTCCTAATTGAGAACAAGAGCATCTATGCGTGCTTGATTTCGGACAAAGTTCCCGCCGGCTGGGTTCTCGAGCACAGTTCCAGCAAGTTTCCGACGACCAGGCTCCGTCCTCTCGGTTCTGTCGATGCGACGATTCTCTGCTATGGCGGGATGCTCATGCACGTTGAGCAGGCGATCGAGACGCTTTTCGAGGAGTATGAGCTTGTGTGCGAGGTGATGTGCCCGATGCAACTGTACCCCCTTGACCTCGCACCGATCCTTGAATCAGTTAAGCAGACTGGTCGGCTGTTGATAGTCGAAGAAGGCTCGGGGTATGCAGGATTTGGTTCTGAAGTTGTCGCACAGTTGGCGGAAGTATCGCCTACGGCATTGAAACGGCTGCGCCGTATCTCAGGCCCGATGCACCCTATCCCCGCGGCTAAGACACTGGAGGCCGCAGTGCTGCCTAGCAGTTCTCATGTCGTGGACGCGGTGAGGGAGGTCTGCCGAGATGGCTGAGTTCATTCCCATCCAGGTCCCGTTTGCTAATCCTAATGACACAGCCGCGATCCTCGTGGAGTGGCTAGCGGTGCACGGCGGCAGCGTGACCCTTGGCCAAATTGTGGCGCGCATGGAGACGACCAAAACTGTGATTGATGTCGATTCGCCGGCGACAGGACGTCTGGACTGTGTGGCCGAGGCGGGGGCGGAAGTCCCGCTCGGAATGGCAATTGGCTTTATCGAGGTATCGGCGGGTGCGGCGTCTAGCCCCACGCAGCCGCGATCCGTAGCGCGGTATGCGGGGTTCGATACCGTAGCTGACGACACGCTGACGAGCAAAGGACCACCAGGTAGTCGCGCTGTCGCCCATCGGGTCCAGTCGGCTTACGGTGACACTGATATCCGTCTATCGCGGCGTGCTCAACTGGTGGCGAGTCATATCGGGATGGATCCAACGACGCTTGGCCTAGTCGGCCTCGTTAAAACCCGCGAGTTTCTGGAGGCTGTCGCGCGTGCCTCTGTTCCCACTGAGATGACTAACGAGCAGATTACTGACGATGTCGAATCCCCGCCTGTCTCATAAGAGGTGATTTGATGTGGCGACGCAGTTACTCTTAATTGGCGGGTCAACACTCCGGCCAGCTCCTGATAAAAGGATCTTGGATTGTCGATCATCATAAAGTGTCCGGCGCTGGGAATTGCGGATATTGTGGCTGCGGCGATCTGCGGGAGAACGTACTCCTTGTCATCTTGATCACCATATAGATATGCCTTACGGGTCAGCGAGTTAAAGAGTTCCAGGAGTCTTCCGCTGTCTGACCATTCCACCAGTGATCGGGCAGCTTGATGTAGTGCTTGAGGGTCGGCATTTCTACACCAATTGAACCAGGCTATGTAATCGCGCCTTGATGAACCCTGGAGGAGCTTGAGGAACTGACCGAATCCTTCATTGATAAAAGTCATAGAGGGTTGATCGGCGATCTTGCGGCTGGCGAGGCTGCAGTCTTCCGCGACAAGATTTCCATCGGCACTAACGAGGTATTCGATTCTGTTTCTCGCCTGAGACGCGATTATCCCAACGGCGCCCCCCATGCTATGGCCGACCATATAGATGCGGCCGAATGCGAGTCCTTGGATTACCTTGTTTGTGATGTCGGCGAATGTTTGAAGCGAATACAGTGCCCCTGGGAGCCTGCTTGACGCCCCGTGCCCTGGAAAATCAAAGGCGCAGATTGAGTATGATCTGAGGGCTCTTACGCGAAAGGCGTTGTTGAAGCTCTCCTTGTTGCAGCCCATACCATGAAGGAAGAGGATGAGATCTCCCTCGGTTTGCCTTATATTGGCAGATATGTCAATGTTTTCACCGCGATACGTGATGCGAAATACCTTATTTATAAGCTTCGTCACTTCATACACCTCCGCCGACGGGTCACATGTCGCACTCTACGACCTTTCGTTCTCTAGAGTGGCTGGATGTACCGGCTTCGTATGCCTTAGCGCCTTATGCGTATCCCGTTGCTGCTCCTTACGTATAGGGACTCATTGATAACGTACCGTCATGTCGGCAGTTTAGCCATAGGCTTTCACGGTTACGGCTGCTGTGGAGGGACGACTGGGTTTGTTGCTCCAGGTCATGTGGATGACTGAGGGAAGTGCGGCTAACGCGATCATAATGGCTTGTGTGACACGATGACGTGGCTGAAGTCGTTGCTGCGACGACAGCCGATCACGCCGCGTCGCTCTCCCCTCATCCCAAAGCCCGAAGCACCGGAAGTTCCTGCCCTGACGTCTGGGGGGTCAAGTGTGCCCTTCCCCATCTCAGGCCGATTGCTGACCTCTCCATCTGAGTCTGCCCCGCTTTGGCGGATACCTTGGGATCTAGGCTTCAGCCCGGGGAAGATATCCGAGATCATGAGCAGTATTGGGTGACAGGAAGAAGCCCGGCACGCAGGTCGTTCACAGCCGAGTTCAAGGCGGAGATCGTCGATTCGTGCGCGAGGAAGTGACCACACGGTCGAGCAGGTCGCGAGGCTTCGATCTGACCAAGACCGCGCGGTGTGGGAACGACTGAAGCACGCTGAGCGGGAAATGGACCTGCGATTGATGGCGGCCTGACTAGCGGCGAGCGGGAGGAACTGGCGCTGCCGACGGGAGACCACCGCTGGCTGTGGGAGGACGAAGGAGATACTGAGGGCGACTAGCACTTATTTCGCGAGGGAACCCGACCCGAGGCTGCCGCGTTAGCCGAGTTCATTGACACGTACCGGGACCGGTTCGTGCAGAGGTGCTGCTGAGGCGGTGAGGGCTGCGATTTCGCAGTTGGGCTCGCATGCGGTGGTCGGCGTTACTGTCATTTCGCCGGGGTAGGCGGCGTAGTGCTGCGGGCCGGTTCCTGAGATCCGCTGGCTGCCGGCTATGAGGCCGGCTAGATGGAGCGTTTGGTGAGCTGCGACGGACAGGCTGAAGGGGAAGACGTTGCGGCGGTTGTAGCGCTCGCGGTCTTGCGGGCTTACCCCGCGGAGGTAGTCCGGGTCATCGAGCAGTCCGTCTCTGTCCAGGCCGGCGTCGCTCCTGAGGAGGGCACCTAGGCAGAGCAGGCATGCCCGGCCTGGGCAGACGGTGTGTATCCGCCAGTCGATGTGGAGCGGTCGTCCCTCTGGAGTTACGCGTGCGGCGATGCCGCCGTCTATGATGGGGATCAGGTGCGCGTAGGCGATCGTGTTGAGGATCCATCGCGGCCAGGGCCGGTCAACGCCGCAGATCAGGACGTCGCAGTCAAGTGCTGCGGCAATTCCTTTCGGACTGAGCAGGCTGGCCGGCACGGTGCGTACGGTGAGGTCGGCGGCGGTGTGGCTGCTAGCCGTGGCGCGTTTGGCAACGGCGACCTTGCTGGTGTGCCGCTGGGCGTCCCCGTGGGTGGCGTGCAGGGTGCGGTCGAGGTTGCGTTCCTCGATCCGGTCATGGTCGATGAGGACGATGTCGCTGACACCGATCCGAGAAAGAGCCTCGGTGACGATGCTGCCGACGCTGCCCAGCCCGACGATACCTACCCGGGTCCGGGCCAGGTCGGCTTGGGCGCGGCTGCCCCACACGCTGATGGTTGCCTGCTGGGACGGCAGTTCGGCTGGCTCGGGCCGGAGATCGGGGTGGAAGCTGAGCGCCAGCTGGCTGGAGCTGGCCACGCGGACGGTCGCCACGTCGACCCTCTCGTAGGTGAACGGCGCGGCATGTCCCCAGAACCGGGCGCTCCAGGTGCAGTCGGTTCCCCAGGTCAGTCCCACCAGCGGCAGTCTTGTACGGCCCGCGGTCGCGGACGCGAGGCGGTCGCGTTCGGCGATGTCATCGGCATTGCTCAGGTCCTGCCAGCCTGGACCCAGGTGAGAGTGGAGCAGGGCGATCCCGTGCCCGTCAGGCACAGATGCCAGGACCCGGGACAGGTACCCGGCGGTGAATGCGGCGTTGCCGTCGAGGATCCGCTCATCCTGGTCGGGAAGCACGAGCCGGTTGAGCACTGCTGTTAGCCGCGCCGACCCGACGCTGGGCTTCCAGAACGCGAAGGTGAGGTCCTCCTGCCTGGAGCCGTCATGGCGGAAGTAGGCCCGCAGCTGAGCGTCGAGGTCACCGGTCATCGCGACCGACAGCTCGAGGGTGCGGAGGTGGTGTTCGTCGTAGGTCATAACGGCGCTCAGACCTCCCCGAGGATGGTCAGGATGTGCGCCCACACGCGCTGCGGCGTAGGGGAATGGTCAAAACGGCGGGACCAGTACTGCCAGTCAGCGCCGAGCTGGCTCGCCTGAGTATGCAGCGGGCCGCTCGTGTCCATGGGTACCAGCGCCGGCCTGGTGTGAATGGCCGGCGCGACCAAGTAGGGCACGGACTGGCACCGGGCCAGCGCCACATCGCAGGTCCGTCCCGCCAGTGACCCGGCCGTGATGGTGACCTGGCGGATCACGGTGTAGGGGTGGCTGTTGGCATCCTGCGCGGTCTCGACGGCCAGGCCGAGACCGCGCAGGAACGCGACGAGATCTCCGTCAGTCATGAGGTCAGGACACCGGAGTGGGGCCGACGAAGGTGGCGGTGAACCGCTCGTCCTCGTGCAGCGGGACTTCTTCGTCGTAGTCGCGGTAGACGTTGTGGCCCTCGTCGCGGGTCAGCTGGTAGTCCGTCACCGGGGTGAATCCGGCCACCGTGAGGATCTCACGCACGGTCAGCTTGTCCTGCGTGGTGGTCTGCTTCTCGCCGTTGACGTAGTACGTCACCGTCTTGTGCTCAGTAACCGAATCGGTCACGTTTTCTCCTTGGTCTCGGCCGGCGCGCTGAGCGCGCCGGCACCGGCATCCACTCTGGTGAGCGGCACACACCATAGTTAACGCACCTGAGGCGTGCTTGTCAACTCTGGTAAACGTGACCTACTATGGTGAACGGAGGAGAGGATGCCTGAAGGCACAGAAGCAGAACTGGGCCCGACGCTGCGCGCTGCCAGGGAGATCTCGGGTAAGTCGCTGAAGGCGGTAGCAGAGCCGGCCGGGATCTCGCCCGCCTACCTGATGAAGCTTGAGCGCGGCGAGGTCACGTCGCCGTCGCCGCATGTCCTGCACCGGCTCGCCCGTGAGCTGGCAGTCTCCTATGCCGACCTGATGCGGCTGGCCGGGTACATCGTTCCCGAGCCGGACGGCCAGCGGAACGGCGTCCTGGACCAGGCGCTGAGCTCCCAGAACCTCACCGAGGATGAGGCGCGTGCCGTCGCCGCGTATCTCAAGATCTACCGCAGCGGGGGACGGTGAGCGCGTAGCGTGCTGAAGGACCTGGAGGCGGCTGACGAAATCTGCGATCAGGCGGACCGGCTGCTGCGCGCCGCTGACGCCTACGGCCGGTTCCCGACCCCGGTCGATGATCTTGTCCGGGTTAGCCAGCTGAGCGAGTCCGATGACTACGTGCTGGACGAGGCGCTGATCAGCAAAGCACCGGCGTACCTGCGCGCGCTGCTGCGCAGCGCGCGACACAAAATCCAGGGGCTTATCGACCGGCGGGCGCGGGTTATCCAGATCTCACCGGATATCGATCATGAGGGGAAGCGTCGGTTCATCAAGCTGCATAAGACTACCCACCAGATCCTGCCTCACCAGCAGGACCTGCTCTACGCCGACGATCATGAGACGCTGTCCCGCTCAACGAACCGGCTCTTCGAGCGGGAAGCCAACCAGGGGGCCGCCGAGCTGCTGTTCCAGCGCAACCTGTTCGCCAAGGACGCCGCCGACCTTCAGATCTCCGTAGCGGCCATCTGGGACCTCGCTAACCGGTACGGGTCCTCGTTCCACGCAGCCGCCCGGCGCTACGCGGAAACTCACCCAGCCGCTGTCGCTGTCATCGTCCTGAAACCGACACCATCACGGCAGAACCCGCCCACGTGGCAGCGCGAGGAGTCCATGGCCACGCCCGCATGGATCCGCCGATTCGGTCGGCCGGCATGGCCGAGATGGATAGATGCCTCCGCCTGTCCGTTCGTCGCCGCGCTTGACTTTCCCCAATCCCGCGCGAGGATACGAGATCTCGCGGGAACCGCGGTCGAGGTCTGTACCGACACGTGCAAGACGCCGTACCACAGTTTCCTGCTGCTCTGGATCCCGCCGAGCCGTCGGCTGCCGCTGCTCAGCCAGCCCCGCGCGGTGCGGCTGGCTGGAGCTGGAACAGCAACCCGCCCCTGAAATGGTCCGGGGAATCCGCAGCCGCGGTGACTAGCGCTCCTGTCGGCACCGAGCGCGCTTGTCGCTGAGCGTGCTATCTTCCGCTCTGGGGCCTATAGGCGATCAGGTGACCAGGTCCGGCGCGCAGGCGGAATAACCAGCGTACCGTCCGTGCTCGTACCGCAACATAGTCAATGTCAGGGCCGAGAGTTACTTTGGTGGGAGAAATGCGAACTGAGGGGAGTAGCTATGACGCGCCTGCCGAAGACAGTCCTCCCCGACGACATCGCTCTGCCGATCCCGTCCGACGAGGACGCGGAAGAGGAACGGCAAGACCAGGCAGCCATGGACGAGCAGCGCGAGGTGGCGCTCAAGGCCTGGAAGATGGGACGTCGGCTGACAGAGCCCGGGCGGAGTCATCGGACGGCCCGGATACCTCGGATGCACCCGGGAACCTGGAGAAGCGGCCGGTAACCTTCACGCCGCTATTTGAGGCTCAGCACGAAGCCCGTTATCTGCGGCGCAGTCTGGTCCGAGCTTACCAGGGTAAGCATGACTGTCGGCTGGCGGTCATGATCGACCTGATCCACCCCGACAGCATCACGCTCTTCGCCGAGCTGCTGCACGGCGCCGATCCCGGCAAAGAATTCCACCTGCTGCTCCGCTCCCAAGGCGGAGACGGCGAGGTAGCCATCCGCCTGGCCAGGATGGCACAGGCATCCTGCTCCAAGTTCGTCGTGGTGGCACCTGACATCGCCAAAAGCGCCGCAACGATCCTCGCGCTAGGCGCAGACGAGATCATCATGGGCCCACCTTCGGATCTCGGCCCTATCGATCCCCAGGTACTCGTCCCAGAGCGGGGCTACGTCAGCGCCAAGGAGGTTCTCGCAGCGGTCGATAGCGCGTTGGCTGACGTATCCGAGAGGCCCGGCACCTACGCACTGCACTCGGCCCTCCTCGGCATGGGCAACGTCGATGCAACGCTGTATCAATTCGCCGTATCCGCTCTCAGCCAGACCAAAGAGATCGCCCGCCAGGCGATCGCAACCAATCCGCGCCGAACTGAGAAGAGCGTGGACGAGCTCGTCGAAGCAGTTGCCGAGAGGCTGATCACAGACCCGCGGACGCACTCGGCCGTAATAGGTGCCGCGGAGGCGCGGAATGTCGGCCTCCCGGTCAAAGAACTCGAACCCAGCTCCGAGTGGTGGCAAGAGATCTGGACGATCTGGACACGTTACTTCGTGCTTGGCGTGGATGGCAAGATGATCTACGAGGGCGAAATGGCCTCTCAGGTTGTCCCGCGGTTCTTCGAGCCGCCTGATCGAACTGAGCCCGGCCGAGAACGAGCTTGACCTGGTCACGAGTTATGCACGCTCTCAGAGTGGTGTACCTGAGTCAGCTCCGGGCCAAGTACACCAGGTGCATCGGCGGTCCGCCAATGGCGACTTGGCCTTGTCTTTGGCCCGGCGGCGCATCTCCGAAATGAGATGGCTAATACGACCCAATTCGCTAGTGTCCTGCGCCATGAAAACAGCGTAATAAAATTACTCTCGACATTTCAGGCGAGGACACTAGTGGTGGTGGGTAGAATTGGCCGTTCTGTTGCAGCTTTGGTTTAGCCCACCTGGACACCAGGCGCACGCAGGCGCGGTCTCATCGTCGGGTCCGTCGAATGGTGCCTCGCCAGCTTTGATGTCAGCGCCGGGCTCGTCAGTGGTGACCGGTCCTTCCGCCTTGGCGGGGTGATCACGCATGCCTTTCGAATCTCCTAGATCCTGGCCTGCCTCACGGGCTTGGAAGAAACGTTCGTAAAGGTCGGCGACTTCCTCGTCGGTCGCCGTGCCCCTTGCCCGTTCCAGCGGCGCAACTGGTCGCACAGTCCCCCGCCGCCGGCCTCGACATACTTGCTCACGTCCTCCCGGTAACAGATCACATCACGAGAATTTGAAATCTCGATACGAACTCCGCACGTTAAAGCGATGCCCCTGCTTTCTGCGTTCAAGGAAGCCGGCGATCGTCTCAACGTCGTTCGGCCGCATCTTCAGCTCCCGACACTTCGCCCGGACCTGTTCAACTGTGACACGCGCCCACCTTTCGGGGCAATTCATCATGTCGGCCTTGAGCTTGTCCTCTTCATTCCATTTCAGTCCAGAGTCGTAACCGGCGGCCCACCTGGCGATGCTCTCGAGAATCTGGACAACATCGTGCGGTAGAGAAGTTACCTTCAGTGGCACCCCTGCCGCGGACGGCTGGATGGTGCGACCGCGAAGAAGCCGTACCGGGTTGGCGTCTTCGATCCACTCGGAGGTCTCCTCTATGCCCCACTCGATCACGACCAGGGCGTCAGCCTCAACACCCCAGAGATCATTGAGATGCTGCCGATCCGGCCAGGCATAGATCACGCGACGGTGCACAAGAGCTCCAGCTGAGAAGCCACGCCAGCTCAGATGCGTCGTCCCTGGGAGAGCGATCAATCGCTTTAGACTGTCTCCCTCGAACCTCTTCTGGGGTGTCACCACCACGATCGAGCCCCCGGACTGCTCCGAGAGCCATTTCACGGCGCGCGCATTCTGAAGCTCGCGCGAATCCTGCTCATCGAGCTGCGCGATCGCGACCGGGAACGGGTACCCCTCAGATGACATGCCGGGTCTCCTCTATTTCACTGCTTGGGCTGCCCGCGCTAGGCGTGACCTCTGGCACGGAAGATCACTCGAGGTGCTCAAGTAGTCATAAACTCACGATTTGCTGTCGTTTGGCTTCTTCAGACCCTAGAGCTCCCTCCAGTGCTCCTTGAGCCCGGCGAGAGTCAGACCCACGCCCAACGTCACGAGCAGCTGGGAATGACCATTGATGGTAGCGGTACGCGACATCGAAGATCTCCGTCGCTCTCGAGATAGTCTCGCCGGGCTTGCTGACGTCGATGTTCGAGAGCATCGACATCTGGACGAGTCCGCGCGCGCACGTCCTCGATTTAGCGAGCTCGTCCTCAAGGTCCGCGGGGGCCACCGTGCCGGACGGGTCAACGCCGAACTTGCACTCCACGAAGACCGGCATAGCTGTCGCAATGAAGTCTTCGGGCTTCGCGACAGGAGCGTCAGCCCGTGAAAGACGCTGTCCTAGATCGTTGATCGGGGAATGCGGGCAGGTTACGGGTGGTCGTAGGAGATCAGGGATCGTTGACCGGGCGCCGATGAGCCAGTTGTGCCAGATGCAGGCGTTGAGGGCGAGCAGCCGCTGGATGATCCTGGCCCGCAGGCGGCTGGCGTTCCAGCGTCTGACGGACCTGGTCACGCTCGCCGCGCAGCTTGGGGTTCGCCACGGTGAATCCGGTCACGGTGCTGTCGCAGGTGCAGATCAGCAGCAGCTTGCACCCAGTACCAGGGGAATGGCTCGGGCAGTAGCCGTGTCCGGCGTATCCGTACAGGTCAGAGCGCCAGGCGGTGACGGCGGACTGCCCGCGCGAGATCAGTGTCGCGTCCATCAGCCGCAGCACCTCCGCGGTGGCGGGCGTGGAGTCCGCGAGCCAGAGCAGCGCCGCCTCCATCAGCGGTGCGAGCTGCCGCAGCCGGGCGCTGTACTCGCTTTAGGCTAGCAGCCGGGGGAACAGGTGGCCGATCAGCCGCTATTCGGCAAGAGAGGGGCGGCTCGACTCGCGCCATCAACATCTGAACTTGGATGGTCAGCCGCCACTACCTACCTAGGGCCTACTGTGCATAGGCGGCTACTGTGGGCTCAGGCTGCTTGGTTGAGCATTCGGTTGACCTTGCGGCGGTCAATGTTGAATTCTCGGGCTATGGCGCGCTGGCTGGCACCTGACTGGTGCAACGCACGTACCGCCTCTTCAAGCGCTGGTTCTGGTGGCGCATCCACTGGTGCACCCTGGTCCGTAGGCTTGGCCGCACGATTGGCGGTTCGCAGGAGCAGCATAAGCAGCTCGAACGAACCGATCAGGGCCAGGGCTGGCCATGCGCTGACCAGGGCGCCGATCGGGCCGTGTCCCAGGCCGTGGGCCAGGTTGGCGCCGATGGTGGCCGCGATTCCCGCGCCGAGGCTCCATAGCGCCAGGGGTGGTACACGCTGGTCCCGTCGGCTCGCATCGAGCACCACCATCGATGCTGCCCAGATCAGGCCGTCTACAGTGAACGGCAGGAGCCGGGCGGTCAGTCCAGATTCGCCGTGCGTCCGCACGAGTTCGTAGGCGTGCTGATAGCTGATGATCGCAGCCACGGTGGCGACGGCGACCACCGCTAGGGCCGTGGTGATCCTGGTCAGGCGGCCGGTCATCGCAGCTCCTTTCGGGGTGCGGCAACCTGCGCATGGTCTACTGTGTAGCGAGCAGAGAACAGTTCCTCAGCTCCGTGGACCGTGATGGCCCAATCACCGGTCAGCAGGCGGCGAGGCCAGAACGAGGCGATCCATGCGCCGCTTGCGTCCGCTGAGACGTACTGGCTAAAACGCTTGGTGACCGCGAAATGTCGGTCGGCCTCCGGGGAAATGGATTTGTTTTCGACCCAGGTTGGCAAGGTCGGATCTCCTTCCGAGAAGGAGGTCCGGAAAGCCAGTGACAAACCCAGTGACAACGGCTCCGGTTACCACCGGCCCGCAGACGACTCCTCCGGACGGCACGCCGCCGATAACCTGCAATAGCGAGAAACGGCGGGACATCGCCGGACATGACCGGCATGTATGGTAAGGAGAAGGTCTACGGTTCGATTCCGTAACGGGGCTCGCAGTTAGTCGATGTTTTCGCAAACTTTATCGATCACAGAGCCGTCGAAAAACACCCCTAAATGCCCCCGGGCGTGGGAGGGATGATCAACCGGGTGAGCTGCGATTGTCGCCTGTGCAGGCATTACCTGAGAG
>Ga0070741_10004985_pt1 | contig 30264 bp, 28 predicted proteins | sample Coa_R1_4_FD_66440 | JGI IMG/M metagenome (GOLD analysis project Ga0070741, IMG submission 66440) | Surface soil microbial communities from Centralia Pennsylvania, which are recovering from an underground coalmine fire - Coalmine... | ecosystem: Environmental > Terrestrial > Soil > Unclassified ... | reverse complement strand
CGCTACACAGCGCTCAAGCGAGACCTCGAGGCTTACCTTGAGTACTACAACTACGAGCGCGCACACACCGGCCGACGCAATCTCGGTCGAACGCCTGCCGAGCTGGTTTATGGTGCTCGGAAGATGCGCCCACGATGAGCCGCGACTGTCGCGACATCTCGTGCGCTAATCACGCTAGTTCGGCGCTAACCAGGCACCGTTCGAGGTAACACGCACTGGAAGCCAGCACGCTAACCCCGAATTCGAAGCCAACTACTTGGAGGGACTAGGCAACGAAGGAATCAGGATCGCGACCAGGATGGCCAACGCTGGAAGGACAACATAGAGCGCAATGTAAATTGGCCGACGAAACGCCAGCAGCAGATGCTTTGGGTCAACTGGGTGAAGGGACTGAAGCAGGCCGAAGCTATACGCAACGATCTTGGCATCGAACTCGATTTCCGCCCGGGCTGAGTCGCTGCCACGGCTCAGGAAGCGCTTATACATTGACGTAATTTGCTCAAGATTCTCACCGTGGTCCCGGGCTTGAACGTACAAGGCCCAGTAGTACGCATCGACGAGCCCAAGCACCACAACTGAGACGGCCGCGATCAACGCGAGTGTGCTGTTATGCCGATCAAGGCTGAAACCCACCACTGCGACCCAAACTGTCACCGCCCACCCTCTAATGGTCGAGGACATTTGAACCTGGGCATCTATAAAGTTGGAGGTGCGCTCGTAGTCGAGCTGAGCCAGTCGCAGCATCTCGTCTCGAACACCTTGCGTCAAGGGCATATTGGTTTTACTGCCTCTTGGTATTTGTCCCAGCACTGCTCGGCCCGCGCCAGCACAAGTTTGTCATCTGGGGAGGATAACGTCGCGAGCCATCCGGCCGCGTCTTCCAGGAGAGCCGATAGGTAGGTACAGGCGAAGTCCTGCATAGCTTCGCGATCCTCGACGTAGCGGGCGCCTTTGATGTCGTCCCAAATCTCACAAAGGTCCTCGTATTCCGCTATGAGCTGACGCGTCGGTGCCGCAGACTCGGGAAGCGACAAACGCTTTCGGACGGCGGCCTCCTTGGCCTTCACGCCAAAGCCGGCGATTGGAGCTCCCAGCGTCGCGAAGAATTGCCCAAAGAAGTTTTCACAGAACACGGCAATCGATTCATTGCTGGCCTTGTCCTTCCAGAAGTCCTTAGGGTTCGCGGTCAGGCATTCGGCAAACTCGTCTACCCTATCGAACAGTTCGACTGCGATTGAGCTCAAGCAGTCGCCAGCTTTAGAGCAGCTTGGAGCGCATAGGCGGCGGCTCCATGCGCCTCGCGAGAGAACGGGAGCTCAGAAGACGGCACCTCACTCGTCAGGTCGCTGAATGGACGCAGCCGTTCCAGTGCCTGGAGATAAGGGGCCAGTTCCTGGCGGTGCTCACTGAGCACGGCAAAAGCTGTGGCAGTATCGAACTCCGCGATGTCCAACCGCGCGAGGAACGCATACACGAGAGATCTGGAAATGCGGTAAACCCGCGACAGTAGAAATAGATAGTCGCCGTTGTACTGGCGAAGCTCCCGAAGGCGTTCCAGAGAGCTTCGTAGCGCAGCGATCTCGGCGTCCGCCGCCTGGTGCAAGTCGATTGGAGTGTGAATGATGGTGGACAGGCGCCCGCCGGTGTCCGCCAAAATTGCCGCCTCAAGCTTGAGATGCAAAGCAAGTGATGCGTGAGTTCGCATTCCCTCCCGAAGCATGGACTCGGTGTAGCAGGCCAGACTGACTCGTTGCGTGGAGACATTGGAAGGCAGGAAGGTGCGCAAGGTCCGCGCACCGATCGCGGGTCGGCCGACAAGAACCAATAAGTCGATATCACTAGCGTCGCTATCCTCGTGCCGAGCGACTGAGCCGAACAGAGCAACACCGACCACCGCCTCGGGGTGGCTGATTAGCTCGTCAGCAATGAGTTGCGCAAGTTCGAGTCTGGCGGATGTTTCCACGGCTGCAGGATAGCGCCGAGTTCGGTCTTCTGCCGAGTTGCGCTTCGTCGATCGACTAACGACCTGCATCGAAAGTTCGCGAGAAGTCCTCCTCGCGAGTATGCGTGGCTTCCTCAATGGCCACTCTGGACCAAAAGAGGAGATCTGACAGTTCCAATGATCCGCAACCAAAATCTCATCACTCGGGTTGGCGAATCGCCTCAGCGATCCACCTCGAAGCGTCCGCCCTCCGGAAGAGGAATGGCGGCGCTAGGGCCGATTTTGTACGCGCATCGAGCGCGACCAGTATCACGGCATCCGAGCCCCGCTGCTCGGAGCAGTCTCCGGGCAGCGCGGCGAAACGTGATCGGCAATTTGTGGTGGCGAGATCGTGAGCACTGCTACCCGCAACGGTAGAAGCCTCCAGATAGCTTGCGCTTGCTGATGGTATTCGTCTCTTATCGATAGCAACGGAATGGGGCCTTGAGCAATTGTAGAAACGGACCCAACGAGGCAGCGCCAGGAGGCGGTGTGGGTTGGAGTGATAGGGCTTGGAGTAAGCCCACTCATCGAGAAGGGTCTGGATAAACCGTTCAGTTTTGCCATTCGTGCGGGGCCGATAGGGTCGGGTCATTCGGTGCTCAATACCGAGCTCAGCGAGCGTCGCAGGGAAGCGTCGAGACAGTCGGTAGATCGGGTGCTGATCAGTCATGACTCGTTCGACTTGGATGCCCAAGCCGGCATAGAACGCGACCAACTGACGAATGAAATCGGAGCTGGAGCGGTCACCCTCGTCGGGGTAGACCCTGACCAAGGCGATGCGTGTGGCGTCGTCGATGGCAACGTGTAGGAAGTCGTAACCTCGGCCAGCTTGACGGCGCCGGCCGATATAGCGGCCGACCACTCGGTGCCCACCTCGAGGTGGGATGCGGCCCAGCTTCTTGACGTCGACGTGGACAAGCTCGCCTGGTCGTTCACGCACGTAACGAATCGGAACCCGTGTCATGCGGTCGAAGTCTCGGAGCCTCGAGACTTGGTGCCTGCGCAATACCGCATAGACGGTCGAAGCCGCCCTGCCAAGCAATGGTGCTAGCCGATTCGGGCCTTTGCGCATGCCCATCCGGAGTCGCACGATTCGATGCTCTTCAGGCAACGGGACCTGGCGAGGCGAGCGGTGCGGCCGCGAGGAGCGGTCTTGAAGACCGCTTTCTCCCTCAAGCTGGAACCGGCGTACCCACTTGTAGACGCTGGCCCTAGAGACGCCTGCAGCCTCCGCAACTCGAACAGCAGGCCAGCCTTGGACTAGAACTCGGTCAACCAGCAGACGACGACCGCGTGGCGTCAGTCGAGAACTACCGTGCGCCATGAGAGCCTCCCGTCGATGTGAGTAGGAACACCCACAACCGAACTCGGAGGCTCTCAGCCTGTCAACAACCTATCTGGGGACTACAGCCAGCCCTGCCTATGAGTTTGCCGGCGTTCTAACACTGATAACAGTTATAATTGCCACATGGAGAACCTCAGCGGCCAGCCGCTCCTCGACAACAGCTTGGACCGGCATCTCTTTGTTGATCGCGAGCGCGAGTTAGCTGAGACGGCTAGCGCGTTAGCGCGACGCGTCAACGTTCTGTTGATCGGCGAACGCGGTTCAGGCAAGACGTCATTCCTGTACCGGCTGCAGGGTGATTTACGGACGCGTGGACTTGAGGTCGTTTACGTTGCCGGGTATTTGCTAGCCGAATCGGCGTCCGATCTCCTGGGCCTAATCCGCTATCGGTTAGGGGAACCCCAGACCGTTACCACAAGCGCGTTCGCGAACGCGGCCAGCCTGATGACGTCTTATACGACTCGGGTCGTCCCGGAAGGCGAACGGGTCCTACAGGGCATTGATGCCCTTGAACGAGGGCTTGGCAAGCGAGAACAACCAGCCGTGGTTCTTCTCGACGAAATGCCGAACAGAGACGAGGCGAGAAAGCTGTTTGCACGAATGCGGGACGAGGTCTGGCGGCTCCCGCTGGTATGGGTCGTTGCAATTACGAACGAAGATGCGGAAACCTTCTTGAAACCGCCGGCCGATGCATTCTTCGGTCGCGTTATCCGGTTGCCGGGCTTTAGTGAGGAAGCGAGTCGGCAAATCCTTGCGTCGAGGGTTCCGGCGTTAGATTCGCAGACCGTTCAGACCCTCGTGCAGCGGGCTGGCGGAAACCCGCGGCGCCTGGTTTCGCTCGCCCAAGACGTCGCAATCCGCGGCGCAAATCCCGCCGCGGTCGCAGAGCAAGCAGAGAAGCTCCTTGATCGCCTGAATCGCCTGGGGGATCCTGCGAAAAGGCTCTATGCAGAGCTAGAAGTCCTTGGTCACGCGAGCCCATCGGATCGTGAACTGCTGCAGAGACTCGGTTGGAAGCGGTCGCGTGCCCAACAAGTACTAGCGAAGCTCGAGGAAGCAGGCCTGGTCGTTGCCAACCAAGAGACCCAGGTCCGAGGAGGACCGAAGAAAATCTACCGTCCATCTACAAGCACCGCGGCATGAGCCGACAACTACTCCAGCGGGTCGACATTGCTGGTGTATTCAGCTCAAGTCCGCGCGACCACTTGGAAGATCTGTTCGTGCCTTTCCAACAACTCACCGGTGTGAATGTTGAGGATCGCCTCGCGAAACTAGCTCAGGAAGGCCGGCGAATCGCAATCGTTGGGCCAAGCGGATGTGGTAAGAGCAGCTTGTCGTCGTACGTTGCGCGCAAGGATCCGTTTGCGTCGATTCAGATCCAGGTGAACTCGGATCCGGACGTAGCCCGTCAGGAAAAACTCTTCGGCCAGCACTTGGTCCGAGCTATTGGGCGGTGGGCGCAGACCTTTGGCGCTATGGACGAAGAGGACCTTCGGCGCGCGAAAGCCGAAACCAGCGATCGCGAGGAGAGTCCCGGGCGACGTTCAACGACTACAGCTAGTGGAGGTGCGAGCGCCGGAATCCTTAAAGGTGATCTCGGTCGAGAGTTAGCGCAAGAAGAGAGCAAAATCAATCAGCCGATCCCAACCGAAGAAGTGGCCGTCGTCGCTCGAAGGATGCTGGAGCTAGTTCGCTACCGAAAGCTAACACCGATCGTCGTGATCGATGACTCCGACCGCTGGCTGTCTGATGCAGATCAGGAGACGATCACCATATTCTTTGGAAAGGTGATGCGATGGGTTGCGGACCTTGGGGCATCGATGATCGTAGCTGTCCACGAGAGGTATCGGAGATCCCCTGGCTACAAGCAGGCACGAGGCGATGGCTGGCTTGAAGAAGAGCTCTGGATTCCATCGCTGAACGATCCCAAACAACTCCGGGAGATCCTCAACAAACGAGTGGAGCGAGCGATTGGTCATCAAATTACGGCCATAGCAGAAGTAGAGGCAATTGATGAGTTGTTCGCGTACTACATAGGTGAAGCGGGATCATCGCTACGAAAGACTCTGACGGTCGCGCAGGACGCTGTGCGTCAGGCCGTGCAAGATTCAGACGCCGAACGGATTACGGCGGCAGCTGCCAGAGCAGCGATATCCGGGTTTATCTAACAGACGTAACAGTTATCAAAGAAAGCTGCGACTCCAACCGATCGCGAGTTGGCTCGCGACTGGAGAAACCGTGGCGCAGGGCGAGTTTGAATTGCCGCACCACATCGCTATGGTGACTCTCGGCAGCAGGCCGGGCAGGCTGTTGATAGCTGCCAATTATCGTCAGCGACTTGTCGCGGTACGCTGCCTCGACTTGCATTCGAGACACAGCCGCGGCTCTGATCCCTTAAGACCGCGCGCGCGCAAGAACCGCGTGCCGGGTACCAGAGATACTGGCGAACATTGGTTTGACAGTGCCCAGATGGTCTCTAGCGAGCTCCAACGTTGGACGGTCGCACGGTCCTCATCGATGGAGTATTTGGCAGCCACCCAAATAGGGCAGACCAGTCAGAAACATCGGCATCTACCGCTCCGCTTCTTCCTAGCGCCGCTCCGAGCGCGAAACCTACTTGCGCTTCGCCTTGTGGCTCTTACGTTGTGACAATGCGCTGGCTGCAACCGACTTTTCCTTCTTGTCCTTCTCAGTCTTCAGTTCGTGTCCGGCTTCGCTAGCCACCTTCTTGCTCGTCGCCACCCGATTTCACCTCAACTCAAACTCGACGAATGACGAATGGGTACTTCCGGCCAGGCTGTTGTCGCCGCAGAGCGAGCTCTGAGACTGCCACTCCACCACTCACGCCTGGCTTCTCAGGAATCTCACGAGCTTTGGCCCGGCCCAGGCGGCAACAATGGCGCCGGCGATTGGCGCTGCGATCGACAGAAAAGCTGCCAGTTGTGGATCGTGGCGGGCGATACGATGCTCAAGCTTGCCAGCCTCCACACCAAAGGCCTTGCTGATGGCGGTCTCAGCGACCCACTCCACGCATGCGGGGCAGTAGAACATCTGTTTGGCGAAATATACCATGACCCGCCCGTCTTGCGGGGATCACGCCCAGCAGACTCGAACCCCATGAACGAAGTCGTCTACGCAAGTCTTTCGATGACGACATCGCCGCGCTGACGGCGGACATCGATCACCAGCTCCTCGATGTCGGGCACGGCGCGATCGACAGCGAGCTCCACGACGACGTCATCGCGCCGGCGCCGAGACGCAAGCGACTCGAAGGGATAGTCTGCCGGCCTGCTGAACGTTCCTGGTCCGCGCGGTGCCGGCATCGGCTTCGTTGCGCCACTGTTGATAGGCGAGAGCGTAATCCGGTCCCAATGGCGGTCCAGGAGCCGCGCCGTGTCAACGACTAGGACGACGTGATCTACATCCCGGTAGTTGGCTGCCGTCAACATCGTCAGTAGACGTTGCTCCGTCAACCAGAAAAAGACACGCCGATTAAGCCCCAGGAGCCAATCGGCCGGTGTCAGGCCAGTCCCTGCCAAAGCGCGGACCAGGCCACTCTCGTCCATTGGGGCCTGGTCGCGCAAGACGGCTGAGCCGTGCTCTGGGTGGGAGATCGTTATTCCGTATCTCCGATGATGTCGCTCCAACTGGTTTCGCCGCTGTCCGTCGACCTCAAACAGGTCCAGCAACGCGGTGGTACTGAGCAACCCGTGGCGCCTTATCGAGGGCCAGCTATCTGCCTCGGCCATGTGGTACAGGCGAGGATGGAGGTCAATCAATTGCTCGGGCGTGACCGGCATCGCTACCACGCCCTCCGATCAATGATGCTTCGATAGGGCAGGTCGAATCGAGTCGATATGAGAGAGACCGGAGCGGCCGCCACTCTCTCTACCTCCTGGATGAAGAGGATCGTCTCTCGGGTGAGCTGATCGAGACGTCGCGCGTCCTGGTTACTGGCTGCCAAGTAGTCAGCGAACGTGAGCGCTATATCCGTGGGACCGTTGAGCGAAGCGGAGCGTCTCAGTTGCGCCCAACTGAACTCGGCAATCCTTCTCGGTCGGTGGGTCGTAGAAGTCCGCTCACGCTCTCGCAACCGAGCCGGATCTAGCCCAGAGCGAATACCCACATCCTCCATCGTCAGTTCCCTACCCATGGGGCCTGATGTCATTCCGGCTGACCCTTCGGGATCGCCGACCCGGATCGGGTAGGTCCTAACGACCATCACTATCTTCCGGATACGCGTTGGAGCGATGCCGGCCTCGGACAAGCAGCCGGCGACCGTTGTGTCGCGTGACGTCACGTGTGGATATTCGCCGTGATACAGGCTGAGAGCAGTGCCTTGGGTACCCTCAACGAATACTCGCTCGCCGCGGTTGAACGCATCGTCGAGGAGAGGCCGAGTCTCTCGCACCCATGGCTTGAGCTCCTTCACGTCGCGCGCAAGCTTTACGACCTGCAGCGAACCAGCTCGGGACAAACCGGGACCAAGTGCGCCGCGCATCAGCCGTCGAGCAGTCGCCGCACCCACGCCTTGCGCTGTCGAGGCAATCCAGCGCTTGAGGGTCCGATCTTCAAACGCTGCGTCACGGCGATCGACGACCATCGCGTTTGGATCGATCGCGAGGCGTGTCGCTTCCACTTGCGCATTCGTGATCTCAGTAATGAGGTGTGACGCGTTGATCACTGCACCCGGTGCGATCAGGACGTACGCGCCGAGGTTAGTTCTGCAGCCCGAAGGCAGTTGGTGAAATGTGAACTCGCCTCCTCGCTCGAAGACCTTGTGCCCGGCATTTGGTCCGCCGACACGCACAAGAACCTGATACTCCGGGGCGAGGTACGAAGCGATGTGACCTTTGCCTTCGCTTCCCCACTGACCACCGACGAGCACGTCGACGAGGCGGGCATATGACCGACTGTAGTAACCGAGCTGCGACGCCGCTCGGACCAGTACGTCCTCTTCGGTGCAGAGTCCTGTGTCGATCACAACGTCGGCCAGTGACGCGAGATCGCCAACGGCAGCCTCAGTTGGGTCCACGCTAGCCTCCGCGTGTGAAGCGAACTCGACGGTGCTGCCCTTGCGTTGGCGGTATCGCGCCTCAAGAGCAGGATTAGGCGCAAGTAGATGAATATGCACAACCCGGGGACCGAAGATTTCCCTAAACGCGCTGATCTGCTGCGGGATGCGAATTGCATCGACGACCAGGATGGCGTCGTCTGAGTGGTTAACGGCCGCCGCGCTGACATCCTCTGCCACCCATCTCCCGTCCGTCGCGGCGTCCAGTTCAGCACCCGCAGCCTGGAGATCGCCACGCTCCTCCTGTATGGCTGGCAGGCGAGCGAGTAACAGTTGCCGACTCCGAAGATGAACTGCGCCGAAACGCTCGGCGAGGCCGCGAGCCAACGTGGACTTTCCGCTCGATATGCGACCAGACAGCAGAAGAACGTGACGCGCCATTAGGTGCCGGCCTTCATGTCCACCGTGGGAGCGCTACCTATGCTTGTGGGTAGGTCATAGACCGTGACGGGAATGCCGCGACTAGATATCTCCTGCTCGATGAGCTCACTGATAATCTCCCACGACCCACCGGCGTAGCCCGTTCCAAGGCGTGGCATATGAACAGATGCATTCAACTCAACAGCAGACTCAGCGAGGCTCAATAACCCGGCTTGGAGCGCGGAATACCGCAGCCGGCTCGCACCGCGTGGTCCGTAGCCCTCTTGGGCCACCATGCTGAAGACGTAGAGGTCTTCGGTCACCTGCACAAGACGCACGTTGCCGAGTTCGAGATTCGTACGATTAGCCGCCACCCAACGTTGGAAGTCGGTCTGCACAGATGGGAAGCGTGATCGGACGGCGAAAGCGAAGCCACGGCCACCCCAGTTCGGAGTCGTGTTATTTACCACCTGGGCGAGGATGCGAACGCCATCGCCGCGAGGTTGCAAAGCATCTCCGCGCAAATAGCGGATCTTCGGGTTGCCTGGATTCTCAGTAGGCCAAGTGACTATGCCCGCCGCTCGCGGCATGACCGTTCCCGGGTGTGGAGGTATGCCGACCGCCTGCACATGGAGTATCTGCCCAGCCCACTCCTCGTCAAACCGAGTTGTGTAGCCGATCGCTGACGCTTCCGTTAGCTTTGAAGTCGGTCCGAGGATCGCTCCACTTCGGACAGCAGGGGCGAAGAAGGGCGACGACACGACATATTCCACTCGGTAGCTGTACCGCAGCGGTCCGCGTTCGATGGCCGACGCCGCGAACATGGCGACAGGCGTTGTGGCCGAGCGAGCTGCCCTCACGAGTACGGCCTCGATCGATACGCCGAACTCCTGCCGAAGATGCAGCAGACGGTCGATGTCCAGATCGGCAGATCCGAGTTCAGGAAAGCTTCCGGTTGGCATCAAGAACTCAGCCGCCGCGAGGTTGCACAACGTCTCAAGTTGCCACTCGTCTCCGATCGATTCGTGGTAGCGGGAACGATTCCGCACGTGTTCGGCACAGTCAGGGAAGAGGGTATGAGCAACCTCGTGGGCGATTGAATAGCGCGTCCTCGCGCCGGGCCGGCCGGGGTTGAACTCAATCCGGAGCTCGCCAGACTCTCCTACGACCGTCCGCGCGTCTCTAACTTCGGAGCTACCTACAACTTGGACTCCCCGCAGCCTAGCCAACCCCACCGGGTCGAATGGCGGACCCGTCCATCCCGCGTCGCGTGCTTCGAGCACGGCCCTCTGCGCAACTTCAGTGAGCGCCGCTACCGGGTCGGAACCAGCCGCGAGCGCCAGGACTGACCGATTTGACCACTTGACCAATGGGTCGGACGGTTCTGCGAAACTCACGGCCCGGACAGCATATCGATAGCGCCCAGCGTGTCCGCGATTCAATTTGAACACTCCGCGATCGCCATTCAAGACGTTCCACTAGCTGACGCGAGGATTAAGTCTTCCGCTTGGAAGATGTGGCGCGTGCCTTGTGGAAGAACTCTGCATCTTTCGTGAACTGGTCATCGAGCCACTCTAGGAACGAATCGCTGTAGTGCATCGAGTCATATTTCGGCTTATATGCGAACTCGGGGCGACTCCTTTCGTCGATGCCGTGTGCTTGTCGCACGCAGAGAATGTCATGTTGGTTGACCGTGGCACGTTCCCCCAGTCGCGTATTTAGTAAGGGCACTAGACCCGAGATGCGATGGGGATGAGTGTCGTCGGGGTTTAACCGGCCAAATACGGGTGCGTCCGGATCATTAGTAAGGCGCACTCGCGTGGCTTTGCCCTCAGCATCGCGGCGACTCCGCTCGATCACGGCGACTTCAGCACCGCTCGGCGCCTCCACCACTTGGCGGATTCCCTCCAACCATCTGGACCTCTCGGTAGAAATCAAACCCTGTATGTGGCGCCGCAGGTCTGACGGCGTACACGGTTCGCTCTTTGCACCGTGCCTGAAGTAGATGCCGCCCGACGAGAACGCTGTCTTTTGCTTTCCGGCCGCCATGTAGTTGCCAGGTCGGGTAAAGACCAAAAGCTCATCACACCTATTCACTTCGATGACAGCTACGGCGGCATCTCCGCGCGTGGCATCGCTAATCGCGAATCCGCCGAAGTGCTCACCGGTGTATCGATACACCTTATCTGTCAGATGGGCCGGATCGAGCCGCAAAACGGTTGACACGTCCAACCCAGACGGCAAGCCATCGTCGTTAATGCCGACGAGAATGAAGCCGCCGCCGCTATTTGCCATTGCAACAAGATCCTTGACCAATTCGACGCATTCGGCCTCTGAGCCGGGATCGAACTGCGACTTGAAGTCGACGGTCTTGCCCTCGCGGGTCGCAGCCACGGCCTGCGCGCGGTCCGATCTATGTCGAGCTCGTCGTTGTCGGACCATTTCAGGAGGACCTCCTGCTGGCCTTTCTACGCGGCTTCGAGATGTGATCGGGGCGGTGCGGCCGCTTCAACCGTCCAGAGCATGGTTACAGACGGTGTCGTCATCGGTGACTGGCCCTAGTTCGCGGAGCTGGAGGCTCAGCCCCCGAAGCCCTGAGCGCCAAACGAAGGTCAAGATGCTCTCTCTCAACGTCGTCTATGCGGAAGTCTCCCAGGTAGCGCACACGGCGTGAGTCGACGGATTCGAAGAGCAGCACCGGGGCGCTGCGACTCCTGTCGACCAGTCGTTCGTCCCTTAGCAGGCCAGTGACTGTTCGATGTCTGAGGGTAACGTCGAAGCCATCGCGCGATTGGCGAAGGCGTCGGGGTCTGATAACTGCGATGAGGCGTGGCGGGTTGGCCGAGCGGCTCAGCGGTCGATAGCGTGAGCCGCCTAGGAAGCCATGCACCTGGTCGCGAAAGCTCAAACCTTCAAGTAGCGCCTGCTCGGAAGTCGTTGAGATCGATGCGGCGGCCCCCAAGCCGTCGCGTATCGCCTCTTGCATTTCGCGCCGAATCAAAGTCGCCATATCAAGCAGCTGCCGACGTGCCTCGGGCTCCATATCGCTCCTCGGGAAAAGCCCCGCGCCCAAAGCGCGCAGACACCTACGGGCAAACTGCGGATCGTTTGACGCATGGATGCGCGCCAGCATGGCGAGCGCGAATAATCGCTCGGTTATCGCATCGGCCCGGATCAGGGCCACCCAAGCGGCGTCCGCGGCAGCTGTGACCTCACCACGATCGAACTCGAGAGCAGCACGATTCAGCGAGGCGCTGGATCCCACCGTGGAGTCAGGACTTACCCGCTCTAGCCACCGTTGTTCCTCTTGACGTTCTCCCCTCAGATGCGCTATGTGCGCTAAATGGAAGGCCGCATTGGGCCCGATGATGGCGTCTTCAGACTCGACCGCCTGCCTTAGTTCACCAGCAGCCCTTTCCAGATCATCACTGCGCAAATGAAGCATTGCCAAGTCGTAAAGCGCCCAGTCGCGAACAGTCGGCTCTTCAAGTAGGTCCTCAAGCTCATGTTCTGCTTGATTCAGTGCACCCGCGCTAGCGGCCATTACTGCTGCTTTGAGTCGATCAGACGGGGGCATTGGGGCATCACTTCCCGCCACCATCTAACTAATACGCCTCCATCAATGCCCGCGCGAAAAGTGAAGCGTGCTGCGCAGCTACCGCCTGATTATTGCTTCCAATCTTGTCGTCAATCATGTCCGAGATCCCGCGAATGGAGAGCGAGTCGACAGGTTTCGCGCCATGGGTCGAAATGATCGCCTGAGCAAATCCGTAGCTTTCCATATCAACTGCTAGACATCGTCGGTCCATGTTCGCGAGCACGTTGTACTCCCGGCACATACGAGTCTTTATAACCTTCTCGCCGGCTGCTATTGAGCCCGCATGCGCCCCAGGGATTTGCCCGTCGGGCCGGCGTTGTGCTCCATACCAATCTCGTCTGGCCACCACGGAATCCGCAAAGGAGCCCAGGCGGTGGTTTAGATCGAGCGTCAAGCCATCCGGCATCAGCAGCCCGGTGTCGGGCATTGCATATGCAGTTCGGCTTGGCCCAGCGGCGCTCGCCCGCGAATAGGGAGTAATTGCGCCGACTTCATAAGCAATGATCCTGTATCCGAACACGACATCGCCAACGCTTACCCTATCGTCTACACCTCCTGCGACTCCAACGTACAGACAGATGCTCGGTTCGCAATCGGCAAATAGTCGTGTGTACTGGGCGGCCGTATTGGGGTTGAACTTGTTGCCTCGGATCAGATCTGGGTACTGTTCCGGACCAACCAAGATCACGTTCCTGGCTGGATTCCCAGGCACCGGCCCGAAGCTAACGCGTAGTGGCGGCGCAGGCGCTTGCTCAGCCAGGCCGAAGACCGTCTTCACGGACTCGTACTCCACTGGCAAGGCGGTCATTATCGAAACGAGGGGCTTTCCGCGTGCCAGTCGGCGCGTCTGCGGGCCAACAAGGTGCAACGCTTTGGTCACGCCGGTCGCAGTGTACCCCTCTGCATTAGAAAGACGAAATAGGCGACCCAAATGGCAAGGGCGGAGGCCCGAGACGGCTCTAATTTGGCGAGGCCAACTTATCTTGTTACGCCAAAGGCGTCATTTCGGCCCACGATCAGGTGCAAGTTTGGCACACGATTTGGAAGCTCGGGAAACATCCCCCGGCGTCCTCCGGCGTCTTCCCGGCTGCCGCACCAGGCGTCCAGTGGGAGCTAAACCGGCAAGATAGTTGGCGAGTGGGGAAGGGCCGGGCAGCGCCCGGCCCTTCCGGTGTCATTCCCCGTCGATCGTGACCAGGACGAGTTGCTTGCCGTCCCAGTAGAGGTAGGCGTCATAGACCGTCGAGTTGCTGTAGGTAGTGACCTGAGCCGCTCTGAGCCTGTAATCCAGCCGCATCTCGAAGTCGCCGTGCACGGTGTAGATGCCGGTGCCGGCGTCGAAGCTGACCGTGGCGTCCATGAGAGGGTCGGTCACAAGCGTCCAGTTGAAGTCACTCGAGTCCGGCCAGAAGAAAGACTGGGGACAGCCCCCTTCGACGGCGACGTGTACGCCGGCGCACGTCTTGAGCGCCGCCGACACGATCGTCTCGGCAGCCTGGTCGGTCGCAGCGGCTGGGCGCGCCATGCCGGCAAGCCCGGTGGCCGCCTTGATCGAGCTCACCGTGATGTCGTTGGGGGTAAGGCTCAGCTGGGCTGAGTAGCCGCCGCCAGAAGGCTCGTGCCTTGGCCCGGTGACCCCGTCCTCCGGGTAGTTGAAGACCATCTGGAAGTGACCCGTCGCGACCAGGTTGAAGTTCTGGTCGGGAGCCACCCTCAAATCGGCCGTCGGGTCCCCGATCACCTGCCACTGGCCCGTGAACGCATTCTCGATTCGTTGGGGGCAGCCGTCGGGCCTCGATTCCACTTGCTTCGCGCACGCCTGGAACGCCGCCGCGACGGCGGCTTTGGCCCTGGCGGTGCCGGCCGAAGTCAACGCCGCGCCGTATGTGACCGTCGGCGCTGCATTCGAAAACGCATCGACATTAATCGTCTGGCCCGACACCATCGACGTCCCGGCGAAGCGAAGCCTGTGGGACACCGGCAACACCGCGATGTGGGTGGCGCCTGCCACCGCCAGGGTCTTGCCGTCGATTGAGACTCCGCCGCTGCCCGGCGGCAGGTTGACCTGCAGCACGACAGGCGTAACGACCACGTGCCATCCCGGATAGATTCCGACCTTGTTTTCGCCCGTCCGTTGGACGATGAAGCTCCCCTGCTTGGTCCCAGATGCAGTTTCGTAGCTGAAGTTGACCTGCGCGGTGGCCGCATCGACAGTCTTGGTATCGGTGATCGCGAGGCTCCTGATGTCCGGACGGCTGTCGCCAAGGGCAGCCGCCAGCGCCGCCTTGTCGAGCAGGCTGAGCTGAGCCGGGTCTGCAGGCGTGACCTGGATCAAGCCCCACGCCGACGAGGCATCGCCGCCCTGAAGGGCAGAGAGGTACTGGCGAACCACACCATCCGGCGAGTACTGGCGGGCCAGGAAATTGTTAGCGACCAACGCGGCGACCACGAGTACCAGGACGAAGAGGGCGCCCAACTGGTACCGCCGGCGGCGCCACGACACGACCTTGACCAGGGGCGCGGGCTTCACGGGTGGCGTGTCGACCGTTACCTGTGCCGCCGTCGCTTCTTCCTGCTCGACTTCAATGCTCATCTGGCTTCTCCTGAGCTGAGCTCGTAGTCCGCGCGCACTTCGTTGGCGCGCGCGGTTTGACCGGTCTGGAGATAGGCGGCCACAAGCTGGCGTGCCAGGTCTTCGCGATCTGGTGACGCGGCCAGAGCGGCCTGGAGATAAGCGATCGAGGATTGCGGCCGGCCACTGGCCTCGTAGTGACGTGCGAGGGCGAGCGTGAGATTCGCCCGCCACGCCGCCACCTGAACGCGGGCTGCCTGAACCGTTGTACCGGCGCTGCCGCGGCCACCAGTCACCTGTTTCTCGAGCTCGGCAAAGCCCGCGAGGAGCTCACCGGCCGTTGATTCAAGTGCGCCGCGAACCCGCTCGATCGTTTCGGGGTCGGTCAGTCCTTGGCGCCTCGCGATGACCGAATCGAGCTCGCGAAGCTCAAAAACGTCGACCGTTGCAGCGCCCAGATCGAGTGCGATCGATGCCGCACCCACCTTGAGCATCGGCTTCAGCTGGGAGCCGAGTGCGGACTGGAGCGCGTGCAGACTTCGGCGCAGGCGGTCTCGCTGGTTGACGGCCGGCAAGTTGGGCGCCATCTCGTCGGCCAGAGCCGAGCGGTCGATTGAAGGCTCGCCCAGCGTGGCTCGGGCGAGCAGGTAGGAGAGAAGGAAGTGGAGGCGCGGCTGCTCGCGAATCCGCTGTAGCTGGTCCTGCCCGTCGACCTCGATGTGCAGAGTGCCTGTCAGCTGGACGGTGAGCGACGGTGCCCTAACTGAGTCGATCGCCGGCGCCGCCGATCCGTTGGATGGGTGGCTTGCGTCTTGACGAAGTTCAGGTTTTCCTGAGGTTGGGGCAGTCGCGGCTATATCCAAATTCGGACCGATGGGTTGGCCTGCCCGGCGAACCTCAGGTTTTCTTGAACTTCCCGGCTCGGACTCCACCGCGGGAGGCAGCAACGAAAGCAGTGCGAGAAAAGCCCCCAAGCCGGCGACGACCCAGTCGGACGCGTCGCCGGCCGACGCACCGGCCACGCCACCCCCGGCGATGGCGAGCCAGATGCTGGCCGGGACCAGCCTGGTCTGGAGGAAGAAATAGCCAACGCCGGCCCCGGCAAAGTAGGCGAAGCCGATCCAGTCACCGAGGAACAGGGCATTCACCCCGAGTCCCGCTGCGCCAAGGAAGCCGCAGGCGAGCACAATGCCGCGCGGGTCCCTGGGAATGAAAGCCCCGAAAAGATCGAAGCTCCCCGCCCGCCGGCCTAACCCCTCCTCCCCGGGGGTTGGCGCCATCCTCGGATCGTTTGTACTGCGCCGCGACGACGAAAGAAATCCTGATTTCCATGTGGTCGACGTAACGGATTTCCGTGTGCCGAACTCATGGAAAACCCTTAGTCGCTGAGTGCCGCCGTTCATCGCGGGAGCTCCCGACAGGACTCAAACGCGACCTGACGCCGCCGCCTTCGCCCTTCGCGGGCCAGCCAGCGAAGCATCGACGTGTAGGTGCGAGAGATCAGCCGGAACCGGGTCTGCCGGCCGCCAGGCAAAAGGGGCACCACGGCTGCAGCCTTCAGGGCTTCGAGGATGAGCTGCTGGTGGATCTCCTCCTCGTCGATGACGGGCGGCTCCGGGCGAAGGCCCTGGAGCATGAGCACCAAGCCGGAAGCCAGCAGGTCGAGAACGACCGGTCCCCAAACGGATTTCGGACCGGTGCGGTAGGTGCAGACGACCTCGCATAGGAGCCGGTTGCGCTCGAGGGCGTCCGTATTAATGGGGTCGCGCGCGCGCGCGACCAGGCTCAGCTCCTCCTCGGTTAAGCAAGATTCCACGCTCCGGTAGCCCGCCTTGATGTCGGCCGCAAGGTTTGTCGCCATGGGCATCTCCTTTGTTGGGATGCCCGCAAGCTCTCAAGGCACCGTCCCCTGACCGTCCTCTGAGCGTCCTCTGGCGTCCTCTGGAAAGGCCGCGCTCGAGTTCAGCGCCGTCGGTCAGGAGAGCCAAACGTCCTCTGAGCGTCCTTTTTCGAAGAAAGGACGCCAGAGGACGCTCTTTGGCCGCCCCTCGATGTCGTTTAGGGGATATGTGAGCGCAAAGCACCGCTTCCATCTCCAGCTGCCGGCGGACCTCGAGGAACAGGTGCGTGAGGCCGGCCGGCGCAGCGGCCTGGGTCTTGGCGCGGCCATCAGAGTGCTCCTGGCCAAAGCCCTGCAGGAGGGTCCGCAGGGTCAGGCCGCGTCGCTCGCGGGATTGGTCGCCGCCGAGCACGCCGTGCTTGCGGTGGCGTCGATCCTGCCCGATGGCGAGCGCCGGATGGCCGAGCTGGCGGACAAAGCGATGTCAGCGGCCGAGAAACGCCTCGCCCTGTTCACGACGGGGGACGAGCGGTGAGCGAGCGCTGCATCGTGGCCGTTCGCTTCACCGGAGCCGGGTCGGCCAGCCAGGTCCGGAAGGCCGTCGGCGGCTTCCTGCGCTACGTCCAGCACCGTGATCTCCACCCCAAGGAACAGGCGGCCATCGCCGCCAAGCCGGAGGTCGCCGGACTGCTCAAGTACGTGGCCTACCGCGACCAGGCAGCCGCCAGGGCTGAGCTCTTCGGTCCAGGCGGTTCCCTGGGCAGCTCCGAGCGAAAGGCCTTCGCCGCCTTCGTGCTTCGATCGATCGAGCAGTCGCGTCCCCAGCTCTACCGCGCCCGGAGCGGCGAACAGCTCGACCGCCGGCGCGCCGTCTACCGGATGGTCATCTCGCCCGAGCGGGCAGAGGGTCTCGACCTCCGGCAGCTGACGACGGCCGCCGTGTCGCGCCTGGAGCGAGAGGTGGGGGAGGGCGGCCTGCAGTGGATGGCTGCCATCCATCGCAACACCGCACACCCGCATGTCCACCTGGTCATCGCGGGGATGCGCGAAACAGAAGGCGGGTTCGCGCGAGTTGACCTGACCAAGCCGCGCCTCGCTGTGATCAAGCAGGCGGTGGCGCTCGAGATCCAGCGCCAGCGCGATGAACGCGTGCTCGCGCTGGCGATCCAGCGAAAGCCGTTCATTGCTCAGGCATCTGGGCAGGCCTCGATCTCGCGGCCGCCCGCAGCTTGGCGGGTGGTCCGAATCTCACGCGCTGCGTCGTGGTCCAAGCCGGCACTCGGTCGCCGCCGAGCACTGAGTTCATCTCCGACTCCCACGGTTCTGAGACTGCGGGCTGCCGCTCATCGCTATCGCCGCCAGATGGAACGTGACGCGGCCGAGGAAGCTCGCCGGCGTGGCTGGGAGCACGCGGCATGAGGCGATTGCTCTTCGCGCTCCTTCAGCTGGCAGGCGACGTCGTGGCCTCGTTCGCGGAGCAGCTGCTGCCGTCGTGGTTGCTTGGATCGGGTTCCCCGGAGAGCCACGGCACGAGCCGCTGGGCAAGGCACGCCGAGCGCCATCAGCTCGGTCGTGTCTCCGCGCCGGCACGGATGCACGGCGACGGGATCGTGCTCGGCTGGCACGACAGCCGCCTGCTCGAGTCGCCCTTCGAAGACAACGTGCTTCTGTTCGGCGTCCAGCGCTCGGGCAAGACCTCGACGGTCGTCGTACCGACGCTGCTCGGCTGGAGTGGTGCGGCGGTTGCGACCTCCACCAAGGAAGAGCTGGTCGCGCTCACGGCCCACCACCGGGCATCCATCGGTCCCGTCTTCGTCTTCGCGCCGCTCGACCGCGACCACACCTGGATCCATCGGCTCGGCCTGGAGCCCGCGACCTGGAACCCGCTCGATGCGGTCGACTCCTGCGGCACCGCCGCCGAGCTCGCGGACCACTTCACCTCCGCCGGCAAGCACGGGCAGTCGGCGCATTGGTACCTGGCCGCTTCCAGCCTGATCACCGGGCTTGCTGTATGCGAGCGGGAGCGCAGTGGCGACATGCGCTCCGTCCTGTCTCGCCTCAACCGGACCACGCCCGCTGAGTACGCGGGCTTGGCCAAAGTGGTCGAGGACGTCACTGCGTCCGATCAGCTGCTCGCCTTCGCGTTGACTCCCGATCGCGAGGCGGGCTCGATCGCCTCTACTGCGCGCTCCTCGCTGTCGCTGTGGACCGACGAGCGCGTCGCCGCCGCGACCATGACCTCGGAGCACGCGCTCGACCTCGACTGGCTGCTCGAGGAGGCCGGCACGCTCTACCTGGTCGCGCCGGCCGAGGAGGCTGAGCGGTGCCGGCCGCTCTTCTCAGCCCTGCTCCTTTCGCTTCTCCGGCGGGCGACCACCAGGGCGCGCGCTCAGGGCGGTGTGCTCAAGCCGCGCCTACTTCTTGCGCTGGACGAGGCCGCGAACTTCGCGCGCATTCCTCGGCTCGCGGGCTACGCGTCGAGCGCACCCGGCCAAGGCATCCAGCTCCTTCTCTGCTACCACGACCTCGCCCAGGTCGAGGCAGGCTACGGACAGGAGGCTGCGCGCACGATCTGGAACAACTGCCGGGCGCGCGTGCTCTTGCCGGGGCAGGGCGACCTCAAGACCCTCGAGCTCTTCAGCCGCGCCATTGGCGACCAGACGCGCGTGTTTCGCGCCCAGCACTCCGACCGCGGTCGTTCGAGCTCGAGCGAGCAGCGGGTGGGTCGGCCCCTGGCCACGGTCGACGAGCTGCGCCGCCAGCACCAAGCGGTCCTGCTCTACGCGAACGCTCCGCCGGCGCGCCTCGAGCTGCGTCGCTGGGACCAGGTCGAGCCGTGGCGCCGAGTGGTCAAGTCCCGTCCATCCGTCAGCGCCGGCATCGCCGGCAGAGGAGGAAGCCTTTGACGCGTTTCTTCGCCGACATCTCGGTCACTCCCGACTTCAACGGTCTGCCGCCGAGCGTCTACCACGGTCTGGTCCACCTCACCGACAACGCGGCCGCCGTGCTGACACTGGTCGCCGGCCTCGGCCTGGTCGTCTCATTGATCGGGCTTGTCCTCGCCTCGTTCACGGCCAACCGCGAGCTCGGCGAGAGGGCCAAGGGTGGGATTGCCGTCTCCGTCTTCTCCATCGCGCTGCTTTACATCGGGGTTGCGGCGGCCAACTACGCCGGGCACCTCTTCAGCTGATGGGCGACTACTCTGCGCAGGCCAACCAGATCGTCAGCGAGGTCAGCCTGGCCATCGCCAACTGGTCGACGGCGATGGCCGCCGCCAGCATCAGATGGCTGCTCGCCACCCTCGGCCAGTCGACGGAGCCGGACCTAAGCGTGATCGTGCCCGTCTACGACCGGATGCTCGCGATCGCGCTGCTCCTCGTCGGTGCAGTGGTTGCCCTGGCGCTCATCGAGCGCATCGCCTGGGGTTCCACCGGGGCTGGCCTCGCCCTGATCCCGCGCGTCGTCGCATCGGTCTTCTTCGCCTACGCGGGGCTCGGGGCCGTCAAGTACGTCGCTGGCTACGCAGCGCTGCTCGCCACCACCTGGTCGGGCGACTTTACGAAGCTGAGCGACACTCTGGTTCACAGCGTCGCGCTGAGTGGCGGCGTCTCACAGGCCGCCGCCGGAGCCCCGCATGTCAGCACCTTCGGCCTGATCGTCACGGCCGCCTGCCTCTGCTGCCTCACCGTGATGGTCCACCTCGAGCTCGTTGTCCGTTCGGCCCTGATCCTCACCCTCGTCGCCTTCGTGCCCCTGGTCAGCGTCCTGGCGATTTGGCCGCGGTTGGCTCCAGCCGCATCGACCCTTGCCGAGTTCCTGGTTGGTCTGTTGCTCTCGAAGTTCGTCGTGGCGACCGCGGTCTATGTCGGCTTCCGGCTTGTCGTCGTCGCACTGGTCTCGGTGCATGACACGGACACGACAGAGAACTGGATGGCCTCGGGAGTGGCGGTGTTGCTGATCGCAGCCTTCTCACCGGTCGTCATCTTCGCGGGCCTTCGCTTCGCACACAGCCAAGCCGGCAGCGTGGCTCGAAACATGACGGGCGCAGCGCTGTCGATTGCGCCGACGGGGCGACTGCTCGGTGCGGCGATGAAGCTAGGTCGGCCAATCGCGCGTGGTGCTGGAACCCGACTCCGCCTCCATCTCCGCGGGCTTCGGAGGAGCCAATGAGGTCACGGGCCCGGTTAAACGTGCGTTCGGAGGCAGATCGCAGCGCGCACGCCGCTGGGCTCGAAGGCGGTTTCCTGCCCGGGCCTAGCCAACCAACCGAATTCGCGCTGCTTCTGGACAGCCGCCAGGTAGCTCAGCTGCTCGGAATAGGCCGCACCAAGGCGTTTGAGCTGATGGCTCGCGGCGAGCTCCCAGTGGTCCGAATTGGCCGGTGCGTTCGTGTCTCTCGCGCTGGGTTGGCGGTGTGGATCGCCGAGCGCACAGCGCATTGCGGGACCCCAGAGAGGCTCCGCTCCTGAGTCGCGGCAAGCGTGGGAGGGGAGAGGGATCGATCTACACGAATGCGAAGGGCGTGTGGACCGCCGTTGTGTCCTTGCCGGGAAGGCGGCGGAAATACATGTACGGAGCAACGCGTGAAGAGGTAAGGCGAAAGCTCGCCCTCGCTTTGGGTGCTCAGGAGAAGGGCGGTCTTTCGGACTCGCGCGGTATGACAGTCGGCGAATTTCTCGATCAATGGCTGACTGAAGTCGCCAAGCCGTCGGTCCGAGTCTGGACTTTCCGCGGATACGAAGTTCACATCCGTCGCCATCTCAAACCGGCCCTCGGCCGGCTCGCTCTCGACCGGCTGGAGCCGATGCACGTTCAAGCTTTACTCAACCGTAAGCTCGCGGAGGGGCTGTCCCCTAAGAGTGTCCGCTACCTGCGCGGAACACTGCGTACTGCTCTGAATCAAGCCCTGCGATGGGGCCTTGTCGCAAGAAACGCGGCCGCCCTTGTTGACGGCCCGCGCGTAACCACGTACGAGATTCGCCCTTTCGACCCTGCAGAAGCCAGGCGCTTCCTTTCTGCAGTCAGGGGGCATCGCCTTGAGGCGCTTTACTCGGTCGCGTTGGCGTTGGGCTTGCGCCAGGGCGAGGCCCTTGGACTGCGGTGGACGGACATCGATCTCGAGCTGGGCTACCTGAGAGTCAACAGACAGTTGCAGAGAGTTGACGGCAAATTCGAGCTTGTGGAGCCCAAGACAGCTCGAAGTAGAAGGACCCTAGTTGTACCGCCGACTGTGCTGATGTCATTGCGCGACCACCGGTTAAAGCAAATGGACGAGAAGCAGGGCCAGCCGGGCTGGTCCAACGAGTTCGATCTGGTGTTCACCCGCGCCGACGGCGGTCCACTTGATGGAACGGTGATTTCCCACGATTTCCACCGGATCCTCGATCGTGCAGGCTTGCCGCAGCGGCGATTCCATGATCTTCGACATTCCTGCGCGAGTTTGCTCCTGGCTCAGGGCGTTTCGGCGCGTGTTGTTATGGAGATCCTCGGTCATTCACAGATCGCGATCACGATGAATACCTACACCCATGTCATTCCCGAGCTCAGGAAGGACGCCGCAGAACGGATGGACCAATTGCTGCAAGAGCGGGACGTTTAATGCGTTGGGGGCTAAAGGTCGGTCAGCCGAGGCAACGCACAAGTCATTTCCGATTGCGCAAATACGACTGCTGAACGAGTGCCTTCAGCCGAGGTAGCTGATCAGCGGACCTAAGAACGAACTCGGTGTCTCCCATTCCGTAATGGCCAATGCTCGAGACATCCCTCATTTCTTCATCCGTCCACTGCTTCACTTCTGATGGCGAGACAGAAATGTACGCATAGATCTTTGTCTGCTTGAGCTCTAACGTGAAGAAGGAGTGCTTTCCGGCGAAGTATCCAAGGTACATCTTCTTTGGGCGGCGCTCGACGTCATCGCCGAGCGCCATCGCATACGAGTCGACAGACTCGAACAAGTCGACAATCGCTGACGGCTTGCCAGCGGTATGCAGCTCGACCGAGTACACGCCGATTGGCTTCTTGTGTTCCATGCTCAATGGCTTTCCCGAGGCTGCCCTATCGCTTAGCCCAGGGGCTGCCCCAACAAGGGCGCCGGCCTTTGCGCTGGCAAGGTCCCCAAGTACGCGTCCCAAGCTGGCAGCGACCCGCTTTGGCTCGATCTTCGGGCCCTCGATTGCTCCACTGACGACGCCCACAAACTTGGCGCTCGGATCTTTGGCCAATTTCGCTAAAGCTGCCCGAGTGCGCATGTCTACAAAGACAGACTCGCCCCATGCGTCGAGCTTGCCGCCCTCAACTGACGATCTACTGAGTATCTGCAACGAATCGAGCACGGCATGACCGTCGGCTGCTTGGCTTGCCTCTGATAGGTCGAGCTCGAACAGAAGCTTCCGTTCCATCGGAACTGGCTCATTCGACTTATATATCTGGTACGACAGGCCATTGGTCAGAACGCACCAGACGACTCCCTCGTTATTGGCGTAGTTGACGGTCTGGGCGATGAACTGCTTGTCAGCAAGGCTCTTGCCAAGAGACTTTGCCTCAATGAAAAGCTTGGGTTTGCCGGCGACACGGAGCGCATAGTCCAAGAATGTGCCGTCATATACCCTGAACTCGCGATCCACCTCGTCGAAGTTATCGAGATCCCACCCTAGGCTCGCCAACAACGGTTCAATTACGTGGTGCTTCGTGTTCGCTTCATTTGCCGCGCTCTTCTTCTGCAGCTCAGCAGCCTTGGCAAGAAGCTTCGGGAGCAGATCTTGGACCGTCACAGTTGCGAGTTTAGGGCGTGGACCTACAACTAGAGCCGTCGGCCGGCGCGCAATCATTTGTGGAGTGCGTTGCAGGCTGTCGGACCGACTAGCGGTCGGTTGAGTCCACTCTGTCCCGGCGCTGTCGCGTCGTGCGGGGATCGTCTTGAAGGCACCTGGGCGCAGTAACAATGGCCAACCTAGTCTTCGGGTCCCGGGCCGGGTTGCTGCACCTTTGCTGCACTTTTGCTGCACTAACCACGCCGGGTCGGCGGGTCGCCACAAGATTTGAGTTCAAAAATGGCTCCGGAGCAGGGACTCGAACCCTGAACCTTGCGGTTAACAGCCGCCTGCTCTACCGGTTGAGCTACTCCGGAACGGACCTTCGATTCTAGGGGGTGGCTTCCGGCCGCCGTCGGCCCGCCGTCGCAGAGCCGGAAGCCCCTGCAAGGTTAGGACCAGCGGCCGTCTCTGTCCCGCGCTGGGAGCCGTACGGTGAATCCAGTATTGAGCATCTCCGTCGAAGCGCCCATCGCGGAGCCAGGCCTCACGAGCGCGCAGGCTGCGGCCCTGCTGGTTGAGTACGGGCCCAACCAGCTGGTTCCGGCTGTCGACCGTCACGGCACGCTCGAACTGTTGTGGCGTTCGCTCCGCGACCCGATGGTCCTTTTGCTCGTCGTCGCGGCGGTCGTCTACCTGTTCACCAGCGACCTGGTCGACGCCGCCGTCACCGCTATCGCGATCATCCCGATCGCCGCCGTCGGGCTGGTACTCGAGCAGCGCTCCCAAAGTGCGCTCGACAAGCTGCGTTCGCTCACCGCGCCCACGGCGCGAGTGCGTCGCGATGGCGAATTCGTCGTCGTGCCCGCAAACGAGATCGTCCCGGGCGACGTGATCGCACTGCACGAAGGTGACGTCGTCCCGGCCGACGCGACTCTCTTCGAAGGCTCGAACATGGTCACGGACGAGGCTGCGCTGACGGGCGAGTCCATGCCGGTGGAGAAATCGCCCGAGGCGGACAGGTCCATCCTGGCGGGCACCACCCTGGTCGCCGGCCGAGGCACCGCCCTCGTCACCTCCACGGGCGGGGGCACCGAGTACGGGCGCGTGGGCAAGCTCATGTCCGAGGTCAAGCAGCCACCCACGCCGCTCGAGCGCCTGGTTCGCCGCTTCACCTCACGCCTGCTGGTCGTGGCTCTCGTCTTTTGCGGTGTCGTCGCGACCGTGGAGCTGGCTCGCGGCCGGGGCCTGGCGGCCGCCGTCATCGCCGGCGTCAGCCTCGCCATCGCGGCGGTGCCGGAAGAGTTTCCGATGGTCTACACGCTGTATCTCGCTCTCGGCGCCTGGCGCCTCGCGCGCAGCAAAGCCCTTGTACGGAGGCTCAGCGGGGTCGAGGGGCTCGGAGCGGCGTCTGTCATCTGCTCGGACAAGACGGGGACCCTGACGATTGGGCGTCCGGCCGTTGCGGTGCTTCGGCCCATGGGCCACCCGGGTGGCGGGGACGGCGAATCCGAGCTTCTACGCGCGGCGCTTCTCGCCGCCGAGCCGAACCCTTTCGACCCGCTCGACATCTCGGTCCTGGAGGCGGCGAAGGAGCGAGGCATCGTCCACGGGGCGACCGCCATCGTGCGCGATTACGGCTTCGATCCGCGAGCCCGCTACATGTCCCACGTGTGGAGCGTGGACGGCTCCTATGAGATCGCGGCCAAGGGTGCGCTCGAGGGCATCCTCGCCCGTGGCCACGTGAACGCCCAGACGCGCGCGACCGCCGAATCGGTCAACGCCGACCTTGCCGACAAGGGCATGCGCGTGCTCGCCGTCGCCCACGGACGCGTGAACCGTCTCGGCGCGAGCCGCGGAGAGGACGAGGAGCACCTGCGTTTCTGCGGCCTGGTCGCGTTCGCCGATCCTCTGCGACCCGGTGTTCGCGAGGCCATCACCGAATGCCGCACCGCCGGCATCCGCGTGATCATGATCACGGGCGACCATCCGGCCACCGCGCGCGCTCTCGCATCCGCGCTCGACATGTCGTCGGATGACGTGGTCGCGACGGGCGCCGACATCGAGGCCGGAGGCGAGCGCCTTGAGGTCACCGCCGCCCACGCAAACGTGTTCGCCAGGGTGCGCCCGGAGCAGAAGCACGCGCTGGTGCGCGAGCTCAAGCGACAGGGCTCGATCGTGGCGATGACCGGAGACGGCATCAACGACGCACCCGCCCTCCGCGAGGCGGACATCGGCGTTGCGATGGGCATGCGCGGCACGGAGGTCGCGCGGGAGTCGGCGACCCTGGTCCTGCTCGACGACAACTTCGCGACGATCGTCGCCGCGATCCGCGAGGGGCGCCGGATCTTCCACAACCTGCGCAAGGCCTTCGCGTATCTCATCGCTTTTCATCTGCCGCTCTTGTTGGGCGCTTTCCTCGTGCCCCTGTTCGGCGCGCCGCTGCTCCTGCTCCCGGTCCACCTGGTCCTTCTCGAGCTCTTCGTGCATCCCGTGGTCTCGCTGGTGTTCGAGGATGCGCCCGCGCCCGCCAGCCTGATGCGCGAGCCACCACGATCCCCCACACAGTTCCTGCTCAGCCGGAACGACCTCATCCGCGTGGTCGTCCAGGGAGCTGTGCTCTCGACCGGCGTGATCGCGCTCTACCTGTGGCGGTTGACGGTGGTCTCCGCCGATGAGGCTCGGGCCACCGCGTTCGTGGCCATGATCGTCGGGCAGATCCTGCTCCTGGTCATCGAACGCTCCCGGCCCAAGACGCTCTGGGCCGGCTTTGGTGATTTCGGTCGCGTCTCCTACGCCGTGCTGGCGATCGTCGTGGCCGGCGTCGCCGCCGCGGTGTACATCCCGCCGGTGGCGGATCTGCTCAAGCTCGTGCCGCTGAGCCTGGCGGAGTGGGGGATGGTGTTCGCGGTCGCCGGCGCCGCGACGCTGTGGGCCGAGCCGCTCAAGATGCTCCGCCGTTCGCGGGTCTGAGCGGCCTCCGCGAAGTTTCCTGGCTACAAGCAACCGCCTGCTTCCGAACCTCAGTTCGTGCTTGCGCGCGGAACGGTCAACCCTTAACGTTTGCGTCGGCCCCGAGGACCCGGGAACGACTGGAGAGAACGGACCCGCAAGGGAAAACGACTCCAGAAGTGACCGGACCCTTGGGGCCGTTTGCTTTTCCCCTGGGATGGAGGGGCCTGAGTTAAACCCGCAGGGTGATGATCACGGCTCTTCGAGCACGATCACCGATCTCGCCGCCGCCGTGATCATGCTCGACACGGTCCGTCCGTCCTTCGCAGGTTCCAGCCGCGACGTGTCGAGCACGAGACGCCACGATGCACCGTATTCCGCCGGCAGCGCCCACCGGTGCGACTTCGAATCGGCGTTGAAAAGAAGGACGAACGACTTGTCGACGAGCGGGCGCCCGCGCTCGTCGTGGCCGGGGATGCCCCTGCCGTTCATGAAGACGCCGAGGGAGCGGAGGTGGCGGACGTTCCAGTCCTCGTCGGTCATGGTCTTTCCGTCCGGCTTGAACCACGCGATGTCGACCGTGCCGCGGATGGGCCGTCCCTGGAACCAGCGGCGCCGCCGGAATGCGACGTGGCTGCGCCGGAACGCGATGAGCCAGCGTGTGAAGTCGAGCAGCGAGCCGTCGATCTCCTGCCAATCGACCCAGGAGATCTCGTTGTCCTGGCAGTAGGCGTTGTTGTTGCCGCGCTGGGTCCTGCCCAGCTCGTCGCCCATCAACAGCATCGGCACACCCTGCGCGAGGAAAAGCGTCGTCAGGAAGTTCCGCTGCTGCATCTGGCGCAGCTTCAGGACCGCCGGGTCGTCGGTGTCTCCCTCGGCCCCCGAGTTCCAGGCCCGGTTGTGCGACTCGCCATCGGCATTGTTCTCGCCGTTGGCCTCGTTGTGCTTGCCGTTGTACGAGACGAGGTCGCGAAGCGTGAACCCGTCGTGTGCCGTGACGAAGTTGATGCTCGCGACGGGCCGGCGTGTGTCGCTCTGGTAGAGGTCGGAACTTCCGGTCAGGCGCGACGCGAGCTCAGCCACGGTCGACGGTTCGCCACGCCAGAAGTCACGCACCGCGTCTCGGAAGCGGCCGTTCCATTCCGACCACAGCGCCGGAAAGTTGCCGACCTGGTAGCCGCCCTCGCCGATGTCCCACGGCTCGGCGATCAGCTTCACTCGGTTCACCACAGGGTCCTGCTGGATCAGGTCGAAGAAGGTGGAGAGGCGGTCGACCTCGTGGAACTCGCGCGCAAGGGTCGCCGCGAGGTCGAACCTGAAGCCGTCGACGTGCATCTCGGTGACCCAGTACCGGAGCGAGTCCATGATGAGCTGAAGCGTGTGCGGGTGACGGACGTTGAGGCTGTTCCCCGTCCCGGTCGTGTCGTAGTAGTACTGCTGGTCGTCGCCCACGAGCCTGTAGTACGCCGCGTTGTCGATGCCCTTGAAGCACAGCGTCGGGCCGAGGTGGTTGCCCTCGGCCGTGTGGTTGTACACGACGTCCAGGATCACCTCGATTCCTGATTCATGCATCGTGCGCACCATCGCCTTGAACTCGTTGACCTGCTGGCCGAGCTGGCCGCTGCTCGAGTAGTCGTTGTGCGGCGCGAAGAAGCCGATCGTGTTGTAGCCCCAGTAGTTGCGAAGGCCCAACCCGAGCAAACGCTCGTCCTGTATGAACTGATGGACCGGCATGAGCTCGATCGCGGTCACGCCGAGTGAGCGCAGGTGCTCGATCGCCGCCGGGTGCGCGAGGCCGCTGTAGGTGCCACGAAGCGATTCGGGGATCTCGGGGTGGCATCTCGTGAAGCCCTTGACATGGGCTTCGTAGATCACGGTCTCGTGCAGCGGCGTGTCCGGAGAGCGGTCGTTCCCCCAGTCGAAGTACGGGTTGTGGACGACCGAACGCGGAACGTAGGGCGCGCTGTCCTCGAGGTTGACAGTCGTCAGGGGCGCCTCGCCCTGCTCGTAGCCGTAGCACGCGCGATTCCATCTGACGTCGCCTTCGATCGCGCGCGCATACGGATCCAGCAGCAGCTTGCGCGGGTTGCACCGCGCGCCCCTGTCGGGCGCGTAGTCACCGTGGACGCGGTAGCCGTAGCGCTGGCCCGGCCCGACGTTGGGGAGGTAGGCATGCCACGAGTACGCGTCGACCTCTTCCAGCGGGATCCTGCGTTCGTTCCCGTCGTCATCGAAGAGGCACAGCTCGACGGCGTTCGCGACCTCGGTGAAGAGGGCGAAGTTGGTGCCCGCGCCATCGAACGTTGCGCCCAGCGGATAAGCCCGGCCGGGCCAGATCTCCAGCTGCTCGAGCCTCACGTGCTGGGCTTCTGCTCGAGGACGGCCACGCTCTCCGGCGGAATCGAGATCAGCGCGCCGGCGGGGCGCTCGATCTCCGCGGACGCCAGGACGACCCGCACGTTCTCCCCGACCTCCACGCGCCACGGTTCGTCGCCAAGGTTCACCCGGACGCGGAGTCCGTCGCGATCGAAAGCCACGTAACGATTTTCGCAGCCGGCCGCGACAGTAATCGCTGGGCCACGCGCGCGGAGGGTGCGGCGAAGACGGATCAGATCGCGATGCCACGCGAGCATGTCGCGATGCGCAGTCTCGTCGACCTCGTCCCAATCCAGGCGTGAGCGCTCGAACGTCCGCGGGTCCTGCGGGTCGGGGATCTCCCGCGGGTCCCATCCAAAAGCGGCAAACTCGCGCCGGCGCCCCTCGGCGACAGAGTGACCGAGCCGCTGGTCGGCGTGATCGGTGAAGAAAAGGAACGGGGTGCTCGCGGCCCACTCCTCGCCCTGGAACAGCATCGCCACGAACGGCGACGTGAGCAAGAGCGTGGCCGCCGCCTTCAGCTCACCTTCGCGCGCGATCCCCGCGAGGCGATCGCCGGTCGCCCGGTTCCCAACCTGGTCGTGGTTCTGCGCCGCGATCACGAAGCGCTTCGGTTCCAGGCCGTCGGTCCTGGCGCCCCGGATCCTGCGCCGGTGCGGCGACCACTCGCCGTCGTACACCCAGGCCTGGCGCAGGGCCTTGGCCAGGTGTTCGCCATCGCCGAAGTCCTCGTAGTAGCCGGTTCGCTCGCCGGTGAGCAGCGCGTGAAGGGAGTGGTGCCAGTCGTCCGACCACACAGCATCGAAGCCGTACCCGCCGGCCTCGGCTCCGCGCACCAGCCGCGGGTCGTTCGCGTCGGACTCCGCGATGACGAGCGTCGTTCGGCCCAGTTCGTCGCCCAGCCCGTGCACCGCCTTGCCGAGCTCCTCGAGGATGTGGACGGGGGATACGTCGGCGATGGCGTGCACCGCGTCGAGCCGGAGGCCGTCGAAGTGGTAGTCGCGGATCCACGTGAGGGCGTTGTCGATGACGAACCGGCGCACCTCTTCACTGCCGTCGCCGTCGAAGTTGAAGGCGTCGCCCCAGGCCGTGCGGTGGCGGTCGCTGAAGTACGGACCGAACTCGCCGAGGAAGTTTCCCACCGGGCCGACGTGGTTGTAGACGACGTCGAGGATCACGCCCAGGCCGGCTCCATGACACGCGTCGACCAGCCGCTTCAGGCCATCCGGGCCGCCGTATGCGTGGTGGGGGGCGAATAGATCGACGCCGTCGTAGCCCCAGCCACGGTCACCCGAGAACTCGGCGACGGGCATGATCTCGAGCGCGTCGACGCCAAGGTCGACGAGATGCCCCAGATGGGCAATCGCCCCGTCGAACGTGCCCTTGCGAGAGAAGGTCCCGGTGTGCATCTCGT